>Ga0070741_10000754_pt1 | contig 109339 bp, 100 predicted proteins | sample Coa_R1_4_FD_66440 | JGI IMG/M metagenome (GOLD analysis project Ga0070741, IMG submission 66440) | Surface soil microbial communities from Centralia Pennsylvania, which are recovering from an underground coalmine fire - Coalmine... | ecosystem: Environmental > Terrestrial > Soil >...
TGCGATGCAAGGACGCAGGGAGCGCCAATACGAGCACGTATTGGCGCGACCGAGGACGCGGCAGCGCGCCGCGTGACGCCGTCAGGCGGCCCCGATCTCCTTTCCGGACAGGCCCCTAGAGGAGGATCCTGAGCGCCGTCTCGGGCGGACAGCCCTGCCGCACCAGCAGGCGGGCGTCGCCGAGGTCCGCATCCGAGAGCGCGAGGCTCCACGCGTCCTCGTCGGCGTAGCCGAGCCGGCGGAACTGGTCGACGCGCCAGAGGACGATCTCGCGATCCTGCTCCTTGAGGCTCGCAAGCCTGATGCCCGCGACGGCGACGCTGGTCATACGGGAGAAACGAAGCTCGCGCCACCTTGGATACGCGTTGCGCGCACGAGTCTGAGGAGTGCCGCGGGGAGCAGGAGCGCAAGCACCGCGTCGCTCGCGAGGCACCACTCGCACGTCGCCCCGATCACCGAGACCTGCACGTGGACGAGGTAGAGGCCGAAGGCGAGGCCGACGAGGACGACGACCGTGCCGACGAGCGCCGCCAGCTCGTGCCGGACGAGCGCCGACGCGACGATCAGCGCGTAGCCAACCAGGCCGAGGACGGCGACCGGGACGCCCGCGAGCGTCGCATACCGCGAATGCTGGACGGTTTCGCAGCCACCCGTTGAGCAGAGGATCCGTCCGCCCGAGTAGCGAACGGCGACCAGGTAGCTCGTGATGCCGAGGCCGGCGAGGCCGAGGAAGACGATGGCAGTCCGCAGGCGGCGGTCGGTCACTCGGCCAGGGCCCGGTCGATCAGCGCCGACAGCTCGCGGGGATCGAACGTCGTCAGCCGGAGCGGCTCCAGCGGTCCGATGCCCCGCCGCAGCTCGAAGGTCGGCGTCCCCGGCACGGCATCGGCTCGCGCCTGCGCGTCGGCGGTCGCGAGGGCGCCGTCGACGGCCGAAGTCGACCGGCCCGCGAGCACTCGCTGCGGGTCGAGCCCGAAGGACGCCACGGCGCTCTCGAGGAGCGACTCCGTCACCCAGCCGTCGCCGGCGGCGCCCCGGTTCTCCTCGCCCTGGTTGCGGTAGAGGAGATCGACCACGTGCCAGAACCGGCCGAACGGCGCGGCGGCGAGCGCGGCCCTGAGCGCGATCTCCGAGTCCGGTCCGATGAAGTGGAGCCCACGGAACTCGATCCGGACGCGGCCGGTCCGCACATAGCGCGCAACGATCGTCGGCAGCGCCTGGCCGGCCCATTCGGCGCAGACCGGGCACTGCAGGTCGCCGTATTCGACCAGCGTGAGGGGCGCCTGCGGCGAGCCGAGCGTCCTGCCGTGCTGGGGGATCCCGGCGAGGAGCGCGTTCGTCTCCGCGGCGCCGGCAAGCGTCGACGTCGACGTGAAGCCTGAGCCGGACCCGGTCCTGCTGACCGCGATCAGGACGCCCGCGGCGACCGCCGCGAGCGCGACGGCCGCACCGAGCAGCAGGATCGTCCGGCGACGCGCGCCGGACGGGGCCCGCCGCCGCGCCGGCGCCTGCACCGGTCTCGGTTTCGCATGTCCGTGGACGGTCACGGGCTCGATCATCGACGTGCGGCGAGCCGGCGGCATCCCGGGTTTCCCGCAGGGTCGATCCGAGCGGCCACCGATGTTTCCGATGCCGGGCCCGCCGACGATCGGACCACTTCGTCGAGGAGGCGCCGATGTCCGTGACCGCCCATTCCGCACTGCGAAACGCCGTGAACGTCCGCGCGCACGCGCCGTGCCCGATGTGCTGCGACGACGAGTGGATTGCGAGCGAGAGCCTCTCGCTCGTGCCCGAGCTCGATCGAGGCGGCACGTCGATCGAGGTGCTCGCGTTCGTCTGCCGCAACTGCGGGTTCGTCCGCCTGCACGCCGTCCAGCCGCTCGAGACGATCGACGCCTGAACGGCGGCGCTCCTCGCCCTCGACGCCGGCGTCGAGGTGCAGTCCGGCTCCTCGCGTGCCGTGCGAGCGCGCGCTTGCGGCCGTCGCACGCTAGGCTCCGCCGTATGGGTAGGGGCTCGAGGGCGATCCGGCGCTGGGAGAACGACCGCCAGCGCAAGAAGAAGGCGCGCGACAAGCGCAAGCAGGCTCCGAAGCGTCAAGCGCGGTAGCGCGGGTTTCTCCGCGGGCTCCAGGGGCACTCAGAGGGGCGTCCCAACGTCCCGCTGCCCGACCACGCCGAGCGGGGCAGGCCGGAAAGGAGCTGCCAGATGGCCGCGAACGCCAGCGACCACGACCTCCGTCCACGCGTCCTCCTCGTCGACGACGACCTCGCCCTGCGCCTTCACGCGGCGCTCCTGCTCTCGAGCGAGGGCTTCGCGCCCACGGCCGTCGCCGACGTCGGCGGCGCCCTCGACAAGCTCCGGCAGGGCGAGATCGATCTCGTCCTGACCGATCTCGTCATGCCCGGGCTGGACGGGCTCGATCTGCTGCGCGCGTTGCCGGAGGCCGGTTTCGCCGGGCCGGCGCTCGCGATGACGGGCTCCGACGACGAACGGCTGATCGCCGGCGCGCTCGCGCTCGGCGCGCGGAGCGTCCTGCGGAAGCCACTCGGCGACGAGGAGCTGACGCTCGCGCTCTGGGACGCGCTGGGCGCCGCCCAGGTCGCCTGAGGCTACGCCGCCCGGGCGGCGATCAGGGCCGCGTCCAGCGGCAGCACGGCGAGCTCCGGCGGCGGCCGGCGGACGAAGCTCCAGACGAGGAGGAGCTCGTCGCAGCTCTCGCGATCGTAGGAGACGCCGGCAGCCCGCGCGGCCTGCGCCTCGGCGATCCCCGCCTCCGCCTCGAGCCGCGCCCCGCCGCCCGGCGGCAGCGAACGGACGGCGCAGACCCGCCCCGCGGCGACGAAGAACGCCCGCGACCAGCCCGGCTCCGTCGCGGGCGCGACGAGGCAGAGCTCGCGCGCTCGCAGCGCCTCGAGCGTCCGCAGGTGACGGAGAACCGATTCGAGCGCCGAGAGCCGGTCGCGCAGCCGGGCCGCGTCCTCGTAGCGGAGCGAGTCGGCGAGGTCGCGCAACCTCAGCCGCAGTCGATGGACGACCGCGTCGCCGCGGAGCAGCGACTCGAGCTCCGCCTCCGTCGCCCGCGCGAGCGCCCGCGCCGCGAGCTCGGCGTTCCGCCTGCTCCTGATCGGGCCGAGCTCAGTCGACTGCGACGTGACGACGATCCCGCCGCCGCGCCGGCGGAGGTAGACGTACCGGTCGGGCCGCACCGAGCGCGCGTTCGCGGGCGGCCGCAGCTCGCGGATCAACCGCAGCTCCTCGAGGCCCGCCTCGAGCTCGGAGCCGAGCACCCGCCAGTCGACCTCCTCGACCGCCGCGAGCGCCGCCTCGACCGCCGGCCGCTGACGTTCGCTCCGGAAGTACGAGCGGAGCCGCGCCCGCAGGTCGCGCGCCCGGCCGACGTACAGGGGCTGCCCGTGCCGGTCGCGGAAGACGTAGATGCCGGGCCGCGGCGGCGCCCCGTGCGCGAGCGCGCGCTTCCCGTACACGCGACGGGTGCGCGTCGCCGCCAGCGCGAGCAAGTCGGAGAGCGTCCGCGCGCCCCGCTCCTGCGCGAGCCCGATCAGGCGAACGAGCACCTCCGCCGTTGCACGCGCGTCCGGGAGCGCGCGATGGCACGGCTCCGTCGACGTCCCGAAGAAGCTCGCGAGCGAGGCGAGGCCGGCCCGGCGCGTCCGCCCGTCGAGGAGCCGCCGCGCCAGCGCGACGGTGTCGAGCACCGGTGCCGCTCGCTTGCGGCCGTAGAGGAGCTCGAGCTGGCGGTCGAGGAACGAGAGGTCGAAGCGGGCGTTGTGCGCGGCGAGCGTCGCGCCGCCCGCGAACGCGACGAAGCGGCGGACCGCCGGCGCGACGCGTGGCGCGCCGCGGAGGTCGGCGCTCCGCAACCCCGTCAGCCGCTCGATCGGGCCGGGCAGGGGCACGCGCGGATCGACGAGCGTCTCGAACTCGTCGGCCAGCTCGAGCGCGCGGACGCGGACGGCGCCGATCTCGCAGATCCGCGACGACACGGCCGAGAGGCCCGTCGTCTCGAGGTCGAAGACGACGAACTCGGCCTCCTCGAGCAAGGGGTCGGGGCGGCCGCCGGCGAGGGCGATCGCGCCGCCGAGCCACGTGAGGCGCCCGTCGCCCGCGACGACACCGGCGACGAGCGAATGGGCGAGCCCCTCCGCAAGCGTCGGCGACGCGAAGAGAAAGCGCGCCGCGGCGACCGCCGGCAGCGGGGCGCCTCGCTCCTCGAGGTGCTCGACCAGCCGGTCGACGGCGTCCAGTGCGAGCTGCACGGGTCAATCCAAGCGAACAGACGTTCGCAATGCAAGTTCTTTGCGCAAATTGCGAACTTCCGGTGAAGCGCCCCCTTGCAGGATTGCCGGGCCGCCGCGTAGAGTCGCAACTGCGTCGAGCACGGGACGCGGAGGAGATCGGAGCCCCAGGCAGGCCGACCGCGCAAGCGCCAGGTCAGCCGGGACATCGAGAACCGCCGAGTCACGGGCCCGGCGCATTTTCGTGGTCCGTCAGCTCGCGAGGCGCTTGCCGAGGAGGTAGCCGGAGCCGGCGCCGACCCCGGCGCCGGGCCACGTCCCGGCGCCGCACACGTAGAGACCCTCGATCGGCGTGCGGTAGCGGCTCCAGCCCGGCACCGGGCGCAGGAAGAAGCCCTGCGACGGGTGATGGCTCCCGCCGAGCTGGTCGCCGCCGACGAGGTTCGGGTTCGCGCGCTCGAGGTCGGCCGGCGACAGCACGTGCCGTCCGAGGACGAGCCCGCCGAGGCCCGGCGCGTGCTCCTCGAGCAGCGCGAGCACGCGGTCGGACACCGGCTCCTTCGCCTCGTCCCAATCCGTCGCCGTGAGCTCGCCGGCTGCGTCGCCCTTGATCCGCCCCGGGACGACGCGCGCCTGGATCCAGAGCACGTGCTTGCCCGCGGGCGCGCGGGACGGGTCGACGACCGTCGGCTGCCCCACGACGAGCGTCGGCCGCTCGGGCAGGAGCCCCGCCAGCGCCCGCTGGTAGGCGAGGCTCATGTCGTCGAGGTACGGCCCGACGTGGACGTACGCGAAGCCCCCCGCCTCGGCCGCACGCCACGGCACCGGGCCGTCGAGCGCGAGGTGCACCATCAGCGTCCCGGGGCCGTAGCGGAACCGCGCGAAGCTCCGCGGCAGGTCGACGAGGCGCCCCAGCGCCGCCGGCGTCAGGTTCGCGATCACCGTCGGCGCCTGGTGCCGTTCGCCGCCGCGCAGGACGACGCCGGTCGCGCGTCCGCGTTCGACGACGATCCGGTCGACCTCCGCGCCGCACACGAGCTCGCCGCCGAGGCTCGCGAGCAGCCCGGCGAGCGCGTCGGGCAGTACTCGCGCGCCGCCGCGGCCCAGCACCATCCCCTTCGCCGCCGACGCGAAGGTCTCGAGGAAGCAGAAGAGCGCGCCGCCGCCGACGTCCGGCGGCAGGTCGAGGTGCATGCCCCACGACGCGACGAGCGCGTGCAGCTCCGGGCTCTCGAACCGCTCCTCGACGAACGCGCGCGACGACTGGAGCGCGAGCCGGGCAAGCTCGAGCGGCCAGCGCCGGCCGAGCGTCGTCGCCCCGCGGAGGAGCGCGCGCGCCGCGCCGAGCGACGGCATCGGCTCGCCGAGGAGCCCGAACACGTGCGGCGCGACTCGACCGAACCAGTCAGCCGTCTGCTGCCACGCTCGGGCGTCGGGCCCGGAGACGGCCCGGATCGACGCGAGGGTCTCGGCCGAGTCGGTCGAGACGCCGACGACGCGGCCGTCGGGGAAGGCGGAGCAGAACGGACGGGAGGACGCGACGAGGTCGAAGCCGAAGCGGCGGAGCTCGGCGCCGACCTCGGCGAAGAGGCGCGAGCCGGCGAAGAGGTTGAGGTTCGTCGCGTAGAGGTCGTGGCGGAAGCCGGGCAGGGTCACCTCGCCGGTCCGGACGGCGCCCCCGGGCTCGTCGGCCCGCTCGAACACGAGGACTCGGCGGCCGGCGCGCGCGAGGACTACCGCGGCCGCGAGCCCGTTGACGCCGGCGCCGACGACGATCGCGTCCGGCCGCGTCAGGCCGGCCACGCCCGGTGCGCCTCGGAGTGGTCGGCCGCCGGCCCGAGCACCGCCAGCGCATCCGCCCACCGCCGGGCGACGAGGCTCGTCGCGGGCGCGTCGACTCCGGTCTGCTCCGCGAGATCGGCCGCGATCGCAACGTCCTTCGCCAGCAGTCCGACCGTGAAGCCCGTCGCGTAGGCGCCCGTCAGGACGTGCTCCTTCAGGACGAGCTCGCTGACGAAGCTCCGGCCGGTCGACGCGTTCAGCACCTCGACCATCGTCTCCGGCGCGAGGTCGAACCGCGCGCCGATCGCGAGCGCCTCGGCGGCAGCTGCGTAGGCCGCGGCCGCGCAGAGGTTGTTCAGCGCCTTCATCGCGTGGCCCGAGCCGACGGCGCCCGTCCGGAAGATGCGGTCGCCGAGCGCGCGCAGCACGGGCTCGACGAGGTCCACGTCGGCCGGGTCGCCGCCGGCCATGATCGCGAGCGTCGCGTTCTCGGCGCGCGGAACCCCGCCCGACACCGGCGCGTCGACCACCGCGAGCCCGAGCTCCGCGAGCTCTCCGGCGAGCCGGCGCGTCGCGATCGGGTTCGACGAGCTCATGTCCAGGAGCACCGAACCGCGCGGGAGCGCGCGGGCGAGTCCCCACTCGAGCGTGACCCGCCGGACGACCGAGTCGTCCGGGAGCATCGTCACGACGACGCCGCAGCCGGCGAAGTCGTCCGGGCCGGCGGCGCCGCGGGCGCCGACCTCGTCCGCGACGAGCGCGAGCCGCTCCGCGTCGGCGTCGTGGACAACCAGCTCGAAGCCTGCGCGAGCCAGATTCCGGGTCATCGGCCGGCCCATGTTCCCGAGGCCGACCAAACCGACGAGCGCTGTCACCCGCGCATCATGTCGCGACTGGGCCGGCGCCGTCCGCTGCTCGGCAGACGAAGACCCGCGGCTCGCGTCCGGTCTCGGCGCGGTAGCGGACGGCAGCCGCCTCGCCCACCTCGAGCGCGCGGTCGGTCGACGCGAGCGCCACGACGCAGCCGCCGAAGCCGGCGCCGGTGAGCCGCGCGCCGAGGGCGCCGGCCTCCACGAGCAGCTCGACGAGCGTGTCGAGCTCCGGCGTCGAGACCTCGAAGTCGTCGCGGAGGCTCGCGTGCCCCTCGCCGAGGAGCCCGCCGAGGCGTGCGGCGTCTCCGGCGCGCAGCGCCTCGACCGCGGCGTTCACCCGCGCGTTCTCGGAGACGACGTGCCGGGCGCGCGGCCAGCCGGCGACCTGGTCGAGCGTCGCGTCCCTGAGCGCGCGGAGCCCGAGCCGGGCGGCCGCCTCCTCGCACTCGCGGCGGCGCTCGGCGTAGGCGCTGCCGGCGAGCTCGCGCGGGACGCCCGAGTGGACGACGAGCACCGCGAGCCCGGGCGGCAGCGGGATGGGATCGACGTCGAGGCTCCGGCAGTCGATCAGGAGCGCGGAGCCGCGGCGGCCGGCGATCGACGTCAGCTGGTCCATGATCCCGCAGGGGACGCCGGTCGCGACGAGCTCTCCGCGCTGGCACGCCTGGGCGAGCTCGAGCGGCGGCGGCTCGAAGCCGGCCGCGTCGCAGAGGGCAAGCGCGACCGCGACCTCGAACGCCGCGCTCGACGAGAGCCCGGCGGCGATCGGCACCGTCGACGAGACCTCCCCCTCGAACCCGACGGCGGGCCGCCCGAGCTCCGCGAGCACGCGCACGACGCCGGCGGCATAGCGGCCCCAGGCGGGGCGGGTCAGCGCCGGCTCCGCGCTCCCGTCCGCCGGCAGCTCGACCTCGCCCCCGAGCTGGGTTGAGCGCAGCCGCACGCGGTCGCCACCGGCGCGGCCGACCCGCACGACGCACTCGAGGTCGATCGCGATCGGAAGGACGAAGCCCTCGTTGTAGTCGGTGTGCTCGCCGATCAGGTTGACGCGGCCGGGCGCGCGGAACCCGCGCCCGTCGCCGCCGTCAGGCACGTCCCGCGGGCGCGCAGTCCCGGCAGGCGCCGCGGAGGACGACGTCGTGGGCGGCCACCGAGTAGCCGGTGCGAAGCTCGACCTTCGCGAGCGCCCGCTCGAGCTCGTCGTCGGCGAACGCCTCGACCTTGCCGCAGTCGTCGCAGACGAGGTGGTGATGATGCTCGCCGCCGGAGTGGATCGGCTCGAAGCGCGAGCTCCCGTCGCCGACCTCGATGCGCTGGACGAAGCCGTCGCGCGTCAGCTGCTCGAGCGCGCGGTAGACGCTCGCGATCCCGACCCGGCGGCCGCCGGAGCGAAGCTCGTCGAAGATCTCCTGCGCCGTCAGGCAGCAGTGCTGGCGGCCGAGGAGCTCGACGACCGCGCGGCGGGCACCGCTGTTGCGACGGCCCTTCGAGAGCAGAGCCGCCATCGTCGCGTCGGCCCACGAGCCGAGGTCGGCGGGCGCGGTCACGCCGCGAACGATACCCGCACCCGTTGACGGGAAGTAGTGAGAATGACTATCGTTAGCTCGCGTGAAGAGGCTCGCCGCCGTGGTCGCGATCGTCCTCGCCTGCCTCGTCCCCGGCTCGGCCGGTGCGGGCGGCCGGCTCGAGGTGGTCGCGGCCGAGAACGTCTGGGGCAGCATCGCCGAGCAGCTCGGCGGCGATCGCGTGCACGTGACGAGCGTCGTCTCGAACCCGGCGGCCGACCCGCACGACTACGAGCCGACGGCGTTCGACGCCCGCACGTTCGCGGGCGCGATCGTCGCGATCGTGAACGGGGCCGGCTACGACCCCTGGGCGAGCCGCCTGATCGCCGCGAACCCGAAGCAGGGCCGGGTCGTGCTCGACGTCGGCCACCTGGTCGGCGTCGGCGCCGGGGGGAATCCGCACCGCTGGTACTCGCCTCCCGACGTGCGGCGGGTGATCGACGCGATCGCCACCGCCTACCGGGGGCTCGATCCGCGCGACGGCGGCTACTTCGAGCGGCAACGGGTGCGCCTGGAGACGGAGGGCCTCGGCCGCTACCACCGCCTGATCGCGACGATCCGCGCGCGCTTCCGGAACGTGCCGGTCGGCGCCTCCGAGAGCATCTTCGAGCCGCTCGCGCAGGCGCTGGGCTTGCGCCTCGTGACGCCGCCGTCCTTCCTCAACGCGATCGGCGAGGGAACGGAGCCGACCGCCGCCGACAGGTCGACGATCGACCGCCAGATCCGGCGCCGGCAGATCCGCGTCTGGGTCGACAACAGCCAGAACTCGACGCCGGACGTGAAGCGGCTGACGGACGAGGTGCGGGCGCACGGGATCCCGGTCGTGACGATCACGGAGACGTTGACCCCCGCGTCGGCGACGTTCCAGGCCTGGCAGTCGAGCCAGCTCGCGGCCCTCCTGGCGGCGCTCGCGCGCGCGACGCACCGGTGACGGACGCGGAGACGGCCGCGCTGGCCGCGATCGTCTTCGAGGACGCGGAAGCGCGGCGCGGCGGGCGCGTCGTCTGGAGCGGCGTGACGCTGCGCATCGATCGCGGCGAGTTCGTCGCCATCCTCGGCCCGAACGGCGCCGGCAAGTCGACGCTGCTCGCCGCGATCCTCGGCCTGCTGCCGCTCTCGGCCGGCCGCGTCCGCGTCCTCGGCCGCGAGCCCGGGGAGGCGAACACGCGAATCGGCTACCTGCCGCAGCGGCGGAGCTTCGACTCGGGCACGAGGATCCGCGGCGTCGACCTCGTCCAGCTCGGGCTCGAGGGCTCGCGGTTCGGGCTGCCGCTGCCGTGGGGGCGTGCCCGGACGGCGGCTCGCGTCGCGGAGGCGCTCGAGCTCGTCGGCGCGGCGACCTACGCGCGCGCGCCGATCGGCGAGCTCTCGGGCGGGGAGCAGCAGCGGATCCTGATCGCCCAGGCACTCGTCCGTCGGCCCGAGCTGCTCCTCCTCGACGAGCCGCTCGACAGCCTCGACCTCCCGAACCAGGCGGCCGTCGCGGCGCTCGTCCGTCGGGTCTGCCACGAGCAGCGGGTCGCGGTGCTGCTCGTCGCGCACGACGTCAACCCGATCCTGGGCTCGCTCGACCGGGTCGTCTACGTCGCTCGCGAGGCCGCGATCGCCGGCCGGCCGGAGGACGTGATCTCCGGCGAGACGCTGAGCCGGCTCTACGGCGCGCCGATCGAGGTGCTGCGCGCGTCGGACGGCCGGCTCGTCGTCGTCGGCCAGCCGGAGGCGCCGTTCGTGCACGGCGACCGGCACGGCCATGATTGACGCGTCGGTCTTCCAGGGCCTGTCGTGGAACGTCGCCGACGACGTCCGGCAGCTCTTCTCGTACCCGTTCATGGTCCACGCGCTCGCGGCCGGGACGGCCGTCGCGGTCATGGCCGGCGTCGTCGGCTGGTTCATGGTGCTGCGCCGGCAGGCGTTCGCCGGGCACACGCTCTCGGTCGTCGCGTTCCCCGGCGCGGCCGCGGCGACGCTCGCCGGGGTCCCGGCCGCGTTCGGGTACTTCGGCTTCTGCGGCGCGGGCGCGCTCGTGCTGGCGGGCGCGGCCGGCTCGCGGAGCCGGGGCGGCGAGTCTGCCGTCACGGGCTCGCTGCAGGCCCTCGCGCTCGGGCTCGGGTTCCTGTTCGTCAACCTCTACCACGGCGTCCTCAACGGGCTCGACTCGCTCCTCTTCGGCACGTTCCTCGGGATCACGAGCCGGCAGGTCGTCGTGCTGCTCTGCGTCGCGGCCCTCGCCGTCGCGGTCGTGGCGCTCGCCGCACGGCCGCTGCTCTTCGCGTCGGTCGACGCGGACGTCGCGCGCGCGGCGGGCGTCCCGGTCGGGCTCCTCGGCGTCGGCTTCCTGCTCGTGCTCGGACTCGCCGTCGCCGAGACGAGCCAGATCACCGGCGCGCTCCTCGTCTTCGCGCTCCTCGTGACGCCGGCCGCAACCGCGCAGCAACTGACGGCCCGGCCGCTGCTCGGCGTCGTCCTGGCGGTCGCGCTCGCGCTCGTCGTGACGTGGCTCGGACTCGCCCTCGCCTTCTTCTCGATCTACCCGGTCGGGTTCTACGTGACGTCGCTCTCGTTCGGGCTGTACGTCCTCGTGCGACTCGTGCGCCGCTGATGTTCGCGCACGAGTTCATGCGGAACGCGTTGCTGGCCGGGACGTTCGTCGGCCTCGCCTGCGGGCTCTCCGGCTACTTCGTCGTGCTGCGCGCGCAGGTGTTCGCCGGCGACGCGCTCAGCCACGTCGCCTTCACGGGCGCGCTGGCGGCGGCGGCGATCGGCGCCTCGATCCGGGGCGGGCTGTACCTGACGACGGTCGCGGGCGGCCTGCTGCTCGGCGGGTTGGGGAAGCGGGCACGGGCCGACGACGTCGTCATCGGCTCGCTGTTCGCGTGGACGCTCGGACTCGGCGTGCTCTGCCTCTCGATCTTCACGACGCACTCGAGCGCCGGCAACGGCACGGCCGGCGTCCGCGTCCTCTTCGGCTCGATCTTCGGGCTGAGCGGACGGGATGTGCGCGTGTCGGCGGCGGTCGGGGCCGCCGCGGCGGCGCTGCTCCTCGTCGCGGTGCGGCCGCTCGTGTTCAGCTCGGTCGATCCGGAGGTCGCGGCGGCCGCCGGCGTCCGCGTGCGACTGCTTGGCGTGGCCTTCCTCGGCGTGCTCGGGCTCGTCGCGGCGCAGGCGACGCAGGCCGTCGGCGCACTGCTCTTGCTCGGGCTGATCTCGGCCCCGGCCGGCGCCGCCCACCGGCTGACGCCGCGGCCGTATCTCGGGCTCGCCCTGGCTGCCGCGCTGGCCGTGGGCTCGGTCTGGCTCGGGCTCGTCCTGAGCTACCTCGTGCCGGAGCTGCCGCCGAGCCCGGCGATCGTCGGCGTCGCCGTCTGCCTCCACGCCCTGAGCTACGCGGCCGGCCCGGCGCTCAGCCGGGCATGCAGACGGCGGCGAGGTCGAGGCCCGGGTACTCCGGGTGGTCGATGACGCAGCCGAGCCGCTTCGACACGAGCTCCGCGAGCCCGCGGCTCAGATACTGGACGTAGACGGCCTCGCGCTCGAGCTTCAGGGCGAGCGCGTCGGCAGCGCGATCCCGCTCGGGCGGCGCGAGCCGGTCGATCCGGTCGAGGCGCTCGCGGTCGCCGGCGGGCAGGTACTGCTCGCCGAGCTGGCGGAGGTAGGCGACGGGGTCCGAGGTGTCGTCGGCGCCGGTGAGTGCGAGGTCGGCGCGCGCGAGCAGCGCCGCGTACTGCGGCGTGCCGATCAGCTGCTGCGTAAACGGGAGGACCGACAACTCGATCCCGATCGCGCCGAGCTCCCGCCGCAGGAGCGCGATCACCTTCGTCTCGTAGAGGTGGCCGTTCTCGTCGGTGGGCGCGGCCAGCACGGCCCGCGTGTGCCGTTCGCCTGCGAGCGCCCGGGCGCGCGCGCGATCCGGCCGCAGCGAAAAGACCGGCACGGAGCCCGGCCGGCTCGGCGGGGCAACGCTGCTCGTCGGGATGCCGTCGGGGCCGCCCGCGGCGGCTGCGAGGGCGCGCCGGTCGATCGCGTACGCCACCGCGAGGCGCAGCCGCGGGTCCGAGAAGAGCGGCCGGCGCGTGTTCAGCGCGAGCCCCGCCGTGGAGTCCTTGGGGGTCAGCCGGTACCGCGTCCCCGCGGCTCGAGCGGCTGCGGACGCCGGGAAGATCAGCGGATCGTCCTCCTCCTCCACGTAGTCCACCTCGCCGCGGGCGAGCTGCGCGAGCGCCGTCCCGAGCGGGACGCCGAGGCGGTAGACGATCGCGTCGACCGCATGCGGGCGCGGCCCGTGGTAGTTCGGGTTCCGCTTCAGGACGACGGCGTCGGACGAGCGGGCCGCGAGGTAGTACGGCCCGGCCGACGGCAGCGGCCCCGGCAGGCCGCCGTCGATCATCGGCGTGCCGTCCGGCACGGCGCATAGCGCCGCGCGGGCGAGGAACCGCGGCAGGTCCGCGTCGGGCCGCAGGAGCCGGATCACGAGCGTGTCGCCCTCGACCGAGACGCCGGAGATGTGCGCCGTTCGCCCGGCGTGGTAGGCGGCTGAGCCGGCGACGTTCCCGTACGTCCAGAGCGCCCACGGGCCGCCGACGTTCGGCGAGAGGACCCGCTCGAACTCGTGGCGGAACGTCTCCGCGGTCACGGGCGCGCCGGAGGGCGGCGAGAAGCGGTAGCCGCCGCGCACGCGGATCCGGACCGTCCGCCCGCCGTCGCTCACGCTCGGCCAGCCGGCGGCGACCTCCGGCTGGAGCCTCGCGCCGGCCGCGCCCGGCGCGTCGGGGTAGTCGTAGAGCCGGGCGCAGGTCGCGTAGTGGAATTGCTGCTGGTAGCGGTTGAAGCCCTGCATCCCCGCCGGATCGGTCGAGCTGGCGTCGAGGTCGTCTTCCTTGAGCGCAATGGTGGCGACCCGACCCTTCAGCCCCGCCGTCACGTCCGCGGCGTCCGGCTGCACGCCGACCGCGACGCGGTCGCCGTCGACGGCGAGCCCGTTCAGGTCGTGCCCGAGGCGGTAGGTCCGCTTCGCGTTCGTCGTCGCGTCGATCCGGACGACCGTGCCGGCCTCCCCGTCGGCGACCCAGGCCGCACCGGCGGCGTACGCGACGGTCTCCGGGTGCGGCGCGAGCGGGATCCTCGCGACGATCTCGCCCGTCTCGCCGATCTTCCAGAGTCCGTCGCGCGCGCCCGCCCAGACGAAGCCGCCGCCGACGGCGACGCCGGACGCCTGCCCGGCGAGCGCGGGCACCGTCGCGACGACGCGGTTCGTCGCCGGGTCGATCTTGGACAGCTTCGGGACCTCCGGCGCGTCGACGTTCCCGGCAACCCAGACCGCGCCGTCGCCGAACGTCAGCCCGCCGTTCGCTCCACCGCGGGGGATCGTGATCCGCTTCTCGAGGCGTCCCGTGCCGGGGTCGATGCGGTCGACGAAGGACGGGTTCGCGAAGCCCTGCGCGACCCAGAGCGAGCCGGCGCCGTAGGCGACCTCGCCCGTGTCGTTCGGGCCGCAGCAGGTCGGGGGCAGCTTGATCCGGTCGACGACGATCGCCCGCGCGGGTTCGATCCGGACGAGCGTCGACGACGTGCAGTCGGTGACCCACACCGAGCCGCCGGCGACAGCCAGCCCGCACGGGATCGGCACGCCGGCGTTCCCGAACGCCTCGATCTTCCCGGTCTTCGGATCGAGCTTCGTCAGCTCGCCGTCGAACGAGAGGTTCCAGAGCGCACCCTCGCCGAAGCGCGAGAGCACGGGTGCGCGGACGGACGCCTGCGCGTCGATCCTGCCCGAGCGCGCCGAGAGGAGGACGAGCGACTCCGGCTCCGCTTGCGAGAGGGCCTGTGAGCTCTGCGTCCCGCCCGCCGCGAGGACCACGCCGGCTGCGGCGGCGCCCGCGGCGCCGAGCAGCGCCACGGCGACGAGCGCGCCCCGCCGGCGGCGGAGCCGGGCTGCGGCGGGCGGCGCCGGGTCCAGCGACGCGTCCTGGCGGAGGATCGCCTGCTCGAGCTCCCGGAGCGGCGCACCGGGCTCGAGGCCGAGCTCGGCGACGAGGGCGCGCCTCGCGTCGGCGAAGACCCGGAGCGCCTCCGCCTGCCGGCCCGAGCGGTAGAGCGCGAGCATCTGCTGGCCGCGGAGCCGCTCCCGCAGCGGGTGCTTCGCCGCCAGCGACTCGAGCTCGGGCGTGAGTGCCGCGTGCCGGCCGAGCGAGAGCTCCGCGTCGATCCGCTCCTCGATCGCGAGCAGGCGCAGCTCCTCGAGCCGGTCGATCTCGGCTCGCGCGAACGGCTCGTATGCGAGATCGGCGAGCGCGCCGCCGCGCCACAGCGCAAGCCCTTCCTCGAGCCGCGTCAGGGCGCGAGCCGGATCCCCGCCGGCGTTCGCGCGGCGGCCCTCCTCGAGGAGTCGCTCGAACCGGTTGGCGTCGAGCTGCTCCGGCTCGAGCTCGAGGACGTAGCCGCCGGCGCGCGTGCGGACGAGCTCCGGGTCGCCGAGCGCCTTGCGCAGCCGCGAGACCTGGTGGTCGAGGCTGTGGTCTGCGTCGCCGGGCGGCCGCTCCGGCCAGAGCTCGTCGAGGAGGCGGTCGCGCGAGACGACCTCGTTCGCATGGAGGAGCAGGATCGCCAGGAGCGCGCGCTGCTTCGCCCCTCCGACGGGGACGACGCGCTCGCCGTGCCTGGCCTCGAGCGGGCCGAGAAGCCCGAACTCCAACTGCGCCTCCCTCCGCCTCACGGACGGTAGCACCGGAGGCGGGATTCCGATAGGAGCCGTTCGGGAGCCCGCTGTGAGGCGCCGCCGCGAGCGTCGTGGCCATGCGCAGCCTCCTCCCCGGTCTCCTCGGCGCCGCCCTCCTCGCCATCGGCCCGCCGGCGCCCTTCGTCGAGGAGGACGGGCGCGCGCCGACGCCGGCCGAGCTCCGGCCGGGCGTCGAGGCGGCCTTCGAGCAGGAGAGCTACCGCCCCGGCTCGATCGCGACGCTCGCTGTGTTCGGCGCGCCCGGCCGGTTCACGTATCGCGTCTACCGCTCGGGCCCCGAGACGGCGCCGACGCGCGGCGACGACGAGCTGGCGGGCGTACCCGTCACCGCTCCCGCGACCGGCGTCGGCGCGACCCGGATCCGGGTCGGCGACTGGCCGTCGGGCCTCTACTTCGCCCGGCTCGAGTCGGCGTTCGGGCTCGCCGGCTTCGCGCCGTTCGTCGTCGCGCCCCGCCGGCTCGGCGAGCACCGCGTCGCAGTCGTCCTCCCCACGCTGACCTGGCAGGCGTACAACCTCCGCGACGGCGGCAGCTGGTACGCGAGCTGGAGCGTGCGGACGGTGCACGTCGGGCGGCCGTTCCTCGACCGCGGCGTGCCGCCGAACTATCGCCGCTACGACCTGCCGTTCCTGCACTGGCTCGCGCGGACCGGGTGGCAGGTCGACGTCCTCGCCGACGCCGACCTCGACGCCGTGCCGAGCGGCGAGGCGCTCGCGCGCGCGTACGACCTCGTCGTCTTCCCCGGCCACCACGAGTACGTGACGGACCACGAGTACGACGTCGTCCGCCGCTACCGCGACCTCGGCGGCCACCTCGCGTTCCTCTCGGCGAACGACTTCTTCTGGCGCGTCGTCCGGCACGGCGGGACGTTCGAGCGGACGTCGCGCTGGCGCGACGTCGGCCGGCCCGAGGCGTCGCTGATCGGCGTCCAGTACAGGGCCAACGACCGCGGCACGCACCGCGCGCCGTGGATCGTCCGGGCGGCGCCGGCCGGCGCGTGGCTCTTCGCCGGGACCGGTCTCGCCCCGGGCGCCGCGTTCGAGAGCGGTGGGATCGAGATCGACGCGACCTCGCCGGCCTCGCCGCCGGGCGTTCAGGTGCTGGCCGAGATCCCCGACCTCTTCGGGGCGGGCTTCACGGCCCAGATGACGTACTACGAGACGCCCGCGGGCGCGGAGGTCTTCGCGGCCGGAGCGTTCCGGCTCGTCACCGAGCCGCTCTCCCCGGTGGTCTCGCAACTGCTCCACAACCTCTGGCTTCGCATGGCAACCCCACGAAAGGAGAGCACGTGAACGTGCTGCTCGCAACACTGTCCGCAGCGGCTGTCGTCGCGGTTCCCGCGCCGCGCGAGCTGCCGCAGTCGCCGAGTTGGCGCGACGGCAAGTTCGGCCCGCTCGCCCCGGGCGCCACCTACGCCGCGAGTCTCGTCGACCCCCGGCCGACGATCCGGGCCATGCAGCCCGGCTGGGCCGGGACGCAGGTCGTCAGCCACCCGGCGGGAAAGATCCGCTACGAGTCGGCGGTCTTCCTCGGCCATGGCGGCGAGATCGACCTCGTCGGCGGCCCCGCGCTGACGAAGTCGCCGCAGGAGGCGATCGACTGGGTCTGGAACCGCCGCTACGAGCGGCCGTTCGGGCCGCTGAAGAGCTGGCGGATCGCCGGCCGGAACGCGGTCGCCTTCGACGGCACGAACACCAGCGGGTTCGAGCTGACCCTCGTCGGCCGCAACCCGCCGGAGGTCCAGATGGACCGTGGCCAGTCGTTCCGGCTGGCGGCGTTCGCGGTGCGCGGGCACACGGTCGTGCTCGCCGTCCGCTCGTTCCGGCTCCAGGCGTTCCTGCCTCGGGCCACGCGGCTGCTCTCGAGCCTCCGCTTCCCGACCACCTGAGAGGAGACACACGATGCTCACACACGTTCGCAGGCGCACGATCCTCGTCGCAGCCCTCGGCGGAGCGTTGCTCGCAACGCTCGGCGTCACAGTTGCGCGGTCGCAGGCGGCGGCCGCTCGCGAACTCCCGGTCTCGCCGAGCTGGGAGCAGGGCAACTTCGCGCACCTCGCTCCCGGATCGACCTACCGCGCCGGCCTTGTCAGCCCGACGCCGACCGTCACGCCGACGGACGCCGGCTGGAGCGGATCGCAGGTCGTCACCCACCTATCGGGCAAGGTGCGCTACGAGTCGACGGTCTTCATCGGCCGTCACGGCGTGATCACTCTCACCTCCGGCCCGGCGATGACGCTGACCCCGGCGGCCGCGATCGCGGCGCCCCTCAGCCGGATCGCGAGCTGGAACTTCGCGCCGTACGACCGGCCGACGCCGGTGAGGCACTGGCGGATCGCCGGCCGGCCGGCGCTCTACTTCGACGCCACGACGCCTCCTCCTGGAGGCTGGTCGCTCGTCGGGAGCAATCCACCCGAGGTCCGGATCGAGCACGACCTCTCGTTCCGGATGGCCGCGCTGAGCGTACGAGGCAAGACCGTCGTGATCGTCATCCAGGCACCGGTGGCGGACTTCGCCGCGTTCCTGCCCGGGGCCGTCCGGCTGCTCGCGTCTCTCCGGTTCCCCGCCTCCTGATCGGATCGAAAGGAGATCGAGATGCACAGGCTCGTCCTCATCCTCCCGGTCGTCGCAGCTGCGGCGGCGCTCGCCGGCACCGCCGGCGCGGCGCCGCCGCACCACGGCACGTTCACCTCGCACGACCACTTCGTCGACACCGACACCTGCGGGTTCCCGATCGTCGGCGACTACTCGTTCACGAACGACAACGTCGGCTACGTGGACTCGTCCGGGCAGACCACCCGCGTGGAGCTGCACGAGACGACGGTCGGCACCCAGTCGGCGAACGGGATCACCCTCCACGAGCGCGACACGGAGAACGTCCACGTCGACTTCGTCGACGGCGTGCCGGTGACGTCGAAGCACACGGGCGCGCTCTTCCACATGGTCGCGCCCGGCGGCACGCTGTTCCTCGTGGGCGGGCAGCTGCTCTTCGAGGTCGTAAACGGCTTCGACGGGCCGCTGCTGAAGGCGACCGGGGTCGACTTCGGCGGCGACGTTTCCGACTTCTGCGCGGCGTTCGCCTGAGCCGTCTACGTGCCCGCACGGGCATCGGGGCGGCCAGGACTCGTGGCTGCCCCGATGCCGCCGGACCGGCGCGGAGCCAACATCGCCGACAACTATCTACCCGGGAGGTACCTGATGCGTCTACCCCGCCCCAGCCTCGCGCTCGTGGTCGCGCTCTTCGCTCTGCTGCTCGCCGCGGGCGGCGCGTCGTTCGCCGCAGTGAGGGCGACCGGCAGCGCGACCAACATCGTCGACCCGCTCAACCCCGCGCAGATCGCGAAGGTCGACCCGACCGGCCATCTCGTCGTCGGCGACGGCGGTGGACCGCTGACCATAGACGGGGCGGTCGGCGCGAGGATCGTCGCGCCGGCGAACTCGTTCTCACACGTGGAGCAGCTGGATCTCAATGCCGGCGAGGCAGCGATCTACGGGCCGACCTCCGCGACCATCAACGTCACCAGTGTCTCCATCAGCGCCATCCCGCCCGTCCCGGGTTCTTCCGCGACCGGCTTCGACCTCCACTCGTGGGACGTCCCGGGCGCGTCGGTGGACTGCAATTCCGGCGTGGCGAACGTGCAGGAGATCTGGAGCACCTATCTCTTCGCGGTCCAGCCCGAGACCGGCACGACGTTCCCTGCGGCCGTCGTGCGAAAGCCGCCGTCAGGCCGGAAGGAGTGTCTCGCCACGTATACGTACGGCGCCTTCGCGGTGGAGGTCTCGGTCACCGGCTACCTCGGCTGAGGCCTCAGGAGCGGAGGTACGCGAGCACCGCAAGCACGCGGCGGTGGTCGTCCGGCGATTCGCGCAGGCCGAGCTTGCCGAGGATCTGGCGGACGTGCGCCTCGACGGTCCGGTGGGTGACGACGAGCCGCTCGGCGATCGCCGCGTTCGAACGGCCCTCGGCCATCAGCGCCAGCACCTCTCGCTCGCGGTCGGTGAGCTCGTCGATCGGGACGCGGCGGCGCGAGCGGTCGATCAGCCGGGAGACGATCGTCGGGTCGAGCACGCACTCGCCGTCCGCGATCCTGCGGAGGGCGTCGACGAGCACGGCCACGTCGGAGACGCGCTCCTTCAGCAGGTAGCCCGTCCGTTCCGGGTGCGCCTCGAGCAGCTCGACGCCGTAGGCAGGCGAGAGGTACTGCGACAGGACGAGCACGCCCACGTCGGGGTGCCGCGTCCGGATCTCCCGCGCGGCGACGAGGCCCTCGTCCGTGTGGCTCGGCGGCATCCGGATGTCGACGATCGCCACGTCCGGCCGGGTGAGCTCGACCTCCCGGAGGAGCTCGGCGGCGTCGGCCGCCTCACCGGCGATCTCGACGCCGGCGTCGGCGAGGAGGCGCGCGATCCCGGCGCGCATCAGCATCACGTCGTCCGCGACGACTACGCGCACGGAATCTCCGCCTCGACTCGGGTGCCGGCGCCGGCCGGGCTCAGGACGGCGAAGCGGCCGCCGAGGGCGCCGACGCGGTCGGCGACGTCGAGGAGCCCGAGCCCGCGGGCCGGGTCGGCGCCGCCGACGCCGTCGTCGCGCGCCTCGACGTGCACCGCGTCCGCGGAGCACGAGGCGCTGACCTCCACCGCGTTCACCCGCGCGTGCAGGGCGGCGTTCTCGACCGCCTCGCGGATGACGCCGTACGCGGCGGCCTCGACCGGGCCGGGCAGGCGGCGGTCGGGCACCGCGAGCAGGTGGACGCGGATCGGCGCGATCTCGGCGAGCTCCTCGACGGCGGTCGCGAGACCCGAGCTGGCGAGCGTCGCCGGGAAGAGCCCGTTCGCGACGGCGCGCACCGCGGCGAGGGCGTCGGCCAGAGCTCGCTCGGCCTCGTCGAGCGGCCCGGTCGCGCGGGGATCGGGGTCCGACCCCAGCTTCGCGCGCGCGAGCCGGAGCGCGAACGAGAGTGCGACGAGGCGCTGCTGCGCCCCGTCGTGCAGGTCGCGCTCGAGCCGCCGGCGCACCGCGTCGCCCGCCTCGACGATCCGGGTCCGCGAGTCGCGGAGCTCGGCGACTCGCGCGAGGGCTTGCGCCTGGAGCCGCTCGTTCTCGACGGCGAGCCGCGCGGCCGCGCCGATCTCGTTCTGGAAGCGCTCGTCGAGCACCGCCGGGTCGTGCTCGAGCAGCGCGACCGTTCGGCCGTTCCGGAGGATCGGCGTCAGGGCCCGCCGAGGCGACGCGAAGGGCGGCTCGACCGGCCGCCCGTTCCCGTCGACGTAGCGCCCCGGCTCGTGCAGCGGGTACGCGATCCGGATCGACGGGTCGCCGGCTGCACGAGCGAGCGCCTCCTGCAGCGCGCCCGGTCGCGGGAGCTCGGCGAGCTCGACGGCGAGCCGCTCGACGGCGCGGCGCGTGGCACGGCTCCGGGCCAGCGTCCAGAGGAAGGCGGCCGCGAGGGCCACGGCGGCCGCCGAGCGACCGAGGGAGACCGCCTCGAAGCCGGCCACGCGGGGATCCTCGAGCGGCGTCCGCAGGAGCTCGACCGCGTGGACGGCAGAGAAGCCGAGCACCGCAGCCGCGGCCGCGAGCACCGGACCGAGCAACCGGCGCGCCGCCGGGCTCGACGATCGCAACCGCCGCCCGGCGAGGAGGGCGAACGCCGCCGCGACGCCGATCGCGAAGCCGAGGTCGACCCGCCCGAGCGCCCGGGCGAGGCCCGGCTCGGAATGGATCAGGAAGCTGTTGACGCTGCAGTTGTCCCAGCAGTTCACGACGTCGAACGGGTCGCGGAAGAGCGCCCGCCCGATCCCGACGACCGCGGCCTCGGCGTAGGCGACCGCGACGAGCGCGCGGGCGGCGGTCCTGCCCTGGGCGAAGGCGAGCGCCGAGTGGGCGAGGAGCGGCAGCCAGAGCAGGGCGACGAGCAGGCCGAGGCTCCGCACGATCGCGGGCCCTCCCTCCCACCCCGTCCAGTCGGGCGCGAACCAGACGAACCCGGCCGCCACGAGCAGCGGTCCGGCGGCGCGCGCGCGTCCGGCCTGCCAGAGGGCGAGGCCGGCGGCGGCAAGACCCCAGCCGGCGGCGAGCTCGAATCCGAGCGCCCAGCCCGAGCTGCCCGCGTACGTCGACGACTGGCCGTGATGCCGTGCGACGAGCTCCGCGGCCAGGCCCTCGGCGAGCACGAGCGCGAACAGCAGGGCCCGCAGCACGGCGCCGCCGCTCATTGGGCAACCTCGAGAGGAAGCTCGGCGAGCACCGCCGTTCCTCTCGTCGCGGGGCTGGAGACCGTCAGCTGCCCGCCGACGGCGTCGACCCGGTCGGCGAGCCCGCGCAGCCCGGAGCCGCGGCCCGGCTCGGCGCCGCCGGCGCCGTCGTCCCGGATCGAGATCAGGAGCCGCCCGTTGCGGCGGCGCACGCCGACCGAGACCGCGCGCGCGCCGGCGTGCTTCGCGACGTTGACGAGCGCCTCCGCGCAGACGAAGTAGGCGGTCGCTTCGACCGCGGGAGCGAACCGCTCCGCCGGCGCTTCGAGCGAGACCTCGACCGGCGCCGTCGCCGCGAGCTCTCCGAGCGCCGCCGAGAGCCCGGATTCGGTGAGCGTGTGCGGATGGATCCCGCGCGCGAGCCGGTGCAGCTCGGCGACGGCTTCCGCGAGCTCGGCCTCGACGACGGCGATCGCCCCGGCGGCCTCCGTCGGAACGGTGGCGGCGGCGCGAGCGACGGCGGCCCGCATCTCCTCGAGGTGGACGTCGCACGCCCGCGTGAGGCGCCGCTCGAGGCGGCTGCGCTGCGCGTCGCCCGCCTCGACGACGCGCCGGCGCGAGACCGTGAGCTCGCGCAGCTGGCGGCGCAGCTCGGCCTGGAGGCGCGCGTTCGCAGCCGTCAGCGCCGCCGCGCTCGCGACCGCCTCGGTCAGCGCCGCGTCGGCCGTCAGCGCGGCGTCGTGGACGACCGCGGCGACCGGCTCGCCTCCGCGCTCGACACGCGTGACGGCCCGCCCGTCGCCCGGGCCCGGCAGCGCGAGCGGTCTGCCCGTCCCGTCGACGTAGCCGTCCCCGAGCCGGTATCCCAGCTCGAGCCCCGGGTCGCCGAACGCCAGGGCGAGCGCGTCGCGCACGCTTCCCGAGCGGGGCTCCGAGCCGAGCTCGACGACGAGATCGGCGACGACGGCCGGCCGCTCGCGCTGCGCGAGCACCCGGGCTGCGAGCGCGAGCGCGGACACGAGAAGAGCGGCGTCGAGCGCGAGCAGCAGCGTCGTCTCGGTGAGCGAGCCGCCGGCCGCCGGCAGCGCGATGGCCGCCGCGTACGCCGCCGCCGCGCCGGTCGCGAGTGCGCGCGGCGCCCGCGTGCCCTCGTTCCGGAGCCCGGCCGCTGCGGTCGCGACGACGAGCGCCCCGAGCGCGAGCGTCAGCGTCTCGTCCTGCGCGAGCCGGGCGACGAGGCCGTCGAGGTAGGCCGCGGCGACCACCGCCCGGTCGAGCCGTGACCGCAGCCGCCCGCCCGGGTAGGCGAGCAGGAGCTGGACGAACGGGCCGCGGTGGACGTAGAGGAGCGCGTCCGTCGCCTGCGTTGCAGTCCCGAGGAACCAGGCGCCGCCGGTCGCGAGGAAGAGCAACGCGAGGCGCCGTTCCCGCGACCAGAGCGCGAGGCCGCCCGCGAGGAGTGCGAGGCCCGCCGCGAGGTCGGCGGCGGCGGTTCCGAGGCCGCCGCCTCCGAGCCACTCCGCCCCGAGCCCGAGCGCGCCGGCCGCCGCCCAGGGCCAGAACGGTCTCGCGCGCGCGTCCACGGCGCTACGAGACGAGCGCCGCCAGCGTCTCGCCGGAGAGGGACGTCTTCGGGATGAAGCCGCGCGCGGGCGTCGTCTCGAGCCGCTCGCCGTAGGCGGCCGCGGAGCGCGTCGAGATCAGCACGACCGCCGGCGGGTCGCCGGCCACGGCCAGGCGCTCTGCGACCTCGAAGCCGTCGAGGCCGGGAAGCTGGACGTCGAGGAGGACGACGTCCGGCCGCAGCTCGTCGACTGCGACGAGCGCGTCCTCGCCGTCCCCGGCCTCGCCGACGACGGCGAAGCCCTCGGATTCGAGGAGCGCGCGGGCCAGCGACCTGAACGCCGGATGGTCGTCGACGATCAGCACGGTCGGCAGGCGCATCGAGACAAGTGTCCCATGCAGCAAGGCTTTCCGCCTCGGTGCTAGCACCAGCAGGCGGCGCGGGAAGGCTCGTGGGCGCACCGAGCCGCGACCGCGGAAGCCGCGGCAGCGTTGCCCGAACGGCCGGAAGCACCGGCCCGTCCCGGGAGGTCACCGTGCGCTTTCCTCGCCCGAGCCCGGCGCTCGTCGTCGCCGCGCTCGCCCTGCTGCTCTCCGTCGGCGACGGGCCGCCCGGCTGACCGTCGACGGCACGGTCGGAGCGGCGCCGGCCGCGCCCGGCAGCCCGTTCTCGGCCCTCGTCGAGACGTGGGCGGCGCAGGGTGACTGGCTCGTCGGGCCGAGCGTGTCGCCGATCGACGTCACCTCGATCTCGATCAGCGCCAGCCCGCCGGTGCCCGGAAGCTCGGCGACGACGGTCCAGCTCGTGGTCTCCGACGTCAGCGGCTCCGCGACGGATTGCATCGACGGGACGAATCCGAGGCTCGTCTGGGGCGCGCACCTCGCCCTGCCGTCGCCGCTCGTCCTCCGGCCGCGCGGGAGGAATGCCTCGGTGTCCAGGTGGTCGGCGACTTCGGCGTCCTGCTCGACGTCGGCGGGTTCCTCGGTTGACGGCGGGGCCGGCCCGGCCGGCTCACTCGGTGCCACCACCGACGCGAGCCCCGCGAGGACCGGTGGCCGCGCCGATGCGCTCCGGCACGAGGCCACCGACGATCGCGGCGACCCAGTCAACGTCGCGAAGGAGGAATCCCCTGATGAAGCGTCTCGTTCCGGTCGGAATCGGTGCTGCGGCCAGCCTGGCGGTAGCGGCTGGTCTCGCCGCGGCCGCACTGCCGCAGGACATGCCGAAGAGCTACCTGCTGAGCGGCCCCGGCAGAGTCACGCCGCTTCGCTCTGGCGTCACGTATCACGCGAGCCTCTTCCCGCTCGCCGTCCGCGCGACCCCGCCCGAGGCGGGCTGGTCCGGCGCGCAGTGGAAGTCCACGAGCGCGTACTTCAGCGACACCGGCGGACCGCCGTACTTCGGCTGGGCCGCCTTCGCCGGCGGCTCGCCGAGGAGCATCCCGCAGGGCCTCGTCACGATCGTGACCGCGTACGATCGGACGCCGTCCGTCGCCGCGACGGTCGAAACGTTGCGGACACGCGGGCGCGGCGCGACCTACGGGGCGTCCGCCCCGGTCAAGGTCGCCGGCTTCTCGGGCGTCCAGTTCGACGGCCGGATCGTGGGCGCCCGACGCGAGCACATCGGGCACTTCTTCGTGCCGTTCAGCCCGCCCTCGAGCGCGGCGAAGTACTACCCCGACGAGTACCCGGTCTACGGCGACGTGTTCCGCGTCATCGTCCTCGACGTCCGCGGCAAGACGGTCGTCGCGATCGTCGAGAACGTCGCCCTGCCGGCCGAGCGGTTCCCGGCGTTCCTCGAGCGGGCCGGCCGGCTGCTGCAGTCGCTCCGCTTCCCCGCCGGGAAGGGAGCCTGAGGTGAGGCGCGCCGTCGTCTCCGTTCTCGTGGTCGCGTCCGGCCTCGCCGGCGCGGCCGCCGCGGCGCCGCCGGCGCGGCAGCTTCCCGAGAGCTACCTCCTCAGCGGCCTGCCCTCGCCGGCGCCACGCTTCGAAGGGAAGCTGCAGCGTCTCACCGCCGGCGCTGTCTACACGTCGAGCGAGCTTCCGGTCGCGATGCGGATCACGCCGCCCGACGCGAGCTGGACCGGCGCGCAGTGGAAGTCGGCCCGGCTCGACAGAGGTACCGGCGGGCCGCCGTACTTCGGCTTCGCCGCGTTCGGCGTCGGCCGCAACACCGCCTCGACGGTGCCGCACGGCCTCGTCGTCGTCGAGACCGCGTACGACCGGACGCCGTCCGTGTCGGCGACGGTTGCCGGCCTGCGCAGCCGCGGGCGCTGGGCGACCTACCGGGCATCCTCGCCGGTGACGCTCGCCGGCCTGCACGGCGTCGAGCTCGACGGAGAGATCGCGCCGGGACACGTACACGTCTTCCAGCCGTTCACCGGCGCCGGCCACTTCGTGGACGCCGTCTACGCGGACGGGTCCGAGCTCTTCCGGGTCGTCGTCCTGGACGTCCGCGGCAAGACGGTCGTCGTCTACCTCGACGGCGTCGGGCTGACGGCCGACGAGTTCCCCGCGTTCCTCGAGCGGGCCGGCCGGCTCCTGCAGTCGCTCCGGTTCCCCGCCTGAAGAGGAGTTGCCGCGACGGAGGTGTCCCGCTCCAGAGCTTGCAAAGCCCCTCCTCCGGACGTAGCGTCCCGGAGGAGGTCGGGAGCGCCTCGGTGCCAGCACCAACGTGGACCCCCGGAAGACTGGTGGGCGCACCGAGGCGCGGGGCGCGGATCGGAGCCAGCATGGCCCGAACGTCGAGAACGGATTCCAGAGGAGGTCTCCGATGACGCACGCCCGGCGGCCGGCGGCCGTCGCAGCCGCGATCGTCCTGGCCGCCCTCGTGGCCGGGTGTGGGTCCGGGAGTGCGACGAAGGCCGGCAAGGCGACCGGACCGGTCGTGCTGCGGATGGCGATCCGGGACGTCGACTTCGCGGGCGATCCCGCAGCCGGCTACTTCGTCAAGCGCGTCGGTCAGCTCTCCGGCGGGAAGCTCCGGATCGAGGTGCTGCCCTACTTCGCCGGTGGCGCGTCGGGGACGGAGCAGCAGATCGTCCGCGCGGTCGCCGGCGGCACGGCCGAGCTCGGCGCGGTCGGCACCCGGGCGTTCGACTCGCTCGGCGTCACGAGCTTCCAGGCGCTGACCGCGCCGATGCTGATCGACAGCTACCCGCTCGAGCGGGCCGTGATCGCGAGCCCGATCCCGGGCCGGCTGCTCGACGGGGTGGCGAAGCTCGGCCTGACCGGGCTCGCGGTGCTCGGCGAGGGGCTGCGCAAGCCGATCTCGACGAGGGCGCTCCTCGCTCCTGCCGACTGGCGCGGCGTCACGTTCGCGATCTTCCGCTCGCGCCTCGCGGCGGATTCGATCCGGGCGCTCGGCGCGAGGCCGGTCGCGCTCTGGGGCGGCGCGCTGTCCGGCGCGTTCTCGGCCGGGCAGGTGCGCGCGGCCGAGCAGGACCTCTACACCTACGTCAGCGCAAACCGGCAGTACCAGGCGCCGTACGCGACCGCGAACGTCAACCTCTGGCCGCGGACGGAGGTGTTGCTTGTTCGCTCGGCCCGGTTCGCGGAGCTGACGGGCGAGCAGCAGGGCTGGCTCCGCTCTGCGGCTGCGGACGCCGCCGCGGGGTCGACGCGGATGAACGACCGCGACGCGAAGCTCGCCGCGTTCGTCTGCAAGACGGGAGGCCGGCTCGTCGACGCCTCGCCGGCCCAGCTCGCCGCGCTGCGGCGGGCGCTCGCACCCGTGTACGCGGCGCTCGAGGAGGACCCGCAGACGAAGGCGGCGATCGAGCAGATCGGGCAGCTCAAGCGGCGAACGCCGCCGGGGCCCGTCCTTGCGACCTGCCCGGGCCGCGCGCCGGCGCCTCCTGCCCCGGGCTCGCCCCAGGCGCGTAGCGCGGTCGACGGGATCTACCGGTTCACCGTCACCGCGGCGCAGATCTGGGCGACCGGCGTCACGTCCCGGTACGCGGTCGCGCAGAACCACGGGACCTTCACGATCGTGCTCCACGACGGCCGCTGGCGCGTCCACCAGCGCGCCGACGTCCGCCTCGACTATCCCGACTTCTCGGGCACGTACTCCGTGATTGGCGGCCGGATCACGTTCGTCTACGCCGTCCCGGGCGCGCCGCCGGGGGCGCCGCCGCCGGCGACCGTGCGCTGGAAGCTCGGCGGCGGCGAGCTCCGGCTCACCGTCGTCGCGGAGCGCGACCCGGGCATCCGCGTCTGGTTCGCCCACCCGTGGAAGAAGCTCGGTTGAGGCGGATCGCGCTCCTGGCGCTCGCCGCGCTCGCGGCCGGCTGCGGCGCGCAGCACGCGACCAAGGCGGGGAAGCGGTCGCCGCCGGTGGTGCTGTGGATGGCCGCGCGAGACTCCGACCTGGCGTACGACTTCCCGGCGTTCGACTTCGCGCAGCGCGTCGAGCGGCTGTCGCACGGGTCGATCCGGATCAAGACGCTCGGCGGCTACGGCAACGACGAGCCGGGGGCCGAACAGGAGATCGTCCGCGCCGTCGCGGCCGGCCGGGTCGATCTGACGGCCGTGGGAACGCGCGTCCTCGACACGCTCGGCGTCACGAGCTTCCGCGCGCTGACGGCGCCGCTCCTGATCGACGGCTACGGGCTCGAACGGAAGGTGATCGCGAGCCCGATCCCCGGCAGGATGCTGCCCGGTCTCGGCCGGATCGGCATCACGGGTCTCGCCGTTCTCGGCGAGGGGATGCGCAAGCCGATCTCGGTGCGCCGGCCGCTGCTCGCGCCGGGCGACTGGCGGGGCGTGGCGTTCGCCGCGTTCCGATCGGCCGGCGCGGCGGCGACGATCCGGGCGCTCGGTGCCCACCCGAGCGGCCTCTGGGGGCCGGCGCTCTCAGCCGCCCTCGAGGACGGCCGCGTGCAGGGAGCCGAGAGCGACCTCTTCCAGTACGTGAACAACGCCCGTGAGAGCCAGGCGCCGTTCGTCGCCGTGAACGTGAACCTCTGGCCGCGCACCGAGGTGCTGCTCGTCAACGCGAAGCGGTTCTCGCGCCTGACCGGCGAGCAGCGCGGCTGGCTGCGCCGGGCCGCTGCCGCGGCGGCGGCCCGGTCGACCGCAGAGTTCGACCACGACGCCGGCCTCGCCGCCTCGGCGTGCGGCGCCGGGGCACGCCTCGTCCGCGCCGCGCCGGCCCAGCTCGCAGCGCTCCGCCGTGCGCTGCAACCGGTCTACGCCGGGCTCCGGCGCGATCCGCAGACCCGGACGATGATCGCGGAGATCGAGCGGCTGAAGGGAGCCGTCCCCCGCGACCCCGCCCTTCCCGCCTGCGCCGGCGCGCGCGTCGCGCCGACCGCCGCGAGGCCGGCGCCGGACGCGCTGGACGGCATCTATCGCGTCCGGTGGTCGGAGCAGGAGCTCGTCGAGGCCGGCGCGCCGCTCGGAGCCGCCTCCGGCGACTTCGGCTACGCCCACGGCGAGCCGGTCGTGGTCACGATGACCCTGCGCGGCGGTCACGTGCAGGTCGCCTTCCGGCCGGACCCGGGGTCGCCGTGCACCGGCACCTATGCGGTCTCCGGGCAGACGGTCGCGATCGAGCTGAAGCCTCCCCTCTGCCAGGGCCGGACGATCGCCCGCTGGTCGCTCGCGCACGGCCTGTTGCGGCTCGACGTCACCCGCGCGACGGGCCCGGGCGACGTGCAGCTCTACGGCGCCAAGCCCTGGCTGAAGATCGGCTGAGTGGCAGCACAGAGGAAGGGCCCCCGAAGACTCGTGCCCGCGCCGATGTGTCCGGGCCTCCGCAGGTTCAGGGTGACCCCAATCGACAGGGAGGTCACGAGATGAACGCCGGATCGAAGCTCGCCGCCGCGGTCGTCATGTTGACGCTCGCCGGAGCCGCCAGCGCCGGCGGCGGCCAGAGCGCCCTGAACGGCACCTACCGGGCGGTCATCACGGACGCCGACCTGAAGGCGCACGGAGTCGTCTTCCCGGGCGCCATCCGGGAGAACCACGGCATCTTCACCATGGGGATGCACGACGGCCGCTGGACGTGGCGCCAGAAGACGACCAATCCCATCAACCCGCCCGGCCCGCCCGCTCCCTACACGATCAGGGGCAATCGGGTCACGTTCGTCTTCCAGGTGCCCGGAGCGCCTCCCGGCGCACCGCCGCCGATGACGCTGGGCTGGCAGCTCGCCGGGGGCCAGCTGAGCTTCACGACCCTCCGTGGCGGTTGCGGGACGCACCACTGCGACCCGATCGCGCGGACGATCCTCACCGCCCATCCGTGGAAGAAGATCGGATGAACGCGCGGCGCGCAGCCGTCGTCGTAGCCGTGGCGGCTGCGCTCCGGCGACGGCTCGTGGCGCCAGGCGCCTAGCGCGGGAGCGGGTAGTGGGCAGCACCGAGGCGGCGTCCGGGAAGACCGGTGCCCGCGCCGATGTGTCCGGGCTCAAGCGGTTCGACCATGACCGAAACGACGCAGGAGGTCACGCGATGAAGACCCGATCCATCCTCGCCGGCGCGATCGCCGTCGTGTCGCTCGCCGGCGCCGCGACCGCCGGCGGTGGCCAGAGTGCGCTCGACGGCCACTGGCACCTCCGCCGGCAGGCGCCGCACCGGCCCTTCGACCCGACCGCGCAGGGCACGTACACGGTCTCGGGCGACCTGGTCTCGTTCGTCTGGCAGGGCGGCCCGCGCTCGACGACCCTTCGCTGGATGCGCGTGGCGGGGGGACTACGGCTGACCTACGTGCGCGGCGGCGAGCCGTCCGTCCAGATCGCAAGGACGCTCTTCACCGCCCACGTGTGGAGGCGAGTCTCGTGACCGCGAAGGCCGCTCTCGCCGGGCTCGCCGCGAGCGTCGCGCTGGCCGGGCTCGCCGCGGGGCCCGAGCGGGCGGCGACGGGCCCCGAGGTCGCCGTCCTCCTGCCCGATTCGTTCGGGCGCTGGGGCGTCGACCGGCAGTACCTCTCGGCGGCGCTCGGGAAGGCGGGCGTCGCCTTCACGGTCGCCGACGCGCACGACAGCCCGGCGGCGCAGCGGTCGGAGGCGCAGGCAGCGATGGCGGCCGGCGCGAAGGTGCTCCTGCTCGCGAACGTCGACGCGCATGCCGCGGCCGCGATCGAGCGGGGCGCGAAGGCGCTCGGCGTCCGCGTTATCGACTACGACCGGCTGACGCTCCGCGGCGCGGCGACCTTCTTCGTCTCGTTCGATGCGGTGAAGGTCGGCGTCCTGCAGGGCGCGGGCCTCGTCAGGTGCCTGAAGGAGAGCGGCGCGTACGCGAAGCACCCGCTCGTCGCGGAGCTGAACGGCTCGCCGTCGGATTCGAACTCGGCCGCCTTCAAGCGCGGGTACGACCTGGTGCTCGGGCCGCTCTTCCGGAGCGGCGCCCTCCGGAAGGGCCCCGATCGCTGGATCGACGGCTGGAGCCCGGCCACGGCCGGGCGGGTCTTCGACGGGATGCTGAGGAGCACGCGCGGCGGCATCGGCGCCGTCGTCGCGGCGAACGACAACCTCGCCGGCGCCGTCGTCTCGGTGCTGAAGGGCCGAGGCCTGGCCGCGATCCCGGTCACCGGCCAGGACGCGACGCCGCAAGGGATCCAGAACGTCATCTCGGGCTGGCAGTGCATGACCGTCTACAAGCCGGCGAGAGCCGAGGCGGACGCGGCTGCGGCCGTCGCCGTCTCGCTTCTCCGCGGCGGCCGCGCGCCGGCGGCGAACGCGAGGGTCGACGACGGCTCGCGCCTCGTGCCGGCCGTGCTCGAGACGCCGATCGCGATCACGAAGGCGAACTGGGACCGGCCGATCCGCGACGGCTACCTGCGCCGCGCGGACGTCTGCGCCGGCGCGTACGCCCGCTACTGCAGGTAAGTGCCAGCACCGGCGCGCCCGCCGCGAAGAGTGGTGGGCGCGCCGATTCGCTGCGGGCCTTCCCGCCCGAGGATGACTCGAAGGGTCAATCCAGGGTCGAAGGAGGCTCGATGAACGTCAAGGCAGCAGCAGGAGCACTCGTGGTTCTCGTCTCCGCCGCGACGCTCGCCGGCACGGCGAGCCCTGGCCGGAGCACGGCCCCCGTCACGCTGAAGATCGCGATCCGCGACGGCGACTTCGGCGGCGACCCGGCCGCCGGCGACTTCGTCTCGCGTGTGCAGCGGCTCTCGCACGGCGCGCTCCAGCTCGAGGTCGAGTCGTACTGGGGCAGCGGCGCGCACGACGCCGAGCAGCAGCTCGTCCGCGCCGTCTCGACCGGCAAGGTCGACCTCGGCATCGTCGGCACGCGGGCGATGGACGAGCTAGGCGTCCGAAGCTTCCAGGCGCTGACCGCGCCGCTCCTCGTCGACAGCTACCCGCTCGAGCGAGCGGTCATCGCGAGCCCGATCCCGGGGCGGATGCTGGCCGGGCTCGCGCCGCTGAAGCTGACAGGTCTGGGCGTCCTCGGCGAGGGGCTGCGCAAGCCGGTCGCCGTCAAGGCACCGCTGCTCGGCCCGGACAGCTGGCGCGGCGTCACGTTCGCGGCGTTCCGCTCCCGCGCTGCGGCGGCGACCGTGCGCGCACTCGGCGCGCGGGCGAGCGACGTCTGGGGCGACGCCCTCTCGACGGCGCTCACGAACGGCCGCGTGCAGGGCGCCGAGAACGACCTGATCACCTACTACACGAACGACCGGCAAGCGCAGGCGCCGTACGTAACGGCCAATGTGAACCTCTGGCCCCGGACGGAGGTCGTCTTCGCGAATGCGGCGAGCCTGGGAAAGCTCACATCGGAGCAGCAGGGCTGGCTCCGCGCCGCAGCGGCGGGCGCCGCCGCCGCGTCGACCGAGCGCTGGGACCACGACGGGCAGCTCGCCGCCGAGCTCTGCAAGGCGGGCGCGCACCTCGTGAACGCCTCGCCGGCCGACCTCGCCGCGCTGCGCACGTCCCTCGCGCCGGTGTACGCGAGCCTCGGCCGTGACCCGCAGACGAGGGCGTTCCTCGCCAGGATCGAGGCGATGAAGCGCGGCGTCCACACCAGGCCCCTCGCCTTCCCGGCCGGCTGCTCGGCGAGTCCGGCGTCGCTGAACGGCACCTACCGCGTCAGCTGGACCGAGCAGGAGCTCGCGGCGCGCGGCGTGCCGAGCGGCACCGCGCACGGCGACTTCGGCTTCGCCCACGGCAAGGCGATCGCGATGACGATGACGCTCCGCGACGGCACCTTCCGCATCCAGTCGCCCGGGGCGCCGTGGTCGCCGTGCCCCGGGACCTACTCGGTCGCCGGGCGAAGCGTGTCGATGGACGAGCAGCCCCCGAGGTGCGGCGGCAACGTCGCCGCGACCTGGTCGCTCGCGGCCGGACAGCTCCGGCTGAAGGTCAGCCGGGCATCCCGCGAGGACGCCGTCGTCTTCGGCGGCAAGCCCTGGCAGAAGATCGGGTGAGGGAGGAGAGATGCACAAGCAAGTCCTCATCCCCTTCGTGATCGCCGCCGCGTGGGCCGGCTCGGCGCTCGCGAGTCCGTCTCGGCCGGTCAGGATCGAGGTGAAGACGGTCCTGGCGGGCGTGCACCCCGGGACGTTCACGACGTCGGGAGCGCCGCTGTGCCGCCGCGGGAGCTCGCGCGACAGGATCCTCGTCCCGTTCCGCCACGCCGGAGGCCGCTGGAGCTTCCGCTTCCGGAAGACCTTCGCCTGTGCCGACGGATCCGGGACATTTGCGGTGGATGAGAGCGGCCAGCTCCTCGACGGAGCGTCGAGGTGGCACGGCAGGTGGACGATCGTCGCCGGAACCGGCGCCTACTCGAAGCTCCACGGAGCGGGGACGGTCGCGGGCGACGAGCTACCGGGAAGGGTCGACGACCACATGACCGGCTCGGTCAGCCTCGGCTGAGCCGCCCACTCGAGGAGGACACCATGCGCAAGCTCATCGCAGCCGCAATCGCAGCCGCAACCGCCTCGACGCCCGCCCTCTGCGCCGGCGCCGCGACCCGACCGTTCGACGCCCAGTTCCACGACAAGCCGTGCGGGCCGACGAAGCTCTGCGGCACGGGTGTGCTCGCCGGCTTCGGCGCCGTCACGACCGAGCTGGTCGTCACGCCGGTCGGCCCCGGCCCGGCGCCCGGCTGCACGCTCGGCAAGGGCACGAGGACGCTCACGCTCGCGAAGGACTCCGCGAGCAGGCTGAGGCTCGCCGTCCAGGGTCCGCTCTGCGGCGCGCGGGCGTTCGGGACGTTCTCGGTCGTCTCGGGCACCGGCGTCTTCGCCCACGCCCGCGGCGGCGGCGTGATCCTCGGCCCGCCGCTCGCCTTGCGCTACTACGGGGTGCTCGCGCTCGGCTGACCGCGCAGAAACGCGAGCACCGCCAGCACGCGACGGTGGCTCTCCGGCCCTTCGTGGAGCCCGAGCTTCCCGAAGATCTGCTTGATGTGGGCCTCGACCGTCCGCTCGGTGACGAAGAGCGCGGCGGCGATCGAGCGGTTCGAGCGGCCCTCGGCGACGAGCGCGAGCACCTCGCGCTCGCGCGCCGTCAACCCCGCGAGCGGATCCTCGCGCCGCCGCCGGCCGACGAGCCGGGCGACGATCGTGGGGTCGACGACGGTCTCGCCGTCGGCGAGCCGGCGCAGCGCGTCGACGAGCAGCGCGGGGTCGAAGACGCGTTCCTTGAGGAGATAGCCGGCGCGCTCGGGATGCTCCTCCAGGAGCCGCAGCGCGTACGCCGGCTCGACGTACTGCGAGAGGACGAGCACCGCCGTCTGCGGCCGCTCGGCGCGGATCGTCTGCGCGGCGACCAGCCCTTCGTCCGTGTGCGTCGGCGGCATCCGGATGTCGACGACGACCGCGTCGGGCTCGGTTCCGCGCACGAGCCGCAACAGCCCCTCGAGGTCGCCTGCCTGGCCGACGACCTCGAACCCGGCGTCGGCGAGCACGCGGACGATCCCCTCGCGGGTGAGCATGACGTCCTCGCCGACGACGACGCGCACGAGCGGCGCATCTTCGCGGACCCTGTGGCTGGCCACAATGCCGCGCCCCCGGATCATGTGGCCCGCCACGATTCGCTCGGCCGCTCCCCCTCCTACCGTCGCCTCACGCCCGACAACAAGGAGTGAGGCCCATGAAAATCCTGGCAAGCACCGCCGTCTCCGCCGCGGCCGCCGTCCTCTTCAGCGCGGTCGCCGCGGCCGGAAACCCGCTCGAGCTGCCCAGACTTCCCAGCAACGACGTCGACGCCAGGCCGCTGCAGGCCGGCGGCACCTTCCAGGCCACGGCCTTCCCGCTCGCGCTGCGCATCACCACGCCCGACGGCTCGTGGCTCGGCGGGCAGGGGAAGATCGCCACGCAGAAGCGCGGCACGTTCGGCTGGGTCGAGTTCCTGCAGCGGCCGGCCGCCCGGCCGCTCGGCGCGATCTCGATGATCGGCTCCTACGATCCGACCCCGTCCGTCGCGGCGACCGTGGCCCAGCTGCGCACGGGCGTCGGCGCCACCTTCCAGGCGACGAGACCGGCCAGGCTCGCCGGCTTCTCCGGCAGCCAGTTCGACGGGCAGGTCACCGGCAAGCACCACGTGTTCGTCCCGTTCAGCCCGGTCACGCACGCGGCGACCTTCCACCCGGACGCCTACCGGTTCGACGCGGGCGAGGTCTTCCGGATCGTCGTCCTGAGCGTGCGTGGACGAACGGTCGTCCTCCTGCTCGAGAACGTCGCCCTCCCCGCCGACCAGTTCCCGGCCTTCCTCGACTCGGCGGGAAAGCTGCTCGGCTCGCTCAGGTTCCCGGCATGACGCGCGGGCTCCTCGTCGTGCTCGCGGCCTCGGCGCCTGCCTCGGGCTCCTCCCGCAGGCGTACGCGGCGTTCCCGGGCCGGAACGGCCGGACCGCCTTCTACCGCTTCGACCCGTCGCTGCCGCCGTCGCCCGCCGCTCGGAACGACCTCCTCACGGCCGACCCGGACGGCAGCCGCGTCGTCCAGATGTCGCACGCGCCCGGCTTCTCGAGCGACTGGTCCGCCGACAGCACGAGCTTCACGTCCGACTTCCCCGACCCGGACGCCAGCGAGCAGATCGCCGCGCCGGACGTGAGATGCTGCATGCCCGAGCCGTCGGCGTTCGCCGTGGCGATCTGCTCGCTGCCGTCGGAGCGGCCAGCAGAACGCTCTTCACGATGCGCGTCGACGGCAGCGGTTTGCGGCAGCTGACGCCGTGGGGGCAGTGCCAGTCGATCGGGTCGCAGGGCGCAAACGTGTTGCCCCCCGTGCACCTCGTCCGGTCGGACGGAGGCCAGAGCCACGAGGTCTACGGCGGGAACGCGAACGCCGCCGGGGCCAGACCCGTCTTCTCGCCGGACGGCACGAAGATCCTGTTCGCCTGCCGCCCGTCGTGAGGAACGGCGCCACTGCTGTAGCCTGGCGCCACCGCATGCCGGCCGACACCACCGCTTTCGGCCGCGGGCTCGCCGCCACGCTCGCTCTCGCCGGCTCCGCCCTGATCGGTGCGCTGGCGACGGCCGGATGTGGCGGCGCCCCTGCCGACAAGGCTGGCGGGGCCACCGCCCCGCTCGTCCTCCGCCTCGGGACGCCGAACCCGCCCGACCGACCCGAGAGCCCCACGATCGAGGAGTTCGCCCGGCGCGTCGCGACCCTTTCGCACGGCAGCCTGCGCGTGAAGATCGTCTGGCTGGCCGGCGGGGGCCCGGAGGTGCCGGTCGCGGCGATGGTCCGGGACGGGCGGCTCGACGCGGCGTTCGTCGCGACTCGCGTCTGGGACGAGGAGGGCGCGACGAGCCTCGAGCCGCTGCAGGCGCCGTTCCTGATCCGGAGCCAGGCGCTCGAGAACCGCGTCGCAACGAGCCCGCTCGCGACGACGATGCTCGCGGGGCTCGACCGGGCCGGCGTGACCGGGATCGCGCTCGTCCCGGCGGCGCTCCTCCACCCGTTCGGCTTCGGCCGCGCGCTGCGCGCACCGCGTGACTTCGCCGGCGCGCTTCTGAGGGCACCGCAGTCGCGGATGACCGACCGGCTCGTCCGCGCGCTCGGCGCGAGGTCGGCTCCGCTCGACGCGGACGCCTTCAACGTCGCCGTGCGGCGCGGCACCGTCGCCGGGACGGAGTGGTACCTCGAGCTCGGCGCGACGCTTCCGACCGGGAAGGGCCCGACGACTGCGACGGGGAACGTCGTCTTCTACCCGAAGGTGCACTCCCTCGTCGTGAACCGCGCGGTCTTCGGGCGGTTGACAGAGGCGCAGCGGAGGGTGCTGCACCGCGCTGCAGCCGACGCTGTCCGCTTCGCGATCCGCACGAACCTCTCCGAGCGCAAGGCGGGCGCGCAGTTCTGCCGCAACGGCGGCGCGATCGTGGCGAGCTCCCCGGCCCAGCTCGCCGCACTCGAGCAGAAGGTCGCGCCCGTCTACGCTGCGCTCGAGCGGGACGCCGGCGCGAAGCGACTGATCGCGGCGATTCGCGCGCTCGCAAGGCGGACGCCGCCGGACCCGCCCGTGACGCCGTGCGCAGCGCCGACTGCATCGGCCGCGGGCACGGCCGCAGCCGCCCGGATCCCCGACGGGGCCTACCGCAAGGAGATCACGAGGCAGCAGCTCGTCGCCGCCGGCGTCAGCAGCTTCGACGCGGCCCAGAACTACGGCATCCACACGCTCACGATCCGCGGCGGCCGCTGGCGCGACGCAACGACGCTACGGACGCCCTGCTTCGGGCCCATCCGCTACGCCGGCGCGCTCGTGGTCTTCGTCGCCGAGTGCGGGAGCGCGACCTCCTCCGTCGTCCTCCGCGCGCGCTGGGCGCTCGTCGAGGGCGAGCTCCGCTTCGCCGGCCTCCGAACCGCCTTCGACCGGGTCTTCTGGGGCGGCCGCGGCTGGCGAAGGATCGGCTGAAGCGAGCGGCAGCTCGGCGCGAAGCGCCGTCGCACCCAGCTCGAGCCGGCCGCCGAGGGCGCCCACGCGGTCGGCCAGCTCCACGAGCGGCCCGGCGCGCACCGCGCCGTCGTCGTCTGCGACGACGACGAGCCTTCCCGCCTCGTCGCGCACGGACAGCCGGACGAAGCTCGCGGCGCGCCGAGCCGCGTCCTCGACCGCCGCCGCAGCGGCGGCGTAGGCGGCGGTCTCCGCGGCGGGCCGGTGCCGACCTGCGGGGATCTCGCCGACCTCGACCGGGAGTGGCGCCGTCTCGGCGAGCCCGGCGACCGCGGCCGCGAGGCCGGCGTCGGCGAGGATCGCCGGGTAGATGCCGTGCGCGAGGTCGCGGAGCTCGTCGAGCGCGAGCTCGGCCTCGCCCGAGGCTTCCGCCAGGAACGGGGCGACGTCGCGCTCGTCCGCCCGGTCGGCGGCGCCACGGGCGAGCCGGAGCTCGTACGACAGCGCGAGGAGTCGCTGCTGCGCCCCGTCGTGGAGATCGCGCTCGAGCCGGCGCCGCGCCGCGTCTCCCGTCTCGACGATCCGTGCCCGAGAGGCGCGGAGATACTCGAGCTGCGCGAGCACCTCGGCCTGGAGTTGCTCGTTCTCGAGGGCGAGTCTCACGGCCGCACCGAGCTCGCGCTCGAGCTCCGGCAGGCTCGCCGCGTGGGTGACCGCGGCGATCCGCCGGCCGTCCTCGTCGAGGAAGGACGCGCGGGGGCCGGGCTCCGGCACCGGCCCGCCCTGCGCGTCCGCGTAGCGCCGCGAGGCCGGCAACCAGTACGCGATGCGGAGCGCCGGGTCGCCGAGCGCGCGGCCGAGGGCCGATTCGAGCGAGCCGGGGGCGGGCGCTTCGTCGAGGTCGTGGACGATCCGGTCGACCGCGCGCCGCTGGAGCCTCGCCCGCGCCGCGACCCACGCGAGCCCGCCGGCGAGGAGCGTGGTGCCGGCGCAGAGCGCGAGGAAGCTCGCCTCGAAGCTCGGCGCGGTCGGGCTCTCGATCGGGATCCGCAGCAACGCCACCGAGCGAGCCGCGGTCGCCGCGCCGACGAGGGCGCCACCGGCCAGCGCCGGCCACAGCCCACGTCGCGCCGGGACGGTCGCGACGACGAGCCGCCACAGGCAGACGACGGCGAGCACGATCCCTGCCGCGAGCTCGAAGCGGACGTCGACGTCCACGATCCTCCGCGCGAGCCCGGGATACGCGTGGACGAGGAAGACGTTGTCGCTGCAGTCGCCGAAGCAGCGCGCGTCGAGGAACGGGTCGCGGAAGAGACCGCGGCCGAGCGTCGAGAGCGCCGCCTCCAGGTAGACGAACGCGACGAAGGCGCGGGCCACGCGGGAGCGCGACCCGACGGCGAGGTGAGCGAGCAGCGGGAAGACGAACGCGGCCGCGACCAGGCCGAGGCTCCGGACGATCCGCGGGCCTCCCTCCCAGCCGATCCAGACGGGTGCGAACCAGACGAACCCGGCGAGGACGGCGAGGTCGCCTGCGCGCGGCCGCCGTGCGAGCGAGACGAAGAGCCCGGCCGCGACGAGCGAGAGCGCCGCGAGCGCGCTCAGGGTCGCCATCCGGGCCGAGGCCCCTTCGTACGTGCCGTAGCGTCCAGGCCCGCGGGCGACCCAGATCGCCGTCACGGCGTACGCGACCGCCGCCGGCGCGGCGGCGAGCCGCACGGCGCGGGGAACGCGCACGACCACCGTCCGATTGTGGCACGCCTCACGACGGGCGGAATCCGTGCTGGCCACACCCCGGGCTGCCCCAAGTCTGCGGCTCGCCTCGATGCCGCCGCGGCCGGCGGGTCCTAGCCTCGGCTTGTCAAGCGAGGAAAGGAGCGAGACCATGACCAGGATGAAGCTCGCGGCCGGCGCCGCGCTCGCAGCCGCAGCCGTCGCGACGGCGGTGGCGGGCACGGCCGCGCGCGCGACGCCGCCCGGCCCGAACGGCCTGATCGTCTACCAGGCGAAGGCCGGCAAGCACGTCCAGCTGTTCACGGTCCGGCCGGACGGCTCGGGCGTCCGCCAGCTGACCCGGTTCGGAGACAGCGACGCGGTGCACGCCGCGTGGTCGCCGGACGGACGGACGATCGCGTTCGAGCGCGACTTCGCGAACCGGGCGCTCGTCTACACGATGAGCGCCGCGGGCGGCGACCTCCGCCCCCTCACGCCGAAGGGGCTCCAGGGGCTGCCGGCGTACTCGCCGGACGGCGAAACGATCGTCTTCGACCGGACGCTCCCGACCGGGGACGGCCTCTGGTCGATGAACGCAGACGGGAGCGGGGCCCGGCAGCTGACGCACAACCGCCCCGCGGGAAGGGACGAGTGCCGCTGCGACGGCAGCCCGGTGTTCTCGCCCGACGGGAAGCGAATCGCCTTCGTCCGGACGATCACCGACCTGCAGACCGCGGTCTTCGCGGTCGACGCGAACGGCCGCGGCCTGAAGCAGCTGACGTCCTGGAGGACGGGAGTCTCCGCGAAGCTCGACTGGTCGCCGGACGGATCGCGGCTCGTCGTCTCGAGCCCGCAGGCCGAGCGACCGGACGTCGCGTCGAACGTGATCACGCTCCGGCCCGACGGCACCGGCGTCCAGCAGCTGACGCACGAGACGGCGCCGAACGTGCGCGATCTCGCCGACGGCTTCTCGCCCGACGGCAAGAAGATCATCTTCGCGAGGACGATCGACGGCGGCCCGTTCCAGGTCTACGTGATGAACGCAGACGGGACCGGCGTGAAGCAGCTCACCCATGGGATCGACGCCCACTGGGCGAGCTGGGGCAGGGCCGCACGATGAAGGCGGCTGCGCTCGCGATCGCGGCGGCGATGGCGCCTGCGGCTGCGCACGCCGCGGCTCCGACGCCGGTCGACGGCGTCTACCGCTTCTCGTGGACGCAGAAGGAGCTGGTGGCGGCGGGCACGAGCCCGAGCTTCGCCCGTCACAACTTCGGCGTCGTCACGATCACGATGAGAGGTGGCGCCTTCAGCTTGCGGCAGGTGCCGCCGCCGAACTGCGCCGGCATCTACTCGGTCTCCGGCAGGACGCTGTTCGTCAGGTTCACGCACGTGTGCACCGGCTGGATCCGCGCGACGTGGTCGCTGAGCGGGGGCCGGCTCCACCTGAAGCCGATCGGCGGGAGCGACAGGGGGACAGAGATCGCGCTGACCGGCAAGCCCTGGACGAAGGTCGGATGAGGAGGCGAGGGATGAAGGCGATGATCAGCATGCTGGGCGCGGTCGCCGCGCTGTTCGTCGCAGCCGGCGCGCTGGCAGCCACACGAGGCGACCGAACGCCCGTCGACGGCGTCTACCGGGTCACGTGGACCGAGAAGCAGGCGATCGCGGCCGGCGCGCCCTTTCGCTCCGCGCACGCCGACTTCGGCTTCGCTCACGGCAAGCCGGTCGTGATCGAGATCACGCTGCGCGGCGGCAGCTTCAGCCTGCGGGACACGTCGGCCCGTCCGGCCTGCCGCGGCACCTACGCCGTCGCGGGCGTCGCGATCTCGATCGACCAGACGACGGGCTGCTTCGGACGCGTCTCCGCCCGCTGGTCGCTCCACGGAACGGTCCTGCGCCTGCACGTGACGAGGGCAACCGATCCCGGCGACGTCGTCGTGTTCGGCGCCAAACCCTGGAGGAAGATCGCTAGGGAGAGCCGATGAGCGCAAGGAAGTTCGCGGCCGGTCTCGCGCCGGCGTTCGGGCTGGCACTCGCCGCAGCCGCCCACCCAGCGTCCTCGACCCCGCTCGACGGCGTCTGGCGCATCTCGTGGACGGCCGCGGAGCTACGGGCCGCAGGGGCCAACACGGCTTACGCTCGAGGGAACCAGGGAGTCCTGACGATGACGCTCCACAGCGGTCGACTACGCTTCCACTTCCGGAAGCCGCCCGACTGCGGCGTCGCGTTCCGGCTCACAGGCCACACCTTCCTGATCCCGACGTTCCGCGTGCCGACGTGTCCGGGCGGCCAGGGAGGCTCGTTCAGCGCTCGTTGGACGCTGCGCGGGAAGCAGCTCTGGTTCAGCAACGTCCACTCGCTCGACCCGGGCGACGGGATCTTCTGGACGCGGAAGCCGTGGGTGCGAATCGGCTGACGCCGGCAGTAGCGCTCGTCCTCGCCGCCGCAGCGGCATCCCTCCTGGCCGGCTGCGGCGGCGAGGCGGGCGCGGAGAAGGCCGGCGGTCGGCCGGCGCCGACCGTGCTGAAGCTGGCCGACGGCTACGACCCGGGCCTCGAGCTCGAGCCGGCGGTCGCCTACTTCGTGAAGCGCGTCGGCCAGCTGTCGAGGGGCGAGCTCCGGATCCGCGTCGTCGACGACTGGGCCGGCAACCGGCCGGGGATGGAGCAGATCGTCGTCCGCGCGGTCGCCTCCGGGAAGGCCGACCTCGGCTGGGCCGGCACGCGCGTCCTCGACACGCTCGGCGTCACGAGCTTCCGGGCGCTGACGGCGCCGATGCTGATCGACAGCTACGCGCTCGAGCGGGCGGTGATCGCCTCGAAGCTCCCGGGCGAGATGATGGAGGGCCTCGACCCGGACGGCGTCGCCGGGCTTGGCGTCCTCGGGGGCGGCCTGCGCAGGCCGATCGCGCTCGACCGCCCGCTGCTCCGCCCCGCCGACTGCGCGGGATCACGTTCGCCTCCTTCCGGTCGCGTGGCCAGGCGGAGGCGATTCGCGCGCTCGGCGCGCGGACGACCGACGTCTGGGGCGCGGCACTCCAGGACGCAATCGCCGCGCACCGCGTCCGGGGCTTCGAGAAGCACTACTTCATCTGGGACTACGTGATCTATCCCGGCGCCGTCCCCTACGCCGCGGCGAACGTCGGCCTCTGGCCCGAGACCGCCCTTCTCTTCGCGAACCCGGCGCGGCTCGGCAAGCTGAGCGGCGAGCAGCGACGCTGGCTCCGGCAGGCGGCGGCCGACGCTGCGGCGCGCTCCACGGATCTGTACGCGAACGAGGAGCCCCAGATCGTGCGCCTGTGCGGGGAGGGAGCGCGCTTCCGGAACGCGTCCTCCTCGGACCTGGCCGCACTGCGGCATGCGTTCGGGCGCGTCTACGCGAGCCTCGAGAGCGACGCGGGCACGCGGCGCTTCGTCGCACGAATCGAGCAGCTGAAGCGCAGGACGCCGGCCGAGGCGACCGCCGCGATCCCACCTGGCTGCGCAGGCCGCGCGCCGGCGCCGCCCGCGGCGGCGAACGTCCTGGACGACCCGAGCGTCCTCGACGGCGTCTACCGCGTCACCTGGACGGACGCCGAGCTCGCCGCATTGGCGCCGCCCGCGAAGCTCTCCCGCCCGAGCTTCGGCGGCCTGATCACGCTGACGCTCCACGACGGCTCCTACCGGTTCCAGCCCGGAACTCCGCCGACGTGCACCGGCACGTACTCGGTCTCCGGGAGCACGGTGCGCTTCCGCGTCCGCACGGCGACGTACTGCCAGGGCGTCGTCACCGCGCGCTGGTCGTTCGCCGGCAACGCGCTCCGGCTGCATGTGCTCTCGTCGACGAACCCGTACGACCAGCTCGTCTGGGGCCGCAAGCCGTGGCACGAGATCGGCTGACCGGCCTCGCCGTCCTGCTCGCCGCGCTCGCCGCCGGCTGCGGCGGCGCCGGCCCCGAGAAGGCCGGCGGTCCGGCCGAGCCCTCCGTGCTGACGATGGCGAACGGGTACGCCGACCTGACGTTCGAGCCCGCGGTCGCGTACTTCGTCCAGCGTGTCGCCGAGCGCTCGCACGGCGCGCTCCGGATCCGCGTCGTCGGCGACTGGGGCCTCGTGAAGAACGTGGAGCAGGCGGGCTTCGAACAGCGGATCGTCGGCGACGTCGCGTCCGGCACGGCGGACCTCGCCTGGGTCGGGACGCGCGTCTTCGACACGCTGGGCGCGAACGGCTTCCGTGCGTTGACCGCGCCGATGCTCGTCGACCGCTACGGGCTCGAGCGGGCCGTGCTCCGCAGCCCGATCCCGGAGCAGATGCTCGCGGGACTCCGGCGGCTCCACGTCAGAGGCCTGGCGGTTCTCGCCGACAGCCTGCGCAAGCCGATCGCGGTCCGCCGCGCGCTGTTGCGGCCGGCCGACTGGAGCGGGCTCGTCTTCGCGACCGTCCGCTCGGCGACCCAGGCCGGGGCCGTCCGCGCGCTCGGCGCCCGCGTCTCGAACCTCTGGGGCGCGCCGCTCGGCGACGCCGTCGCCGCCGGCAAGGTGCAGGCGTTCGAGAAGAGCCTCCCGCTCTACGAGCTCACGGGCCAGGAGGAGGTCGCGCCCTACGTGACCGTGAACGTGAACCTCTGGCCGCAGACGATCGCGTTGATCGCGAACCCGCGCCGGCTGGGCGGGCGGGCGGCAGGGTGGCTGCGCGAGGCGGCGCACGACGCGGTCACCCGGTCGCTCGCACTCGCCGACCGCGACACCGTCGCGGCGGCCGAGCTCTGCCGGCGCGGCGCGCGGTTCGAGACCGCATCCGCCGCCGACCTCGTTGCGCTGCGCCGGGCCTTCGTCCCCGTCTACCGGACCCTCGAGCGCGATCCGCAGACGCGGCGGTTCATCGCCCAGATCGAGCGCCTGAAGCGGGCGACACCGGCGGATCCGCCGCTCCCGCTCAGGCGCGCCTGCTCCGGCGTGGCACCTGCGAGGGGGAGCGTCGCGGGCACTCCGGCCGCCGGAGACCAGCACGCGCTCGACGGCGTCTACCGCGTCGCCTGGACGCGAGCGGACCTGCTCAGGGCCGGGACGAGCCCGCTGTTCGCGCGCGAGACGTACGGCGTGACCACGATGACCCTGCGTGGCGGCCGCGCGGCCGTCCGGACGGTGCCGTCGCTCGGGACGCCGGTGTGCGGCGCCGACTACCGGCTCGACGGCCGCGTGCTCGCGTTCGCCTTCACGTCCGTCTGCTCGGGCGCCTTCACGGCCTCGTGGTCGCTCCGCGGAAACGAGCTCCGGCTCCGGGTCCTCCGCGGCGAGGATCCCGGCGACCCCGTCTTCTGGGGCGGGAAGCCCTGGCGCAGGCTCGGCTGATCAGAGCGGCAGCTCTGCGCGAAGACGCGTCCCGCCACCGGCCGGGCTTTCGACCTCGAGCCGGCCGCCGAGCGCGTCGACCCGGTCGCCGAGACCGCGGAGCCCCCAGCCGCGAGACGGGTCCGCGCCTCCGGCCCCGTCGTCATCGACCTCGACGGCGAGCCGGCCGCCGCGGCGGACGACCCGGAGCACGGCCCGCGAGGCCCCCGAGTACTTCGCGACGTTCGCCAGCCCTTCCGAACAGACGAAGTAGGCCGTCGCCGCGACCTCCGGCGGCAGGTCACCCGTCTCGATCTCGACCTGAACCGGCAGCGGCGCACGTTCGGCGAGCCCGGCCAGCGCGCCCGCGAGTCCGAGCTCGGAGAGCGCACGCGGGTGGAGGCCGCGCGCCAGCTCGTGAAGCTCCGCGAGCGCCTGCTCCACCTGCGCCTGCGCGCGGGCGATCCCGTCGCGCGTCGCCGCGTCGTCCGCCGCCTCGTGCGCGAGCCGGAGGCGCCGCTCGACGCCGGCGAGCCGCGCCTCGGCGCCTTCCCGGAGCCGCCGCTCGAGCCGCTCGCGCTCGTCGTCGGCGACGCGCAGCAGCCGGCGGCGCGACGCGCGGAGCTCGGCGATCTGGGCGCGGACTTCCGTGCGGAGGCGCTCGTGCGACGAGGCGAGACGCGCGGCTGCCGCGGCCGCGTCGGCGAGCCCCGGATCGTCCAGGACGGCCGGGTCGTGGAGGAGCGCGGCAACGGGGTTCCCGTCCCGCTCGACGAGCGTCGCCGCGCGCCCCGAGTCCACTGCCGGCAGCGGCAGCGGACGGCCTCGATCGTCCACGTACGTGCCCGCCTCGGGAAGCCAGTAGCCGACCTCGAGCGTGGGGTCGCCGAGCGCGCGCGCCAGGCTGCCGCGCAGCGTCCCGCCGCGACGCTCGCCGACCTCGACGATCAGATCCGTCACGGCCGCGCGCTCCCACGGAGCGGCGAGCAGGTCCACGAGCAACCAGACGGCGAGGGCGCAGAGCGCGCCGTCGTAGACGAGGCCCGCGGGGTAGATCGCCCCGCCGGCCGGAGACGAGAGGCGCGCGATCGACCCGCCGGCGAGCACCAGCGCGAGCGCCCCCGCGGCCTGGAACGCCGTGAGGCGTGCACGGCGTACGCGTCCGACCGCCCGCCGGTACTCGAGCGCGGTCGCGGCGACGAGCGCCCCCGAGAGCACGATCGCCGACGTCTCGCTCCGCCACGCCGGCGTGGCGATCGCGACCGCGTAGCCGCCGGCCACGGCGAGGCCGGCCCACCGCGACGAGAGCCGGCCGGTCGGATAGGCGAGGAGCGCGTGGGCGAGCGGACCGCGGTGGAGGAACCGGCCCGCCCCGCCGAAGTTCGGGACGAACCAGGCCAGGCCGGCCGCCGCGAGGAGCGGCCCGATCCAGCTCTCCGGCCGGCGCTCCCACGCGACGAGGCCGCAGACGGCCAGCGTCCACCCGACCACGAGGTCGGGGACGAAGCGGCGAGGGTCGTCCCACGTCTCCGACTCCGCGAGGATGCCGAGCCCGAGCGTGGCCGGCCAGAGCACGAGCCGGACGGCGCGCATGCGAGTCAGCCGACGAGCGACGCGAGCGACGCGCCTGAGAGCTCGCGCTTCGACAGGAAGCCGCGGGCGGGCGCGGTGGTGAGCCGCGGCCCGAACGATGCCGCGTCGCGGCTCGAGATCAGCACGACGGCCGGCGGCTCGGCCACAGCCGCGAGCTCCGCGGCCACCGCGAAGCCGTCCGCGTCCGGCAGCTGGACGTCGAGGAGGACGACCTCCGGCCGGAGCCGCGCGACCTCGGCGATCGCGGTGCCGCCGTCGGCCGCCTCGCCGACGACCGAGAATCCCTCCGCCTCGAGCAGCGCCGACGCCGAGGCGCGGAAGCCCGCGTGGTCGTCGACGATGAGCACGGTCGGCCGCACGCGCCCGATCGTCGCAGAGCCGCCGCGCGGCCGCCTCCGGGCTAGCCTCAGTGTCCGCGCAGGCACAGCGCCGCGAGGTCGAGGCCGGGATACGCCGCCGCGTGGATCCGGCAGCCGAGCCGCGGGGAGACGACCTCGGGGATGGCCGCGTCGGCGTAGCTGACGTAGAGCGCCCGCCGGTCGAGCTCGAGCGCGAACGCGCCGGCGGCCGCCTCGCGGGCGGGCGACCTGAGACGTGCGATCCGGTCGAGCCTCAGCCGGTACGCCGCCGGCAGGTAGGGGAGCGATGCGAGCTCCTGCACGGGGTCGAACGGCCCCCAGTCGGTCTGCGCGAGCAGGATGTCGACCGGTCCACGTCCCGCGTGCTCACTCACGGCGATGCCGATCGCGGCGAGGTCTCTCCGGACGGTCGCGACGAGCGGCTCGCAGTGCGGATCGTGGTTGCAGCCGCCGAGCGTCGCCGTGCGGCGGACGCCGCCGGCGAGGCGCCGCGCCGCGTCGAGGTCGGCGCGGAGCGGGAACACAGGCGCGTCCGTCGCGCCAGGCAGCTCGGGCGAGAGGACGTGCGCAGCGGGAATCGCGAGGTCCGGCCGCGCCGCGGCGAGCGCGCGACGGTCGACGGCGTCGGCGACCGCCGACCGCAGCCGCGGGTTCGCGAACAACCCTCGGCCGCTGTTCAGCGCCAGGAAGTCCGTCCCCGGGTAGCGCGCCCGTGGCGCGGCGGCGAGCGCCGGATCGAACTCGGAGACGTAGTCGCCCTGTCCACGCCGGATTGCCGCGGCCGCCTCGCCAGCCCCGACGCCGATCCGGTAGACGATCGCGTCGAGCCGGTGCGGCCGCGGCCCGCGGTAGTTCGGGTTTCGCCTCAGGACGGCCACGTCGCCCGTCCGCGCGGCGAGGTAGTACGGCCCGGCGGAGGCGATCGGCCGCGGGACGCCGTCCGGAATCGACGGTGTGTCGGGCGGGACCGCGCAGAAGAACGGCAGCGCGAGCCGGAGCGGAAGGTCCGGCGCCGGTCTGACGAGCCGGATCACGAGCGTGTCGCCACGCGCCGTCACGCCTGCGAGGTGCGCGGTCCTTCCGGCCCGGTACGCCGCCGCGCCGACGATGTCGAGCATGACCTTCGCGCCCGGCGCGTGCGAGCCGAGGGCCGGCGAGAGCACGCGCTCGATCGCATGCCGGAACGCCTCGGCCGTGACGGGCGCGTTCGACGGCGGCGAGAACCGGTAGCCCGGTCGGATCCGGAAGGCATACGTGCGCCCGCCGTCGGAGACGTCCGGCCACGCGGCTGCGACTTCGGGGACGAGCCGGCGGCCCGCCGCGCCGGCGGCGTCCGGATAGTTGAGGAGCTTCGCGCAGGTCGCGTAGTCGAGCTGGAGCAGACCGGCGTTGAACCGCGAGAGGACGACAGGATCGGTCGAGTCGACCCAGCTGTCCGTCACCAGCACGCGGGCGGTGCGGCTGCCGAGGCCCGCGGTCGCGTCGGCGGGCGTCTGCCCGATCGAGAGGGCGACCGAGCCGCCGCCGGCCGCCACGGCGTCGACGAGATGGCCGGTGCGGTACGTCGTGGTCGAGGCCGTCGCCGGGTCGATCCGGACGAGCCCGCCTGTGCCGTCCGCCGCCCAGACCGCCCCGGCCCCGTAGGCGAGCCCGCGCGCGGCCTGCGGGAGCCTGACGCTCGTCACCGGCGTGCCGTCCGGCGCGATCTGCCAGACGTCGCGCTTCTCCAGGGTCGCCGCCCAGAGGAACCCGCCGCCCGCGGCGAGGCAGCAGATCGTCGCCTCGAGATGCAGCCGCGCCGCGATCGAGTTCGTGCGCGGGTCGATCCTCCAGAGCCAGCCGCCGTCGCCGCCGCCCACCCAGAGCGAGCCGTCGCCGAACGCGAGCTCATAGGCGCCGAGCTGCGGGATCGCGATCCGACGCTCGACCCGGCCGTCCGGGCTCAACCGCTCGACGAAGCTGGAACGGCTGAGCCCGCCGTGCGCGACCCAGACCGAGCCGGCGCCGACCGCGACCTCGTACGTCTCCGTCGCCGGCGAGACACGGGCCGTCGGCAGCGCGATCCTCTCCGCGACGACGCCGAGCTCCGGGTCGATCCGCAGCAGCGTCGCCGAGCGGGCATCCGTCGACCAGACGGACCCGAGGCCGGCGGCGAGCCCTCCGGGGCTGGCTCCCGTCCCGAGCGGATCGCCGAGCTTCCCGCTCGCCGGGTCGACGCGGGTCACGCGGCCGTCGGTCGACGCGGCCCAGAGCGCACCCTCGCCGAAGACGAGCCGCGCCGCGTCGGGCACGTCCGCACGAGCCTCGATCCTGCCGTCGCTCGGCCGGACGAGCGTGACCGAGTCCGGCCCGGCGAGGGCCGTCGCGCTCGAGCTCGGCGTCCCGCCGGTCGCGAGGACGAGCCCGGCCGCGGCCGCGCCTGCCGCGACGGCGAGACCGGCCGCGGCGAGCGCGGCCCGCCGTCGCTTCGGCAGCCTCCCCTGCGCGGGCGCCGCGAGCTCGAGCTCCGGCGCCTGCCGCAGGATCGCCCGCTGGAGGCCCTGGAGCTCGGGCCCCGGCTCGATCCCGAGCTCGTCGACCAACCGACGCCGCGCGTCCGCGTACGCCTGGAGCGCGTCCGCCTGCCGGCCCGAGCGGTAGAGCGCGAGCATCAGCTGGCCGCGGAGCCGCTCGCGCAACGGGTGGCGAGCGACGAGCGATTCCACCTCGGAGACGACCGTCGCATGCCGGCCCAGCGCGAGCTCGGCGTCGACGAGAGCCTCCGTCGTGGCCAGTCGAAGCTCCTCGAGACGCTCGGCCTCGACGCGAGCGAACGGCTCGTACGCGAGCTCGCCCAGCGCCTCGCCGCGCCAGAGGCCGAGCGCCTCACGAAGGTCAGCCGCCGCGCGGTCCGGCGCTCCCGACTCCTGCGCGTGCCGGCCCTGCTCGGCGAGCCGCTCGAACCGGTCCACGTCGACCTCCGCCGGCTCGACGTCGAGCGCGTACCCGCCGCCGCGCGTGACGATCGGGTCGGCCGGCGCGAGCGCCTTCCGCAGCCGCGAGACCTGGTGGTCGAGCGCCCGGCCGGCCGCGCCGGGCGCGCTGTCCGGCCAGAGCGCCTCGATCAGCCGGTCGCGCGAGACCACGCGGCCACGGTCGAGAAGCAGCATCGCGAGCAGGGCCAGCTGCTTCGTCCCTGCGACGGCGACCACTCGTTCGCCGTCGCGGACCTCGAGCGGTCCGAGCAGCCGGAAGTCCATCTCCCTCCTTCTCGCCGGGACGGTAACAGCCCTCGCGACAGGCCCGGGAGCGGCATGGGAGAGCCGCGCGACACGCCCGCCGCAGCCTCCGTCCCGGCAAATCGAAAGGAGGGGCCGTGCTCCTACGCAGAACGATTCTCGGCGCCGCGCTCGCCGGCGCATCGCTCGCAGCGCTCGGCGTCACGCTCGCGTCCTCGCGGGCGGGCGACAAGACGTATCCCGGGACGAACGGGTCGATCGCGTTCGCCCGCACGCTCTACCAGCCCCGCAGGCAGGCGATCTTCGTCGTACGCCCGGACGGCGGCCGCCTCCGGCCGGTCACGCACCCCCCGGCGGGCTTCGTCGACGACGCGCCGGACTGGTCGCCGGACGGCTCGCGCATCGCCTTCCGGCGGTGTCCATTCCCCGAAGGGACGTGCTCTCTCTGGACGGTCCGCGCCGGCGGAGCCGGCCTCCTGCGTCTGAGCGCCCCGTGCCCGCCCGGCGGGATCCCGCCCGCCTGCGTGGACGACAGCGCGCCCGCGTACTCGCCCGACGGGCGCTCGATCGCGTTCGTCCGCATCTCGGGGCGGCTGCTGCCGCCGGGCGCGACGTGGAAGAACGCGACTGCGGCGACGTCGGTCGCGGTCATGGTCGACTCCGTCGTGGATGCGGGACTGCGGCACGCACGCCGCGTCGCCTGGTTCGGCGCGTATCGCGGCGATCCGAAGGCGCTCGCCTGGTCGCCGGACGGCAAGCGGATCGTCTTCGTCGAGCACAACGACAACGGGAAGACGATGAAGCCACTCGGCGCCTACGCGCTCTTCGCGGTCGGGGCCGACGGCGCCGACCTCCGCCGGCTGACCGGCTGGACGCAGCAGAAGATCGGGCGGCCGGACTGGTCGCCCGACGGTTCGCGGATCGTCTACGCCGTGCACCGTGGCGGCGGCAGCTCGGCAGGCGACGTTCTCACGATCGCGCCCGACGGAAGCGGCGCCGGCCGGCTGGCCGACGTCGCAGCCGGCGCGTCGGACGTCTCGTACGCACCCGACGGCCGGTCGATCGTCCTCGGCGGCCTGCGGATCCTCGACGCCGCCGGCGGCGAGCCGCAGCAGATCCCCGGCGCGACCGACGACGACAGCGGGCCCGACTGGGGCCCGGCGCATTCGTGACGGCGAACGCAGTCCTTGTCGGGCGGCGAGCCGGGCGGCGTCCGTGAGGTCGCCCCGGCCCAATCGCCGAGCTGGCCCGGGAGGGGCGTGAATCCCCTCCCGGGCCGATCAAGGCGCCGGCAGCCGGGCCGCGACCGAGTCGCCGACGGCCTAGAATCGCGGCCGGGCGGGGTGGCCGAGCGGCCGAAGGCGACGGCCTTGAAAGTCGTTGAGCCGAAAGGCTCCGTGGGTTCGAATCCCACCCCCGCCGCCAGATAGCTCTTATTCGAACCCAGGCCAAAAGAGAGAGGCCTGGGTTCGTCTGTGTCTGACCCCCGGACGGTCGCCCAGAAGTGGCGCAGCCAGGCCGGTGCGCCATTGACCCACTCGCAGTTGCGGTGGGTGCGGGACGCCGCTTCGGCGCTCGCGCCGATGTTCTCCGGCTGTTGATACTGGCTCTGCTCCGTCGTGAGCAGGTCTGGGGCGAGCAGCAGTCCAAACAACGGCGTCAGTTCGGCTTCGGTGCTGCCGTCCTCGCTGACGAGGAAGCGTTCGAAGACGGATTGGTTCATTCGCCGCTTGACCTGCGGCCCAGCTTCCAGGTACGCCCGATGCGCGTCGGCGAGGAAGTTCAGGCAGCGCCTGAGGTTGGCCTCGATGCTCTCGAAGGTCACTTGTGTCGAGGCCTTGAGCATCCGAGCGGCAGCCAGCTCGGTCTCGATCCTGGATTGGTCGTTCTGCAGTAGCTCGAGCGAGATCGCGCCGGCGTAGTAGGCGTGCAGTGCCTTCTGCTGCTGCTCCTTCAAGATGTCGATGCGTCGGCTGGCAACGGCGAGGTCGCGGTCGGCCTGCTCACGGCTGAGGCTGATCTCCTGCTCGAGGATCTGCCTGAGCAGCTCGGCGTACTCGGGGTCGAGCCGGACGTTGCGCCACTTCTCCTCGACGTGCTTCTCGACCAGCTCGATCGGGATGGCCTTCTGCAGGCACGGTGTGCGCTTCTGGTTGCGCCCGACGCAGAAGAAGTACTCGTAACGCTGCCCGTGGCGGTTGGTCGTCTTGGTGATCACCAGACGACTGCCGCAGCTCCCACACCAGACCGACCCTTTGAGATAGTGGTAGTGAGTGCGCTGCTTCTCGCCGGCCAGGTTGTGCGCGGTCAGGATCTCCTGAACACGCTCGAACAGCTCGTTTTCGATCAGCTGCGGGTGGCTGCCGTCGTACTCGATCCCGCCCCACGTGAATTTGCCGATGTAGTAGCGGTGCCTGAGCATCCGGTGCACGTTCGCCCGCGGCAAGGGCTTCTCCGTGAAGTGCTGGGTGGGTACTGTCGTCAGTCCCTTGGCGGCCAGAGCATCAGTGAGGCGGCTAAGAGACCACTCACCGGTCGCGTAGGCCTCGAACGCCCAGCGCACCAGCGGCGCACGGTCGGGGTCGAGCTCGACCGTTGCCACGTGATGGCCGTTGACCCGGCGATGGACGTTAAGGTAGCCGATCGGCGCCCGGCCGATCGTGCCGCCGCTACGCACCTTCATGATCTGTTTGGCCTTCATCTCCTGGCCGAGGTTGCGCGAGTACCACTCGTTGATCACCGCCAGCAACCCTTGGTTGAGCTGGCCGGCAGCAGTGTCGTCAATGGCTTCGGAGCAGGAGACGAGCTTGACGCCGGCCTTCTGGAGCGTGAGCGAGACCTTGACATCGTCGAAGCGGTTACGGATCAGCCGATCCAGCTTGTGCACGATCACATAGCTGACGTTCTCCTCCTGGACATAGCGCAGCAACTTCTGGAACTCACGCCGTGAGGTACTGGTGCCGCTATCGGCGTCGGTGAACTCCGCTAACTTGACTGCACCGAGAGCTTGCAGCTTCCGCTCGCAGGCCTCGCGCTGAGCGGGAATCGAGAAGCCCTCGGCCTGGCCGCCGCGTTGCGCTTGCTCCTTGGTGGAGACGCGCAGGTAGATGACGGCGTTCAGCAGGCCGTGCTCCTCACCGGCCCCGTCGGACGGCGCCGGCTCACTTCCGTCGTCTGTTCTCATCCTCTCTCCCTCTGTCGAAGTCGTTGTAGGAGATGTCCTCAGCGGTGAGGAAAGTTCGGTTGCATGAGTTGGAGTTGGACCATGAAGTGCCGCATCGACGCCCTCGGGCGTCACGCCACCCCTCCGAGGGCCGGGACGAGTACTGCTGGGCGGAAGTACGTCCGCTCTGCGCGTCGTCGCGGCAACGGTCGCAGCGGCGATCGCTGTTCGCAGCGCGATGCTGGTTCGGTCAGCCCGAGGTACGCCAACCGGTAGCGCAGCGCCGGCACACTGACCTGAAGCTTGGCAGCGAGTGCCGGAATGTCCTGCTGGCCGGAGCACCAAAGGCTCTTGACGACCTTCTTGGGCATCAGCACGCAGGCGGCGAAGTAGTCGGCCACGCGCTCGGCCTGTTCCGCCTGGCTGAGCCAGGCGCGGTCGTAGTAGGGGAAGTGCCGTCTGGTGTGGTCGAGGACATGCTTGAACTCGTGCATCAGGCTGAAACGCTGCCGCACATGGGGCTCCGCGGCATTGAGGCTGATCAGCCAATAGCCGTTCGCCCAATGCGCCGACCCGGAGACGGGCAGCAATTCTCTCACTACGCGGATGCGTGGCAGTTCGGTGATCAGTTCTTCCGGTACTGCTGTCGCCTGCACGTCGAAGTGCCCCAACAGACGGTTGGCTTGCAGCTCTGCGACGCGCAGAGCTTCATCGTGCGCCAACGCTCGCTCTGGCGCCAGCCCTCGCAATGAGGCGAGCACGCTCGGGGATTCTGTGGTTCTAGTTGTGATGTAGGTCATGCTCACCTCCTTTCGTTATTAGTTGCTTAGTGATTCGATCTCTTCAGGATCGGGCTGTTCGTCTTCGCCAGGTTCGGGGCCTTCAGCGTCGTAGCCGTGCTTTCGAATGATCCTGACGAACGCTTCATCGAGGTCTTGAACGGCCTCGACTGGCAAGTCGCGGTACTTGCTGCGCAGGTAAGGCCGAAAGGTCGGCAGCTCCTCTGGCGCGTCGTAACCAGCCATTGCATAAATGTCCGCCAATGGGATGTCCAAGACTTCAGCGATCCGGCTGAGCTTGTTCGGATCTGGCCGAGCGATATACCCTTGCTCCAGGCGGGTGATCGTGCCATCGGTGATCCCAGTCCGCTTCGCCAGCTCAGTCGTGCCGAGACCGGCGGCTTTGCGTCGACGATGCAACCACTGGCCGAAACGTCTAGCGCTCACTTGATCCATCAAAGTACTCCGTTTAACTACACCCAGTGTCTCACACTGGACCTGCATGTGTACAGGTTTCATAGTTTATTCCACAACGTATTCTCTAATTCTATCGGTTCTAGCTGCTAGTTTTCAAATTGCTACTTTCGCTTGGTGGCCTGGATTGCGTCAGCAATCCAGGCCTGTGCCACCCTCGCGAGCTAGGCCTTCAGAGCGTCGATCTTGGCGGCAATCGCCGCCTTGCGCTCGCCAGCCGTCTCACGCAGGTGCTCGAACTCGGCCTTCGCAGACTCCATCCGCTGCTTGGCAGCAGCGATCTGCGCGTCGATGTCGGTGATCGCCTTCTCCAAGACGGTCACTGCCGACTCGACCGGATCGACGGCAGCCTTGCGGCTGCGCGACGTCCTTCCCGAACCGCCGAGCGAGCGCGTGTGGGCGTAGTAGGCACCACGGATCGAGTTGAACTCTGATCCGTACTCCTCGGCCAGCTGCCTGAACGCATCCGCCTTGCGGATACCTCCGGCCACCAGCGCTTCCACGCGCTCGAACACTTCTTGAGCCTTTGTCATGGCTCTACCTCCCTTTGGAGTGGATGGCTTCTCGGTGCACACGAACCTTCAGAGACAGGCTCATGGACACCGGTCGGTCATCCGGCCCGAGTGTGGAGGCGAGCTCATGCGGCGCGCCTCCGCCCCTCAGCTCCGGCCGCCTGTGCCTTACGGGCCGCAGCGATCCGAGCTTCGGCCAGACGAGCGAAGCTTGGGTTGAGCTCGATCCCGAGCCACCGCCTCCCATGCTTCTCGGCAGCGATCGCCGTCGTTCCCGAGCCGATGAACGGGTCGAGCACGACGCCAGGCTCGGGCGACCGATGCCCGCACGTCGGCCGTAGATCACCGCGGACAGCCAAGTGCCCGAGCTTCCGGATCGTCTCTCGCCTCCACGGAGAACGGCAGAGCTTGCAACGCCTCTCGGGGCAGCTCGCAAGGATCGGCCGCTCGGCCAGAGCCAACGGGAAGACGGCGTGATGAGCGCCGTGGTACGAGGCCGTCGGCAGGTGCCAGACGTCTCCCGGGTTCTTGCCGAGCGGATGACCGACACGGCCCGACGCCTTCAGCTCGGCGAGGCCACCATGATCCGTCGACGCCACACGCCACTCCGGTGGCACCGAGTACTCCACCGGCTTCTTCGTCCCCGGCCTCGCGCTGGTGTGCGGCGCACGGATGGCGTCGAGATCGAAGAAGTAGTGCTTCTGCTTCGTGAGGAAGTAGATGACCTCCCAGGTGCAGGAGAGCCGATCCGGGACAGCGCTCGGCATGGGGTTCTTCTTGGCCCAGATGACCTTGTTCCTAAGAATCCAGCCGTCCTCGATCAGCACCAGCGCCAGGCGCTCGGGCCCAAGCAGCAGGCTCTTGAACGGCGCTCCGTCCCGTCCCTTGGAGTAGCTGTCGCCGAGGTTCAGCCAGACGGAGCCTGTCGGCACGAGCACCCGAGCGACCTCATGGAGCACCCCTCGCAGCTCGTTGGCCCACAGCTGGACGTGCTCTTCAAGTCCGAGCTGGCCGTCGTGTTGGTAGTTCCGCAACTGGAAGTACGGCGGCGAAGTGACGACGCAGTCCACAGACTCCGGGGGCAGCTTCCGGAGCATCTCTTGGGCGTCGCCGAGGAGGATGCGGTTGAGGCCGATCACGAGACGCCTTCTGCGAGGACCTCGACGGCCCGATCCGGCGTCGCTGTGAGGAAGAGCCTCGCGGTGAGGCGCTTACTGCGCTCGACGGCGCTGAGGAGCGCCTCACCGCGCGCCTCGGCGGTGATCCACAGCACTCGCGGGAAGACGCCGTGCGCCTCCTGCTCGACACCGCTTCGGTAGTAGGCGTCGTAGAGGCGGCACTTCTTGAGCAGCGTCGGCAGGTGGACAGTGCCACGGTCGACTTCGACGAACCAGCGCAACTCGAGCTCGCCCGCACCGATCGCCATGAAGAGATCCGGCCGCAAGACCCGCCGCTCGAGTCCAGGGATCCGTCGCCAACATTGCGGTTCGACCTGAACCTCAAGCAGCTCGAGGTCCCCTCGTCGGCCGGCGAGGGTCAGGTCGACCACCAGCTGGCTGACCGCCAGCGTGTGGTTGACGAACAGCCGCGACGGCTCCCACAGAATCGTGCGTGGCCGATCGAGCTCGAGCAGTCGCTTGCCGATGACGCCGAGCGTGTAGACGTAGCCGGCGGAGCCGGCATAGATCCCACCGACGCGCCGCTTGAGACGGGTCAGGAGACGTTCCTCCGTCAGCCTCTCTAGAACTCGTCTCGACGTTCTTGCGGCGGTCGCCTTGCTGGCGTAGACCTCCGGGGGGAAGTAGAGAGCCTCGATCTGACGAGCGCTCATGAGGTGGAGTTCGCCGACTCGGTAGACGATGGCGAGATCTCGAGGCACGAGACGCTGTCGCAGCTGAACAAGGTCGCGCTGGCTGAGACGCGGAACGATCACGGCCGGCCTCCGCGCAGGAGGAGGAGATGAATGCGGAAGAACCGCATGACAGTCCCTGTCCTTAATCGCGCCAAAGGCGCATGGACAGGCGACTTCGGGGCCCGACTCAACGAGGCGAGCGGCAAAGCGAGCGGACAGCTCTTTACCTCGCTCATGACGTCCCTCCCGGCCGCCGGCGAGGCGCGATGTCGTCCTCTGCCGGGGTCGTCGCGTCGCCCTCAACCAGCTTGCGAATCTCGGCCTCGACCTCGGCAACCGGACGTCCGTAATGCACCCGACTCGACTCCCGTACTGCCTGCGGATCGCTCGTCGCTGCCGGCAAGGGCAGCGTCCTGATCGACGCGAAGTCCATGACCTCGCCGCCGGCGACGAGCTGAGCGTAGGCCTCGTAGCGGCGTAACCGTTGGAAGTCGACCGGCTTCAGCTTCTCGTTGCTGAACTTGGCGAAGACGTTCGCGTCCTCGCCCGAGAGCTGGAAGCAGACTCTCGACCTGGCATTGGCCAGTACGGCGGCCTTCAGGTTCGCCGGCAGCTGAGCCAGGTGCTGGTGCGCCAGAACGAGGCCCACGCCGAGCCCTCGCGCCTGAGCCAGGGCATCGGCCATGTCGGTCGGCAGGTGGACGTAATCCTGGAACTCGTCGGCGTAGACGACCACCGGGTGCCGCTTCTCGGGGGAGATCGCAGCTCGTCCCAGGATCGCCTGCCAGAGCTCGGCGACGAATAGCGAGCCCAGTAGCGCACTGGCCTCCGGCCCGATGAGCCCCTTCGCCAGCGAGACGAGCACGATCTTCCGCTTCGTGAAGACCTCGTCGATGCGGAACTTCGGCTCCACCTGCCCAACGATGGCTCGCAAGCCCTTGCGCAGCAGCACTGAGCGCAAGCGGCTCATCACCGGCGCGATGGCCTGCTGCCTCTCAGCTTCAGAGATCGACTCGAACCATGCCCAGAAGGGCTCGAGGGCGATCGGGTCGTCGATCCCCCGGAGTAGCCGTCGACGGATCGCCTGGTTCGTCAGGAGCGTCGGTAGGGCGCAGATGGAGGCCTCGTCTCGACGGGCGAGCGTCAGCAGAGCGGCATGGAGGATGTCCTGCAACCTCGGTCCCCAGGCGTTGGCGTAGATGCCGTGGAAGACGGCCAGCACGTGATCGGCCACAAGTTCGGGTGACCTGCCACGAGCGATGAGCGGGTTGAGCCCTACTGGGTAGTCGTGCTCGCTCGGGTCGAAGACGACGACGTCATCCACACGCTCACGAGGAATCCGTGCAAGAACATCTGCAACAAGATCGCCCTTGGGCTCGATGACGACTACGCCGCGGCCGGCGGCGATGTCTTGCAAGATGAGATTGCCGAGCAGCGTGCTCTTGCCGGTGCCCGTCGGCCCGACAACGTGCAGGTGGTGCCGGGTGTCGTCGATCGACAGCCCTACAAGATGTTTCTCACCAGGCGCTGTCGCTTCACCGAGCACACGTCGATGCGGCCGGATCCGCTCGTCGGGCCTCAGTTTGCGGCTCTCATCGCATGGCACCCCCGGCAGCGGCTTGTCTCCGAGAGGCCAGCCGAGGAGGCCCACGAGTTCGAGCACGTTGAGCACCGACGGCCACACCCATGGCACGGTGACGTTGTTGAACCTCTCGCCTGGCTCCTTGACGAGCTTGATGCCGATGCCGGGCGCTTCTGCTGTACGCAGAGCTGCCAGCACGCCGACAGCCAGAGCCTTCGTTCGTCCAGGCGCGGCCGCCTTGATAGCTACGCGCCCGACACAGGCGAAGGCGTGCTCAGAGCGCTTCAGCTCAAGAGCACGGCGGCGTTCTGGATCGAGCTCCGCCTGCCCAACCGTCAGGGCGCGCCAGACGTTCTCCGTGGCGGCCAAGGACTCGGAGGCAGCGACCGGACGAGGCGCGTGAGTAGGCCCAAGCAGCCACTGCACGACAATCTGTTCGTCTGTCCGAGCAGCCGTGAGCGCAGCCAGCAAGGCGCGCGTCACGCGCTCAGGATCCGAAATCTGAAGGGCCCGGCGGCGAGTGGTCAGCGCGATCCGCCAGGCGTGGGGAAGGTCGGCGCGGCCGGTGGTCGTCAGGGCGGTGTCGGGAACAAGCGCCTTGACCAACTGCTCGACGCGAGCGGTCGCCGGTGCCGGGAGGCCAACCCGACAGCAGACGTGGCCGCCGTGGCCCTCGACCTCAAAAGCTACGTGCCGGACGAAGTGGTCGGTGCCGAGCTGGCGCAGTAGCGCCACGCCGATGTCTGACGCCAGCTCCGATGGGAAGTGGAGCTCGCGCCAGACCAGCTCGGCTGGGCGAAAGAGAATGGAGCGCAGATCAAGCGGCACGGTCTTCGTCCTCCTTGATCTGCCTCTCGTGTTCGGCTTGAGCCTCGGCTTCGGCCTGGGCCTGAGCCAGATCAATTAGGGCTCTTGCCAGCTTGCGGAGATCCGGCTTATCTCGCCGGATCGCTCGCACACGGATCCGACGTTCACCGTGATGAGATGTTTTACTCATAAGACTTAGCTCCTTTCTAGTCCTACTCAAGAGCGACATCTAAGAAAGCCGCTCCGACCAACCTGCACGCATGCAGGTCAAAGGACTGTTTCCAGTAAAACCTGCACGTGTGCAGGTCGTCAATAACTTGAGCCAAAACCACAACACCGACCGGAACAAATCCATCTCTAGCACTCGCTCATTACCAGCGATTCCGATACCAGCTCACAATGCGAATGACTGCGAACACGATCAGGCCAGCAAGCAGGTACGGTGCGACCGGCTTCAACAGCTCGTAGGTCAGCCGGATGCCCGCGGCAATCGCAATGATCACCACGAGCATCCGGATCAGCGGGTTCTCGCCGAGCTTCAGCAGTACTCCTCGAAGCGCTCACGAGCGAGCTCGTCGACCACCTGCTGCAGCTCCGCTTCGACCTTCTCGAGGTCAGCCCGGAGCTCGGCGACCTGCCGCAGGAGGACGAGGAACGACCGCCGCTCGACAGCCTCGCCGCGAGGATCGCCGGCAGCCGAGGCGAGGACGACGGCCATCAGTCGACGCTCCCCTCGCTCCGCCTCGCCTCCTCGAGCATGGCCTCGAAGCTGGAGCGGGCAATGTCGTGGAGTCGCCGCTCAGCGCTTCTGACCTCTCGCTCGATGCGAGCCCTCTCCGCTTCGGCCTCATCACTGACGAGTGCTGCGAGGAACAAGACGACCGCCAGCGCAGCGATCACCACCAGCGCCAGCACGACGATCAGGAACCAGGCCATCACTTCACCCGCCTGACCGTCTCGCTGACGACATCCGCCATGGCCAGGGCGGTGAGATCGCCGAGCCCTTGAAGCCGCGCCGTGGCTGCCGGCACCACCGCCGACAACTGCACCTCGAGCTGGCTGAGCATGGCCATCTCGTGCATCGCTCGCTTGCCGACGTAGCCGACCGCCGCAACTCGTTCGGCTTGCAGATCGGCCTGCTGGTTGATGCGAGCCATCTCCAGCTGACCGCGGCCATCCAGCCGGGCGAGCTCGCGGCTGAGCTCGCGCGAGTGCCTCTTGGCAAGACCGCCCGACAGTGGGACGATGTCAGTCATGTACTGCTCCTCCCTTCGTCTGATCTCCGCCTCGAGGGCGGCTCGCATGCACTGTCAGGACGTGGAGGTTTTTTGAGCAAACTGCAAAACGAGGATGGGCGGGGGCGGCCGGCTCAGCCGCCACACCTCGTGCCGCGTCAGCCGACGACCGTCCTGGGCTGGACGATGCGCAAGCTACGAGAGGTCAACGGCTGGACGGCCAGTGACACAGCCAAGGCCTTCAAGTGCAGCGTGAGCCACATCTCGCGCGTCGAGCACGGCACCAGCAAGCCCAGCCGGGCGCTAGTCCAGTTCTACGAGGAGACCTTCGAGGCAGAGGGCATGCTGCTGTCGATCTTCGAGGTTGTCGAGCACGCCGCCGAGCAAGACCGACAACGCTTCGGAGGGCACCGGCCAAGGCGCATCAGGGCAGCTGAAGGTGATGCCACCGCCTTCGTGGACGAGACGATCCCTCAAGGGACGCTCATGACGCCAGGGCTCGTGTTCGTCAAGACGTGGCGGATCAAGAACGTCGGGACGGTGCTCTGGCACAACCGGCAGTTAGAGCGTCAAGGCCCGCTGACCGGGCCAGGGCTTATCACATCGACCCGGTACTACCCAATCCCGGACACTGCGCCTGGTGGGATCGCTGAGATACAGGCAGTGCTCGTGGCGCCGACGCACGATGCCTCAAGCCTGGCCTACTTCAAGATGGTTGATGAGGAAGGCTTCCTCTGCTTCCCGGATGAGCATCAGCTGGGGTTGGATGTGCTGGTCAGAGTAGAGAGGAACACCGATGGCGAGCAATGACTGCGTACGACCCCTCGTGCCGCCGTGGGGGCTCTTGGATCTCGATATCGAGTGATATAGGCTTCGAACGCCCACTTAATGTGCGGCGCTCGTTCGGGATCGAGCTCAATGGTCTTGACCTCTCGTTCATCGACCCGAGTTCTCGAGTTCAGGTAACCGAGTGGCGCATGACCAGGCGTACCGCCGCGACGAGCCTTCTCCTGCAAGCCCTTCTTGGCTTCTGTTGAGAGGTTCTTGGAGTAGAACTCAGCAATGGCCGCCATCATGCCGTGCAGGAGAGTTCCGGCAGGAGTGTCGTCTATCTGCTCAGAGGCAGAGACGAGGACAGCACCAGCTTTACGGATTGTCAGGCCGATGGCGACGTCATCGGCTCGGTTCCAAGCCAGACGATCGACCTTATGGCAGATGACGTAGTCCACGTCACGCTTCTCACGCAGCCGATCAAGCAGTTCTTGCAAAGCTGGTCTATCTGCCGAGCGAGCTGAAGCACCGGCATCGACGTACTCGTCTACAACTGAAGCGCCCAGCTCTTCAGCCTTGCGCTTGCACGCAGATCTCTGAGCGGGAATGGAATAGCCTTCCACTTCACCACCAGAAGAAGCCTGTTTGAGTGTTGATATCCGCAGGTAGATAACTGCTCTCTTACCAGTCGCGCTTACGTCGTTTCCTTCCATAGTGGGACCATGTTATCAAGAGAGAAAGACAAATCGAGGACCGATTTTTCGAGTTTGAAGAAATATGCGGATAAGTGCCATTCCGAGAACGACAGCAGAACCATCTGACGGTCTTTGCTGGCTACCTGGCAATTCTCTACGCCGCTGCCACAACAGGTTGAACAAGAGTATTCCGGTCGCACATCCGCTCACGTCGAGCTGAAGGCAGCGGGGCACGCCTTGTGGAGTGCGCTTCCGCGATTTTGGTGCGCCGCATCATCTGCTTGCAGAGCGTGAGCAGCTGTTCCGCAACGAACAGGCGCGGCAGCAGGATCAAACCAGTTGGCCCCTGGAGAGCGGGCGAGCGGGTTAGCCCAAGCGTGAGTAACGTCTTCGGGCTCGCACAAGAATGTTTGGAATACATGACGATATGTATGACAGTCCTCGCCCTTAGTCTGTCAAAAGCCGCATTCCTAGGTGGGTTGCGGGCTCAACTCAACGAGGCGAGCGGACAAGCGAGCGGAGAGAAGAAGTCGCCCATGGTGACATGCAATGCGACAGCTAGTTTTAGCCTCTCATGGCTCGAACCGCAATGCCCTGGGGTCGTTGCACCGCACGATATTGTCGGTGGGTGATGCGCACGACCCAGGCTCTAGACAGTGGTCTGACATGTCCGTTTGCAAACACGACTGGTTGCGAGCCTTGTGTTGAGATAAGAAGATGACACCCAAGATCGAGCACACGATAAGTACAGCGATGAGTAAAGCTTTGCGAGTATTCCTAATCACGATCATTATGATCAATTGTAACCCACAGATGTCTGTGATTCCACGTAGGTGAATTCGACGAGGTAGCCAATCTCACGCCGTGGTCGCTTGTCATGATTGGACTGTTCCCTTGACAAGTCAGTATGAGTGTGACAGGCTCGTGCCCTTCAGGGGAAGCTGGCAAGGGGAGGTTGGGATGTTCAGGTCGCCGTCGCGGTTCGCTGCGCTATGCGCAGTGGCTCTCGTGTGGTTGGTCCCTTCGTCGATCGGCACAGCATCACCGCGCTCGTCGTCTTCTCCCTTGCGAACAATCACGGCGCAGGTAGCACCGTGCTCGGTTGGAACAGGTCTGGCCTTCGACGGCACCAACCTGCTGCTCTCCTGCTGGGACGCGGACACAATTGAGGTTGTCTCGTCCACCGACGGGCATCTCATAGCAACGCATCACATCTCGGCGCTGAGCAGCATTGGCGCGCTGGCGTGGGATCCTGCGAATCGCCAGCTTTGGGCTTGCAACCTCAACAACGATGGTGTCTACACAATCGATCTTTCGAACGATAGCGCGACCTTTAAATTTACATCAGATGGCTGCACTGATGGCCTAAGCCTTGACTTAAGCGACAATACGATCTGGGCGAGTGCCGATGCGGCCTCAACTCTACAGCACTTTCGACTGACCGGCAGCCTCATTGCGTCCTTCGATATCTCCGGATCTCTCGGTGGCTGCGGAAACTCCGGCATAGCCGTCGGCGGCTCTAGCCTCTTCCTTTCGAACGACGGCTGTTTTCAGATCTACGAGACACCGAAATCAAACCCTGGAGATCCTGCCCGTACGGTACTCATCGGACAGTACACGGCGCGACTGGAAGATCTTGAATGTGATGACACGTCCTTCTCCAACACAACGGCGATCTGGTCAAAAGACGCCTACGACTCTGTTCTGAACGCATGGGACGCTGGAAAGGTCGATTGTGGCACAAGCGCATATCGTGACTCTGACGGCGACGGCATCCCCGACTCGGTCGAAGAGAACGGTCTCGATGTCAACGGAGACGGGAAAATCGACGTCAACCTCAAAGCGATGGGAGCTGATCCTCTTCATAAAGACCTCTTTGTGGAAGGAGACTACTACTTCATTCCGGGTAAAAAGATCGGGCCCATCCATTGGGGCGACAAGTCATACCAACCTGCACCCGATGTTGTGAAGCGTGTGGAAGATGCGTTCAACGACATCCCAGTAGACAATCCGGATGGAACCACCGGCATCCATTTGCACTTCGATGCCGGGCCGAAGACCGTTATGAACCCGGCGACAGGCGAGACGTGGGGCAGTCTGTCAACGTCTGATGCGGTCATAGGCGAGTCTTCGCCGAAAGATTGGAGTACCTTCAAGCCGCTCGCAAGCATTATCAGTACACACGCGGATAAGAATCGCTCCGACGTACCCTTCCACTATGTTCTCTTTGCTGATCATCTTGGCAATGGCAATGGAGGGACAGTCACTGGGAACTCCCTTACGATCCCTAGCAAGGAACTCATTGTCGCGGCTGCCGACGTAGGTGGCGTTGAGGAATCAGTGACTCTCGCCCACGAACTTGGTCACAATATTGGATTGGGCCATGGCGGTAGAGAACGCACCGATTACCCGGAGCTCAAGTGTACCAACGGAGTTCCTGATTATGCGTGTGAAAATAAAAAGGCGAACTACCTTTCGATAATGAACTACCTCTACTCATCTGGCGGTCTGATTTCCAACGAGAAGGTAGGGCCTTTTGGTCTCGGCGGTTACAAGTCAGGGATTATTCGCTTCTCACCCTACGAATTGAAATCGCTTTACACAACTCAACTAGATGAAAACACAGGCCTCTCGATTCCGTCGCCCGACCCGTTCGGACACCTGCGGATCAAATACCTATGTCCCGACGGCAAGCTAGCGAATGGCGGCAACACGGTTGACTCGTACGGGCCAATCGACTGGGACTGTAACGGGAAGATCGAGTCTAATGTTATGAACGTCAATCTTGAGAGCCCACCCCCGTCGAATCCCATCAACCCGGTCTTGAGTTCGGACGACACAGTGCCGGGTGCTCTTAAGTTCTGGGGTGAAGGGGCTTCATGGGATGCGCGAGACGAACAGAACCTTGGTGTATCGATAGATAATTTGAGTGAGCCCACTATTCAAGAATTGAAAAACGATGGAGTGTTTTGGCCGAATCCAACTCTCATCAGTAGTGATGTCGGAGTGGTTGCTATCGCGCCCAACATAGGCAAGGTTGCGCTCCCGATTGAGGTCTCAAATCCGAACACCACTCAATTCGATGTAACGGGATCTATTACAGACGGCAGTGACATTGCCACGATTCAAGAGAACAATCCAATCTCATTCGAGTCACTCGAGACACAGACACTCCACATAGTCGTGAGGACTGACGAACTCACACCAGGAGTCGACAGGTCAATCCATATCACCTTTGCCAACTCCGACGCCGGTACTGTTGGAGATGCGGTTATTGAGCTTGAGGTCATCAACGAGAGCACACCATCGCCCGCAACCTGTGATGCAGCCAAGGGAATAGTGGGTGATCCGACTGCGAGTCCAGCAGCCGTAGCAGCCGCTCGGGCAATTCTCGCCACGTGCAAACCGCCTGATACTACGCCGCCGAGGTCAACCATCGCACGCTCTCCATCCATTCCCAGTGGCGCTGACGGTTGGTACACCCAACGCGTCAGAGTGACGGTGACGGCTTCAGACCCCGACGACCCGGTCGCGGAAACGCGGTGTGTCCTCGATCCGCATACCGCGCCAGCGACCTTCGACGCGATCCCGCCTGGATGTTCGTTCATGGGGGATGGGGCGTACGTGCGAACCTATGGACGCCACGCTGTCTACGCCGCGAGCAAGGACTCGAACGACAACGTCGAGACAACTGTGCGGAAAGTGACGTTCAAGATCGATACGACCGCCCCGGCGATTAGTATTGCCTTCCCGCAACATGGCTCGTACAACGCGACCCATTGGGCTCATGGCTGTCCGACACCTGGGTTCTGCGGCAAGGCGACCGATCCGGACTCCTCGGTAAAGAGTGTGGCTTACAGTCTCAAGTGGCAGGGGTCGGGCCTCTACTGGGACGGTGTTGCGTTCCGCAGTTCAACACCCGTACTTTTGACGGCCCAAGGCCGGAAGGCATGGTCTGTCCCATTCCCCTTCGCTCACTTCCACGAGAGCTTCTGGTACACGCTCACCGTCACGGCAGCTGACGACGCTGGGAACGCCGGCTCTAGCCGAGTTACCTTCCAGGTTCTGCCCTAAGAGAAGCCCAAAGCCTGGCGGTGCGCGGAAGCTGCGATGCGCACCGCCAGTGGCGAGTGATCCCTGGCAATCTATAAGGCGGTCCACCGTAGCTCCATCAGTGGCGGCTACGATCCCGGGTAGCGGCTTACCTCTACTGGGAAGGAGAGCGAGGTGGCTCGTAAGACAATCCTTGTCAGTGACCTCTCCGGCGAAGACATCCGTGAGAAGGACGCTGCTCAGCTGATCATCAAGTATGCGGACGCTCGGCGTGGGCAGGTCGTACTCGACGTCAACGCCGAGGAAGTCGATGACTTGGCTCGCAAGGGGACGAAGCAAGCGCGCCGTGGCCGGCGCCCCAAGGCTGAGGTGACGTAGGCTCAAGCTTGAGAGGCGCAAACGCTCAAGCGTTGAGGAGTTCGCGGATCCGGCGCAGCCCAGGGCGGTTGCTTCCGGAGATTGGTGCGACACCGCCGGACTGCGGTCGGAGGCTAGCGGGTCGTTTTATGTACTACTTGAGACGGTGAGCGAAAAGATAGGCCATGTGGCCTATTGTGTTGATTAGCGTGAGAGCCTAGCGTCGCTGCGTGGGCAGGGAGGAAGTCGCTGGTTGGCGCCACTGGCTCGTTGCGCTTGTCGCAGGGTACCTTGGGCTCGCTGGCGTCTCTAGCAGCGGTGCGGCTGCCGGCGATGCAGCGCGAGTGGTCGCCTACCCCTCGTCGACGACGATCCGGGCAAACGGCATACCGGCAGGGGGAGCAGAACGCGTGGGGCTGAATGTCGCTCGCGGTGAGCGAGAGGGGGCATGGTTGTTGGTGATGGGAGCGGCGACGGTTTCTGCCCGGGGTAGTGCGCGGATTTCTGTGTATCCGACTTGGTTGTCCGGCCGGGTCGTGAGGCTCGCGGCGTAGCCGCGTGAGCAGCGATCCGGTCGGGCGGCCGGGAAGGAGGCCCATGATGGGCGACATGGAGATCCCGGACGAGCTGATCGATCAGCTGCTCGGGGACTACCGAGGGCCGGAGCAGCTGACCGGCCCGGACGGGTTGATCAACCAGCTGCGTAAGCGGTTGATCGAGCGCGCTGCCGGCGCCGAGCTGAACCAGCATCTTGGCTATCCGCGGGGCGGCGAGCCGCCGGAGGGGCAGCCGAACCGGCGCAACGGCGTCTCGGCGAAGACGCTGTGGACGGTCGACGGACCGGTCACCGTCGAGCTGCCGCGGGATCGCGACGCGAGCTTCGAGCCGCGGATCGTGCCGAAGCACGCCCGCTCGTTCGACGGCTTCGACGAGCAGATCCTCGCGCTCTACGCCGGCGGCATGACCACCCGCGAGATCCAGCGGCACCTGCGCGACCTGTACGGCGTCGACGTCTCCGACGGCCTGATCTCCGAGGTGACCGCGTCGATCCAGGATGACGTCCGCGCCTGGCAGGGCCGGCCGTTGGAGGAGCTCTACGTGGTCGTCTACCTGGACGCGATGCAGGTGGCGATCCGTGACCAGCAGGTCGTCCGCAAGAAGGCCGTCTACGTCGCGATCGGCGTCACCCTGGAGGGGACGCGCGACTGCCTCGGCCTCTGGATCGAGAAGACCGAGGGCGCCCGCTTCTGGACGAGCGTCATGACCGAGCTGCGCAACCGCGGCGTCAAGGACGTGCTTTTCGTCTGCACCGACGGCCTGACCGGCTTTCCGGAGGCGATCGACGCCGTCTTCCCCCGTGCGGTCAACCAGACCTGCATCGTCCACCTCGTCCGCCAGAGTCTGCGCTACCTCTCCTGGAAGGAACGCAAGACCTGCGCCAGCGAACTCAGGCGGATCTACACCGCCGCCGACGCCGACGCCGCCCGCCAGGTGCTCGACGAGCTCAGCCACGACTGGGCCGAGAGCAAAACGCGCACCGCCGCCCTGCAGGTCTGGGACAGGGCCTGGGATCGCGTCATCCCCTTCCTCGCCTTCCCCGACGAGATCCGCCGGATCGTCTACACCACCAACACCGTCGAGAGCCTGCACATGCAGATCCGCAAAACGATCAAGACCCGCGGCCACTTCCCCAACGACGACGCCGCGATCAGACTGATCTGGCTCGCGATCCAACGAGCCAAAACCAGCTGGAAGACCTGTTACAACTGGACAAACGCAATGGCAGTCCTACGCATCCACTTCGGAGACCGCATCCCCGACCACACCTAACCACCCACCGATACACAGAAAAACGCGCAGGCTCCTGCCCGGGTCGATCACGACACTCTCGCCGACGGCCTCACGCTCTCCGTCGCATTCGCGCACTTCGTCGACTTCAACGGGACGCCCGTCCCCGATGCGCTAGAGCCGTGGGACGGCAGCGAGCGAGCCGCTGAGCAGCAAAACCAGCCCCTATATCTCCGCCTCCGAGTCGATCCCGCCACGCCTGCCGGTAGCTACCAGGCAGCGGTGACAGTCACCGCCGACGGTATCGCGACCGAGGTGCCGGTCTCGGTGCACGTGTTTCCAGTGACCCTGCCGCCAACGAACCAGGTGGGCGGCAGCCTGTTGACGTCCTTCAATGTCTCGGAAGGAAGCTACGTGAACGCGGTCGGCCGCCTGAACCAACTGACAAGCTCGGCTCAGCTGCGGCCGATAGGCGCGACTCTCTACGAGTTCCTTGCCTCCTACCGCATCTCGCCGGCCTCCTATGGGTTTGGCGAGCCCCGGAGCGCGACGGGCTACGCCACAAGCTCGAAGTGGTGGCTCGACTCGCAGCAGCGAATGGTTGAGATCGCCGGCGCATCAGAACCGGTGTTCTCGCGATGCGGATCCCGATCTCCGGCAACCGCACCCCAGCGGCGAGCTACATCGGCGGCATCTCTCCGTTCCAGCCCGACAGCTGGTGCGACTACCTGAAGGCAGTGCGTGCGTTCTGGAATGCGCACGGATGGCTCGCCTCACTCCCTTACCTCTACGCCTACGATGAGCCCGGCCCTGGGCAGCGTGACCTCGTTGGACGCCAAGCGTCTGCGCTGCACGAGTGCTTCCCCGGCGGCAAGGCGATGGTGACCGCCGCTCCAACGGCTGCGAATACATCGCTGCGGGATGGGACGGGAGAGGACGACATCGACGTCTGGACGGTTCACGTGAACCGCTACGGCGAGTTCACCGTCCCGAAGGCGAGCGCGATCGGCGTCTCGCGCGCCCGCGATCAGCTCAAGCGACTAAACGCGGCGCGCCGGCTCGGCCACAGCATCTGGGCTTACACCTACCAGAATCCCTGGACGCCGAACTTCCAGGCAACCGAGCCGCTCTCCGACAGCCGGATGCTCTTCCTCTGGGCGGCGCTCGAGAAGGTCAAGGGCATCCTCTACGCCCAGGGAATGACTACCTATGGAAGCGGCAACCCGTACCAGCGGATCGCGACCGACGGCTGGAACGTCCTCCTCTACCCCGGTTTCAGCGAGCCGGTGCCGAGCGCGCGGCTCGAGCAATCCGCGATGGGATCGAAGATTGGGAGTTGCTGGATCTTGTCCGGCGCCGGTGGGGCCAAGCTGCTCTGCGGCGGATCCTCGGTGAAGCCCGGCTCTTCAGCGTCAGCGCCAGCGGTGTGCAACTCGGCTGCACCATCGGCTGTGACCTCAAAACCACCACGCCGTTCTCCTGGCCGGTTTATTCACGCGACGCAACTACCCCTGCCCGTATCGAGGCGGCAAAGCTCGCAGCGCTTACAGCCAACGCGGCTCTGAGGACGATCACGCGAATCTCCCCGGATCCGATCACCGAATTTCCCCAGGTGAGCGGGGGTTGACCGGGGGCGAGTGTAGTTGATCCCGGCGGGGCTCGCTGCTCCCGAGATAGCGAGCGAGACGCGCCGGGGCGGGCCCGCAGGGCCCGCGGTCGCGACCGCGTGGCTGCGCTTCGGCCGCGAAATCCGGCCAAGCGATCGGTCGCGCTGATCGCTCGCGGGGCCGTAGATCGCCTCTCAAGGTCTCGTTTCCGCCGACGGCGCCCGAAATCGCCCGGATCGGAGTGCGCTTGACGCTGGTTCGGCCGTCCGCTGCCCGGCCTGGCCGCTGTCGGCGAGGCTGTGAGCGCCGCTCATGGCTTCGAGGCGGCGCGGAGGGCTTCGGCGCGGGCGCGGTGGGCGCGCATCCGGTAGCTCTCGGACGGGGCGAGCCGGTGGCACTGGCAGCACAACTGGGCCCATCGCCGTTTCGACGCCGGCGGGCAACGCCACCAGTAGCGCCAACTTCACCGTCTCGACCTCGGCAGGGACCGTCACGCCCTCGTCTGTTTCAGTCGGAGTGGGCACACTGGTTTCAGGCGATGCCGCGAGCCTGGCGGCTGACGACACAAACTACCTCACCGTGGCGTCTTTGACTCACTCGCTCAGCATGTCGACGTCGTGGCGAGGAGAACTGGTAGGCATTCCAACGAACTGAGCAGCCTACGGGTTACCTACAAGGGAAAGAACTCCCGGAGCTGCTCACAGACGATCAAGATCCGGAACTGGACGACCTCGAGCTGGACGCTGCTGGACAAGCGCACTGTCGGTCCGAGCGAAACAAGGATCAGAGGGCTCGTTCCGCCGGGCTCGCTCGCCGACTACATCAGCGGCAGCACCGGCAATGGCAAGGTCTGGCTCCAGGTCGGCTGCCAGACCAGCACAGGCTCATTCCAGGCAAGCGGCAACCTCATGAAAGCGACTTATGCGTAGCTCTAGCAGAGTCCATCAAGCAGCACAGGGAAATAGGTCTCTCTCCTAGAACGCCTGAAGCCCGAGGTCGATGGTTGCCGTAAAAGGCGCCATCGACCCTTGGGCTCTCCGATCGGCCTCATCACGCTGCGACCACAGACCGAGAATCAGCTCGCGCGGTGCCCCAGCCGCAGGTGGGTAGCAGATGTGGGGTGTCATGTGCCGCGCGCCAAGCCGATCCTGAATCTCGCCTGCTGCGCCCCTTGCAAATTGACGGCTATCCTGTCAAGCTGAGCCGCGTGTGGCGACTGCCGCCTCCGAGTCTTGCGACCTCAGCGCTTCTCCTCGCAGCATGCGTTTCGGGTGCGTCCAGTGCTTCGACGCATGGCGGCAGTTCCGTGGCGACGGCGCCTTTACTCGATCCCGGTGTCAGGGTATTTGCGAACACCGCGTCCGATCCAACTGAATCTGGTGACTTCAGCGGCGGTGATACTTTCTGCACGTCAAAGACCGAACTCTGGCATGTGAGCCTCGCAGCCGGAGATAAGGTCAGATTCGCTGGCCATCAGGTCGCGCCGGCGTCGAATATCGTTTTTGAGTTCTTCGACCCGGGGCTCAAGGACTCCACGATCGGAGACTCGGTAGATGTTGCGCATGGCAACTTGGAGGATGGAGCCACATTCACCGCCAATGCGAGCGGTTCGTGGTTGCTCGCCGCCGGAACGCATTGTGACGGGGCAGACGGGCCGTTCTATTTCACTGTGACCGTTTGGCATAAGGTACTACTCTTCCTCGCGAATGTAGGTCGCGTCACACACAGCGGCAGCATAAGCGTTCGCGTCCGCACTCCGAGTGGCATCGCTGTAACCGACCCCAGGCTCAAGCTCCATCTCTACGCACTCTGGCGCAAGACGTCCTTCGGGAGGGTACAGGCCACGCCGTTGAGCTCGGCATCGCCACGTCGAGGAGTGGCGCGTCTGCCATTCCATCTGCCTTCAGCCATCGCCAGCGGTAGTTTCATCCGCTTCCGTATCAATGCCTCAGGCCCGATCTATCTTCCGGCGTCAACCACATCAGGGAAGTTGAAGGTTGCATAAGCTATTGGCGCTGATTGCCGGCCGCGCAACAACGCGTCGAGTCTGATGCTGGCGGAGGCGCAGCGGGCTGGAGCAGTCGGCAGCTGCCACAGGCCTGCTGCTGCTCGTACGACACGACAGTTGAGCTGGTCCGACACTTGGCGCTCCGTAGGAGAATCGGCGCGCGAACTGGGAAGGTGTTTTCGGTGAGGGTGTGTCGCTGGTGGCGCTTTGGCCGTGTGAAGCTAGGCGGGTGCCTCCGCATGGCGACGGTAGCGGCGCTTGTCGCTCTGGTCGGCGTTCCCGCGGCGCAGGCCCGACCGTCTGACGTGGCGTCGATGAGTACAGGCGCCTCCTATTCTACGCCTGATGCTTATGGCGGCGGTCTTGTGGATCGTGAGAACGGCTCTAGGAGCGATGGCCCGTCGGCAGCCGAGCGGGTGGCCATCGAGCAGCGCATCAAGACCTACGAAGCGAGCCATCCCGCGGTAGCAACTGGTTCGCGCCCAACGCCGTACCCGTTCTACCCGCAGGCCGGCAACGTCTGGCAAGACCTGTTCATCGGGAACTTCGTCGATCTCGACCCGATCGCCGGAAGCATGAAGGATTTCGACTGTACCGGCTATACCTACGACGGCCATAACGGACTCGACATCGGACTCAGGTCATTTCGCGAGCAGCTCGTTGGCGTACCGGTGTTCTCGGCCCTCGATGGCACCGTTGTCGATGCGCATGACGGCGAACCAGATATGAACACTTCCGGACAAAACGTCCCGGCTAACTACATTGTCATCGACGACGGCAGCGGGCAGCAGTCTCTGTATTGGCATCTCAAGAAAGGCAGCGTGGCTGTCGCGGTGGGGCAAACCGTTCGTGCCGGCCAGCAGATCGGTCTCACAGGATCGAGTGGCATGAGTACCGGGCCACACTTGCACTTCGAGTCTCACTTCTCGGGTAGCGTCTATGAGCCCGATGCCGGCCCTTGTCGCTCGGGTGCAAGCAACTGGGTGCACCAGCTCGATATCAGGCGCGACACGTACGCCGAGGGCTTCCTTCTAAGCAGCAGCGACCTCAGTGGTAACCGCGGTGATCCTTGGGATCTGGCGGTAAGAACGCCGGCGTTCGCGCCGGGGTCTCGAACCGTCTACGTCAAGAGCGAGATCAATAACATCCCGGCTCGCAGCAACTTCCGCGTCGCGCTCTTTGATCCCAGCGGGAACCTTGCTACTTACTATGCCAGCAGTTTCAACAACTCCGATCTCTACCGTCAGGGTTGGTGGTGGTGGAGCATCGGAGCCTACTTTGATGCCAACGGCACATGGACCGCCGAGATCGACATCAACGGGGCTCAGGTCGTTCGCGCGCCCTTCACCGTCAATAACAACGGCACGGTGGCGAACCGGCCGCCCGATACCGTCGCCGCCGCTCTCGATCCGACCTCACCTCAAGCCACTGACGCCATCTTCTGTCGCATTACACCGCCCAGCTTGGCCGTGCGCGACCCTGACTTCGACGTCGTCAGCTACCGCTATCACTGGCTAGTGAACAGCTCGACGGTGCGCGATGTCACCAGCGCCGGGTTGGCTGATGCTATCCCGGCGCGTACGGCTAGTACCGGCGACACGGTCACGTGTCAGGTCACAGCCAACGATGGGCATGTGAACGGAGCTACGACTTCGGCTTCGGCAACCGTAGGCGTGAGTAACCTGCCGCCGACTATCAGCTCGTTCAGTCCCTCGAGCGGCATCACGGGCGCAAGGGTGACGATCAACGGTTCTCATTTCACGGGCACGACCAAGGTGGTTGTGGGCAGTAACAAAGCCAGGTTCAGCGTCAATACGGACAATCAAATCGTGGCGACGGTGGCGAACGGTGCAGCCTCTGGCAAGATCACCGTGACAAACACTGTCGGCTCAACCGTTTCGAACAGCAACTACACGGTCACCTTCTCCATTACGAAGATCTCACCGACGAGTGGCCCCGTCGCTACGACGGTCACGATCACGGGCGTAGGCTTCAACAAATCCACTGTCATTAAGTTCAACGGTCTCACCGCCAGCAATCAGACGCATAACTCTTCGACGCTAATGACTGCTGTCGTGCCCCGCGGCACCACTAGCGGTGTTGTGAGTGCGACCAATACGACCGGAGCGACAGGCACGGTTAAAGGCCAGAAGTTTTCCGTCTCATAGTGATTGGTCTGACTTTCGTCTATGCTTACCGATGCTTCATCATTATAAGACCAATCCGTCAGACTTATGCAGTAGCTTCTGAAGTCCTTGGACGAAAGGATCGTTAATGGCGCGGAAGACAATCTACGTCAGCGACCTCTCCGGCGAAGAGATCCGCGAGAAAGACGCCGCTCAAGTAACGATCAAGTACAACGACGCACGGCGAGGACAAGTCGTTCTCGACGTCAACGCCGAGGAGATAGAAGACCTCGCCCGTAAGGGCGCCAAGCAGGCGCGCCGCGGCCGACGTCCGAAGGCCGAGAGCTAAGGGCAGAAGGCGTCGCAGGTCGACTGTTGTCGACTGCTGACCAAGCTGCTATCGCGAGTGCCGCAGCCGCGGCGGTTGCTGCTGTCGCCTCATGGGCCTCTGTCGCTCAAGCGTCGCGACTCCAGCGCCGTTCAATCGAGCCTCGGCTGCACATTCAGGTCTCGATCGAGCTGGATGCTGCGCCAGGGAAGCGTGTGAAAGTACGGGTCGAGAACAGTGGTGGTGGATTCGCCCAGGAAGCGCTGTTTTACGTGCGGGAGGGGTCACGCGCCTGCGTCGGGGGGTTACCGCCTCATGGCTCCCTCGGCGCTGGCCAAGGCGTGACGCTCGTGACGGGCCTCGAGCCGGTGGGAGACAAGGTGGAGGCACTTGTGACGTGGAAGTACGGCGCGAAGGTGTACGCGCAGGCTGGTGCGCCGGCGCACCGGAAGAGCTGGAGTCGACGGAAGTGGGCGTTCTGGGCTCCGAAGACAAGCGCAGAGATCGCCCATCGCTTCTTCCCGGATGCACCCCCACTCGACCAACTTACGCCAGTCGCTTACAAACTTGAGTCGGCGAGCTGAGGGACCTTCGGTCGCCAGGCGGGCGAGCTAGGGGCTTCCATGTCGGAGGGACCACTCCATCTGGCTAACTCCGACACCGTCAGGATCTAGCCGACATCGATACCGACGCCGAACAGTTCCCGCGCTGTGTCGAGAAACTTGCGGTACTGCTCACTTGCCATAGCAACGCCGTTCACGATGTTTCTGCGGCGCTCGTCGTCGGTCGGCTCCTGAGGATCATGCAACACAATGTCGTTCCACGCGACCTGAGCTCGGTTGAGCGCGAGGCCGGCCGAACTCAGCAGCGGATGGTCGCCCGGAAGGCGCATCGCCAGCCGGGCGTACTGTGCCGAGAGCTTGTCGACAGCCTGGTTCCAAACCAGAGGGTCTGGATCTCCGCCGACCGGGCTTCGGTCTGGATACCGGACGTTTTCGTTCGGGTGCAGGGCGTGCAGAAACGGCCCGTATACCTGCCATAGCTCATGGAGTGCGACCGCCGTCTCGCCTGCAACTGCGCGGAGATCGGCCAACCGGTCTCGGTGAGCCGGCGCCTCTTCGGCGGAGATGGCTCTGCGCTCGGCATGCCTGTTGGCGCGCTCAGCCGCAAGGATGGCCGACGCCGCAGCGATCACACCGGATCCAACCGTCGCAAGAACGACCGCCCAGCCCAACGTGGATATTGTCGCTCGGCTGGCGGATGATGACGCAGCACGACTTTCCGCCGCGAGGTAGGAGCCGGTCCACCAGCCGGAGTCTTTGCCCGCGGTGACCGCTCTTCGTGGTCGAGCGTAATCGCTGGCGAACACGCGTTCGCGTCGGCTATCCTTCTCCGAGCATGAGGTATCCACCTGTCAGGCACTCTCACATCGTCCCCGCGAGCTATCTCAGGAACTTCGCCATCGCGGAGATGCTCGCGATGCGTCTAATCGGAGACGCCCGCCCGCGAGACGTCTCTGTGCGAGATGCCGCTGTGCGAACCGACTTCTACCGACGAGAGCGGCCGGATGGGAGCGCGATCTATGACATCGAGTGGTCCCTGAGCCAACTTGAGGACTCGACCGCTCCGCTGCTACGGGATCTGAAGGCTCGGTGGCCTCTCAGTGACGAGAACAAGATGAGACTTGCCGTTTTCATGGGCTACCAACTTGTGCGCGGGCCTCGCTGGAAGCACCTGCACGAGACAATGACCCGTGAGTTCATCGACGAGCAGCGCCGGGCCGGCAGAGTCCAGGTGGATGAAGAGGACGATGTCACAGCGGACGAGGTTCTTGATGCAGCGGAGAAACATCTCGTAGGTTCCACCCCGAGGACGACCCGTATGCTGAACCTGGCACCGAAAGTGGCGAGCGTCTTGGGCTCCATGCATTGGTCGCTGATTGAGTTTCGCCGTCCTCTGATCGCAACTTCCGATCATCCTGTCGTGCTGTGGCCGATTGGCACCATAGCTCGCTCGCCTGAGCCCACGCCCTTAAGAAGCGGGCTTCTCCACACGCTGGAAATTAGGTTCCCTATCTCACCTGAACTGGTACTGCTCATGACCTGGCTCGATGATTGCGATACTCTGATGCCCTTACGCGGTACGCGCGACCATGCGGCAAACGTCAATGCCTTCACAGTCGCGGAAGCCGAACGCCAGTGGTTTCACATGCCCGGGTCGTCGCCTCCGATCGCGAGCGGCCGACTACTACCGATCTCGCCATCGCTCATACCACCCTATGATCGTGTCAGTGCCGACTCCGCCCGGCGAAAAAGAATCGGTGAGCTTATTCAGCCACGACTCGGCGACTCTGGGCTCAACCAGGATGTGGAGATCGTCAAGGTTGCTCGACCAGCCGGATAGCTTCCGAGCCTAGTCACTAGGCTTAGGCGGCGCCGCGAAGCGCTGGTTCTTGCGGCGACAGGTCTGCGGCGCTGTCCTGGCCGCGACGGGCTATCACCAGAAGCCCGGCACCAAGGTTCTTCAGCCTCAGATAGTACGTCGCAAGTTCAAACGCGGTCGCAAGGAGAAAAAGTGGAACGAAGAAGGAAAAATAGTACGCACTGAAGTAGCTCGTCCGTATCTCGACGATCTCGAAGCCGTTCCGCTCAAGCGCCTTCTTGATCCCAGAGGCGTAGCACCGATCGTAGTGCGCCTCGAACCCGAGCACCCCGTCGCTCCCTGGGAAGACAATCTTGAGCGCTCGCTTGGCGACGGAGTTGGGAAGGCATCGGTTCAGGACGGCGTAGAGAGCGAACTTCGAGGGGAAGACGTGGACGAAGGCGCCGCCAGGCCGCAGAACACGGTGGGACTCGCGAATGAATGCCTCGACATCCGGGAGATGCTCCACCGTCGAGCTTGAGGTCAGCAGGTCTACTTCGCCATCGCTGAACGGAAGTGTCTGAGAGGCATCAGCAACAACGCACTCGTCGACGTCGCTGTTGTACGCCAGCTCCTCCTGGGAGACGTCGGCGGCGATGATCTTGGCGCGGCTACCGGCAGGACGCGTTCTGGCAAAGGGGCACGACCGCCCTCCACCGATGTCCACGACCACGCGATACTCCGGCTTCGTCAGAGCGTCGGCGACGACGTCAACGTACTCGTTCCAGAGGTTCCGCCGGTGCGGCGCGCGCTGCATGATCGAGCTCGAGACTCTCTGGTTCGACCGGATGAAGGCCCGCAGCACTCGTGAACCTACTCTGCGTCGGGAGCCTGTCTCCATGGTTGTCGCTGGCACAGACGTCAACTCGTCACCTCCTCGGTCGGACCCTAGTCGGATCTTCGGAGGAAGCAAGCGTTTCGCTGACCCCACCAACCGCAAATCCCCCACTTGGGGTAGAGGAGGAGGTGGTGTGCTTCGAGCCACGGCCTCGTGACGCGTGGGTGCTGAGCTCGCGAGCCTCGGAAGCAAGCGCGCCCGCCACGCGGGTGTACCTATTGTTGCGAGCCGGGCGGCTTCGCCAGCTGCTTTCCCATCGTAACCACATACGTACCAGGCATTCACCTGGGACGCGTAGCTCGCGGTGTCTGCGATCCCTGGTTCTGGGAGATTGGCTGCACCTTCGCGGTATTTGCTGTCTTTCTTTTCGCGGGACTCTTGACATCCTCTCCCTCTGTGGAAGGATAGTTGCGGCTCGTCCGCTGCCGTCGGCGGTGCTCAATTTCAACTTTCCCCTTCCGCACGACGCGTTGCTTTGCTGTGCCGTTACGGCGGCTGCCGAGCTAGCTGTCGGTCAAACGTGAGGAAAGGGGCAAGTCCGTGGCGATGGTCTTATCTCTAAGTAGCACTCAAGTAGCGGAACGATCGGTCGCCGTCGCCGCCCCAAAGGCGACCGTCGAAGAGCTGCCCACCTGGAAGAGCCGCGTCCATGGACGCTTGCGACTCCTGCTGCTCGTTGTAGCGGTGATCGTGGCAGGCGGGTTCACCTCGAATGCGCTTGCTACGACCTACTACGTCAGCAGCACAGGTGACGATAATTTGAACTCGGGAACGAGTTCCTCGTCGCCTTGGCAGACCATCGGCAAAATAAACAACACCAGTCTCCCGTCTGGCGCCACGGTAAAGTTCCATGGCGGCGATCGTTTCAACGACACCTTTCTGAACGCTCAGAACAGCGTTACTTACACCTCATACGGAACCGGCAATGCCATCATTGGCGGTAGTCATGGCGCACAAAATATTTATCTCAATGGCGTTCATGACGTCACGCTCAAGACTCTCACCGTCGACTCCGGAACAGTCACCGCGGATTGGCTCAACGCAGGGATTGGTGGCGGAATTGGCTCAAATCCGTCCGCACAGAGTTATAACATCACAGTTGACACCGTTATTGTCGAGCATTGGTATGTTGGGATCAACGTCGGTCCGATGGACTACAATTGGACGATCAAGAACTCAATCATCGACTCTATGGGCGATAGCGGCATTGTGATCAATCGCTATTGGGACAACGGAGGCACGCCTCCGCAAACCTGCTTGAACTGTCAGACCAACGACACGATTATCGATAACACGATCACAAATACCGGACTACTTCACGCGTCGCACCCAGACAGTCTTGCTCATTCCCATGGAATCTACGACAACGCTATCACATCGACGATCCGAGGGAATCTCATCACAAACTTCGACGATTCCGGCATTAGTGCCCGCTACCGAGGCTCCGCGATCGAGAACAACATCATCGACGGCGCCAGACCGGGCGTCGGGCCATTCGGGTACTTCGGCATCTCTTACTTCGACTACGACGACGCCAACGCTAGTTCTACGAATGGTTCAATCTGGACATACAACAAGATCAGAAATATCACCGACGCGGGAATCTACATCAATAAGACTCGCGGCGGAACCAACCCTTCTACGAGCGAAAACTTCACCATCGCCGATAACACGATCGCCGCGGATCTGCCCGCAGGCTACAAGATCGAGGTCGAGTATACATCGGGTTGGCTGCAAATTGCTAACAATGTTGCAACCGGCACCGCGACGACCGACATCATGGTAGCGGGATGCAGTTCTCCAGGAAACGGGCTCCCTTCGGGCGGCTTTGAGATGAACGACGACTTTTATGACCCAGGCAGTACGATGCAATGGTGCTTCAACGGGACCGCGGGTTCGAGGCTTTCGAACACCTCGCCTCCGGGATGGGTGCAATCTTCCGGGGAGGGGACGGCCGATACCACGAGTGATCCGCTGGTAGATCCGCTGTGGTTCACGCTCGGCGCTGGATCATCAGCCATCAACGCTGGCACGTCGAGCGTAACTGGCCTGACGTACACGGCGAGCTGCGACGGCGCTCTTTATCACTACTGTGGGTCGGCCCCAGATATGGGCGCCGCAGAGACCCTCACGAGTGGCACGGCGCCGAGCAATACCGCGGTTCCGACGAGAAGCTGGTTCAACCTGGCCGTCGGCTCGACGATCACCGGCACCGCTGGCACATGGAGCAACACGCCGCTGCGGTTCACCTACCAATGGCAGCGTTGCAACGGCAGCGGTACGACCTGCGCCGATGCCGGAGACAATGCGGTGTCGAACGCGGACATCGAGACCGATACCTCCGGTTGGAGTGGTGATGGTGCCACCATCAGCCGATCCAGTACTCGTCATCATAGCGGCGCCTGGTCCCTGAAGGTTGTCACAGCTGGCGGTGCGACTGGCCAGGGCTTCAGTGCCAGTTCCGGATCGTACGCGCCGGTAAGTGGGAATCGCTCATACACGGTTTCGTTTTGGGTCTATTCGTCGAGCGCCCTATCGATGACGCTCGGCTGGAGTGAATACAAGAGCGACGGTGTCACGCAAAATGGCTCTGGGTTCACGACGACGGCTAATCATCCCGGGGGCGGTTGGGCGCTGATCAGCGCCACAAGCGCGCTCAACTCAAACGGCCTTACGGCGAAACTTCAGCCCTTCTGGCATACGTCGACTTCGACTGCAGCCACGTTTTACGTAGACGACGTGTCGATCGCAACGCACGGCGGAACCCTAGCCTACGTCGATGACATCACGCAGGGCACGAGTCCTTCAGCAACGTACGTCATGACGCCCATCGACGAAGGTTCCTATCTGCGCCTGCAAGTAACGGCAGCCAATGGCGGAGGCTCGAGCACCGCGACCTCGACTGTAACAGGAAGCACTGTTTCGCTTACGGCGCCGAGTAGCACCGTTAACCCCATTGCGCTAGACACGACTGACGGAACTCCGAGTGTCGGCGACGTCCTACAAGCTTCCGTCGGTGGTTGGGCGGGATCACCTGGGACATACAGTTACCAGTGGCAGCATTGCGATTCGGGCGGAAACAATTGCACAAATATCGGAACTAACGCCAACACCTATACAATCGTGAGCGGCGACCTAAGCCACACCATCAGAGTAACCGTCACATCCACGAACAACACCGGCGCAGCGTCAGCAACCTCAGCTTTGACTAGTCTGATTTCGTCATAGAGCAGGCTCCAAGTCAGCGGCATGACGGATGGTGTCTGGCTTGCCGGCACCATCCATGCCTCTCATGGTCCACGTGCGCGCTCGCGAAGTCGGTAGCGGCTCGGGCCGCAGTAGAGGAACCGAGGGCTCAGGTCGATTCACGCCTCGGCGCAGGTGATTTTTCACCGACGATGCGGTGACAGGCCCACCGAGCAGACGTTCGACTCGCGCCTTGACCTCCACGACGCGTAGTTCAGCGTCAGCTTCAGCGAGAACCTGCAGGATCGCACGGCTGACGGTGCCGAACTTGCGCCGGCCATCAGGACCTGGCCCATGGAGGTCAGCCACACACTGCCTTCGCGCTCGGCGCCAATCGCGTCTCATGAGATACTGGAGGAGACTGGTCAGGTCGCGGTTTGAAAGACGACCGACCGGGCCCATTTCTCGAGAGGCAACGATCGTTAATCAAACCAGGCGATGTGCTTCAATCGTGCTGCTCTCGCGATCGGCTAGAGGGGTCAGTGCACGTTGAATGTGACGCTCGAGCCACTGACGCCACCGCTTGAGACTGTGATCTGATCGTTGGTGAATGCTGACAGTATGGTCGCGCTCGTCGTGCTGACACCATTGACGAAGTCGCTCGGGTTCGCCGGCGAGATCCCGCCATCGAGGCTCGACCAGGTCGCTGAAGCGTTGTAGTCCGGCAGCGGCGTACCCAGGCTGTCAGTGGCTATGGCTTTGACGGCGAACGGCGTTCCGGCTGTTACCGGCGTATCGACCTTCACCTTGATGGTCGCCAACGGGCCGATCGACGGCCACGTTTCCGGCTGAGGTCGCAGGCCGAGACTCAAACCAAACAGCCTGCATGAAACTCGGAGCGGTTCACCCATTTTATCTCAATGCACGTTGAACGTCGGGCTCCGCCCGCTAACCCCTCCACTCGCCACCATGATCTGGTCGTCGCTGAACGAGGACGGAACCGTCGCACCCGTCGCGCTTACACCGTTGACGAAATCATTGGGATCGGCTGGGGAGAGGCCTCCGTCGAGGCTTGACCACGTAGCTGAAGCGTTGTAATCAGTGATCGGCGTACCGAGGCTGTCCATCGCGACAGCTTTGACAGTGAACGGCATCCCGGCCGTCACAGGGGTCGAAACCTTGACCGCGATGGCCGCCAAAGGCCCTACGACAGTGAAGAAGTGGCTCGAGCCAACCACTCCTCCCGTCGTGAGAGTGATCTGATCGTTCTTGAAAGCGCCAGGAATCGTGGCTGTGGTCAAGCTGACGCCTTCGACGAAGTTCGACGGGGAGGATGGTGAGATCCCACCGTCCAAGCTCGACCAGGTACCCGAGCCGTCGTAGGTGCTAAGAAGGTTCCCGACCGAATCGAACGCCTCAGCCTTGACGGTGAACTGACTGTCAGCATCGACAGTCTCGAGCTCAAGGCTTGGCTGCGTTGGGCTCTGCCGTGTCGGGAGCTTGACCGCCACCGAGGCCAGTGGGCCGAGCACGTTGAAGTAACGGCTCTGACCACTCACGCCGCTGCTCGTTAGCGTGACCTGATCGCGATGGAATGGAACAGAGACGGTTGCGCTGGTTGTGCTCGATCCGTTGTCGAACGCGAGAGGAGCCCCTGGAAAAAGAGTGCCGGACAGGTCGGACCAAGTCGCTGTACCCGTGAACTTAATCGACCGGCCGCGAGAGTTGCGCGGTATGGCCGTCACAGTAAAAGCTGATCCGGAGGTGACGGGGCCGGTTACGGAGACGGAGATAGTAGTCGGGGCCCAGACTACGAGAGTTGGTATGAGACGTCTAGCTGTTGTTCCGTCGCCGAGCTGTCCAGTGGCGTTATTGCCCCAGCAAAGGACGTCGCTGGCCGCAGTCGCGCACGTACTGGCCCAACTGCCCGCGCTTACGGCAGTGACTCCCGATTCGAGCCCTAGAACGGCCACGGGAGTGTGTTGGGCCGTCGTGATCCCATCTCCTAACTGGCCTGAGTGATTCAAGCCCCAGCATTTTGCCGCTGCGTCTTGAACCGCGCATGTGTGCGACCCACCGGCGGCGATCCACGTAACACCCGACGAGAGACCTAGCACATTTACCGGAGCGTGCCTTGCCAATGTTGTGCCATCGCCAAGCTGGCCGGCCGCGTTCGCACCCCAACACTTGGCACCGCCAGCGGTCGTTACCGCGCATGTGTGTCCTCCGCCGGCGCTGATTGCTGCGACGCCAGAGCTAAGGCCAATCACGTCCACCGGTGTGGAAGAGTCAGTAGTTGTATTGTCTCCAAGTTGTCCGGTGAAGTTCGCTCCCCAACACTCCACGGCTCCGCTAGTCGTTAGCGCGCACGTGTGTTGCGCACCGGCACTGATTGCAGCGACGCCTGAGCCTAACCCGATGACGTCGACCGGCAAGTGCCGATTCGTCGTACTTCCGTCGCCAAGCTGACCAGATTCATTGTGACCCCAGCATTTCACACCACCGCTCGTGGTAAGTGCACAGCTATGGTTGCTGCCGACCGCGATTGCCTCCACGCCCGACGACAGGCCGTCAACATCAACAGGCGTCCATCGATTTTTCGTCGTGCCGTCGCCGAGTTGGCCGCCGTCGTTACTTCCCCAGCACCGAACGCTACCATCAGTACTCAATCCACAAGTGTGAGCGAGGCCGGCTTCGACCGCGCTGACGCCGGACCCGAGCCCCACAACACCAACGGGCGTGTCGCGCTGGTTCGTGGTTCCGTCGCCCACCTCGCCGACGGTGTTGTTGCCCCAGCACTTCGCGCCTCCGGCCGAGGTCAAGGCACACGAGTGGTTCAACCCAGTGCTTATCGCCGCGACGGCTGAAGCAGCTTCGGCGGTAGGCAGACCGAGCGCGCCCACCACCCCGACTGTCGTCGCCCAGACCAATACTGAGACAGCCGCGATGACTCGACAAAGCCTGGTCGGGCTGCTCGCGAGCGTCACTCCCCTCTGAACCTTGCTATCCGGCGGTTCAGGAAGGGCGGTGAGCGTTCGTGGGTAGGTCGCCTCTCGGGGCGACCTACCCACCTGTTCTTGTCTGCTTGTCACGCTTCCATGAGTTCCCGGGCTACTTGTAGCGCCTGGCACTAACAAGGTAATCTATAGAGGGTCGGAGATCAGGGTTCGAAAGACGTCTCATGATCTCCGACAACGGGGGAAACAGCCGGTTTCCCCCGTTGGCCCCCTTCCCACCAGAGTCACGCGACTTCGCGCGGCGTGGCTCCGGCCGGCCAAGCCGGCCTTCGCCGGTTCGACTACTGGGGCGCCTCTAGCGCCTCTCGGTTCGGCCGCCCGACTCACCGGAAGCCGGTCGGCGGGGGATCTCGTGGTCCCGGCAGATCTTCCGTGCCAGCGCGAAGTCGATCTCGCGCTGCCGTGGGACGGTCGTCGGAGCCGGCTCAATACGGACCCCGAGCGCTCCCAGTTCAAACAGGGCTTGACAGCGCTCCGGCAGGGCGATTCGGAGCGTTAGGGCGGGCACCAGCAGGGCATGACCAGCAGCGCGACGGCACCGACCCCCGGATAGCTCCCGGTTGCCCAACCGATCCTACGAGCGTGCGCGCCAAGGCCTCGATACGCGTCCCAAATACGTGAGGTTCGCTTGCGCACCGTGCCAATCGTGCGGACATGCGGCGACTCGGCGAAAAAAGCTTCGACATACCAAAACTCCCCGGCACGCATGCGCGCGTATCCATACTGGCAATCGTTCGCGCAGTAGTCCTCCTGGAAGTAGACGATGCCATGCGGCCGGAAACTCCAATAGCCGATGAGCCCACCCTCGACCAGCACCGACCCGTCGGTCGAGAGTTCGCCGACCGCTTTGCCGCCTTGCTTGAAGACAAACGTGCTGCCGCCCGTGCGATCCGCGGTTCCTGACCACGCGCGGCGGGGCACGTAGACCATGACCACGACGACGGTCAGCAAAACCGCAAACACAACGCACCAGCCGAACGCGCTCGACCCGGCCTCCTCACGCTGTGATCGCGCTCGGAATTGCGCCATACGCGATCATAGACAGGATCCGCCTCAGCGTCGACGGACGGGACAGGCGCTTCTCTTTTCGACGGGATGGCGGTTCCGCGATCGGATACTCCGCGCGCGCGCAGAATCTCTGCAGTGGGCCAGACACCGCGGTGCGTGGATCATGCTCCGAGAAGCGGAAGGTGAGCTTCAGGCTCTAGAAGGTCACCTAACTTCCACCAATCTACGGCCGGGTTCGAACGTCCACCGGCGCCGTCGCCGCGCACGCCCAAGGTGCTCAAGCCGCCGAGGGACTGATATCGCCGAGCAGGCGAGAGCGCTGCGAAGGCCCGACGGACATCGGTTCATGCTTGGCGGGCTACTCGCCGGCCGAGACCGACGCTGCGGCGACGACTGCCGGTCGGCGCGCCAGCGACTCGCGCAGACAGCCGACCGGCCCCTTCTTGGAGACCGACTGCGAACGCTACCCTCGCCGCCGGTGGCCGACTACATCTTCACGATGATCCGCGCCTCGAAGTTCTACGGAGCGGAGCGCAAGGTGCTCGACGACATCACGCTCGCGTTCCTGCCGGGCGCGAAGATCGGGGTGCTCGGCCCGAACGGCGCGGGCAAGTCGACCCTCCTCCGGATCATGGCGGGGCGCGAGGAGCCGTCCTCCGGCCGGGCCGAGCTCGCACCGGGCGCGACCGTGGGGCTGCTCGAGCAGGAGCCACAGCTCGATCCAGGGAAAGACGTGCGCGGGAACGTCGAGGACGGCATCCGCCGCCAGCGTGATCTCCTGACGCGCTTCGCAGAGATCTCCGCCGGGTTCGCCGAGCCGGACGCGGACTTCGACGCCCTCATCGCCGAACAGGCGGCGGTGCAGGAGCAGATCGACCGCGCCGGCGCGTGGTCGCTCGACGCGACGATCGAGCGGGCGATGGACGCCTTGCGTCTAGCCGATGGCGACCGGGACGTCACGACGCTCTCCGGCGGCGAGCGCAGGCGCGTCGCCCTCGCACGACTGCTGATGTCGTCGCCGGACCTCCTGCTGCTCGACGAGCCCACGAACCATCTCGACGCGGAGTCGGTCGCGTGGCTCGAGCGCTCCCTCGCCGAGTATGCGGGAACCGTCGTCGCCGTCACGCACGACCGCTATTTCCTCGACAACGTCGCGGGCTGGATCCTCGAGCTCGATCGCGGCAAGGGGATCCCGTACCGGGGGAATTACTCGGGCTGGCTGGAGCAGAAGCAGGCGCGGCTCGCCGGCGAGGAGAAGCACGAGTCGGCGCGCCGCCGGGCGCTGGCGCGCGAGCTGGAATGGGTGCGGGCCTCGCCGAGGGCGCGCCACGCGAAATCGAAGGCGCGGGTCGCGGCGTACGAGCAGCTCCTCGCCGAGGAGAAGACCGTCAAGCTCGACCGCGTGGAGATCCACATCCCGGCCGGGCCGCGGCTCGGAGAGCTCGTCGTTGCGGCCGACCGACTCGCGAAAGGGTTCGGCGACAGGCTCCTGTTCGAGGATCTGTCGTTCTCGCTGCCGCCGGGCGGCATCGTCGGCGTCGTCGGGCCGAACGGCGCGGGCAAGACGACGCTGTTCCGGATGATCGTCGGCGACGAGAAGCCTGACGCCGGTGAGCTGCGGATTGGCGACACGGTCGAGGTCGCGTATGTGGACCAGGCGCGTGCCGGGCTGACACCGTCGAATTCGGTCTGGAAGGAAATCTCGGGCGGGCACGACACGATCGAGCTCGGGTCGCGCGAGGTGAACTCGCGCCAGTACGTCTCCTGGTTCAACTTCAAGGGCCAGGACCAGCAGAAACGCGTCGGCGACCTCTCCGGCGGCGAGCGAAACCGCGTGCACCTCGCGAAGCTGCTCCGGGGCGGCGGGAACCTGTTGCTGCTCGACGAGCCGACGAACGACCTCGACGTCGACACGTTGCGCGCCCTGGAGGACGCACTGCTCGAATTCGCAGGCTGCGCCGTGGTGATCTCACACGACCGCTGGTTCCTCGACCGCGTCGCCACCCACATCCTCGCCTTCGAGGGCGACTCTCGGGCGACCTGGTTCGACGGAAGCTGGGAAGAGTACGCAGCCTGGGCGAAGGAAACGCGCGGCGCAGACGCCCTCGAGCCTCACCGGATCAAGTACAAGCCGCTCGTGCGCCCTGGCGGCGCATGAGCCGAGGCTCGACGAGCCGTGCCTGGAGGGTGCGGCGGGCGCCGGACCCTCCAGGCACAGGAGCGCGTCGCTAGCCGCAGAAGGTCGCGACGATCGTCCCGGTCCCTCCATGGCCCGGGTTCCCGGCGTAGCCCGACGCGGTCTTGACGACGACGACCTTGGCCCAGACACCGTCGATGCTCGAGCCGGACTTCGTCACCGAGCTCGCGACGAGCACTCCCATGTAGGCGGGGACGGTGTCCGGCGGCTGCGAGCTGTTGCCCGACCCGGTGACGAACCTCGTGCCGCACACGTTCGCGGGGCTCGTCGTCGGCAGCGTCGTCACGCCGGCGGCGAAGCCCTTGAACGCCGACGGGCCGACGCCGCCGCTGAGGCTGTTCAACCCGGACCAGGAGCTGTCCCACCAGGTGACGCTCGTCGTCGCTCCCGCCCCGCCGACGGTCCGGTCGCCGAGGACGAAGGCCCCGCGGTCGGGAAACGAGAACACGGTCGCGGTCTTGCCCGTGTCGGCGGAGGGCCGGTAGTAGGCGTCGCCGGCGAAGACGGCCGAGATCGGCTCAGACCCGAGCGTCCCGCTGACGGTCAACGTGCACTGCGCGTCGCCGTTCCCGTCGGTCGTCCCGTTGCAGCTCTGGCCGCCGAGCGAGAGCGTGATCGTCTGCCCCGGCGGGAAGGGGGCGGCGCTGCCATCCTCGAGCAGGCGTGCCTTGAGCGTCGCGCCGGAGGCACCCTTGAGGATCACCGTCGGCCCGCTGTAGGCCGTGGTGGTCTCCTCCTTCGTGACGACGAACGTGTCGCTGTCGCTGCTCGAGACGTAGTCGACATCGCCGGCGAAGGAGGCGACGAGCGCGTAGCTCGCCGGCACCTGGGTCGGTGTGATCGAGCAGGAAGCGACGCCCGACGTGTCCGTGGAGGCGCTGCAACCGTCGCCGGCCCCGAGCGTGAAGGCGACGAGCTTGCCCACGACCGGCACGCCGTCGACCGGATCGACGAGCGTCGCCGTCGCCGTGAACGCATCGTGGTAGTCGGAGGTGAGCACACCGCCGTTGGTGACCTGGCTCTCCTCCCGGGTGATCGTGAACCCGCTCGAGCCGCTCGCCGAGTTGTAGGCCGGGTCGCCCGCGAAGGCGGCGCTCGCCGTGTAGCTGCCGGGATGCTGGGTCACGACGAGCGAGCAGGTCGCGTGCCCTTTCGCATCGGTGACCGCCTGGCAGCTCTGGGTGCCGAGCGACAGGGTGACCGTCTGGGCGGGGACGGGCGTGCTCGAGCCGCTCACGGTCAGGTCGCCGGCGAGCGTGACCTGGTCGTTGAAGTCGCCCGCGGTGTCGCCGGAGTACTTGAGATCGGCGTTGATCTTGCAGCCGGCGAGCGTCAGCGTCGCGTCGTGCGCGGTCGAGTCGAGCGAGTTGACCGCCACATAGGCCTTGTTGCCCGAGTCCACGTACTCGTCGCCTCCGGCCATCCGCGTGCCGCCGCCCGCGGTGTAGTAGGTGCCGGCGATGCCCGACTTGTCGACCCAGTACGAGTAGCTGTCCTGGCCGTGCAGGTGGACGAGCACGGTGTCCTGGAAGATGCCCCCGTCCCACCCGCTCGCCTCCCGGAACTCGAGCGAGTAGTGATCGGTGGTCGTCGAGGTGCCGATCTTCTGGATGAAGATCGAGGCCGGGATCGTGGCCTCGAGGAAGCCCGTCGCCTCCGGGTGATTCAGCGCCGCCAGCTGCACCGTGCTCTGCCGGCACGAGCTGTTGTCGAGGTTCGTGATCCGGGTGCCGGCGACCCAGCCGGCCGTGTCCATCTGGACGACGTTCACTCCCGGGCCGCCCCCGTTCGAGTTGCTGTACGCCCCCCAGGACGTGTTCGTCCCGAAGCAGCCGAGACAGCTCATGACGTCGTACGGGTCGCCGTAGTCGTCCTGCAGGGGCTGCTGCGAGAGCGTCCGCGAGTGGTTGAAGCCCAGTGCGTGACCGCTCTCGTGCTGGATCCCGTTGAACTGCTGATCCTCCTCGGAGTCCATCTGCCCGAGCGAGTTGTAGGCGGTGCCGTTGATGACCGTTGGCGGGGCCTTGCCGAACAGGTCTTCCGAACGACCCGTCTGGTTGGTCAGGGTGACCACCCCGGCGAAGTTGTTGAAGTCGACGTCGCCGAGCGCCGCCGAGGCGCAGGTGTCGATCTTCTGCGACCGCGTCAGCGCCTGCCACTCGGCGACCGTCTTGTCCAGCGTGTACCAGCCCTTGACCACGGTGCCGGTCAGATCGAGCTGCCCGTAGGAGACGGCCTTCCAGTAGTCGAAGAGGCCCTGCTTGCCGGCACCCGACGCGGTGAACTCGTCGTCGTAGTACGAGCGCGGGTGCGGCTCCGTCGTCCGATCCTTGAACTTGCACAGCACGACGGCCAGCGGATGCACGCCGGTGATCCCGGAGGCGCCGCCCACCGTGCCGAAGAGGACGATGCCGGCCAGACACGCTGCCGCCAGCAGGCCTCCCAGACCCACATTCCATCTCACGATTTCCCTCCCCCTCTCGAGACCCCAGGCCGGGGTCTTATCACCGGCCGGCGACGATGTCCAGCCTCGCGCCGGTCAGCCCCGACCGTCGACCTCCGCGAGAAACCCTTCGACGACGCCGAGAAACGCCTCGGGCTCCTCGACGTGCGGCATGTGGCTGGAGTGCTGGAAGAGCTCCCAGCGCGCGCCGGGAATCCGCGAGTGGATCTGCTCGACGATGTGCGGCGTCGCCTCGTCGTGGCGGCCGGAGACGAGCAGCGTCGGGACGGAGATCTCGTGCAGCCGGTCGGTGATGTCCCACGTCTTCAGGGAGCCGATGCAGTGGAACTCGCTGGGGCCGTTCATCGTGTGGTAGACGGTCGGGTCGGCGCCGATCTGGGCGAAGCTCCGCTCCACGCAGTCGGGCCACGGGATGCGGCAGACGTGGCGGTCGTAGAAGACGCGCATCGCCCGCTGGTACTCGGGGGAGTCCGTCGTGCCCGCCTCCTCGTGCTCGGTCAGGGCCGCCTGGACGTCGTCCGGGAGATCGGCGCGCAGCCGGTTCGCCTCCGAGACCCACAGCGGGATGCTCGCCGGCGAGTCGGCGACGACCATCGCGCGGAGCCCGGCCGGATGGTCGAGCGCGTGCTCCATCGCGAGCATTCCGCCCCACGACTGGCCGACGACGGCATAGCGGTCGGCGATCTCGAGGTGGCGGGTCAGGTCGGAGAGCTCGTCCTTGAACAGCTGGACGGTCCAGAATGCCGCCGGCGCCTCCGGGAGGTGCGTGCTCTTCCCGCAGCCGAGCTGGTCGTACAGGACGCAGCCGCGACCGGAGCGCGAGAGGTCGGCGATCGGCTCCACGTAGTCGTGCGAGGCGCCCGGCCCGCCGTGGCAGATCACGACCGGCAGCGGCCCCGCGTGCAGGTCGCCGACGACGCGGTACCACGTCTCGTTTCCGTCCCGGACCATCCGGCCTTCGCTCATCTCGCGTCTCCCTTCAGGTCGAGTGGGTGGTGGCAGGCGGCGAGGCGGCCGCCGCCGTGTTCGGCGAGCGGCGGGCGCTCGACCGTGCAGATCTCCGTCGCGTAGCGGCAGCGCGGATGGAAGCGGCAGCCGCTCGGCGGGTTCACCGGGCTCGGAACCTCGCCCTCGAGCACGATCCGCTCCCGCCGGATCTCCTCCTCGGCTCCTTCGATCGCCGGGATCGCCGAGAGCAGCGCCTCCGTGTACGGGTGGATCGGCTCGAGGAAGACGTCGTCGGCGGGGCCGATCTCGACGATGACGCCCAGGTACATGACCGCGATCCGGTCGGACACGTGGTGCACGACGCCGAGGTCGTGGGCGATGAACACGTACGTCAGGTCGAACTCGTCCTGGAGGTCGTCGAGCAGGTTGATCACCTGCGCCTGGATCGACACGTCGAGGGCGGAGACCGGCTCGTCGGCGACGATCAGCTTCGGGTTGAGCGCGAGCGCGCGGGCGACGCCGATCCGCTGGCGCTGCCCGCCCGAGAACTCGTGCGGGTAGCGGTTGACGTGCTCGGGCGAGAGACCGACGATCTCGAGCAGCTCGCGAACGCGCCTGCGCGTGTCGGCGCGGCCGAGGTCGCGGTGGATCCGGAACGGATCCTCGAGGATCTGCCCCACGCGCTTGCGCGGATTCAGCGAGGCGTACGGATCCTGGAAGATCATCTGGAGCTCGCGCCTGACCGGCCGCAGCCGGCGACGCGAGAGCTTCGTGATGTCCCGTCCGGCGAAACGGATCGTGCCGGCGGTCGGCTCGTGCAGCCGGACGAGCAGCCGGCCGAGGGTCGACTTCCCGCACCCGGACTCGCCGACGACGCCGAGCGTCCGACCCTTTTCGACCCGGAGGGAGACGCCGTCGACCGCGTGGACGAGCTCCCCGCCGCGGCGGAACGTCGTCCCACGGACCGTGAAGTGCTTGACGAGGTCGCTCGCCTCCAGCAGGACCTCGCCGTTGCCGCCGGGGCTCACGCGCTCTCCCGTTCGAGCCGGAGCCCGGGCCGCCGTGCGGGGTCGAGATGGCACGCGTCCGCATGGGCGGGCGACGTGCGCGGGAGCAGCTCCGGCCGGACGCTGCACGCCTCGAAGCGGTAGGCGCAGCGCGGCGCGAACCGGCACCCGGGCGGCGGCGCGAGGAGCGACGGCGGCTGCCCGCGGATGACGGTCAGCCGCCGGGCACGAGTCCGGCCGACGCGCGGGATCGAGCCGAGGAGGCCCCAGGTGTACGGGTGCTGCGGGTTCCGGAAGACCGCCTCCTTCGGGCCCTCCTCGACGGCGCTCCCGGCGTACATCACGACGACGCGTTCGGCCAGGTCGGAGACGACCCCCATGTCGTGCGTGATCAGGAGGATCGACGACCCGTGGTCGCGGCGGAGACGCTTCATCAGCTCGAGGATCTGCGCCTGGATCGTCACGTCGAGCGCCGTCGTCGGCTCGTCCGCGATCAGGAGCGACGGGTTGCACGAGAGCGCCATCGCGATCATCACGCGCTGGCGCATGCCGCCCGAGAACTCGTGCGGATACTGGTCGACGCGGCGGTCCGGATGCGGGATCCCGACCTCGCCCAGCAGCTCGACCGCCCGCCGGCGCGCGAGCCGCTTCGACAGGCTCGCGTGCGCACGGAGCTGCTCGGCGATCTGCCAGCCGACGGTGTAGACCGGCGTCAGGGCGGTCATCGGGTCCTGGAAGACCATCGCGATCTCGCCGCCGCGGACCGCCCGCATCTCGCCCGGCGAGAGCCTCATCAGGTCGCGTCCGCGCAGGAGCACCTCGCCCTCGATCACGGCGTTGGGGTCGCGGATCAGGCGCATCACCGCCAGCATCGACACCGTCTTGCCGGAGCCCGACTCGCCGACGATGCCGACGGCGTCGTCCTGGTCGACCCGCAGCGAGAGTCCGTCGACGGCCCGCACGACGCCGGCCTCCGTCCGGAACGAGACGCGCAGGTCGCGGAGCTCGAGCAGCGGCACGGAGTCAGGCACGGCGCACCCGCGGGTCGAGCCAGGCGTAGAGGAGGTCGACGACCGCGTTCGCGACGACGACGAAGAAGGCCGCGTACATCACGGTGGCGAGGATCACCGGCAGGTCGAGGTTCTGCAGCGAGTCGAACGTGAGCTTGCCGACGCCGTGCAGGCCGAAGACGACCTCGGTGAGGAGCGCGCCGCCGCCGACGAGCGCGCCGAAGTCGAGGCCGAAGAGCGAGACGAAGCCGATCAGCGACGTGCGCAGCGCGTGCCGGATCAGGACGCGCCGCTCGGTCAGCCCCTTCGCGCGCGCGGTCCGCACGTAGTCCTCCTCCTGCGCCTCGACGACCGCCGACCGCAGGACGCGCGCGTAGATCCCGATGTACAGGATCGAGAGCGTGAGCCAGGGGAAGAGGAGCGACTTGAACCAGCCGACGGGCGACGTCGTGAACGGCGTGTAGCCGAGCGGCGGCACCCACGAGAAGACCGAGCCGTGGAGACGGCTCTGCGTCAGCAGGTTCACGACCTCGCCGAGCCAGAAGACCGGCATCGAGATGCCGACCAGGCCGACGATCATCACGATCGTGTCGATCGGCTTGCCGCGGAACGCCGCCGCGACCGTCCCCATCGCGATGCTCGCGAGCACCCAGATCACCGCCGCGCCGAAGACGAGGCAGAGCGTCACCGGCGCGGCCTCCGTGACCTGCGGGATCACCTTCTCGCCGCGGTTCACGTACGAGGTGAGGTCGCGCGTGATGAAGAGCTTCTTCATCATCAGCGCATAGCGGACCGGCAGCGGCCGGTCGAGGCCGAAGTCGTGCCGGACGGCCTTCAGGGTCGCCTGGTCGGCGTTCCGGCCGGCGATCCGCGCCGCCGGGTCGACGCCGGGAGTGGCGAAGAAGATCAGGAACGAGAGCGCGCTGATCGAGAAGAGCACGAAGAGCGTCGAGACGAGCCGGCGGAGGGCGAAGCGGAGCATCCGGCGTCAGTCCGTCCTGCGCAACTTCGCGCGCGGGTCGAGCGCGTCCCGGATGCCGTCGCCGAGCACGTTCAGCGCGAGCACCGTGATCGCGATCGCGATGCCGGGGGCGAGCGCGACGGCCGGCCGCGTGTAGAGCACGTCCTGGCCGTCGAGGATGATCGTGCCCCAGCTCGCCTGCGGCGGCTGGACGCCGATCGAGAGGAACGAGAGCGCCGCCTCGGTGAGCATGTCGATCGCGAGCATCAGCGGGAAGAGCACGATCGCCGTCGTGACGACGTTCGGGAGGATCTCGCTCCAGAGCAGCCGCCAGTCCGAGGCGCCGAGCCCGATCGCCGCCTCGACGAACTCGCGGCGGCGCAGCGACAGCGCCTCGCCGCGGATCGGCCGGGCCACGTACGGCACGTAGACGAGGCCGATGATCGTGATCGGCAGCAGCAGGCTGCCCGACTCGAGGCGAAGCGGCCCGATCGTGAGGCCGCGGGCGATCAGGACGGTCGAGAGGCTGATCGCGAGCAGGTAGACCGGAAAGGCCCAGACGATGTCGAGGAGCCGGGAGAGGACGCCGTCGACGAGGCCGCCGAAGAAGCCGGCGACGATGCCGATCAGCAGTGCGAGCAGACTCGTGATCAGGGCCGCAGAGGCTCCGATCAGGAGCGAGTTGCGGCCGCCGTAGAGCAGCCGGGCGGCGACGTCGCGCCCCTGCGGGTCGGCGCCGAGGAAGTAATGGTGGACGTCCCAGGTCGGGCCGATCGGCGTGACGCCGAGGCCGAGCCCGGACGTCGACTCCTGCATCACGGGCACCCGCTTGCCGTTGACGATCGTCGTGCCGTCGAGGTTCGAGGCGAACGGGTGCGTATGCGCGACGTAGCGGGCGTACAGCGGCGCGCAGAGGCAGAGCGCGACGATCAGGACGAGCACGCCGGCCATCGCCATCGCGACCCGGTTGCGGAGGAGGCGCCTGCGGGCCAGCCGCCACGGGCTCGCCGCGACCTCGGCGAGGACGCCCGCCTGCGCGGGCGCCTCGCCGACGATCGTTTCACTCACGTTCGGCTACTGGACCCAGGACTGATCGACGAGCCAGTAGAACTGCTTGCTGAACACGAAGTTGCCGACCCGCTTCGACAGGAAGTCGATGTGGCGCGGGGTGAACAGCGTCGCCATCGGCGCCTGGTCGGTCACCTCGCGATCGATCTTCGCCCAGAGCGCGTTGGCTGCCGGGAAGCTCGTCTGCTCGAGCTTCAGGGCCCGGTGCATCTCGGCGTTGATCTTCTTGTCGCAGAAGCCGGCGATGTTGATGCTCGAGTCGCTGCCCGGATGGAACGACTCGCACCCGAACAGGATGTGCAGGAAGTCCGACGCGGCCGGGTAGTCCTGGTACCACTGCTGGACGTTGATCTGCACCTTGTTCTTCGTGTTCTGGACGTAGGTGAAGGCGATGTTCCCCGAGATCGTCTTCGCGGTCGCCTTGAAGCCGATCTCGTTCAGGACGCTCGCGAGGTAGACGCCGACCGCCTTCTGCACCTCGTCGTCAGGCGAGATCACGACGACCTTGGCACCCTTCTGACCCGACTCGTCGACGAGTTTCTTCGCCTTCGCGACATCGGGCGCAGACCACTTCGTGCCCGGGTTCTTCGTGTACGGGCAGTACGGCTTGTTCCCCGGGAAGCCCGGCGGCAGCACCTGGCACGACGGGACCGCGAGGTTCGGCCCGCCGAAGATCTTCACGAGTGCATTCCGGTCGATCGCATAGTTGACCGCCAGCCGCGCCTTGAGGCTCGAGAACGGCGGGATGTTCACGTTCATCGGCGCGTACCAGAACGCGGTCAGCGTCTCGACGTGCGTCTGGCTCGCGTACTTCGTGCCCAGCTCGTTCAGGCGGTCGGCCGGCGGCGCCTCCAGCGTCCAGTCGGCCTGGCCGTTCTCGATCGCAGTGATCTGCGACTCGACCGTGAGCCCGTAGGACTGCGTGATCTCGTCCGGGTAGCCGTCCGGCATCGCGTCCTTCGACCATTGCTTGAAGTACGGGTTGCGCTTCATCACGAGCTGTTTCGTCGGGTTGTACGACGCGAAGTAGTACGGGCCCGTCGAGGGAATCGGCTTCGTGCCCGCGTCGGTCGGCGGCGCGCTCGCCGGGAGGATCGACGCGTGCGGCACCGCGAGCTTGTACTTGAACTCGGGATCGGGGGCGGTCAGGTTGATCGTCACCGTGTTCTTCGCGGCGTTCCCGCTCACGCCGCCGGCGAGCGTGCAGGTCGCCGGCTTCTTCAGACACGCCGGCGCACCGACGATCCCCGAGTAGAAGCCGCCGGACGTCGGGCTCTTCACCTTGAAGATCCGCTGGAACGACGCGACGACGTCCTTGACGGTGACCGGCTGCCCGTTCGAGAACTTGATCCCCTTCCGGAGCTGGAACGTCCACGTCTTGCCGCCGTTCGTGATCGTGTAGCTCGACGCGAGATCGGGGACGACGTCGAACGCCGCGTCGCCGCCGGCCTTCTTGAACCCGAGCAGCCCGTCGTACGTGGCCTGGTAGAGCTGCCAGTACTCGAGCGTGTAGTTGACCTGCGGGTCGAGCGTGCCGCCGGCGGCCTTCGCGAGCAGCTTCAGCGTTCCGCCGCGATGGTCGGTGCTCCGCGCGCTGGACGAGCCGGCCATGACCGCCGCGATCGCCAGCACCAGCACGATGCCCGCCACCCTCCGGTCTCTCGGCATGTGTCTCCCTCCCTCGTGATCAGGTGCTGAGCGTCAGCACCCCGTCGTTCGGCTCACGCCAGATTCCGACCAGGCCCGCAGCCGCTCGCTGCCGGTCCACGTGCGGCGACGGTCACGGCTCCCCGGCTCGCTGCTCCGGCCGCCGCGACCTTGACCTCGTTGCGTGATCGTGAGCTGGATCGCGCCGGAGAGCCTAACGCACCCCGCGCCGGCCGCCCTCGGCCTCCTCCCGAGAGGCGTCGGAGGACGCGTAGCCAGGAACCCGCCTGGTCACCAGACACACGCAAGTTCGACACCCACCGCTTCGCCGCGGAGGGACACGCTTGGCGGCAACGCCCAACGATCGGAGGAGGAGCATGTCCAGACGGAGGATGCTGTTTCTGCTGGTCCCGGTGCTTGCGGCCGGAGCGGTCGGCGCCGGAATCGCCGTCGCCGAGACGAGCGGCACCAACAACAAGACGTTCGAGTACGCGATCGGGCTGTGGGGCGACTTCCCCTATTCGGACACGCAGGCCCAGACCGGGGTGCCGAACCTCGTCGCCGACATGAACAGCCAGGACATCGCGTTCTCGGTCCACGACGGCGACCTGAAAGCCGGCAGGGGCATCCCTGGCTCGGCGACTCCGACGACCTGCCAGAGCGCGACGCTGCCGTCGATCTACTCGCAGGCGAAGGGCTACTTCAACTCGCTGCAGAAGCCGGCGATCTTCACGCCCGGTGACAACGACTGGACGGACTGCGACCGCGTCGAGAACGGGGGCTTCAACGACGTCGAGCGGTTGACGTACGAACGCGGGTACTTCTTCTCGACCGACCAGTCGCTCGGCCAGAAGACGATGACGCTCGAGGTCCAGTCCTCGCAGACGTGCCTCGGCTGGAACTACCAGACGAGCAGCACGCAGCCGGCGGCCTGCAGCGAGAACCGCCGCTGGACGTTCCACAAGGTCACCTACGCGACGCTGAACGTCCAGGGCACGTGCAACAACCGCTGCTCGAGCGGAACCGGCGATCCCGCCGGAGACGAGGCCGAGTACCAGGCCCGGAACGCGGCCGACCTGCAGTGGCTGAAGGACACGTTCAAGGAGGCCAGGGATCAAGGGTCCGCGGGCGTGATGATCATCTGGCAGGCGGACCCGGGCTTCGACGGGTCGGCCTTCCAGGGCGCCCCGACGCGGGACCCGAAGACCCTCCACGAGACGGACGGCAAGCCCGACGGCTTCTACGACATCCTCACGGAGCTCCGCAACCAGACGATCGGGTTCAGGAAGCCGGTCGTGCTCGTCCACGGCGACTCGCACTACTTCCTGGTCGACAAGCCGCTCGTCGACGACCAGGGCCGCCAGGTGGAGAACTTCACGCGCGTCGAGACGTTCGGCGACAACGTGTTCAGCGCCCACCCCGAGTGGGACGACAACCACGTCCACTGGGTCAAGGCGCTCGTCGACCCGTCGAGCCGCGACGTCTTCGCGTTCCAGGCACAGATCGTCCCCGCGAACAGGGTCGCGGTTCCCTCGCCCTAGCGAAGAGGTACGCATGTCGGGGAGCGCGCCTCGGGCCGCGCTCCCCGACACGTCGATTGGCTCAGCAGAGGCCGATGCGGCCGAACGCCGTCAGCCAGCTGCCGTCGCCCTGGACGGCTTCGTTCATCACCCACGCGCGCTTGCCCGCGGCACACGAGCCGCTGGCGCTCGGGTCGATCGCGATCCCCGACCAGCGGCCCCACGGCTCCGGCGCGGTGCCGGTGTCCCGGACCCCGGACGTGATGGCGAGGGCCTGCGACGGCTGCATCGCCCCGGTCGGGTCGGTGGACGCGCGGCCGGTGAAGCGGGCCTCGACGGGCTTGAACGCAACGGGGTCGGACGACGACCAGCTGACGAACGCGTCGCCGGCCGCGGTCGCGACGATCGTCGCGTTCCAGTCGTCCGAGCTTGCGGATGCGTAGAACTTCCCCGTCTGCTTCAGCGTCCGTGCCGACGTGTCGATCTCGTAGAACCTCGGCGTCGGGGGGTTCGCGCTCACGGTGTGGGTGTTCCAGAGCGAGCTGCCGACCTGGGTACTGGGTCCGAGGAAGCGGGCGTCGCCGGTCTCGAGGTCGGGCCCGTTGAACTGGTGCGCGTCCCTGGGGATGCCGTAGCTGGGGACGGTGACGCTGAACGGGCCCTTCATCGTCGGCGTCCGGCCGAGGCCGTCGAAGCTGTAGAGCTTCAGCGCGGTCTTGTTTGTGCCGGGCGGGGCGGCGACGAAGTAGTCGGTGCTGCTGCCGTCGAGCACGATCGGCGGGGCCAGCGTCCCGATCAGCCCGCCGAAGACCGGCACGCCGAAGGAGAGGCCGTTGTAGAGGAACACCTTGCCGACACCGAACGCACCCGAGCTCGTGTAGGCGCCGGTCGTCGCGTCCAGGACGTTGAACGTGAAGAGGACCGCGTCCTGGTCCATGCCCAGCATGGGATAGTCGACGACGCCCCCGTCTCCCGCGGCGTTGTCCATGAGAATGTAGTAATTGCCCCTCGGGTCGGACGTCTGGGACGCGGCGAGGAGTTCGGTCTGCACGCTCGCGCTCTCGGGCTCCGCGACTGCGTAGATGAACCACCGCTTCCAGAGCGGGTCGTACAGCACCCGGCCCTGCCGGAACGGCTCTGCCGAGTAGCCCGAGAGGGCGGCCAGGGAGGTCCGCTTCTGGAATGCGCCGGACTTGTTGAAGACGGTGACGGTGGAGTTCACGACCTCGACGACGTTCTTCGGGCCGACGGCGATGCTCGGGTCGGGCGTGGCGCAGGCGCCGCACGCGGTCGCCTCGCCCGTGCCGATGAAGGTCCGGCTCCTGGCGGCAACGCCCGCGGGAGCGGGGACGGCCGTCGCCGCGGCGCCCGGCCTGGGCGCCGCGGGTGCCGCCGCGGCGGCCGCCTTCGCGGCGGCGAATTCATCGGCGGGCATCGCGGGACGGAACGGCGCCGCCGCGGACGCGGGCGGGGCGGCCACGTCGGGCGCTGCCTCGAGCGAGCGCACGGTCGCCGGGCCGGCCGAAAACGTTCCGATCACGTGCGGAGCGCCGGGGGCGGCCGAGGCCGTGACGCCTGGCAGGCTCGCCACCGAGATCGCAGCGACGAGGAGGAAGAGAGCGGTCGCGGCCATTCGCCGGCGCGAGCGGGCGCGCTGGCGCGCGCCGAGGGGGATCTGCACGAGTTGCCTGCCTTTCGGGGAGGGACTCCCCAACTTGACCACAGCGCGTGCGCCAAGTAAAGGACATCCGCACGGGATCAGCCCATCGGAAAGGAGAAGATCCGGTGAAACCGACGTTCTGGAAGGGTCTCCTGCTCGGCTGCCTCTGCTCGGGGATCGTGGTGGTCGCCTCGGCGGCGCTCGCCGGCACGACCGTCGGCGGCGTCTTCAACATCGGCGTCTCGAACGGCCCGATCGCCGCCCAGACGAGCCTCACGAACACCGCGGCGTCGTCGACGCTCTTTCTCAGCAACACCTCGACGGAGGGCGGCGGTTACGGTCTGTACGCCAAGTCCGCCTCGACGGCCGGCGCGATCCGCGGCTCGGCCGTCGGGTCCGGTCCGGGCGGGCTCTTCACGAGCTCGACCGGCATGGGTGTCCGCGCCTCGGGCTCGACCTACGGCATCTACGCGTCGGCGCCGACGACGGGCCAGGCCGGCCACTTCCTGGGGAGCGCCGAGGTGACCGGCAACCTCCTCGGCGACGGCGGCGCCACGCTGAACAGCCCCGACGGGCGGTTCTCGATCCAGATCGACAACACCGGGATCGTCCTCAGCGGCCCCGGCGGCACCGTGAAGCTGGGTACCGATATCCAGATCAACGGGACGTCGACCGTCAAGGTGGGCTCGGCGGGCAAGGTCCAGCTGACCGGCAGTCAGATCACGCTCAACGGCTGCAACGGCGACGTGGCGCGCGTCGGCGACACCGTCGTCGGGCCTGACGGAGGTGCCGTGATCACGACCGGCTCGCCGACGGTCTGCGCAGGGTAGCCCGTTCGGGGGAGGAGGCCGTCACCCGCCGCTGGTACGTTCGCCGGTGGTGGGGCGGGCAGTCCTCGTAGGGGTCGTTTGCGCGCTGTGGCTCGCGTTCGCGCAGCCGGCGCTCGCCGCTACCTGGGCGGTCAGCGACACGACCGACACGCCGGTCGGACAGGCCTGCCCGGGCTTCACCAACTGCTCGCTGCGGGAAGCGATCACGAGCACCGAGAACAATCCCGGCCCCGACGCGATCCTGATCTCGGCCGGCACGTACCCGCTGACGAACGGCGAGCTGGCGGTCACGCAGGACCTCACCGTCAGCAGGGTCGGGGCGGGCGCGGCCACGATCAGCGGCAGCGGCTCGAGCCGGATCTTCGACGTCACGGGCAGCGGCACCGGCCTCGCCGTCCGGTTCCTGACGCTGACGCACGGCAGCGTCTCGGGCGCGGGCCCGTCGCGGGGCGGGGCGATCCTGGGCGGAGCCGGGACGACGATCGACCTCCAGAGCGCGACCGTCAGCAACAGCGCCGTCTCGGCCGCGAGCGGCGACGCGGAGGGCGGCGCCATCTACTCGCAGGGCTCGGTCACGATCGAAACCGCCAGCGGAAGCATCACCGGGAGCTCGATCTCCGGCAACTCGGCCGTCACCGCCGGGTCGGGCTCGGCACGCGGCGGCGGCGTGGCCGTCTCGGGCGCCGCGCTCACCGTCGGCGCCCGCACGTCGATTTCGGGCAACAGCGCGACCAACTCGAGCGGTGCCAGCCTGGCCGAAGGCGGCGGCGCCTACCTCGACAGCGGCGCGACGTTCACGCAGGCGACGGTGGCCGGCAACATCGCGACGGGCGGCGACGCCCTCGGCGGCGGCGTCGCGATCGCGGGCGGCGTCGGCTCGTTCGTGCGCTCCACCGTCAGCGGCAACACCTCGACGACGACCGGCGGCCACTTCGGTGGCGGCGGTGGCATCGCCACCGACGGGGGTGGAGGGGGCAGCATCAGCCTTCAGCTCTCCACCGTGTCCGGCAACACGGCGGAGACGACGAGCACCTCCGGCGCGGTGGCCGCAGGCGGAGGCCTCACGACCGCGGCAGGCGCCAGCGCGGTCGGCGTGAGCAACAGCACGATCGCTTCGAACGCGGTCTCGGCTCCCGCGGGGTCGACGGCGCGCGGGGCGGGCGTCTTCCTCCTCGGCGGCACGCTGACGATCGGGGCGACGATCCTGGCGGAGAACACGGGCTCCGCGGGCTCGCAGTGCGATTCGGCCGCGCTCGTGAGCACCGGCTACGACATCCTCGGCCCGCTCGGAACCTGCTCCTATTCGACGGGCACCGGCGACGTCACGGGCGTCACCGACGCGGGTCTGAAGACGCTCGGCGGCAACGGCGGGCTGACGCAGACGATCCTGCTCGCGAGCGGCAGCCCGGCCCTCGACGTCGTCCCGTCCGCGGTCTCGCTGTGCTCGGACTCGATCACCGACCAGCGGGGCGTGAGCCGGCCGCAGAACGGTGCCTGCGACTCGGGCGCCGTCGAGATGCGGCCCGCGACGCTCGTCCTCTCGTCGCACGACGAGGATCTCGGGTACGCGCCGCTCTCGACGCCGGCGACGGGGAGCGTGTTCGTCAGCAACACGGGCGAGCTCGACGCCGCTGCACCGACCGCCACGCTCGCGGCGCCGTTCTCCGCGTCCGGCTGCACGTCGACGATCGCCGGCGGCAGCAGCTGCAGCCTCGACCTCCAGTTCGCGCCGGTCGCGGGCGGCTCGTTCACGCGAACGCTGCAGGTCGTCTCGGGCTCGGCGTCCGACACGGCAATCGTGCACGGCATCGGGTGGGCGCCGACCGGCACGCCGCTCGTCCGGGGGACGCCCTCGGTCGGCTACAAGGGAAGCGTCGCGACCGGCCGCTGGCCCGCGAACGTCGCCCACTTCACGGCGCAGTGGATCCGCTGCGACGCCGACGGGACCTCGAACTGCGGCGCCATCTCCGGCGCCGTCCGGACGATCTACCGACCGGTCCTCGCCGACATGGGGCACACGCTGCGCGTCAGGCTGTCCGCGACGTCGACGACCTCCGTGGAGAGCGACGCCGTGACGACCGCGGCCTCTCCCGTGGTGACGCGGACGAGGCCGACCGTGATCGACCCACCCGAGGTGAAGCGCTCCTCCGCGCCGGCAGCCGGCACCACGCTCTACGCCTACCGCGGACAGTGGACCGGCGCGCCCGACAGCTACACGGTTCAGTGGGTTCGCTGCGACGCCGACGGCACCTCGAATTGCGCGGACCTCGCCGGCCGGACGGCGAGCGGGTACACGCCCGGCGCGGCGGACGTCGGGCACACCCTGCGCGTGCGCATCACCGCCACCAACCCGGCCGGGACGAGCGCACCGGCGACGAGCGCGCCGACGGGTGTCGTCTCCTAGCCGGCGCGACGGCCGGGGCGATTGCGACGCCGCCGAACCCGACGAGCGCGGACCAGATCCAGAACATCGATCAGGTCAAGACGGCGATCAAGGGCTACTACGGCGACACGCTCACGTCGGCGGCGCGTACGTGAACGAGGTCGGCGGGATCGCCGACGACGCCGGGAAGTACCTCCGGAATCCGCACGTCCGCGGCAACGGCCACGGGGGAACGCCCGGGACGAAGGCCGTGCTGTTCGACGTCGACGACACGACGCTGAACACGTACAGCTACGAGATCTGCAGCAGCTTCGTCTTCAACCCGACGACGAATGCGTACTTCGTGAACGCGGCCGTCTTCCCGGCCGTCCCGCACATGGTCGACCTGGAGCACTACGCCGAGTCCCTCGGCTACACCGTCTTCTTCCTGAAGGGTCGGCCGGAGACCCAGCGCACCGGCGCGGTCACGAACCTCACGGGCGTGGGCTACGACGTACAGGGCTCGAACCTGTACATGAAGGACTACACGGTCGACACGTGGCTGAGCCCGTGCGCGCCATCGTGCACCACGATCCAGTACAAGTCGCTGACGCGGGCGCACATCCAGTGGCTCGGGTACGACATCGTCGCGAACTTCGGCGACCTGATCGGCGGCTACGCCGACAGGACGTTCAAGCTGCCGAACCCCATGTACTTCGTGCCGTAGAACGCCTCGCCGCCCCGGGGCTCGCGCTCACGGGCAGACGAGGACCTTGCCCGAGTCGCGGTCGCCGAGCTCCGCAAGCCGGGCCACGGCGCCCTCGAGATCGACCCGCTCGGTGACGATTCGCGTCATGTCGAGGCGCCCCGCCGCCATCAGGGCGATCACGCGGCCGAAGGCGCCGGCGCCCGAGTGGCCGATCGAGCCGACGAGCGCGCCTCCCGAGACGATCAGCCGCTCGGGGTCGAGCGAGACCCGGTGCGCGCCGCGGCCGAGCAGGACGACGTCCGCCCCGGCCGCGAGCCCGCCTGTGAGATCCTCGACGACGCCGGGCGCGCCGCTCGCCTCCACCCACAGGTCGAGCGCGTGCCCGCCGGCGGCCTCGCGCGCGGCGTCGGCCAGCGTGCGGCCGTCGGCCGCCAGCGCGCGCGGGTCGAACGCCGCGTCCGCGCCGACCTCGAGCGCGAGCGAACGCCGGATCTCCGCCGGCTCGAACACGACCACGGTGGCCGCTCCCGCCGCGCGCGCGAGCCCCACGGCGGCGAGCCCGATCGGCCCCGCGCCGACGACGCCGACGGCCGCTCCGGGAGCGAACCCGCGCGACCCGACGAACATGCCGATGTAGGCGACGCTCGTCGGCTCGACGAGCGCGCCGGCCGCGTAGCCGCCGTCCTCTCCGAGCCGCTCGACGAGCCTCCGGATCGGCCAGCAGTACCTCGCGCAGACGGCGACGAGCTCGGCGTGCGCGCCGTCGTACGTGAAGCCGAGCTCCTCCAGCCGCTCGCACGAGTTCGGCCGGCCGGACCGGCACGGGACGCACTCGCCGCACCACGCGATCTCCTCGGCGCAGACCGGGTCGCCGACGGCGAGGCCGCGGACTCGCTCGCCGGCGGCGACGACCTCGCCCGCGAACTCGTGGCCGGTGACGACGGGGAGCCCGATCATCCCGGGGTAGCGCATGTAGCCGTCGGCATCACGCTCGTGGATGTGGACGTCGGAGCCGCAGATCCCGCACGCGCGGACGCGGACGACGACCTCGTCCGGCCCCGGTTCCGGCGCGGCGACCTCCTCGACGGCGAACCGCGGCTCCCGCCAGACCATCGCGCCGTTCCTCGCGATCCGGCGCCGCTCCTCGTCCGAAGTGGGCGCGTACCCGTCCCGGGGAGCCCAATGGCCGCTCACCCGCATGGCCCGCACGGCGGCGAGTATACGGCGCGCTTGTCCGCGCGCCCGCGAAACGCGACGATCGAGCTGTGAAGCTCGTCGGAATCGCGGCCGCCGTGTCGGCTTGCGTCGGGGCGACCGTCGGATGCGCAGCCGGCCCGACCTCTTCGCTCGCGCCCACGAAGACCTGCCTCGCCGCGCACGGCGCGACGTTCAGCCCGGCGTACGGCGGCCCCCGCTGCCGGGGCTGACACCCGCACAGCACAGCCCGAGAAGGTGCTCGAGGCGACGCTCTCCGCGAAGGGATCGGCGCCGGCGTTCGTCTACCTGGTCATCGGCTCGAACGCCGCAGAGGCGGTGAGGCTGCGGACGGCGATCGGACGGACGCCGCCGAACCGGCCGACCGCTGCGAACTCACGCTCCGGCGAGCGGGCGAACGCGGCCTGGCTGATCGCGTCGCGCGCCGGCGGCCGGCCGGCCGGAGCGATCGACGCCGTGGTTCGCGGCTGCGGCATCCTCGCCGTGTTCGTGTTCGGACGCGACGACGCGGAAGCGGTCCACCGACGCGAAACCGGGCGAGGTACGCAGCGTCGGGCGGCAGGCAGCCGCGGCGAGACGGGTCCTCCGGGGCTGCTTCTCATAGCCGGCGCAACTGCCAGAGCGCGATCGCGGCGGCGACGGCGGCGAGCACGGCCGCAACGGCCCCGACCGCAGCCCCGAGCGAGAGCCAGCGGTCGAGCAAACCGCTCGCGATTACCGAGAGAGCGACGCAGAGGTAGATGCAGCTGATGAACGCCGAGGTGACCTCGCCCCGCCGCTCGGGAGGAGAGATCGCGTTCAGCTCGTCCTGTGCGTTCAGGAAGCCGAGCCCGTGCCCGGCGCCGGCGACGAGCCCGGCGACGACGAGAAGCGCCAGCGAGCCGAGCGGCGAGGCTACGACGAGCCCGACCAGGCCGAAGACGAGCAGCCCGAGGCCGGCCGCCTCGGCGCGGCGGGGCGGCGGGTGCAGTCGCTGCGACACGATCAGCGCCGCCGACGAGGCGACCAGCACGAGCGCGGCAAGCGCACCGAGCAGCGCGAGGTTCGTCGTTCCGAGCAGGTCGCCGGCGTACGAGGGGCCGATCGAGAGGAAGAGCGCGGCCGAAGCCCAGAGGACGGTGGCGGTCACGCTCACGCGGGCGAAGTCGGCGCGGATCTCGGCGGGCACGCGCGGCCACTGGATCCGCCACGGCTCGGGCTCCTCGCGGGCCGGCTCGGGCAGCCGCAGCAGGACGCCGGCGGTGGCGATCGTCAGCCCGAGGAGGACGAGGAACGGGAGCTGACGCGGGGCGAACGCCCACTCGGCCAGAACACCCGCGAGCAGCGGGCCGGAAGCGCTGCCGCCCGCCTGTGCGAGCCCGGCGAGGAGCGCCGGCCTGCGCCCTTCGCCGCGCGAGTCGAACTCGACGAGCGCAGCGGTCGCCGGCCCGCTGATCATCCCGACCGCAAGTCCTTGCAGCACGCGTGCGCCGAAGAGCCATGCCGTCGACCGCGCGGCCGCGAAGAGCGCGAGCCCTCCGCAGGCCGCGACGAAGCCCGTCAGCAGCACGGGACGACGGCCAAACCGGTGGGAGACGCGTCCGAAGAGGAGCAGCGAAGGGATCAGGACCAGGGCGTACGCGGCGAAGATCGCGGTGAGGACGAGGCTCGAGAAGCCGAAGCGCTTCGCGTAGACCGCGTAGAGCGGCGTCGCGAGGTTGGCGCCCGTCATCAGGACGAGCCACGAAATCCACACGGTCGCGAGCGGCCGGAGAGCGCTCTCGGAGCGCGTGCTGCGCGCGATCCCGCCGTGTGCGGCGTGCTGGACCACCGCGTTTCGCCTACCAGCGAGGCCGCTGAGCGAAACCTCGTCACCCCGGGCCTGCGAGAGTACGCCCGTGATCGTGGTGACGGGTTCGACGGGGAACGTCGGGCGGCTCGTGGCGGAGGAGCTCGCGCGTCGCGGCGAGCCGATTCGGTTGCTCGTGCGCGACCCCGCGCGCGCACCCGACGTGGCCGGCGCGGAGGTCGTCGAGGGCGATTACGGCGATCCCGGGTCGCTCGGGCGCGCGCTCCACGAGGGAGACCGGGTCTTCATGGTCTCCCTCCACGAGGGCCCGACGCGGCGCGTGCCGCTCCACCGCTCGTTCGTCGAGACGGCAGCGGCTCGAGGCGTCGGCCGGGTCGTCTACCTCTCCTTCGTGAACGCCGGCCCCGGTGCGACCTTCCTCCACGCCCGCTCCCACGGCGAGACGGAGGCGATGCTCGAATCGTCCGGCGTTCCCTGGAGCGCGGTCCGCAACGGGATGTACGCCGACGAGATCCCGGGTTGGTTCGACGCGCAGGGCGTCGCCCGCGAGCCGGTCGGCGACGGCCGGATCAACTTCTCGTACCGGCCGGAGCTCGCCCAGTCGATCGTGGCCGTCCTCCTCGCGCCCCGTCCCCGGCAGATCTACGACGTCGTCGGCCCGCAACCGGCGACCCTCGGCGAGCTCGCTCGAGTCGCGTCAGAGGTCACCGGCGACGACTACCGCTACGAGCCGTCGCCGCGGTCGGCGTGGGAGGAGCGCTGGCGCTCGCGCGGCCTCGAAGACTGGCAGCTCGAGGCCGGCCTGAGCTCGTTCGACGCCCAGCGGGCGGGCGAGTTCGACGTCGCGTCCGACGACTACCGGGAGCTAACGGGAGCCGATCCGCTACGGCTCGCGGACCTGATCGACCGAATGCGCGGTCGGATGCCGCTTTCCCGGTAGGACGCGCTACCCTTCCGCGCGAGCCGCAGCGCTCCGGGAGGGGTGGCAGAGCGGTCGAATGCGGCGGTCTCGAAAACCGTTAGGGGCGGCTTCGTCCCTCGAGGGTTCAAATCCCTCCCCCTCCGTACCCCCCATTTACAGGGGTTCTGTGTTGTGCAGCTTTTCGACGTTTGAAGCCCGGGTGCGCAGCGGTGCCCCGGCCCTCCTACTGCCTCACCTGAGAAGCCCGCCAACGACCTGAGGCCCTAGCGTGATCGGCGTCGGGAGAAGCCGTCGATGGCCGATCTTCTCTGATTCCTGCAGGTCGCCCATATCGCGAGCTTCGCTAGGCGAGCTCGTAGAGGACCTCCTCGATCGCCCGGCCGAAGTGCTCGTTGTGCTCGGTGTGTGAACCCACGGCGACGAAGCCGCACTTCTCGAGCACCCGGATCGAGCCTACGTTGCTTCCTGCCACCCACGCGTGGAGGGGCCGCGAGAGATCCTCGACGAACTCGGCCAAGGCGCGTGCGGCCAGGCCGCGGCCCCAGAACTCCTTGCCGACCCAGTAACCGAGCAGGCGCCGCCCGTCCTGCTCCCAGCACACGATGTTCCCCGCGACCTGCCCGTCGTGGACGATCGTCTTCTTGATCAAGGAGTCGTCCGCGAGGACGCGTTGCCAGTGGGCGTCGAAGGCCTCGCGGTCGCGCGCCGGAAAGAGCGCCATCTCCGTCGCTTCGGGCTCACGCTGGTGCTCGTAGAAGGCATCGAGGTCGCTCTCAACGACGTCACGGAGAACATGAGCCACGGCGCTCGAGGCTACCTCGTGGCGATGTGCCACCGTTCCGCAACCTGACCGCGCGCCGATCGCGGCCGCTCATCGAAGGGCGAGGACCGTAACGCCGCCCCACCCCAAACGTTGCCCGCGCCAGTGTTCAGGAATGTCCCTTGAGGGTTGATCAGTCGGTGGCGCTCAAGACGTCGATCAGTTCCTCAAGTTGCCGCCCGAGAGCCGTCGGCGCGTAGTTGGCGCCGAAGCCACGAACCGCGAGATCTTCTGTGAAGAGGTCGCAAAGCGCGATTCGCTCGTCTTGCGATAGCTCGTCGTTGTCGAGGGCAGCAAGGAGTTGCGGGTCTCCCTCATGCCGTTCTAAGACCTCCTTCGCAAGTTCCCTCTGGGCGGCCGTGAAGCTCGGGGGCACGGAGGAACGATGCCAGGCAGAGAGGCGCTGGGTGCGCGAGCGTGCTCTCGCCAGACCGCGCCACGCCGGGCTGAGTGGTCCTACGGGCACAACACGGTTCGCGCAATGTCCGGCTCCGCCCTCATGAGGACTCAACCGCTGAGGTGCGGCCAGATGTGGAGGTGGACTCACGAGCCGTGGCCTTACGGCTCGAGGAGCTTCCCGAGCCACCGCCACTCAGGTGTGTTCAAACGTTGTCCCAATAGGACCGTCAACTCAACACAGGCGGGGAGCGGGCCAGAACGGCCCGACGAGGATCAGCTCCAGCGGGCCAGCCCACTCTGTCCACGCGGACCCGCGCCGGCAATCGCTCCGGCGGCTACGCCGCCTCACGATCACCGGCGCGGGAGTAACTCTCATCACCGGAAGCAAGCAGCGCCGGTCACGGCACTACCATCCAGCTCGTCAAGCGGCGTTGCGCCTTGAACTCGGGGCAGGAATCCCGGTCGCTGAGGCGGCACCCCTCTCAGCGGCTCGACAGCTTCGGACTCCAAGAGAAGATCGGGTAGTTGTGAGGCAGGTGCATGCACTTGCCGGCGGCCTGCATGACGCCAAGCTGCGGCAGGGCGAGCGACTTGCAGGCGAAGCCGCGCGGGCCCTTGAAAGCCTGGCCGTATGCCATGCCTTGGCGATGGGTCATGGCGACGACCATCGCGCCCGCCGAGGAGCAGGAGATGCCTCCGGCGGAGACCGCGTATTCATTGCCGGCGGCCCTGGTCTTGCCGGCCTCGCGCTCATGCCAGGGGGCGCCGGTGACCACGGTCGTGCACAGGGAGGGGGCTGCTGAGGCCGTTCGGGAGCGGGCGGTGTGTGCCGGGCGCGCCTGGACGGTCGCCACGGCGAGGACGAGCGCCGTCGTGCAGGCGAGCGCCAGAGTGGTGGCCGCTTTCAGCTGGATGGTGATCGTGCGTTTCATCGCGGTGTCTCCTTCGGGTTCCGTCGGCGGCGCGGGGCGTCTACTTGTTCAGCCGGGGGGCCCAGTAGAAGAGCGAGTTCGGTCCGGTGCTTCCGCAGTAACCGGAATGCGCGGGTGCGAGCGTGAGGAGGCAGCGGAATCCGCGCGGGCCGGTGAGGGTGTGCGGGCCGAGCGCTCCTGCGTGTGGCGTCTGTTTTGTCAGCCCGCTGACCGACTTCATCCCTGCCGCGCACATCGCGGAGGTTTTTGCGATCACGTTGTAGTGGGTGCCGGTCTGTCCGTTGAATCTCCATGTGGCGCCGTTGACGGACCCGCAGAGCTTGCCGAGTTGCGGCGGGAACCCAGCGCTGTCCGCGGCCGAGGCCGTGCCGGCGACCGCCAACGCTGCGAAGAGGCTCAGCAGTGACAGTTGTTTCCTGTTGATGGGTGTGCGCGTTCTGTTCATCGTGTTCCTCTCGGTCGAACGTGTGTGGTCTCGGGTATCGTCGGCGCGCGAGCGCCGAGCTACTTCTTGCGCTTGGGGAGCCACTCGAAGATGCCGCCCTTCGTGGTTGTGCACTGGCCAAGCTTTGCGAGCGCGCTGTAGTCGCCGATCGCCGAGCAGTGCCAACCGGCCGGCACCGGCTTCAGGTCGAAGGTCGCGCGATCGCGCGTCCATCTGGGTAGGTACTTGAGGCCGAGCGCGCAGGAGGCGCCGTTCACGCCGACAGCGCTGTAGGCCGTGCCCTTCTCGCCCTTGTAGCTCCAGGGTGCGCCCTTGGCGACGCCCCCGCACGGTGCCGTTGCCTCCGACGTCTTTGGCGCGGCGGAGGCGCTGAAAGCGAGGACGGTCGACAACGCCGCCAGGGCGGCGAGGAGGGCTACAAAGCAGGTTGATCTAGGGCGATGGGTCATCGAAGCTCCTTTGGCGGGCTGTGGGGTTGTGGCGGCCGCTCGGGAGGAAGGCACCTAGCCGAACGATCTCGAGGATGCGCTCAGCAGGGATCGCCGCTTGCTGGGCGAGTGCCGTGGCCGCATCGAGCGACGCGGCCTCGAGCAGGAAGAGTGCGACCTCGTCGTTTGGGACGAGAATCGAACCGAGATGGTGGGCGCGGCCGTCGGCAGAATCGATCGAGTGGGAAGCCTCGTAGGCGCGCCCCCCGGCGGCTGCGACCTTCTTTTCAGTGACGCCTGGCCAGAAGCACTCGGCCATGAACGCCCTCACTTCGTCCCTCTGTTGTGTCACCGGCTGCATGCCACGACGGTAGGCGCAAGCCGTGCGCGACGCAGCGGGCGTTTCCCTACATAACTCCCCCTCCTGGATTTGCGGAACGTCCCGCGACGGCTAGGCTCG
>Ga0070741_10000755_pt1 | contig 109294 bp, 61 predicted proteins | sample Coa_R1_4_FD_66440 | JGI IMG/M metagenome (GOLD analysis project Ga0070741, IMG submission 66440) | Surface soil microbial communities from Centralia Pennsylvania, which are recovering from an underground coalmine fire - Coalmine... | ecosystem: Environmental > Terrestrial > Soil > Unclassified...
CTTAACTCTCTCATCCATCACCGAACACTCCTTCCACGGCATCCACTTTCCTCCCCGAAAGGGGAGAAAGTGTAACCTATGTGTCCGGTACGATCTGTTACCTATGTCTCGGGTCGCTCAACATCCCCCAATCTTTCTGGCGTCAACCAAATATTGTTGTTCACAGTATCCGACTTCTTATTTATCTATATCGGGACCTAAAGTTGAGATTGAAAAACTTGATTCAGCAAATGGCAATCAGTGGGAACTCGATCACGTGTGCAAATTGAAATAAGTCGAATACGACTCGCCATTAATTCCAGTAAACGGCATCATCCTCAGCGCCGGACGGTTCGCGGTTGTAACCTGCCATTTACCTTCCCCCGCTTCAGTGGCGCTCAATAGTTCCTGGCGAGTAATTGTGGGGGACACAGGTGCGATCGGAAAGAGTACCAATGGTCCTTGCAACAGGGCCACAATGTTTGGAGTTTTGGGATCGACCGCTTCAAGCCTCAATTTCATCGGAAGTTCCAGCTCAACACGATCCCGGTTTCGCCACTCTCCGCGAAGCGACGCAAATGTTCCCGGTACTGCTGGAATGTTCGTGCGCTTGCCATTGACAGCAACTGAAGCCCCTTCGGCCCACGCGGGAATGCGGAAACTTGCGGTGAACTCCGCCGGTTTCGAAAGCGAGAATTCAAATTCCATGTTCCCCTCGTTCGGATACGAGCTATTTTGACTTAGCTGGGCGTCCACTCCACTCTGTTTCCAATGCAGACTCGATGGTATATAGAGATTCACGTACACACCGAGCGCATCGCGGAAATACGTGTTGATTCGATAGTCGGCGGCGACCTGTGGCAGCGTTCCCGAACAGCACGGCCAACGATGGTCGGAGTAAACCTTTCTTCCGTCAAAGTTGTAATCGGAGTAGTAAAAAGCTTGACCATCCGCTTCGAGCGGCTTTGCGCCAAGAACTGTGTTGTACATAACACGTTCCATGCTGTCGCCATATCGCGAATCGCCCGTCACGCGCAGCAGGTAACGCGTGATCTTGAAATGCGCATATGAGCCGCACGGGGTTTCAAAGCTGGCATGAGTTTTCGTCAAGCTGGATGCGATATCTGGGCTGCCGGTGGCGCGGAGTAATTCGTCCGGTCCCCACCCGCCTGTGGCAAAACTCTGGGCGCTTAGCATGTCGAAAGCGTTCTTAGCCGCATGCAAGTGCATTTCGCTGCCCAGCGTCAGATACGCCTGCATCGCCGAGGAAAGCGCATTGACATGACTGTAGGCATGTTTGCCAGCAAGCACATTCTCGCTTTGGGCAAGCGGACGAAAAAAACTATCGTTCAGATACCGGGTGCCGAGTTCCTTGTATTGCTCGCCTGCTCCACGCTGATACGCAATGAACTGGTTTTCGGGAACTGTGTATGACTCGTCCCAGTTCCAGGAAATGTCTTTCCCCGGCCTCCAGTTTTCTCCATGTTCTACTGCGTGTTGAGGCATGTGGCGCAACGCGGTCTCGGTCGTGCTACGCAGAATCGCAAAGGCATCGGGATCGCCGGCCCAATATTCGGAGTCGATCAATCCGCAACTCAACTTGTCATAACAGTAAGCGGGGAATCGGTTCTTCTCAAAAAAGCCATCGGAAATTGATGCCGCATACAGCCGATTTAAACGCAAGACTTTGTCGCGGATCTCCGCGGAACCGGTAATCGCATAAGCGCGGGCTAGCGCCGAAACCCATTGTCCAAAAGTTGCTGCCGGCGCGAATCCAGAATCGAAGGTGTGCCAATCGTAATTCGGTTCATAGTTGTACCACCCGCCCAGATCGTCGCCCGGCGCAGGCTGGCCAGCCATTTGTCGCATTGGTTTAAGCAGACTGTCTTCACTGAGGCCCATCAGCACTGAAATGCAGTTTCGCAATTGCGCTTCGTGCAGCTCACTGAATATCTTGACTTGGTCGTACCGGAATTCCTCAAGCGGTTTCGCGATCGAGCTCGCATTGGTAGGTGGCAGCTTTGGCCAGTCGATAACGGCTCCGGCGGCCGAAAGGCTTGCTGTACCCAAGAACCTTCTACGTGTGATGCCTACATGTGACATTTGTTCGGAAGTGCGAACGGCAAACGCATTCAGACGTTATCATCTTCTCTCTTCTTAAATCTAATTCCAAATTAGCTTGTAGTATTGCGGAACCCAACGTATTTTGTTGAGCGTGTTTTCGATCTAAGGGTAGATGCGGGTTAAGGAGATCTGGTGATTAAAAAACTTCGTCTTTCGCGCCGTCAATTTCTACATTCGACCGCAGGAGCTGCAAGTGTTTCCCTCGCCGGAAGGGTCATTCCGCTTTATCCCCAGCAGTTGTTTGCGGAAACAGTCGCGCCGAGTGATCGCGTGCGCTTTGGAATTATCGGCGTCGGCATGGAAGGCACTAATTTGCTCTCCACCGCCGTCCAGCTTCCGGGAGTTGAATGTGGTGCGGCGTGCGATCTTTACGATGGCCGCCACGAACTCGCGAGAGAGATCGTAGGCAAGCCGATTCCGGTCACTCGTCGGTACAAGGATCTCCTTGACAACAAAGAAATCGACGCCATTGTAATGGCCGTTCCTGACCACTGGCACAAGCAAATATTTGTGGACGCCGTCACAGCTGGAAAAGACGTCTACTGCGAAAAACCGATGTCGCACAGCGCCGCTGATGGCGTGGCGATGGTCGAGGCGGCTAAAAAGAGTGGCCGGATCACGCAGATTGGCGCGCAGCGCACCAGTTCGGTTTTGTGCGCCAAAGCAAAAGAACTCTATGACAACGGCGCCATTGGAGAATTGAGCCTGGTCGAAATGACTCTCGGCCGCAACGATCCGACTGGAGCGTGGGAGTATCCACCGCCTGCTGATTTGTCACCACAGAATCTCGATTGGGACACATGGCTCGGCACCGCTCCGAAGAAGCCGTTTGATCCTTATTTATTTGCGCGTTGGCGCTGCTGGAAGGAGTATGGCACCGGAGTCGCAGGCGATCTGATGGTGCATCTCATCAGCGGAATGCAGTTCGTGCTCGGGATCAATGAGGCTCCGAAAAAAGCTTCGTCATTCGGCGGAATCTACCGCTGGAAAGATGGTCGCAATACTCCTGACGTGCACCCGTTATTGTTCGAATATAACAATATTCCGATGTACATGCGTCTGACCCTCGGGACTGAAACAGCCGAAACCACACGATTCATGGGGTCGAAAGGAATTATCGAGCTTACGGAATTTGGCGTTGCTCACATTCCTCAGGCCGGGGTTGATCTCGCCCCGAGCTATTACTGCTATGCTCTTCCGGCGCGTTTGAGAAACCCTTACTTCAAGCAGTGGCATGAAGAGCACGATCCCAAACCGGGAGAGGAGCCAGTTCCTGAAAGCGTCACATATAAGGGCGATGACTACGACGATCTTCGTCCGCACATGTGGAAATTCTTCGAAGCGGTGAGATCGCGCAAGCCGCTACTGCAGGATGCAGTCTTCGGTCATCATGCGGCTCTGGCATGTCACATGGCCAATGAATCGTATTACCGGGGTAGCCCCGTGTACTGGGACGAAAGTTCGCAAACAATCAAATCTGGCGAAGGACGCACATCATGAATGCTCATCGAGGTTTTTCGTTTGTTGTAATCGCTGTCCTGCTCTTGATTAGCGCTGCGTTCGTGCAATATACCGGAGCGCAAAACAATTCTTCAGACGCTGAAAAGGCCTTTCTCGGAAGGTGGGACCTGACTCTGAAAGCTCCCGATCGCGAATATCCGTCGTGGCTGGAGCTATCACTTGATGGTGGGCAGCTGAAGGCTGAGATGGTCGGCCGCTGGGGAAACGCGCGTCCGCTACCGAAAGCCGAGATTTCTGATGGCAAACTGACCTTCGTTTCGCCCAAACAGGAAGAGTCGAGCAAAGAGGACATGGTGTTCGAAGGCAAGATGGAGGGAAGTCGTTTGGTGGGAACCGTAAACGGACCAGACGGTGCGCAGTGGGCGTGGACTGGCGTTCGTGCGCCATCTCTCCTGCGAAACGGCACTCCGCATTGGGGAAAGCCGGTAACGCTTTTCAATGGAAGAGATCTCAGCGGTTGGAAACCGGACAAAGAGAGCTCGCCTTCATGGACAGTTCAGGATGGGACATTGGTCAGTCCCGGACGCGGCCCTGAGCTTATCAACCAGTCGAAGTTCGGCGATTTCAAACTGCACGTCGAGTTCAACTGCGGAAAAAAGGCGAACAGCGGCGTTTATTTGCGTGGACGCTACGAGGTCCAGGTTGAAACAAACTCAATTCAGGAACCCCCGAGCCACCATACAGGCGCAATATACGGCTTTATCGCTCCTTCGCCGGAATTGCCGCGCAAAGCGGGCGAGTGGCAGAGCTTTGACATTACGCTGGTCGGACGCACAGTGACCGTGGTCCAGAATGGGCAAACGATCATTGATCACAAGGAAATTCCTGGGATCACCGGCGGCGCTCTCGACAGCCATGAAGCACTGCCCGGTCCCATCTATTTGCAAGGCAGCGAAGATGGGCATGTAAGTTTTCGGAATATTGTGCTTACACCGGCGAAGAAGTAGGGTTTGTGGGCGGCGATGTCATGACCAACATGTGTGCGGGTGGAAGATGTGGGCATAGAGTGTTCGCAACGGCCGCATGCATTGGTTTTCTTCTTGCCTCGATCTACTCATGGTCCCAAACATCCAACAAGCCGCTTGCCGTAATTACTCACGCCGATCAGATCCGTCGCCTTAGTCCTGAAGAAGCCGCGCGAGGTTACCCGGTACGCATTCGCGGTGTGATTACCATGGATGCTCCAGCGCCCGACTTTTTCATCCAGGATTCGACGGCGGGCATTTTTGTTGAAGGGAGTGTCTCAACCAAGTTTCCACACATGATCAAACAATTCGTGGAAGTTGAAGGGGTAACCGGTCCAGGTAAGTTCGCTCCTGTGGTACGCGAAAAAAAGTTGCGAGTCCTTCGCACAGGGCTTTTGCCCAAAGCACAACTGTTTCCGTTTTCTCAGCTAGCCAATGGTCAGCAAGACAGCCAGTGGGTGCAAGTGCGCGGTATCGTTCGATCTGTAGCGATCGACCGAAGCTCGTGGCCCGAGACTACTCTCGCAATTCGGGTTGCTTCCGAAGGCGGACAGTTCAGTGCCCGTGTTCCCATCGATCACGAACAGAATTTTTCTTCCTGGGTCGATACTGAAGTGCTGGTCGAAGGCGTGTGTGGAAGCCTTTACAATGCAAACCGCCAGCTCACCGGAATTTTGCTTTACGTTCCCCGCCTAAGCTTCATAAAAATTGAGGCTCCGGCGGCAGAAGTTCCGGTAAGTGCCTTACTGCGTTTCTCACCCGGCAAATGGTCACGCCACCGAGTCAAAATCCGTGGCGTGGTTGCTTACCAGCAGATGGGTAATGCAATTTTTCTTCAGGTGCAAGGTAAAGGCCTGCACGTACTCACGCAACAACCTACCCCCCTCGAGATCGGCGATGTCGTGGATGTCTTGGGTTTTCCCGCAATGGGGGATTCGGCTCCAATCTTGGAAGATGCTGTATTTCATCGGCTGGGACATCAACCGCCGCCCCAACCCACGAAGCTGGATCTCTCTTCCCCATGGGAGCAATTCGACAGTTCGGTTGTAACTACAGATGCCACGCTGCTGGATCATCAATTACAGCCCGACGGTCTCCGGTTGCTTCTGCAGAGCGGCAGTGTACTGTTTGACGCGACGCTGCCACGCGGGCCTTCGGCGAGTCCTCTCGTATCCATCCCACTTAACAGCCGCCTCCGTGTTTCCGGCATAGGTGCAGTCCGGAGTGGAGGTTTGTGGCAGGTACCTGAGTCTTTTCGAATCCTTTTGCGTTCGCCTGACGACGTGGTAGTGCTCAGCACTCCACCTTGGTGGAATTTACGTCACACGTTGTGGTTATTGGGATTAACTGTGGGAATCCTTTTAGTTGTAGTGGTGTGGGTCGTCGTGCTCGGCAGGCGAGTGCGCAGTCAGATGCAGGTCATTCGACAAAGACTGCGCCATGGCGCCGTTCTTGAGGAGCGTAACCGGATCGCGCGCGAACTTCATGACACTCTAGAACAGGAATTGGCCGGCATCACTATGCAACTAGATCTTGCTTCAGATTGTTTTCAAAAGGCGCCAAACATTGCCCATCAGGCGCTTGAATCTGCCCGCGACATGAGCCGCCACAGCATGATCGAGGCGCGGCGCTCGGTCTGGGATTTGAGATGTCAACTGCTGGAAGATGGCGATCTTGTTTCCGCCATAACGAGAATCGTTCAGCCACCGGCGGCTCGTGAGTCAGCCAAGATAGAAGTCCGAATTCAGGGTGAACCTCTCCGCTTGCCTGGGCAAATCGAAATGAATTTGCTGCGAATTGCGCAAGAGGCGGTCGCAAATGCTCTCCAGCATGGCCGCGCACGGCAAATAACGATTGAGCTGCAATACTCGCAAAAGTTCATTTGCCTCACAGTCACCGATGATGGTAGCGGATTCACTCCTTCTCAGAGTCCGCGCTCAGGACACTTCGGATTGCTCGATATGCGTGAACGCGCTCAGTCGATGGGCAGCGAATTAAAAATCGACAGCAAGCCTGGAGGCGGGAGTAGCGTTATCGTGAAAGTCGCATTGGATTCAAGTGAAGTAAACGATGCACCACTCAAAGCCAATACGTATTCTGGTCGTTGACGACCACTTCATGGTGCGGATGGGCTTATCGTCATCGCTGAACGTGGAGCCTGATATTGCCGTGGTGGCAGAAGCGGGGACGGGCGAGGAGGCGATTGACGTTTACCGCAGTGTGCGTCCAACACTCGTATTGATGGACCTCCGCCTCCCGGGGATGAGCGGCATCGACTGCACTGCCGCTTTGGTTCGCGAATTTCCGGATGCATGCATCCTCATACTTTCTACACATTCGAGCGAGGAAGACATTTTTCGTGCGATCCAGGCGGGGGCACAAGGATACATCATCAAGAGCATTGTTCGGGAAGAACTGCTTCGGGCCGTCAGAGAAATCCATCGAGGTGCGCAGTATTTTGATTCCATTGCCGCTTCTCACATCGCGGAGCGCCAGTCTCATCGCTCGCTGAGCAGCCGAGAAGTTGATGTGTTGCGTTTAGTCGCCAAGGGTTTTGGTAACCGCGAGATCGCGCAAACGCTGGACATCGCCGAAGTCACGGTCAAGCTCCATGTAAGTCACGTGCTTGAAAAGCTGGATGTAAAAGATCGCACTCAGGCTGCGACCGTTGCCCTGCAAAGGGGAATCATTTCGCTCAATCAATAGCGCGCCCGTATATTTGCGAGCCTTTGAGCGGCAAGTCGAGCTAGGTTTATCCGGGCCAATTCCTCCACCGACGACACAACGCACGTCATGACTATACGAAAGTACAGTATTGACAACGTTAATTTGTTTGTTTTGTAGTAAAGGCGAGTTGGTGTGCTCTGCTGGTGCTCGCCGGCGGGCTAGGCGAGTGCGGTTCAACTCACCAGCAGTGTGAAAATTCGTGAACGGTACTGTCGGCGCAGGTCTATCGATTTAGGGAGGTATGGTATGTCTGCATCTTTTCAGCGAAAAACTGCGGTGCTTTTACCTATTCTCATTGCCCTAATCTGTGCGATGAGTATTTCCGTGACCGCTCAGGTCACATCGGGCACGATCTTCGGATCGGTGAAAGACACCAGTGGGGCCGTAGTTCCAAAAGCTACGGTTGTGGTCCGCAGTGCGGACATCGGACTGACCCGGACAGTGAATACGTCCGATAGCGGCGAATTCGTAGTCCCCAATTTGCCTCCGGCGACGTATTCGGTCGAGGTCAGCGCTCAGGGCTTCAAGAAGCTCGAAGCGCGCCGCGTAGTGCTGAGCGCGGCTGACAAGCTGAATACTGGTGACTTTACGCTGCAGGTAGGAGCCACTGCGGAAACTGTCAATGTCATTGCGGATGCTGGACAGCTACAGCTGCAATCGAATTCCGGCGAGCGCTCAGACTTGATCACGGACAAGCAATTGAACGATGTGGCCATGAACGGGCGCATGGTTCTCGATTACATGAAGTTGATACCCGGCGTGATCAGCGCCTTTGATGGTTCGGCATCGACAACTTACGGCATCGGCGCTTTCAATATCAACGGCACCCGTGCCAACGAGCACGAAATGACGGTAGATGGCGCCTCGAATGTCGACACCGGCGACAACGCTACCATGCACGTGACTGTAAACCCGGATGCGATTGCGGAAGTTAAGGTTCTAACCTCGAACTACCAGGCGGAATACGGCAAAGCTGCTGGGGGACAGGTCGCGGTCATCACCAAAGGGGGCACAAATGAATTTCATGGTGATGCGCGTTTTTTCCACCGCAATGAGGGCATGAACGCCAACAATTGGTTCGCCGATAACACTAATCCCGTTACCCCGAAGGCGTTTTATCGATACAACTATTTCGGGTATCAGCTCGGCGGCCCGATCAAGAAGAACAAGTTGTTCTTTTTCTGGAGCCAGGAATATTACCGCCAATTAATTCCAGTCGCAGGTTTGGATGAGTTTCGTACTCCTACCGCGCTGGAAAGGACAGGCGACTTCTCACAAAGTCCGTTCATTATTTATAACCCGGCTACGGGCCAGCCTTTCCCTGGAAACAAGATCGACCCCAGCACGTTGAGCGCGGCGCAACAGGATATTTTTAACAACGTCTCAAAACTGATGTCGCTCTACGCTCTTCCTAACATAGCTAACGCTTCGCCCACAGGCGTGAACTACGCCACCCAGCTCTCGTACAACGACCCCCGGCGCGAAGACATTTTTCGTGTGGATTACCAAATCAACGAGAAGAACCGGCTTTCGGGCCGTTGGGTGCATAATTCGGAGCAAACTACTGCTCCAATGGAAACCAATAATCTGAGCTGCGATGGACAGCTTCAGCTTCCCGGAGGCTGCATTGGGAAGTCGCCAAGCTGGAATTTCTCGCTGGATCTGACGAGCACGTTGCGATCAAATCTGCTGAATGAATTTTCAGTCGGTCCGAGCGTAACCCACAGCAGTTGGGCTGGCAACAACGGCAATTTGTCTGTCGGGGCAAACAATATTAGTCTGCCGATGCTTTATCCTGTTCCCCCAACCACATCGATTCCCGACATGGGTTTTGGAGGAAACGGAGGGTCAATACCCTATCCTTGGTCGTATTTCGGCGCGAATCCGTGGTACCAGGCCAACACTACGATTAACCTGAATGACAACGTGACCTGGGTGGAAAAGAATCACACCTTCAAGTTCGGCCTGTTTTATCAACGGAATCGCAAGGATCAGATCGCGTGGGGAAATTCCAACGGCCAGTTCACGATTGACAACTGCGCGACATCCAGCGATCCCGCGAACTGCTCCGACAACAATACTGGGATGGCGTACGCCAGTGCACTGCTGGGATACTTCCGCAACTTCGACCAGACGAGCACCCGGCCCATTGGATTTTTCCGCTATAACCAATTGGAGTTTTACGCGCAGGATACGTTTAAAGTCACGCCACGGCTGACACTCGATTACGGCATGCGATTTGTCTGGATTCCGCCGCAGTACGATGCCAAGAACCAGATCGCTTTGTTCGTACCTGCGGATTATGATCCCGCGAAGGCCGTGCAGATCGATCCTACTGATGGTTCGATTGTCCCCGGCAGTGGCGATCTGACCGACGGGTACGCTTTTAGTGATAACGGGACGTTGCCACAAGGCGGCTGGAACAGCCGCGGAATTATGCTAGAGCCGCGTTTCGGGTTTGCTTACCAACTGACGTCAGACCAGAAGACGGTCCTGCGCGGCGGCTTTGGTACTTCTCATGATCGTGAGCAGGGTAATTTGGTTTTCAATACCGTTTTCGCGGATCCCGCCAACGTGCTTACGCCGACGGTGCTGAATGGCAATATGCAGGATATTTCGAGCCTGCCGCAGCAGGCGCCAGGAGTGCTGGGCAACGTTTACGGCGCCGACCAAACCGGCAAAGTTCCTGTTGTTTACAGTTACAACCTAGGAATTCAGCGCGAGTTAGCAAGAGGAACTACGCTCGATGTCGCCTATGTAGGCACGCTGGGACGTCACTTGGTAACCCAGAGCGATATCAATTCAGTTCCCTTTGGCACCACCTTCACCCGCGCCGCGCAAGACCCGTCTCTGTTTCCCGGGGGCGTAATTCCAGCGGTTGAGCCGAATCTGCCGCCTGAGTACGCGGCTGCCGGCTACGACTTCAGCGGTGCCTATGCCTATAACACTAACTACCTGGTTCCTTACAAAGGCTACGGGCAGATCTTTTACTACAAGTTCGATGGCATATCCAATTACAACTCGCTGCAGGTTTCTTTGCAGCGCCGCTTCAGCAGAGCTTTCACATTCGGCGCAGCCTACACTTACTCTCACGTACTCACAACGGCGAGCGAGGATCAGGACACGCAATACACCGAGTTCACTCACGATCTCACCTACCGCAATGCCGATTGGGATCGCAGACATGTGCTGGCGATCAATTACGTTTACAGCTTGCCAAGTTTCAGCAAGCACCTCGGCGGCGCGAAGTGGCTGTCTTATGTGACTGACAACTTCCAAGTTTCGGGAGTCACGCAATTTGAGAGTGGAGCGCCAACCCCCGATTACAACACATATGGCGCCAATGACATGGCCATCTGGGTTCCGGGAAATCAGCTCACCGGCTCAGAAATGTGGGGCGCTCTGCCGCCAGCCTTCACAGGATTGGACGCTCACGGAAATCTTGAACTCCCAAAACTAGGCTTGCCTTTCACGGGCTCACGCAGCGATCTTCGTGACGGCGGCATGCAGAATTGGGATTTATCCATCTTCAAGAACATCCCGTTAGGCTCGCATGAGGAGCGATACATCCAACTTCGCGGCGAGGCGTTCAACATATTCAACCACCCGAACTTCGACCAGAGGGACTACTCTGCGAATCTGACCTTGCCGGGCTTCGATTCTTCGAGTAACACCTATATACCGATGTCCATTGCGCCAAGCAATCCGGCTACGTTTGGCCACTATATCTCACAGTACACTGGCGTGGGCGGCCCGCGAGTACTTCAACTCGCGGCGAAGTTCTACTTCTAGCTCGATGAAGAGGAAATACTTTCTGGTTGATTGCTGCCGCTTTTGATGGGGTGCCGTCGAAAATGCGGTACACGCAGATGGTGTACCTCGAAGTCAATGGAATTTCAACTACAAGTCCTGCAATGCGCAACCCTCTGCCTTCATTAGACCTTTGCTTTTACGCAAAATGACGAGTTCACTGCCGCTCAATCTGAATGAACATCGTGTACGCACCTGGCCGGTCCGTGTTCGGTAGTGACGAAAAAGCGAATGGATCGTCTTGGAAATTGAAGGTCATAGTCGTCCAATTGTTGTTACCCAGCACTTTCTCAATTATTTCGCGAGTTAGAACAAGCGTCGCGTTTGGCAGCACTGTGTTCGAGGTCGGGTTGTTTTTATCAGCCTCGGAGACACCTATAGGCCTGTCGTGGGATGGACCGGTAATCGCGAAAATACCTACAGGTATGCCGAAGGTCAGCCCGGACGCTTGAATGAGTTCTTCTGTCGCGCCAACCACCGTAGCCCCCGCTACCGACGATGCGGCGCTGCCCGAGACATTTTGACTCGCTCCAAAAAACAAAGGCCCGAATGTCTGGGTGTTGATCTGATTTTGAACGTGGCTGTCCAAATATATGGAATTAGTTAAAGAGTCCTCGTTCTGATTCCAGTTGAAGAACATTGAATTGTCGCCATACGAAATCCAGAGACTCGGTGAAATTACCAGTGCGTCAACGCCGTTGGTCAATGTTCCTTGCCACAGAGCTAGAGGGAAAACGTTGGGTTGGGGTGGCAAGGTATCCCTCGGGCCAGGGCTAAAGCCGGTAGGAACAAAATTCCCGTTCCCTATTCCTCCCATCGGTCCCCATGTCCCTGCTTGAATTCTTTGGCCTATCATTCCGTTGGTATTGCCGTAGACCCAGCTATTTGCGTTGGTAAACATCTTTGCTTGACCGCTACTCCGGTCATATTGCCGAATGACAGCAGCGCCGTAAATTGCATCTCCTCCGCCCGTAATAGCTTTCGCGCACATCAAGCCAGTCATGGTGACGCGGTAATTTCCGGATGTTTGTTGAGCAACGGTAAATCCATTGCTCAAAGTGGCTAGCTCAGAGCTCTGATTGCCTCTAACAGGAGTTGCTGCCTCAATGGAGTAAAGGCCGGATGCAGACGCGGGAATTGTAATCGTCGCCACCGCGCTGGTAGGCGAGGTTACTTTCACCGAATTGACCTGCAAATGGCTTGCAACACTCGACGTCGCAGCGTTGTTGTTGCCAGAGCTTGCGGTGGTGCCGTCGCTGCTGCCGGTCTGTACCGATTTGGTACGTGCCTGGTTCATCGCCTGAGGCGACAAGAAGGCGACGTTTGTCTGGCCATCAACAAAATGCGTCCCCTTGCCGGTCAGGGTCACAGAGACGGTCTGCAGGGTTTGACCCACCGAGGGATTGACTTGCGCTATCTGCGCTGCAATGGTCGGGATCGTTTCTGTTGCTGGGTCCAGCGCTTTCATTCCTCCGCTCGTCGACAAAACGCTGGTGTTTGAACCTGGTTGTGAGGGCGCCGCGGTAACAGTAAGTCCACTCGGCAGCCCCACCATTTCTGTTCCGCTCATCAGCATCACAGGTCTCGAACCGGGCGAGGCATTAGAGGCGGCAGTAATGGTTGCAATACCCGACGTACCGCTTGGGTCGGCGGTGAAAGATTGAACTGTGACCTGCGAACCAAAACTTACGTTGGTGGTCTGGCTTTGCCAGTGAGTTCCTTTCCCGACAAGGGTGATCTGTGTAGTGTTGCTTGGGCTGACGCTGCTGGGAGTAACCGATAACAGTTGCGGAGCGGGAGGCTGTTGTCCACTGCTCACGGCGGCTCCATTCTGCGTGGACGAGCCCATACCATTGTTATTGGAATTGGATGAAGATTGCGTATTACCCTGATTCTGGTTGTTCCCTGAGTTCTGGTTATTGCCCGGATATTGATTCCCTGCCGAGTAAGAGCTCCCTGAGTTCGAATTATTAGAAGAGTATTGGCTGGTTCCGTTCTGGCCGGAATACTGGTTGTTTCCCGTATTACCTGAATACTGCCCGCTACCATAAGAACTCCCGCCAGTTGTGCCCTGATTGGCTGCTTGCACACAGCCCTGCGAAGCGGCCGCCGCATCGTGCTGCTCCTGCGCGTTCAGGTTCGAGAGCATCCGTTGTTCTTGCGATGTAAGCGAAGCGACCTGCGCGGGATCGCTGGTTCCCTGAATCAACTGGTTGTATTGCGTTTGCAGGTTCCCCTTCATGTTCTCAAACGACTGCTGAACGGCCGCAGGTGATTCGCAATTCTGTGAATTGCCTTGGTAACCGTTGTTCCCAGCCATCGAGCCCTGTGGGCTCTGATTTGATGAGCCTCCGTTCGCTCCCATTTGGTTCGAGTTTGTAGGTGTCATTCCTCCTTTCGTGAACTGCCACTGGCAGGTGGCGATGAGTGGAATGCCACCGTTGCGATGCACTAACTCTGCGCTGCCGCCGTCAGCTTGTGATTGGCTCGAACCAGTTACGTTGGTATTTGTTGGTAAATCTTCAATTCTCGGAAACTGCCACTCCCAGGCGGGGTAGACGAAGCTGGTTGGCTGTTGCGCGACTCCGTTCGCGACTATCTGCTTGCTGCCAGTTACGGCGTAGTCCAAATGCATTTGCGAATGCCAAGGCTTAATGATCAATCGTCCATCGGACGCGCGGACGAAGATCGCAATCGTCGCTTGTTGCGCCGGAACATTGGTCGTCCATTGGATATTCGTGGTCTGGGTGCCCTGTACTCTTTGCAATGCCCCCTGTCCGGTGGAACTCCACGTAGCCGGATAAACATACATACTGCCTTGTGTCGTAGGAGCAGCACCGGTAAGCATCCAGGTCTGTACTTCGTGGCGCGAATAACTTTGGTCCACATCGTCGAAGCGGCATTGCACCTGTCCGGACCAGTTACCGCCCGATTGAGCAGAAGCTGCTGATAGCAGCGGCCCAAGGAAAAGCATTACAGCAAAGAGTGCTCTCAGAGCTGCTCGAATATTCCGACTCGATCGATGTAGGTTCATGAACTTGTCCGTTATCTGCTATTGCACTATCAGTGAGCCCACCGGAATGGCCGTAAGGCGCCCGCTGGCAATGTAAATGCCGGTGTCATTCACGGGTAGAAATGGGGTGTCTGACTGCTGGCATGCGAGTCCAATTGCGGCGGGCTGGTCTAAGGTCAATATAAACTGGCGAGTGATGAATCGGAAATTTTCACCATTAGTGCCGATCCAATCGGAAATCGTAACTTCGTCAACGTCGATGCTTTGAGAGGTCGCCAGGTTATCGAGCTCACAAGTGACCAGATGGAGATTAGTGCCTCCGACATTCTGATCGAAAAGGTCCACATTGAAGAAACCGATATAGTTACCGGCGGGAAGCGTGGTGGTGAGGAACGGCGGACGAGTGCTCAGATTGGGCGATATAACTTCGGGGCATCCACCACCTTGCTCAGGACTACAGTCTGGTTGTGCCTTCGTATAAGCAACGCCGATTCCGGCAATTCCTTGCGGCCCCGTCGGGCCTTGCGGTCCAATTGCCCCTTGTGGGCCTTGAGGACCCGTTGCACCTTGTAATCCCTGCGGTCCCGTTAAACCCGCGGGGCCGGGTAACCCTCCAGGCCCACTCGGTCCAGCCGGACCGGTTTCGCCCTGCTGCGCCATCAGACTCCAGATCGGATTTATATCGGGAGTATCTTCGCCTCGGTTGGCAACCGTCGCAACATACGTCGAGCCTCTGTAGGTGACAACGTCATTCACTACATATTCAGCGTCGAGACTGAACAGGCCGCGAAAATTGAAACCAGGGCCCTGCGGACCGGTATCGCCTTTCGGCCCTTGAGGTCCATTAATTCCTGGCGGTCCGGGAATCCCTTGAATGCCTTGTGTACCTTGTGCGCCTGCGGGCCCAGGTACACCTTGGGCACCAGCCGGACCAGCCGCACCGGCTGCGCCAGCCGGCCCTTGTGGGCCGGATGGCCCTTGAGGTCCCTGACCTACAAATGCAAGCTCAAGTTCTGGCCCATTGCCAGTCAGCAGACTTTCTTTGGAATCGAAAGAGAAAGTGCCGTTCGCGCTAGTTAATGCTAGAGCGACACCATTGTTCGGCATCGCACCACTAAGCCACTTTTGTACGAGCGAGGTGATATCAATGAGTAAGAACTGGTTGGTGCTAGCTGAAGTTATCGAAAAGGGATGATTGCCGGAAGCCGAGTCTCCTAATGGTGGCGCGGGACTATTAAAGGTTAGGCTGTTTTCGCTCCAGCTGTTATTTATCTGATATACATCGAATTTGCCTCCTTGCAGCACCCCGTCTACAAATAGTCGTAAGGTCGCCTTGTTAACCGTCGCGCCTGCCGGGACACCCGAAAGATTAAACTGTATGTAGCTGTTTGTTCCTGGGGCGACAACAAGCGTGATACCGGAACCGTAGTTCACCCTCGGCGTAAAGCTGCTGACAAACGTGTCCTGGCTTGGGGGAGCCTGTGCACACAAAGTCGGAACCAAGACTCCAAGCATCAGGAACCCAGCAGCCTTAAACCGGGCGGCAGAAATTCCGCAGTATGTACTCGCATTTCGCATGATTCTCCCCTCGTCCCACTACGATTGAATCGTTCGCAGCGATCGCTGAAAAGTTTTCGCCAGCTACTTCTTCGTCACTTCCGTCAGTACGTTGGTAGCGGTCTGCTGAATGAGGGGCGTGAGCACGTCTTCGCCATCAGACTTCGCTTTGCCCTTGAGCGAATTCTGCAATTTCGGCTGCCCCTGTCCCGTTGGGTAAAGCTGGTAATCAACCGTGATATCGTCTTTCGATTTGATCTGGCCGTTAAATTGTGAGAGTTGATTCACAGCTTGCTGTTGCGCGGTCATCGCAGCCGCCTGAGCGGCAGCCTGGCTGGCTGCCATCGTGGTCACGCTCTTTGTCATCATCACCATCGGATTCATGTTGGCGGCCATATTTCCCGCCTTCATGAATTTTCCGAAGCCCCCGCCACCATGCTTTACCGTGACACTCGACATCAGAATGAAGTCACATTGCTTCTGTTGAGCTTCAGCCTGCAATTGAATCGGTATACGCGCATCGAGCGCTGCGATCTCAACCGCGGGGCCATTCATCATGTAAATAATGGCGTTACGGATCGGCGTGGCGTAATCCGCCTGGGCGTTGTTGCCTTGTCCCATTTGCGCTTGCGCTGGAGCGATACCGATGCGAATTTTTCCCGCTGCCTTCGGACCAAGCGCCTGGGGTAAAGGAATTCCAACTCCAGTCGAAGCTCCTTGCATACCCATTGCCTGCATTCCCGGCCGTCCGGGCATACCGCCCTGAAATTGCGAACTCATGCCCTGCTGCATAGGCGCCATCTGTTGCGCCTGTGCCATCATGCTTTGGCCGTTAGCTCCCCCGAACTGCGGGCCAGATGATATGGCATTCATGGGCGATTGCCCGGCTGCCGGAATCGAATAAAGGTCCGATATTGATTTCACTTCGTGATACGTGTCTGGAACATCGAAAAGCTCTGGTCCGAGTACATTCTTCTCAATGTCAGAAGTGCTGATGTTGATCTTGGTAGTGCTCGAATCCTCATTGTGCATGGTGATGGTTTGCACAAGCGGGTAACCCGGCCTGCCAGTTCCTTTACGAACGACGACGACGTGGTCGGCGCATGTTCCTTCCTGCCGGATTGGCGGCACAGACGCGCCGCAGCTTGCTTGCTCTTTAATGTCTGCATACCAGCCATCGATGTCGAACTTCTGTTGTGCCTGCGTGCAGGCGTTCGCCGAAGGATTGACCGTTACCATCATCTTTACGTGGCGTGCCGTGTAGCCAGAAATCTGCTTGCGTTCGCCTGTGTCGGTCAGGGTCACCGTTTGTGTGATCGTCCCCCCTGAACTGGGAGCAGGAGCTGGCGCTGGCGCACCGAACATTGCCGCAGCCTTAGCGGTCGAATCGTCTTGCGGATCCCTGAGGACAAAGTAGCTCTGCGATTGGTCGTTGATGGTAAGCGTCCGTTTGAGGTCGCACTGGTGCAAGGTGACCATGTTGCCCGCGGGAGTGCTGATCGCACTCCTTTCGCGGGCACCTTTTACCCAGACTTCCGAACTTGAAACGGAGTTCCCCCCAATAGAAATATTGCGTTTGAAGTGCAGATCGTCGGCACGGGCTATTAAGGTGGGTAACAAGCAGGCGAGAATCGAAGCTGAAACACACTGACGTAGCGCGGACATACTCATCTCCTGGGTTTTGCGATTAGCGTCGCGGGGAGGTGCTCGACGTTTGTGGTCTTATTGCGGAATCGCGGTTGAAAGTCAATGGAACGGAACTTGAATTTTTCTAATCCGCCAACTTGTCTCGTTCCAGCAACTTACGCCTTGATCTAATCTGCTTACCGATATGCGTGGAGCATGCTAAACTCGTGGGCCAGCAGGAGGGGGAGGGAAGTTTCATGTTGGCGAATGCGCCGCTCGCCACAATCCTGCGCTTCGGTGTCTTTGAGCTTGATCTCGAAGCCGCTGAACTCCGCAAAAACGGAGTGCGCCTCAAACTGCAGAAGCAGCCCTTTCAAATCCTCAAGATTCTGGTGCAACGCCCCGGCGAGATCGTAACCCGGGACCAACTGCGTTCGGAGATCTGGTCCGCCGACACCTTCGTCGATTTTGACAACAGCTTAAACACCTCAATCAACAAGCTGCGCGATGTGCTGGGAGATACTTCGAGCAGCCCTAGATTCATAGAAACTATTCCACGCCGTGGTTATCGGTTCATCGCGCCAATAACGCGATTTGAGCCGCAAACGCCCGCTGCGACATCCGCGTTGCCATCGGCAAAAAATTGGCGATGGGGATTGATCGCAACCGCCATCGTAGTGCCTGCGGTTCTGGTGTCACTGCGGCCGATCCAGCGGGGCCTGACCGGGTCTTACAAGAAACCGCGAATCCAGTCCATTGCTGTCTTGCCTCTTCGAAACCTGTCCGGCGACCCGCAACAGGAATACTTCAGTGATGGTATGACCGACGAACTGATCACCAGCCTTGCAAAAATTCACGCTCTCCGCGTGACTTCGCATACATCGGTAGAGCGGTACAAGCAAACTAAGCAGCCGCTGCCGGAAATCGCTCATGAGTTAGGGGTCGATGCCGTCGTTGAGGGTACTGTTCTTCGGTCAGGAAATAGCATTCGGATCACTGCACAGCTGATTGATGGCCGCTCCGACCAGCACCTTTGGGCCGAAAGCTACGAACGCGAGGCTCGCGATGTTCTGCTCTTGCAAGCGGAGGTTGCAAAAGAAATTGCCGCGCAGGTGGGCGTCAGCTTAACTCCGCGAGGGGGTGCACATTTTGCCAGAAAAAGGCAGATTGATCCTGAGGCACACGAAGCATATCTAAAAGGATACTTCTATTGGAACACTTTAACGTGCACTGGGTTCGAAACTGCCCTCAAATACTTTCAACAAACTACGTCACTTGCTCCAGACTTCGCCCCAGCTTATACAGGCCTGGCAGACGCCTATTTCAATCTCGGCGATTGGCGTTGTTGGCCTCTCGAAACACTGGACAAAGCAGAGGCCGCAGCACAGAAAGCTATTCAACTCGATCCGCAATCAGGGGCGGCCCACGACTCGCTAGGCGAGCTCGCGTTTTACCACACCTGGGATTGGACTAAGGCAGCAAAAGAATTCTCGGCAGCAATCGAGCTTTCACCCAACGATGCGGGCATCCATTCGGATTATTCCATTTTTCTGGTGGCCACAGGACACAGCGAAGAAGCGCTGGGCGAAGTGCGAACGTCTTTGCAACTTGACCCGGTGGCTGAACCTACTAATATGACGGCGGTCTACGTCTATTATCTTGCTCGCCAATACGATAAGGGCATTGAGCAGGCAAGGAAGACTTTGGAACTTTTCCCAGATTCGAAGGCGACATTCCATTGGCTCGGTCAGTGTTACGAGAAGAAGGGCATGGTGAGCGAGGCCGTTGCGGCATATCTGCAAGCGAACTCCGGAGCACCCGACAAGGCTGCAGCACTAAGAACGGCCTATATAAAGGATGGCTTGAAAGGCTTTTATGCAACTGAAATCGAGCAGCGGATGCAAGATAAGAAGGAAGTTGATCCCATTCTTCACGCAATGTATTACGCGCGCCTCGGAAAAAACGAGAAGTCGATCGCATCTCTGCTTGAAGCCTATCAACAACATTGCGATGGTTTACAATTCCTGAAATCCGAGCCCGTATATGACCCCTTACGCAGCGATCCCCGATTCGAGGAACTTGTGTCGCAGCTGCGGTTTTGACCTCCTAAGCCGCTAAGTTATTTGGAAAACCCAGAATTGGTGATCAATCCTTCTTCATCACCTTGTCTTGCCACAACTGAAATTGCAGCCGTAGCGTCTCGTCTTCGCGCCGGGAGGATCTGAGCGCGAGGTGTAGTTCTTCCAGCGCCAAATACAAAATATCCTGGTCCGTGATAGGTTCTTCGCTTTCGAGTTCCTCGCTGAGTTGCTGTCGAATGCTGTTCAGCAGATGAACATCCTTAGCTGCGAAATGAATTTGTGCGGGTTGCGCAGCGCCCGCGGAGATAGATCCACCAATCCTCTTGAGATCAAAATCGCAAGCCTTATCCGTAGTGTGAAATAGTTTCTCTGCCTTTGCGCAAATTCGTTTTATCGCCGATGTGCCGGGCTCAATCATTGTCCTGGTGCCTCTTCCGAAGTTCGCGCGACAACATTTCCAGCACTTCCTCCCGCCGGTCGCTATGCAAGTCGCGTTCCAGTTGCTCCAAGGCGACTGCAATGACGTGATAGTGATGTGCGCCAGCGAACCTTGGATCAGTCGTTACTTCCAGCCATAACCGGTGTAGCAGTTCGAGATCTTCATTGCGCAAGCGCGGCAAGTGCGGGCCCAGGTAGTACTCGCGCGAGACGCCGTTTGGCAAGCGCACTTCCATAACTAGTCGCGGTTTCGGCTCTGGCAATCGCTCCCACGCATTTCCGGTCAATCTGGCCTGTTCATCTGGACTTAATTTGTTCGAAAGTCCACACACAATTCGGCTCGATTCCAGCCTTTGGGCGGTAACAACGATCGAGTCAAATACATCCGTCGCAGGGACAACCAGCAGCGAGATCGGTTTGCCTTCTTTCTCTGCCGCGGCAACCGCTGCCGTGAACAACTCCTGTTCGTAGGAATCAAACACTTCGCGCGCTTCAAAAGAGGTGGCACCGAAAGGAAGCTCGCGGAAATAGAGCCGCGCCGTCATGACCACGACGTCTTGATGCGTCGTATCTGTCCGTCGCAGCACCTCGCGCAGGTAGTAAAGATTCTTAGGATCGCGAATCGCCACCAGGATATTCCCGGGGCGGACGCCCAGCGTTTCACTGGCGGGTTCATCGTTTCCGTAGACACGAAATTGGTCCAGGCCCTCTTGGCGACCTGCACGTTCTTTAGCGACTCGCCGTTCGGAATAGGTGAATAGGGCAAAGAAAACCACGCTAAAACTCACCCCACCAAGAGTCGCTTCATACTTGGTAAAGAGATTTACGAACGCGGTCAGGAAAAGCACACTAGCGATCAGAATCACTCCGAGCGGCAGTTCCCGCCCTTTACCCAAAGGAATGTTCAGGGGCACCTTCCATTCGCGCTGCGTCGGCTCGGTGTATCTCAAAACCAAAACCGCCAGCGCCATCAGAGCAAAGCTCCAGATCACGCCGAATGCATATAATCCCGCCAAGGTAAAAACATTTCCGCGCGTGAGAATGATCGTCAGCAACTGCATGCCGACAATGAAATTGATGATGCGATAACTAGTCCCATATCTCGCATGGGGTTTTTGAAATGCTTCTGTCAGCACGCCGTCTTCAGCAACCCGATTCAGCACTCCGTTTGCGCCGACAATGGATGTGTTATGCGCGCCGGCCAGGATCAGCACTCCAACCAGCACCACGAACCCATGAAAGATGAGTCGCGCCCACAACGGCCCCCACAAATGCATGGCAATCCCGCCGATCAGGTTGCCAAAATAAAAGTGCCGCTCGCCGTCGGGAATAATCATCACTGCGAAGAACGAAACGAGCGCGGTAAACAACAGCGCGTAGATTCCAATAACGACTGCCGCTTTCTTGAGATTCTTCAGCTTGGGGTGCGCAATCTCGCGGTTGACCTGCGCCAGAGTCTCTTCGCCGCTCATGGCCAGCACGGAGTGTCCGAAGCCAACAAGCAGAATGAAAAGCGTTATGTGACTCAACCAGCTGTTTCTCAGGCCAGAGAGCCAGCCCAACGATCCATGATCCAGACGAATGCCATGCGCGAGCGGGCCGGGTGGAAGCGGCGCTGGCGAATGAATCAGCGTTGCCGTACACCAGATGATCAGGATCACGACCATGACCGTCGTGATCGCCATGATCTGCAGCGCTTTAGAGCTTGACTCGTGAATGCCTTGAATATTTTTCAGCCAGAAATACATTGCGACAGCGATGCCGAACACGGCGGCAAATGCGTTATCAGGAAAGTGGCGAAGGGGATGATGCAGGTACTGTGCTACGTCATGAATGAAGCCGGCCAGGTACTGGCCTGCGACAACCGAACTCAGAGGCCCGGTTAGAACGTAATCGAATAAAAGCGCCGAGACTGAAAACTTTGCAAGCGACCCGCCCATTGCGCGGCGCACCACGCGATACACGCCGCCGCGCACGAACATGCTCGTCGACTCGATGTAGAGCATACGGACGCAGTTCGCGAACAGCATGACTCCGAGAATGAACCACGGAGCGCTCTTGCCGATGACCTTCTCTGCATCGCCGCCAACGTAGTACGCCGATGAGCCCAAGTCTGAAAGAACGATTGCAGCTGCTCGCCAGAAGGAAATGAAGCTGAGTAATACGGTGGTTGCAACGAATACTTTGACCGCCGGACGGTTCTTCTCACCATTGGAAGACGTTGTCACCGATCTAATGTCGCTGCCGGGGTTCAGCAGGTTGCCTGGATGCGCATCCGGGGTCATTGTCGGTCAGGGAAGGGCACAGGGGCTCGCAACATATCGAGGCGACAAGCTCACAACTGTCAAATCGACTGGAAAAAGGCCCAATCTTCTAACATTAGCCCCGTCGAAACTTCGGCTGGAATCATCCTTTAGTATGTATTTCGATAAAAAAGTCTTATAAGCCCGATAAGAGAATTTGGGGACAAGGTGAGCCCGAGGAAATCAGGCTTCAACAATGGTCTGCAATAGCTCTGCGACAGGGAAAGCTGGATTGATAACACATACCGCATCATGAGTGCGCGGTTTTCAATTTCTCTGCCATACGCACCAGATCGGCCAGGGAAGCTGCGTGCATTTTTCGCATGGCCTGTCCACGGTGCATCTTGGTTGTAACTTCGCTAATTCCCAATCTGCTGCCGATTTCCTTATTAGTGAGTCCGCTCACAACCAATTCCAAAACTTCACGTTCTCGCGATGTGAGTTCGTTAAACCGCGATTGTAAGCTTGTCAGTTCCGCGAACTGGGCTTTCTGCGTTCGATCTCTCTCAAGTGCCTGATTAATCGCGGCAAGAAGTTCGTCCTTTTGGAACGGCTTCATAAGAAATTCCACCGCTCCCGCCCTGAGAGCGCGTGATGCCGTCGGAACGTCACCATGCGCGGTAATGAAAACGATAGGAATGAATATCCCTGCCTGCTTGAGCGACTGCTGAAAATCGACGCCGTTCGCGCCTGGAAGACGGACGTCGAGCACAAGGCAGCTTGGTTCTTCCGTCCGCACCGCACGGCGAAATTGCTCGGTTGATCCGAATACCTGAACGTCAAATCCAACCGATTCGAGGAGGTTTCCGAGCGCGTCCCTTACCGATGCATCATCATCAACCACGAAGATTGTCGGGCGGATTTCATTCATCAGAGGTGTTTCTCTGAATCGGCAAGGTGAATTGCAGAATTGCCCCGCCACTCGGATTAGCGCTCGCCCAAAGCTGGCCGTTATGAGACTCGACAATCGAACGGCTGATGGATAATCCCATACCAATCCCGTTCGGCTTCGTCGTGAAGAACGGGTCGAAGATTTTATCGATGGCTTCTGATCTGATGCCCGAGCCGCAATCTTCCACCACTATGAAGACTTCCTTTGTTCCTTGCATGCGCGACCGGATCACGACTTCTTTCGCGGGAGTGGACGCTTCGTTGAGCGCGTCCATTGCATTCATGACAAGGTTCAAAATTACCTGCTGGAGCTGAACTCGGTCCGCCTTGATCTCCGGCATGGCTGAGGACAAATCTGTGCGAATCGAAGTGCCGCGACTGTTGGCTTCATGACGAAGGAATTCGACCAGCTCTCGAATGACTTCATTCACATCAACCCAGGTTTTGACCGGTTCTTCTTTCGTAAACAGAGCACGAATTCGCGTGACTACAGATCCTGCCCGAGTGCCGTCCTGAATAATGCTCTCTGCACTTTGCTGCACTTTTTCGAGATTTGGCGGAGTGGTCGACAGCCATTCCAGGCAAGCATGCCCATTGGCCACCACCGCAGTAATTGGCTGATTAATTTCGTGTGCAATTGAGGCCGTGAGCTCGCCCATAGTAAGCACGCGCGATAGGCGGGCGAGTTCAGCCTGCGTCTGTATAAGAGCCGCCGAGCGTTCCGAAACTTTAATTTCTAGCTGATCGCGTGTTTCCTGCAACGCTTCCTCGCTGTGCTTTTTCGCTGAGCTTACCCATCCCGCGACCAGAGCGCAGGCCACGAATGCCACAAAATATGTTTCCGCTGTCGTACTGATTTGCAGGGAATAAAAAGGTGGCACGAAAAAGTAATCCACGAGAACCGTCGAAAGCAAAACTGAAAACAGCCCGGCACCCATGCCGCCGAACCAGGCGCTCACCATTACTGCGCCGAAAAACAGGAAGACAAATGGGTAGGGAAATGCGAATAGATGTTGCATTCCGAGCGAGGCGAACAGAGCGGCTCCAACAAGGGCGAGTCCGGTGCTGTAACGGAACGCCGCCGAACGTCGCATCTGCTTTTGCCGAAAAGCATGATTCCAACGTTCGTGGAGCGCGCGATCAAACTGTGCGGCTTTACTGACTATTGAATGGACGCTCTGCGCGGAGCTCATGTGACCTCTTCAGCCGCAATAATGATAATCAAGAATAATGCAGCAGGTGCTAGCTGGGGATTCGCTCCGCTGTGACGCACATGGCCCACCGCTATTCTTAGACAATTGTCAGGCGTAAGCCCGTTGCAGGAGGAACGGTGACGGAGTACTTGCCCTGCTTGAGGGAGCCCGTCTTTTTTGACGATGTAATGTAGGCCTCGCGGCTGTCCAGCGCCGGTGCATGCAAACTTTCTGTCTGTACCGCTCCGCTTGCTCTTGGACCGAAGTCGAGCTCCAGATCAAGGTCCCATGCCGCATCCTTATTCAAAATAATAATCGACGTCCTCCCATCCTTAAGTTTCGCTCCGTAACCCGTGGCGTCAACGCCCGCAGCTTGCATCTTCTCTGAAAAATCCGTCTTCAACAGTGTTCCGCCGCTGAATGAGCCGGCAAACTTTAGCCCGTACGCGACCGGCTCCAGCATGTAATCCGAGCCAAATGTGGCAATGGGTGTATAGAAGGGATGCGGATGCGAAGCGATCCGTTCCGGAGTTGCACCTTGCGATTGCAAAAGCTGGTCGCCGGGTAAAACCCCGCCAACGGAATTGGCCACAGACTTACCTGTACCGCCGTGTAGATTTACGCCCGAATAATTATTGCTGGCCAGCAGCAGCGAATAATCAGCTGCCCAAAGTGCAGCAGCAAAAACGTCGGAGACTCCCGGTTTGCCTCCGCGGTAGCACGTGTTGCCTTCGGTCATGCGCACACGCGCGTTCATCTTGCTGGCTGCTGCCTTCGCGATGTTTGCCGTGTTCTGCACCTTTTGCATCGTCGCGGGTTTCAGCAGGTTTGGAATATTCACCTCAGGGTTCGTCGCCGGACCACCGAAATAATAATGATGAGTCAGTGTGGTCACGTGAGGCGGATTCTGGACCGATGGCCACTCGTTAGAAATTTCGGTCAGCCACGACACGTCGACTGCGACATCAGGCATTCCGAACTTTGCTGAGGGCACCCGAGCTAGAATTGCACGCGCCAAGGTGAGCCATTCTTCGAAGTACGTTTTAACCGACCACGTTTTCGGATCGCGCAGGTGCCGATTAAACAGATCCGCCTCATTTCCGATCTGGAAATATTGCAGCCGGTCGCCTAGCGTTTCTGCTACAAAGGCCGCTTCCTCGGCAGCGCGCGGCGGAGTGTTCGTGCCCATCCCGATTCCGTAAATACAACTCCACCCTGTGGCCTGAAGGAAACCCGATAAGTTCCTCACCGCCTCAGCCGTTACCGGGTAGTACTGCACCTTCGGCTCACCCACGACTTCTCGTACTTTAGGGTGCTCGGGTTCTGGCGAATCAGGTTTCGGCTTCCAATAGCCAAACTCGCTGCTGTTGCCGCCAAGGCGTAGGACTCCGGTCGACGAAAGTGCTTTAAACTCACGGGCCAAGCCGCCGTTGTGCGTCGAAAAGAAGCTTGGGTCCGCAAGTTGTTGCACCTCATAAGACAGCCCGACAAAGTCCACCGGCATTTCAGGGCCGGTCGCTTCATTGGTAATAGCGAGTACAACCCGGGCTTTGCTTTGACCGTGTGCACCGAGGCGTGCTGCGGCGACCGTGCAGGCTGTAGTGGCAATGAATTTTCGTCGTGTGATCATCAAAGTGAATATATTACGCTCGACAGCATTGAATTTGCCGTCGAAGCTCAGCCGATTCAGATTTCACAAGCCAGAGCGCGCCCAGCAGTTTATTTCTGGTAAAGCAATCAGCTCTAACTGCTGGCCTTGTGTCTCTACTTCTTTCTTGTCGTTTTGCCGGATGAAAGCTTGCTGCGAGCCGAAAGAAAAGAATTGCTCGGCCGTTTCGAAAAGCTAAATTTCTCCGCGGATAACAAGCCGATATTAAGCGCATATTGAACCACATCGGCTCGCGTTTTCAGTCCGAGTTTTTCTGCGAAGCGTCCACGATATGTTTCTACTGTCTTTGTGCTGACATAGATTCGGCTGGCGATTTCGCGACTGCTGAAACCTTCGGCTACCAGTTTCAACACCTGCAGCTCTCGCTCGCTCAGGATTTTACTGGCACCCCCGCCTTCCTGAGTGCTGCCTGTTCCGTTGCCCACCATTTCCTGCAATAGACCGCTGGCCAGTTCCGAGTCAACGTACTTAAGACCTCGATGAACTGTGCGGATAGCGGAAAGAAGGTCGGCGTCCACGCTCTTCTTTAATACGTAACCGGCAGCGCCCGTGGCGAGAGCGGTACGCAAGTACGCGATTTCTGCGTGCATGGTCAACAGAAGAACTCGGGCCTGAGGATTTTGTCGAATGATTTCAGCAATCGCGTGTAGCCCGCCGGAGACCGGCATTGTGACATCCAATAGCACGACGTCGGGTTTGTTTTCGCGCGCAAGCTCGACCGCCTGATTGCCATCGTGCGCTTCGCCGACTACTGCCATATCTGGCTGCGCATCGATCAGCATGCGCAGACCGGTACGCAGGATCGCGTGGTCATCAGCTACCAGCACGCGGATTTTGTCTGATTTCCCCAAAGTTTCGGCTCAGCTTGCGTTTGCCTGTTGTGCGTTGAGTGGAATCCGGACAGCGACCTTCAACCCACGTTGAGGTTCCGAAAAAACTCGCAAGTCACCGCCCAGGATTGCCGCGCGTTCACGCATGCTTTCGATTCCCAAATGTCGTGATCGGGCAGCTTGGCGTTCCTTTTGCGAAAGCCCCCGTCCGTTGTCGCTAATCGTAATCAGCAAATTTGATTCATCTTGCTTGAAATCTATTTGCACTCGCTTTGCCTGCGAATGACGCGCGACATTAGTGAGCGCTTCCTGAACAATACGATAGATGTTCAGCTGAGCATCGTCAGTCAGCGACAGGCGCGTATCGGTTTCGAAATCGAGGGTGGAAGCAATGTTATGAGTTTCAGAAAATTCGTCGAGATATCGTCGAATCGCTGTCTCCAATCCCAGATCGTCCAGCACGCTCGAGTGCAGGCCGCGCGCCAGGCGGCTCAATTCTGCTATTGCCTTCGAGGCAATCTCGCGCATGGTCTTGGCTTGCTTCTTGGCGATTTTCAACTGCCGCGCATCGCTCAAACTGCGCAGGCCTACTAATAATGAGGTCAGCAATTGTCCAGCTTCATCGTGCAGTTCACGCGCTATCCGCCGGCGCTCGTCTTCCTGCACATGCATGGTCCGGTCGAGCAGTAGCCTTTGCACGATTCTTTCCTGCTCCACTGCCTGGCGATTTAGCTTCTCAGTCACGTTCTGAATAATGACCAACTGGGCATTGCGGTTATTCAACCGCAATGCCGCCGAAGTCGTTTCTACGCTGATGAAGCCAGCGTTTCTGGTTTGGTGCTTCCAAACACGGCCGGGCCGAAGCGGAAGGGAAGTGGGCGGAAGCAACTTATCGAACAGAGGCAGATCTTGCGGCGCAACAATCTCGCGCAGAGTCATGCTCGTGAATTGTTCGCGCGAATACCCGTATTCATGAATCGCGGCTTCGTTGACAGCAAGAATCTTTAAATCCGAAACGTCGAACACCAGGCAAGACAGCGGATTCGCCTCGAAAAAAGCCCGATACTGCTGTTGAGTTTCCCAGAGCGCCTCTTCCGCTTGCTTTACGCGCAGTAAAGCATTGATCGTGGCCGTAAGTTCATCGGCATCGATAGGCTGAACGAGATATGCGTCGGCGCCGCCCTCGAGCCCTTCCACTCGAGCTCTCGTGTTTACGTGGGTAGCCGAAACCTGCAGAACAGGAGTACGCGCGCTTTCCTGTCTTGATTTGATAATTCGACAAACGTCCAGGCCGCTGATGTCAGGAAGATTAACATCCAGTAGCACCAGGTCAGGCCGGGACGCCATCATTTCGAGTGCCTGCTCCCCCGTAGCGGCTTCCATTATGTCGAAGCCTGCTTTTTGTAGAATTCGCGAAACCGCATAGCGCTGAGCTTCCGTATCATCGACACACAGAATGAGCGCGCGCTTTTTTTGTACGGTATCGAACATTTCTGGAAGCTGTTCTATCTTTTGTATCGAATGTTGGGCTGAAATGCTGTCGGGATTTCCCTTACGCAATGCCAATTTTTTGGGAAAACTCCCGCTACTCACTGTGGCACCAGCTTGCGAAACTCACCACATCCGGTAAGTCTACCCATCCTTTTCAGGAGTAAGAAAAGTGCGAGCAAAGTACTCTCAGGTAGGGCTTGCCACAGCCGCAGAGAGATATAATGGACCTAGTAATTATCTCCCTTTAGCCCCGCCTGGGAGCGCGCTCCCGACCTGTAATTCATCATAGACCGTCGAACTTCACAGGAGATTTCAAATGGCGACTGTTCTGAACCAAAAGGCCGGAAATTTAGGCTCAATTCTGGCGCAGCATCGAGATGAAATTCTTGCCGAATGGCTTCGCGAGATGACTGGAACCACGCGCCGCAAAGATTTAATGAACGATGCGGAAGTTAAATCGCAATGCACCCGCTTTCTCGATCTGCTAATTGAATCCGCAGCAAGCGGAGGAACCAGTACGAGTGCGAAAAGTTACGATCCGATGCGCAGTATGCTCGAGGAAATTTCCCGTAGCCGCACCTTGCAAGGCTTCACTGCGACTGAGACCGCGACCTTTGTTTTCTCGCTCAAACGTCCTTTGTTCAACGCAATACGCGAAGACGTCAATGACGCAGCTGCCGTTGCTCAAGAACTGTGGACGGCCACGGAATTGTTGGACAACCTGGGTCTGTACACCGCGGAGGTTTACCTGAAATCCCGCGAGGAGGTCATCCGGCGGCAGCAGGAAGAAATGCTGGAGCTCTCGACCCCAGTGGTAAAACTCTGGGAGGGCATTCTTGCTCTTCCGCTCATCGGCACATTGGATAGCGCTCGCACTCAGGTTGTCATGGAGTCTCTGCTTGAGAGCATTGTCAAGACTAACTCCAAAGTTGCCATCATCGACATTACCGGTGTGCCAACGGTGGATACCGTTGTCGCACAGCATCTGCTCAAAACCGTGACCGCCGCACGGCTCATGGGCGCAGACTGTATTATCAGCGGAGTGCGCCCGCAGATCGCGCAGACCATTGTGCATCTCGGTATCAACCTTCTTGACGTCACCACCAAAGCGACCTTATCTGATGCGTTTGCTTTGGCTGCCAAGCGCACGGGGCTGGCATTTGTGCGCGAGCAAAAACAAAAGAAAGAGAAGCAAAACAAACTGGAAGACATTGAATAGGAGGCAAAAGTGGACAAAATCCCTATTCTGAGGATGGGCGAGTTCCTGTTGGTCACGATACAGGTTGATATGCATGATCGCCTGGCAATGACCTTACAGGACGATTTGACTACGCGGATAAGCGAAACTGGCGCGCGAGGCGTGCTCATCGACATTTCCAGCCTGGAGATTGTCGATTCGTTTATCGGGCGAATGCTGGGCAACATCGCCGCGATGTCCCGCGTTCTCGATGCAGAGACGGTCGTGGTCGGAATGCGCCCCGCGGTGGCAATTACTCTTGTTGAATTAGGGATGTCTCTGGCCGGAGTGAAAACGGCTCTCAACGTGGATACGGGAATGGAACTGTTGCGAACGTCACTGGACGGCGATGAGGCAATGAATGGCAGTTACGTCTAGCGAAACGATTCCTGTGGTTTCGGAATCGGACGTCGTCACGGTAAGGCAGCGAGTACGAGAGGCGAGTTCGCGCATTGGCTTTTCTCTCGTCGACCAAACCAAAATGGTGACGGCAGCGAGCGAACTGGCCCGCAACACGTTGATCCACGGTGGTGGTGGGGCGATGGATCTGATAATGCTGAATGGCCCGCGGTTGGGGTTGCGGCTGGTTTTCGTCGACAAAGGCCCCGGCATCGGCGACATTTCGCTGGCGCTACGCGATGGCTTTACGACGGGATCAGGTTTGGGGCTGGGGCTCGGTGGAGCGAAACGACTGGTTAACGATTTCGAAATCGATTCGAAATCAGGAGTAGGCACAAAGGTTACGGTCACGCGATGGAAGTAGGCGAACAATCCGCTAGTCAGGTGCTGCTGCAAATCACCGACGCCAGTGTTGCTGGGGAGGCGCGCAGGGTCGCGGTTCGCCTGGCTGAAGAGATCGGGATGGAAGAAAGTGATCGCGGGTCGGTTGCTATTGCAGTAACCGAAATGGCGACGAACATCGTCAAGCACGCTGAAACCGGGAGCATTGTGTGCGAGCAGCTCGGAACAAATGGCGCACGAGGCATTCGTTTCCTGGCGATTGATAAAGGTCCGGGAATTCGGAATATTAGCTCCGCATTAGAAGACGGCTACTCGACAGCGGGAACCAGTGGCAATGGCTTGGGAGCTGTGCGGCGCTTGGCAACTATCTTCGATATCTACTCCGCACCGGAGCGCGGTACCTGCATCATGGCTGACTTCTGGCCCCGAAGGAAAGCCAACGTGGATGAAAATCTCCGCTTGGGAGTGATATCGGTTGCTGTGCGCGGCGAGTCGGTCTGCGGTGACGGTTGGTTTTTCAAGACTGATCACGATACCGCATGGCTGATGGTCGCTGATGGCCTCGGTCATGGGGTGTTCGCCGCGGAAGCGGCGCGGGAAGCGAAACGCGTGCTTTCCCAGACTTCAGCTGATTCCCCGGCCGGAATCATGGGCGATGTGCATAATGCTCTAAGAAAAACGCGTGGTGCCGCGGCCGCGATTACTGCAATCGATCGCCGAAAGGGCACGCTTTCGTTTGCCGGTTTGGGCAACATCTCTGCGACTCTCGCAGATCGTGAAACCAGCCGAGGATTGGCGTCACACAATGGCACCCTCGGTCATCAAATGCATAAAATTCAGGAGTTCACATTCCCGTGGACCGACCACAGCACGCTCATCATGCATTCCGATGGCTTGGGGTCCAGGTGGAATTTGAAGGACTATCCGGGTCTCCTCAACAAACATCCGAGCTTAATTGCGGCAGTGCTTTATCGTGATTTTGCTCGGGAACGCGACGACGCGACCGTGCTAGTAGTTAAAAATTCTGTTCACTGAAGTCGTTATGGCCTTGAATCTGTTGCGAATGGATATCCGTTACGAGCACGATGTGGTGCTTGCGCGTCAACGTGCGCGGCAGGTTGCGGCCGCATTGAAGTTCGACACGCAGGACCAGACCCGAATTGCGACCGCCGTCTCTGAAATTGCACGGAATGCATTTCAGTATGGTGGGGGCGGCCTGGTCGAGTTCCAAATCGACAAAGATGCCGAGCCGAGGCTGACCGTTTCCGTCATAGATAAAGGAAAGGGCATCGGCAATCTGCGCGAAATCCTCGACGGCAAATACGTTTCCAAAACAGGGATGGGGTTAGGACTTTTGGGCGCGAAGCGGCTGATGGACTTCTTCCATGTCGAGACCGCACCCGGAAAAGGTGCCACGATCACATTAGGAAAGCTTCTTCCGAACAGGCATCCGTCTTTTGCGAAGAAGGATCTCGATTCGTTGCTGTCAAAACTCGAAACGCGCGCTCCACATAATCCTTACGAAGAGTTGCAGCAACAAAACAAGGAGCTGCTGAATACCCTGGAGGAGCTACGCGCACGCCAAGCTGAGCTGGCCCAACTGAATCAGGAATTGGATGAAACCAACCGTGGCGTTGTAGCGCTCTACGCCGAGCTGGACGACAAGGCGGATTTTTTGCAGCGTGCTTCTGAACTGAAGAGTCACTTTCTCTCGAACATGAGCCACGAGTTTCGCACGCCGCTGAATTCAATTCTGGCCCTTGGTCAGATTCTCATCGATCGCCTTGATGGCGATCTTTCCGCCGAGCAGGAAAAGCAAGTGCGTTTCATGCGGAATTCCGCTCAGAACCTACTCGACTTAGTGAACGACCTTCTAGATCTTGCTAAGGTGGAAGCCGGAAAAGTCACAATACGGCCGAGCAATTTCAGCGTCAATACCTTGTTTGCCGCGTTGCGCGGCATGTTGCGTCCGCTGCTGGTACAAAACTCCTCGGTGAAGCTGGTGTTTGATGATCCTGAGGAAGACATTCAAATCTACAGTGACGAGGCGAAGGTCTCGCAGATTCTTAGAAACTTTATTTCAAATGCTCTGAAATTCACTGAAAGGGGCGAGGTTCGGGTTTCTGTGGATCAAGAAGGTGGCAATACATTACGGTTCTCTGTGACGGATACCGGCATCGGTATAGCAGAAGATGACCAAGAGCGCATCTTCCAGGAGTGGACACAGCTCGAGGGCAAGCTGCAAAAAGCGGCGAAAGGTTCGGGCCTGGGATTGCCGCTTTCGCGCAAGCTGGCCCAGTTACTTGGTGGAAACGTCCATGTGAAGAGCCGGCTGGGCCTGGGGTCGACCTTCACAGCTGTCATACCTATGACGTTCAAAGGCGAGACCGACGTGGTTTATGTTCCGGAGGTCAAGCGCGAGCTCGACGCAGACCGAGTGCCGGTCTTAGTCGTAGAAGATAATCGTGAAGCTCTGTTTATCTACGAGAAGTATCTGAAAGGTAGCCGTTTTCAAGTTGTACCCGCCAGGAACATAGTCGAGGCGAAAGCATCTCTAAAGGCATTTCGGCCTGTCGCCATCGTTTTGGACGTACTGCTCGAAGGCGAGCATTCGTGGGACCTCCTCCGCGATTTGAAACAGGATTCGGCAACCCACGATATTCCGATCTACGTCGTGACCGTCGTTGACAATCGCCAAAAGGCGCTTGCGCTCGGTGCTGACGGATTTCAGGCAAAGCCCATCGATCGCATTTGGCTGCTGGACCAACTCAACATGATTGCGTCGGGCAAAGTGCATCCGCGTGTCCTCATTATCGATGACGATGAAACCTCCCGTTATCTTGTGAGAACAGTCCTGGCCAACACTGGCTGCGAGATGCGGGAGGCGGAGGGAGGAATTGAGGGAGTGCGACTAGCCAAAGAATACGAACCCGACATAGTGATTCTGGATCTCGCAATGCCCGATTTAAATGGATTCGAAGTCTTGAGGGAATTGAATCGCGACCCGCACACCAGCAGTTCGCACGTGATTGTTCATACGTCGAAAACGCTTGGCGAGCAAGATTATTCGCGCTTTGGCCAGGCCTTGGAAGTAATTCCCAAGGACGTTATGAAATCGAGAGACAAGGCAATTGCACAATTCACTGAAGCTTTTCGGAAAGCGGGTGTGAACTTAAGTCTTTTGGCGAAAGACCATTCCATGGCGGTGAATCATGTCTAACGGCACGAAAAACAAACTCAAAGTGTTGTGCATTGATGACGACGAGTCGGGGCTTCTGTTGCGAAAGCTGCTACTGGAAGCCGAGGGCTACGAAGTTTTGACTGCCGAAAATGGACGTGGCGGGTTATCTGTCCTTGAAAATCATAGGGTCGATGCTGTCGTCCTGGATTATGCGATGCCCGCAATGAATGGCGGCGAAGTCGCGGCCATGATTCGTAGCAAGTGGCCGACTCTCCCCATCATCATGCTCTCCGGTTACACCGAAGACGTGCCGAACGAGGTCCGTCCCCTGGTGAACGCATTCGTTTCCAAGGGCGACTCGACTCCTGAGTTGCTGAATATCATCGGGCAGTTTTTGAACGGACGTGACAAAGCACGATTAACGATTCTGAATGTCGATGACAATCAAGGTCATCGATACGCAATTTCACGCGTACTCACCGATGCCGGATTCGACGTGATTGAAGCAGGGACTGGGACCGAAGCATTAAATAGGGCTTTATCCCGCCCGAACCTGATCATCCTCGACGTCAACCTTCCGGATATGCTTGGCTTCGATGTATGCAAAAAACTGAAGGCAAATCCAGTGACACGCGATATTCCAATCATTCATATTTCAGCGACTTATCCCAGCGAGGCGGCCCGCCAGGAGTCCATGGTAAGCGGGGCTGCGCGTTTCATGCCTCACCCGCGAAATGTTTATGACGTGGTTCGTGCAGTGAATCAGGAGCTCGGCAACGGCATGCACCGTCGCCAGGGATAACCCCGGGCCCCGTTCGCCATCAGCCACATTGCAAAAGTATGCTGTAGTTCGAAGTCCTCTGGCTCACGATTTAGGAAAATCCCTGACGCAGAAAAAATGATCGCGATGGCATTCTTCTAGGGATGGCAAAGCGATCCCTTAAGATCGTGCAGTACATCGATCGGTCTCCCTCCCGCGGGGTATGCAGTTTTTGCAATCGTGAGTTCCGCACGCCATTGCCGGTTCTTCACAAACCTGATGAAGCTTTGAAGTATTTAACCGAAATGTTTGAGCGACACTCATGTCGTGATAAATCCGTCATCGCAGATAAATAAACTCCTCCTTGTTCGGCCTTTCTCTCAACTCTGTCGCGAAGTTGTATATTGGCAGGTACTTCCAAATTTCCGGAGCGCCTATGACCAAGTTGCTCGCCGCTGTGATCGTCATTATTGAGGCTTTCATCTCCACATCCGGTATCGCACAGCAGACAGTTACGATTGATACCGGAAAACTGAAAGGTGCAGTTGCAGATGGCGTGACTTCTTTCAAGGGCATTCCTTACGCGGCGCCGCCGGTCGGCGACTTAAGGTGGCGTCCACCACAACCAGCAGCTAAATGGTCTGGTGTGCGCGACGCAATTGCGTACGGGCACGATTGTATGCAACTTCCGTTCCCCAGCGATGCCGCTCCGCTGGGGACGACTCCAGCCGAGGACTGCCTTGTGCTGAACGTGTGGGAGCCGGAGCATCGAACCGGGAAATTACCCGTGCTGGTTTGGATCTACGGCGGCGGTTTCGTCAATGGCGGAAGTTCTCCGGCGGTATATGACGGCAGCCAATTCGCAAAGCGGGGATTGGTTTTCGTGAGCTTCAACTACCGCGTCGGTCGGTTTGGTTTTTTGGCGCATCCAGCTCTGACTAAAGAAAGCAAAGATGGCTTGCTCGGTAACTACGGCTATATGGACCAGATCGCCGCAATGAAATGGGTTCAGCGGAATATAGCCGCATTCGGTGGAGATCCACACGAAGTCACAGTTTTCGGCGAGTCGGCCGGCGGCGGTTCGGTCCACATGCTGATGACGTCACCACTCGCCGAAGGTCTATTCGAGCGCGCCGTGGTTGAATCTGGAGGTGGCAGAACTTTATTGCCGAGCACAGGTCTTCACGAAGGCCGAGGAGATCGACCCTCTGCGGAAGACATCGGTGTTGCGTTCGCAAAGAAGAATGGCATCACTGGCGATGACGCCGAAGCTTTGAAAAAGTTGCGCGCATTACCGGCTGAGACGGTAGTCGATGGATTGAATATGGCAAGCATGGGGCCTGCCGCGAGCACCTATCCCGGCCCGATGATCGACGGCAAAATCGTGACCGACAAAGTTGAGACGCTCTACAAAGAAGGCAAATACCAGCACGTTCCAATGGTCGTAGGCGCGAACAGCATGGACATTGGCTTCTCGCGGGCTCACACCGTCGATGAAGTGTTTGCTCCATTTGGCTCTAACGCCGACGCGGCTAAAACGGCCTATGATGCCGCAGGTGCGAAAAATGTAATGTTGCTGGGAATGAAGGTGGCGGCTGATCAACTCATGATCGAGCCCGCTCGTTTCATCGCTCAAACACTCTCCTCCCAGGGAGACAGTGTTTGGGAATATCGCTTCGCCTATGTGGCGAGTTCCATGCGCTCGCAATGGCCCGGTGCTCCGCATGCGACAGAAATTCCTTTTGTGTTCGACACCGTAAAAGCCAAGTATGGCGCTCAGCTCACTGCACAGGACGAGTCCATCGCGCGTCAAACCAACGAGTACTGGGCAAACTTTGCGAAGACCGGTGACCCGAATGGCGCATCGTTACCCAAATGGCCGCGCTATACGATTGCAGATGAAATTCTGATCATTCAACCAGGCGGACCTCTGGCCGAGCCGGATCCATGGAAGACGCGCTTGGATTTAACACAGCAACTTGTGGAGGCCAGGGAAAAGCTCACCGCAAGCGGAGCCAAATAGTTTTTTTATCTGGCGTTCAGACAGAAAAGGAATGTACTTCGCGATCGAACTGTGCTCTTGAGATAGCGCGAGTGTAGATTATGATCGGAACGCAATGGGGAATTCCGATCCGGATCGATGCAAGGCGGTAGCTCTGAGGATTTTTTCTTTCCTGCTGCTCTGCTTTGTCGTTCCCATTGCAATTCGTGCCCAGAATTCAACGGCGAAACACCCGCCCAATGCGCCTCTTCAATGGGCGAATGAGCCGCAGGGTGCTAACCGCTGCATTTTGTGTCATCGCGCAGAAGTTGAAGGCTATTCCAAATTCGCGATGGCACATTCCTTGCGCAAGGCCGGGAACGAACCCATCGGCTCCGTTTCGACTGCTGACACAAAGATCACCATTTCTGACCACCAGGACGGATATTGGCAGCGCCTGGAAAGTAATGGTTCAACTACGAATTACCGAATCGACTATGTAATCGGTTCGGGCAATCACGCTTCCGGTTACCTGCTCGATTTAGCAAATCATCTTTTCCAATCGCCCGTCGCCTACTACAAGACTCGTCATGCTTACGATTTGGCCCCCGGCTACGAAGGATTACCGAATCCTGATTTCACGCGACCTGTGACTGAAGCATGTCTGTTTTGCCACTCGGGAACCGCGCTGCCCGTCGCAGGAACCCGCAACAAATATCACTCACCAGCATTCTCGGCAGAAACGATCACATGCGAGCGCTGTCACGGACCAGTTGAAAAACATCTGGCCGACCCGCGCAAAGGAACGATCATCAATCCAGCTAAGCTTGAACCGGTTGCACGTGACAGCATTTGCGAACAATGTCATTTGCTCGGAGTTGGAAGAGTGCTCAATCCGGGAAAGAAGTTTTCTGACTTTGTTCCCGGCGAGCCCCTTGAGGATGTCTTTACCACATATCATCTGGTGCTTCCTCCCGGCTCAGACTCCGGCAAGTTCAAGGTCATTAGCCAGGTTGAGCAGCTTGCGAGAAGCACATGCTCGCGCATGAGTGCCGGACGGATGTGGTGCGGTACATGCCACAATCCTCACGATAAGCCCGTCGATGCGGTCGCATATTTCAGGAACAAATGTCTCTCCTGCCACACGGGCGCGTTCTCGCCTTCTCACCCGGACAAAAACAGTAACTGCATCGGCTGCCACATGCCCCGGCGAAACGCGAAAGACGGTGGCCACACGGTGTTCACCGATCACCGCATCGAGCGGCGGCCGTCTGTCGAACAACCGCTTCCTGAAAATGTCGACATCGCTGCCTGGCGAGAACCCGCCTCCGAATTTCGGAAACGTAATTTGGGGATTTCCTACATCAACTACGGAGCAGAACGCCGTTCGCCGGAATTTGTCGTGCGGGGTTATCGCCTGCTGACGCAGGTGCAGCAGCAATTTGCCAATGATGATGCGCTGTTCACGGCAATCGGAACGGCGCTGCTGCTTGGCAAACAGGCGCACGAAGCTGAATTCGCTTTCGACCGCGCACTGCAGCTCAACCCTAATTCGGTTAGCGGCGAGACAAACGACGCTTCGGCATACTTGCAGGCGGGAGACGTCGATGAAGCAATAGCGCATCTCGAGCGCGCTGTTACTCTCGACCCACTAGATTTGACCGCAGTTGCTCCGCTCATTGATTTGTATAAGCAGAAAGGGAACCTTTCGCGGGCCAACGAACTTTCCGCCAAGATCGCCGTTGCGCTCGATGAACAGTCCGCTCCAGCTGCGCACACCGAGCAAATTTCAAAAAGCCCCGCAGAGAAAACTTACAAGAACATCCAGGTATTGACGGGCATTCCCTCCGATCAGCTGATCCCAGCCATGCGCTTTATTGCTCAATCTCTCGGAGTGAACTGCAGCTATTGCCATGTGCCCAATCATTTCGACGACGACTTTAAAAGAACGAAGCAGACATCGCGCAAGATGATGCGGATGATGAATTCAATTAATGCCGGCAACTTTGATGAAGTTCGGGCTGTCACTTGCTACTCGTGTCATCGAGGCGCGCCAAAGCCGCAGAGCATTCCTGAGATTGCGGGAAATTTGCACTCGCAACCTGCACTGGCTCCCGTTGCTGAAACATCGATAGCAAATCTGCCGACCGCTGATGAGATCATTGACCGCTACATTCAAGCTGTGGGAGGAGCCGCAGCGATCGACGCAGTTGCCAGCCGTGAAGAGCAGGGAACTTTAACTTCTGGCGAAAAAATAACCCCGATCGAAATTTTCGACGAATTTCCTGACCGCCATGTTTTCATTCGACACGCAGCAGACAAACAAGATTTCACAATCATCAATGGTTCAGCAGGCTGGTTTGGTTCAGCCGGGCATTCTCTTCATGACCTCCAAAGTTCAGAAATCGATGCGACGAAACTAACCACCAACCTGCATCTCCCGACAGAAATAATAGGTCTGTTCGCAGAATTGCATAGGGAGTATCCCGAAAATGTGGACGACCGCGAAGTCTACGTCCTCTCGGGCAGAACGCCCGGCCATCCGGAGGCAAAATTCTACTTCGACGAGAAGACAGGATTTCTGATTCGAATCCTGCAGTTCGTAGACTCACCGCTGGGGCAGGCGACAGTAGAAACACACTATGACGACTATCGCGTGGTCGACGGAGTTAAAGTCCCGTTCCGCTGGACCATCGTCGAAGGAAGTCAAAACTCAAACATTCAACTCGAAAAAGTTCAACAGAACATCGCCATTGACGAGGAACACTTTGAGAAGCCGAAGCTATGACGCTTGATTTAACAGCTTTAACCCTGGCCTTAGGCTTCAACCCGGTTGTACAGCCTGTATTCTTCCGACATGATCGATGCAAATGGGCGAAACGTAAGAACTCCATTACCCGTTTTCACCACCCAATCAGTTGACGAGGAACTCAGAGGCGTCGCAGAGAGCAAATCCTTGCGCGAAAGCCTTGACGGAACCCCGCCCACCGCGAACAGCGCAATGGGGCCATGGAGCAGCGCGACGTTGTTCGGAGTTTCTTTCTCGATTGGCTCCAGCCACAACGGCATTTCAAATTCAACTTCGACGCGGTCACCATCTTTCCAACTGCGCTGCAGAGCAAGAAACTTCCCAGGCTCAATTGCGCTCTCTGCGCGGCCTCCATTGACCGAGACACTTGTCTTCGCGCCTGCCCACGCAGGAATGCGCACGTAAACGGTAAACGTCTCTGGCCTGGCCAAACTCAAAGCAAGTTGAGTCGTGTTTCCCCGCGGATAATCCGTATTCTGTGTGAGCGTGCATTGTGTGTTGTTTTGCATCCACGACAAGCGCGAAGGAATGAAGAGATTCACATATACGCCGTCGTTCCCTTTGTAGTAAGAGCTGATGCCATAATCTGCTGTCACCTGCGGGAAGGTCCCCGAGCAGCACGGCCACTTGTCGCGATAGTGCACCTTCCGTCCGGAGTTGTTGTAGTCGGAGTAATAAAAACTTGTTCCGTCCGCCATGATCGGCGTCGCGCCGGCGATCGTGTTGTACAGCACTCGTTCCATGCTGTCGCCGTATCGTGAGTCCCGAGTCACACGCAGTAAATACCGCGTAATTTTGAAGTGTCCGTAAGACCCACAAGGAGTCTCAAAGCTGGCGTGTGTCGTGCCGAGACTCGCATCGAGCAAGTGCTGACCAGGCACAACGAACGCCTCATCCGGTCCCCATCCGCCCGTGGCGTAGCTTTGCTCCTGCACCATGCGCAGCCCATTCTGTGCAGCTCGCAGATATTTCTCATCTCCGAGCACCAGGTATGATTGCATCGCGGAACTCAGCGCGTTCACGTGACTATATGCATGCTCGCCCGGAAGAACATTTTGGTCGTCAGCCAGCGGTCCAAAATAATCGTATTCAATGAAACGTACCGCCAGGTCCCGGTACCGCGATTTTCCGCTGCGCTGGTACGCTAGAAAGAAATTCTCTGGCAAAGTGTAGGTTTCGTCCCAGGTATCGGCCACCATCTTGTGCGGACGCGCCCGCTGTTCCGCCCGACTTAAAGCTTTCTCGGGAAGGTACGGCAGGACGGCTTGCGTCGCGCGCCAGTGTACATCGAGCGCATCCGGACACTGAGCGAACTCATGTGCATCGATCAACCCGCAACTCGTCTTGTCGTATGTATAAGCGGGCAGGTGATAGCCAACGTAGAACTTTCCCGAAGGTTCAACCGTTTCGCCGAAGGCGCGAACCAGCCGGTGCACTTTCTCCTGGGTGGGCTTATTTCCCGTGACCGCGTATGCGCGCGCCAGCGCGGAAACATATTGCCCGAAGCTGTGCCCTGGAACGAAGCCGTGAAAATCTTCCGGAGGGCTGAAGTCATCGGCGTTGTCGTACCAGCCTCCCATATCAGGTCCCGGAGCCGGCATCCCCTCGCGCTCACGAAATGGTTTCAGCATCGCGTCCTCGTTCAGGTAAAGAAACAGATCGTGGTTGTGATCGAACTGTTCTTTGAGTGGCCCATTGAGAAGCTGTACTTCCGAATAATTGAAAGATGAAAGAGGAGGAGTAACCGCCATTTTCGCGCTCGCGGATTCAGAATTCGAAGCCCACAACCGTGTGCGTGAAAGCGCCGCCGACCCGGCAGCGATCAAGGCGCTGTTCTTCAGAAGCTGTCTTCGTGTGGTATTCATTTTGCCTCCTCCAGATCACCTCAATTGTAGCTTGTAAACGTTATCCTCGATTATGCCGTCTACGCAACAGGCAAATTGCCCGGTGCCGACGGCTCACGCGGCTGCGCTGTTTTGCATTATGGGTGCCGATTCGAACCTGCCTTCAATGTCGTCATTCAGCGCCAATCAATATCCAGTCAGGCCAATATCTTTCGCATTTACTTAGAGATACAAGTTTTCTTGAAGCACCAAAACCCCTCTCTAAGAGATGAAGTTAGCGAGAGCTCTAGTACAAAACCACTAATTTTGCTTGACTACTGTATACAACATGCGATAGCGTACTCAGCCTGTGAGCAAACGCTTACTCAAATACATCCTGTTTGTCTAACAACATCGCAATTGCCGCCACGCGTTGCGGCATGAGCAGCGAACTCCCTGAGGAGGGGCGTATGACTTTGAAACTCAGATCACAAGTCATTCTGGGCCTGATCGTTTTTTGCGTCTCCATCTGCCACGCGCAGTTCACCAGCAACGTCCAGGGCCTCGTGCAGGACCCATCGGGAGCAGTTGTGCCGAAAGCCACGGTGACCATCACCAACAATGCCACCGGGGCTGCTACCACCACGACCACCGACCAGGACGGCAACTTCCGTTTTCTCAGCCTCGCGCCCGGCGCATACAAGCTGAAGGTGGAAGCTTCCGGTTATGCAGTCTCGCAAACGGATGTCACCCTGCTCACCGAGCAAAACCTGAACGTGCCGGTGACTTTGAAGGTCGGTGCCGTCACCGAAGCTGTGACTGTCACCGAAGCAAGTCCGCTCGTCGATACCGCAGACAGCCGTACGCAAATGACGCTTGAGAATCAAGCCGTCGCGCAGCTGCCAATTATTGGCCGGAACCTCGTCACGTTGGTGACGATGGCCCCTGGTGTCTCCGGCTTGGGCACGAGCACCTCGGGCAGCCCGGCCTCGGGTGTAGACAATTACTCAACCGAAGAACAAGTTGATGCCAGCGCAAACGGACAGGGCCAGAACAACAATCAGTACGTGGTGGACGGTTTGGACGTCACTAGCGGAATCCGCCAGGGCGTATTGAACCTGACGCCGCAGCCCGCCGCCATCCAGGAGACCAGCGTCCAAGTCAACACCTTCACAAGCGAGTACAGCCGCGCTGCCGGATTACAAACCATGTTTACGACGAAGTCCGGCACAGACGAATTCCACGGTTCGGCTGAAGACTACTTCAATTACGAGAAAATGTTCGCCGCCCAGCACTTCGTCGGATATCCATACAAGCCGTTCCACTCAAACAACATGGATTTCGCGATCGGCGGTCCGATATTTCCGCACCATAATAGCTTCTTCTACTTCGCGGTCGAGCCTCTGCGATCCTCGTCAAGCGCTGGAGGGTCAGCAACGTTCGCGGCTCCCGAGTTCATTGCGTTTGCGCAAGCAAACAATCCTAATACAGTCGGCACGCACATTCTTAGCACCTACCTTCCTTCGGGCATCGTAGGCGCCACGACCTCTAGTACTGCCTCGCAAGTTCTGGGAGCAGGAGTATGCGGCACAGCTGCTGCAGAAAACATTCCTTGTAACTTGCCCATGATGGATACAGGCGCTTTCGGGGCGACGTCTGTGAGAAATGGCACGCAGTACTTTGCCCGCATCGACCAGGGATTCAGGAAAGACCGCATTTATGTCAGTCTCTTCAGGACTCTCTTGTTGACTGGCGCGCCATCGCCCATGACGCAGTTCTCTGCGTTGAATAACACGTGGCAAGTAGCAGGTCAGGCCTCGTGGACACACACTTTCTCTCCATCAACTCTTAACGAGTTCACCGCCGGGCAGAGTCGGGTAGAAGGCGTTCTCGGCAGCGGAGCCAAGGACTATACAGTTCCATCCATCACTGTGAATGGAATCAATGTCGACTCTGGGCAAGCTTATGGCGTCGGTTTTGCGCAAGGAGATTTCATTCAGCACAACTATCACTGGCGCGATGTGCTCACCCATGTGCAAGGCGCGCACACGTTGAAGTTCGGTTACGAGGGCTGGTATGGCGATGACGTGGAGCCATTCCAGGGCCCCTGGTCGCAGCCAAAATTCGCCTTCGACAATCTGTTGCAGTTGGCAAATGACGATCCCAACAACGAGAACGGAATTTACTACAACCCGCAGACCGGAAAGGAGCAGTTGTGGAACTGGGATGCGGCTTCTCGGACGTTTGGATTATTTGTGCAAGACACATGGAAAGCGCGACGGAATCTAACTTTGACTTTAGGTTTGCGCTATGACGATAGCGGGAATCCGTGGTCTAAGAGCGACTCCACTGTCTTTGGCAACTTCTACCTTGGCACGGGCGATACCGAGCAACAGCAGATTGCCAACGGCTACGCCAAAGCGACGCACAATGCGTTGCTGCACTCGGTCAATAATCTGTTTAGCCCCCGCCTTGGCTTTGCCTGGGATGTGACTGGCAGCGGCAATACTGTCGTGCGTGGTGGATTTGGCATTTACAACAATTGGCTCACACAAGCCAACGTGCAGGAAGAATTCCGTGGCAGCCCGCCCGGAGAAGTTAGCCCGACCTTTGTCAGAGGCGGGACAGCAACCGCGGACGCTCCTATTTTCGTTCTTGGAACCAGCAGTAAACCTCCATTCGGCTTCACGTTCCCAACTTTCCAGGGAGGCTTGAACTCACAAGGAGGCGTGGTCGGCGCTAACTTCGCAATCGGCGGCATCAATCCGCTCCTGAAATCGCCGAAGGCAGACGTCTGGTCATTAAGCGTGGAGCGGAAGATAACAAACTATTTGGCAGCCAGCGCGGGGTACAACGGCTCACACTCTTATGACATTGTCGCGAATGGCAACAGCATCGGTAATGTGAGTTATGGCGTCAATATCAATGTTTTGCCGGGGGACCTGATTAACGAGATGAACACTAGCCCAACGGCAATAAACCCCAGCCCGACGGGGCTCAATCATAGTTTCGGAGCCATCACGTATGCGGACAACAACCGCTACGGGAATTACGACGCAGTGTTCTTCGATCTGAAAGGGCACTTCTCGCGCGGCTATGTTGACGCCTCCTACACGCGCTCTCGTTCCATGGATGACGCGTTAGCTTATCCGGATCCCTTTAACCCAGCTCAGTACTACGGTCCGTCAAACTTTGACGCACCGAATCGCTTTTCGCTGAGCTTCAATTACTCACTCAAGGGACTTAACAATGGTGTGGGTGCAATTGGCCGACTCACCGGTGGATGGGGTCTCAGCGGCACCAGCATCATGCAGTCCGGGTATCCCATTACTGCCATGAATTACAACGGTTTCGTTGCAGTTTGCCAAAACGGCGCGCTCAGCAGCACTCCGGTGGCAAAGGGAGGCGGTTGCTCGGCCACTAATCCCGCCGTATCCGTTGCCGCCGGAAGCGGCGACTACAACGGCGACGGAAATAACCTCGATTTCCCAAGCGCAGTCAATTATCAGCAGCGCACGGGCAACAGTTCCTGGCTATCGGGAGCAATTCCAAAAAGTGATTTCGCGGTTCCCACTATTGGTCAGGAGGGGAATGAGAAGCCGCAACAGTTTCGCGGACCGAATTTCATCGAAACGAACATCAACATCTACAAAGACACTGCAATCACCGAGAGAGTCAACTTCCAACTCCGGTTTGAGATTTTCAATCTTTTCAACCGGGCAAACTACGCCTGGAACGGAAACGGTTTCAACAACGGCGGAATCGACGTGAATTATCCGGATTCAAACTTCGGATTTGCCACCGCGTCCCACGAACCACGTTTCTGGCAACTCGGAGGCAAGATTTCCTTCTGAGCCCAACCTCCAACTCAAGCCGGCCCACTTCAAACCAGGAGTGGGCCGTTTTTATTTAGATGGAGGCCACCCGCGAACGCTTTCTGTTTAACGAAGGGCAGGAAGAGATCCGCAAAGTATGTAATCCTGTCACAGACGATGCCTGTCGTGCCTTCCAAATTTAAGTTCCTCGTTCTGGCCCTGCTGCTCTTATCCTTTTCTTCTCCGATTATTGCCCAAAATCAGAGCCAGCGTCAGGCGATCGCTTCCGCACTCCAGAACAATGCTTTTCCAGAAGCTCTCAAACTACTTGAACCCGCGCTCGCGCAATCACCGGCTGATGCGCAACTATGGGCGATGCAAGGCGCGGCTTACGCCGGAGAGCACCGCAACGCGGAAGCACTCTCGTCCTACAACAAAGCCCTGACGTACTCCCCCGATTATCTGCCTGCGCTCACGGGCGCGATTCAAATCGAATTTGACGCTGCCAATGCTGCCGCGATTCCGCTGCTGCAGCGTGTTTTGCGTCTCCGGCCCGGTGATCAAACCAGCCACGGCATGCTTGCCGTGCTCGAATATCAACAGGGCAACTGCGCCGCTGCGGTCCCTCACTTCGAAAAATCCGGGACGCTCTTCGACTCACGGCCCACTGCACTGCACGCGTACGCCACCTGCCTGGTAAAGCTGAAACAATTCGATCCTGCTTCTGCCGTGCTCCAGAAGAGCCTCGCAATGAATCCGGAAAATATCGAGGAACGGCGCTTGCTCGCCTCCGTGCAGCTCATGGCGAACAAACCCCAGGAGGCAATCGCCACCCTTGAGCCCTTGCTGCAAACGACGAACGAAGACGCTGCAACTCTGGAACTCGCGGCCAGCGCCTACGAGGATTCCGGCGACACTGACAAAGCAGTCAGCACGTTGCGCCATGCGATCATGCTCGACCCCCAAAACGTGCAGCTTTACCTCGACTTCGCATCGTTATGCTTCTCGCATCAATCCTTTCAGGTCGGCATCGACGTCGTAAACGACGGGATCGCGCAGCAGCCCGACTCAGCGCAGCTCTACTTCGCGCGCGGAGTTCTATACGTGCAACTCGCGGACTATGACAAAGCTGAAGCCGATCTGAACAAAGCGTACGAACTCGACCCGACTGAGTCGCTCACCGCAGCTGCGCAAGGACTGCTGGCAGTGCAACAGAACGATCTCGATCGCGCCCTCTCCGATGTGCAACAAAAGCTGAAAGCAAAACCGAACGACCCCTTATTGCTTTATCTGCGGGCTGACGTTCTTGCGCAAAAAGGAGCCGAGCCGGGCACTCCCGAATTTCGCACTGCGGTCGAATCCGCTCGCAAGGCCGTCGCTCTGCGGCCTTCACTCGCACCCGCGCACGCCGTTCTCGCCAAGCTTTACATGGATTCCGGGCAGAACCAGCTCGCGGTTGCGCAATGCCGCAAAGCGCTCGCGACAGATCCAAAGGACCAAACTTCTCTCTACCGGTTGATTCAGGGATTGCGAAAAACTGGGAAGACTGCAGAAATTCCAGACCTGTTGAAGCGCTTGGCGCAATTACGTCAACAAGACGTCGCGCAGCAACGCCAACGCTACCGTTACAAGGTGGTTGAAGGCGGCGCGCAATAATCTGATTGAGCGAGCAGCCGTCCGAAATATTTTTTAATTACTGCTGCGTCCCGGGCTTGGCCTCATACAATTTGTATTTATTGCCCGAAGCTTCTGCTTGACGCGCTTGCTGTCTAAGATCTGCAAGCCGCTTAACCAGTGCCGGCAATTCGCTCTTGTCCTTGCCGCTTTGCCGCAAGGCTTGAATCAGGTGGTACAGCGATTCCTGGTCCGATGGATTCTGCGCCAGAGCGCGACGGGATTCTGTAATTGATTCATCAATTTCGCCCTGCTTCAGATAAAGATTTCCCAGCAGATCATGCGCCAGCGTCAAATCTGGATTCAACTCCGCCGCGCGGGATGCCGCCGCTATCGCCTGCTTGAACTGTGGCGTATCGGGATCGGCGCCTTGCTGGAAAAGAATCTCCGCCTCGAGATAATGCAGAAAAGCATCGCTCGGGTGATCGCGCAGCTGTGCCTTCACCGTCGTTAAGGCCTGTCCGAGATTACTCTGCTGCATTTGCGCCAGACCCTCGGCAACTGCGCTCGATGTCTGCTTGGGATCTAACTTATTCGCCTTTTCGAAATCAGCTTCCGCCTTCTCGTACTGTGCCATCTGGATGAGTAGCACCCCGCGGGAAACGTAAAGCTGCGCTGCGTCGGGATTTTGTTTCAATCCCACATCGATCATGTCGACGCCAACCTGAAACGATTGGTGCGCTAAAGAGATCGCCGCGAAATCGACGTAGTATTTCGTCTTTTTCGGATCGCGCACAATTGCCTGTCGCAGCAGAGCCACCGCTTTTGGGGTGTCGCCAGACTCTTCGTAAGCAGACGACGCCAAGTCCAGCGCGTCCGGATCGGGCGAACTCGCGTTGAGCAGCGGTTCCAAAGTTTCAACTGCATCTTTGGATTTGTGCGCTGCCAACTGGGCTACCGCGAGGTTGTATCGCGAGTGCGCATCATTCGGTTCAAGTGCGAGCAACTGACGAAAGACAGGAACAGCTTCTTCGGCTCGATTCACTTCCATCAAGCACGTTCCATACTGAGCCAATGCCGCTGGCTGCGAGGCAATGACCTGAGACGCAGCTTCGAAGTGCTTCGAAGCCGACACACAATCGTGCTGCTTGTAGTTCAGCACTCCGAGCATGGCGTTCGCTGTCGGATCGCCCGGCCGAAGTTTGACAATCCGCTCCAGCAGCGGCATGGCCCGCTTGCTCCCCGATTGGTATTCGAGCTCAGCCGCGCCTTCGAGCGCGGGAATGTAGTCGGCAGAAATCTTGAGCGCGCGATTGTATGCTACGAGAGCATCGTTCTGGCGACCGAGGCCCGCGTAGGCCATGCCTTCAAAAAACAGCAACTTCGGATCCGCTGGGCTCTGCTCGACTGCGGGGCGCACTAACTCAAGCGCATGTTGAAAATCCCGCTGCTGCAAGGCATTTTCAATCGCGCGGTCCGATGGGGCGGGCGAATTCTGGCCAGCTAGCGGAATCGCAAAAAACGAAAGGAGAAGCCAGGAACTTCTCAGCCGGAGCCCTCGCAATTGGAACATAGTGAAACGTCTAGCGCGCAAACTCGTGAAGTCACATCAACTTACATTTGAGGAGTGTCGGATAGAATATAAGCACAGTAAACGTTTCCGCAAATTCAGTTGCTCCCGGAAATGTAGCGCATGAAAATAACCCGCCGTCTTTTTGTCACCCTTTCCGCCGCCGCTTCCGCAGGGCGTCTGTTTGCCCAAGGTGTAGCCCCGCGCTCGGTGAAGCCACAGGCCAAGCCTGCTCCTTCTGGTCGCCCATTCGACGCGCATTTCGTCGACATCGCACATGAAGCCGGTCTGACCGCTCCCACAATCTACGGCAATCCTGATTCCAAGGATTACATTCTTGAAGCTACCGGTTGCGGCTGCGCTTTTATCGACTACGACAATGATGGGTGGATGGATTTGTTCGTTCTCTGCGGCACTCGACTCGGCGGCGATCCTCCCGAAGCCACAAACCGGCTATACAAAAATAATCGCGATGGAACTTTCACTGATGTGACCGAAAAAGCTGGCCTGCATTCAGTCGGCTGGGCATGCGGCGTGTGCGTCGGCGACTATAACAACGACGGCTTCGAAGATCTCTTCATTACGTACTTCGGGCAGAACAAACTTTATCGCAACAATGGCAATGGCACTTTTACTGACGTAACCAAACAGGCTGGTTTGCTCAGTGATGTTTCGCGCTGGGGCGCCGGCTGCACCTTCATCGACTACGACCGCGACGGCCACCTCGATTTGTTCGTCTCCAATTATCTTCAGTTCGATTTCAAGCATGTCCCCAAGCCGGGCGCAAATAGCAATTGCAATTGGAAGGGAATCCCTGTCGAGTGCGGCCCGCGCGGCTTGCCAACCGGTTATCACTCGCTCTATCACAACAACGGAGACGGAACATTCACCGAGGTGAGCAAACAGGCTGGCATCTCGGAACTGCGCGAAAGCTATGGTATGACGGCCGTCACAGCCGATTTCAACGAAGACGGCTGGCCCGATATTTATGTCGCGTGTGATTCAACTCCGAGTCTTCTGCTCATGAACACTGGCAAGGGCACATTCAGTGAAGAAGGTGTTCTGCGCGGCGTGGCTCTGAGTGATGACGGCATGGAACAAGCCGGAATGGGAATTGGAATCGGCGACTACGATCTGGATGGACATTTGGATATCTTCAAAACTCATTTCGCCGAAGATACCAACGGCCTTTACCACAACGATGGCACGGGAAATTTTGAAGATGTAACCCGCAAAGCCAAGATCGGCGTCGAAACCCGCTTCATCTGCTGGGGAGCAGGCATGGTTGATCTCGATAATGACGGCTATCCCGACCTGTTCATGACCGCCGGCAACGTCTATCCGCAAATTGAAAAGTCACTCCCGCAATACGCGAAGAACAATCCGCGCGTAGTTTTCCGAAATCTTGGGAACGGCACCTTTGAAGAACTCATCGAAGAAGCCGGTCCGGGAATTGCCGCTGCCCATTGCAGCCGTGGTTGCGCATTCGGCGATTTCGACAATGATGGCGATCTCGACATCCTGATCATCAACCTTAACCAGCCGCCTTCCTTACTTCGCAACGACATGAAAGGCGATCATCACTGGTTGAAGATCAAGCTGGTCGGAACAAAATCGAATCGCAGCGCAATCGGCGCGCGTGTCATCGTTCACTATGGCGCCAAGAAGCAGGCGCAGGCTGTCCTGAGCCAATCGAGCTTTTATTCCTCAAATGACACACGTCTTCACTTCGGCCTCGGAGCTGAAAAGACGGCCGACATCGACGTGCATTGGCCGAGTGGCGCGTCAGAAAAGTTCAAAGCCATACAGGCTGACCGTCTGGTCACAATAAAAGAAGGTGAGGGAGTTGTTTCCTCATCTCCCCTAAAAGGCCCCTAACGACGAAATCACGAAAGCGCTTTCTCCGGGCAAAGCTCTGGGCGGCATAGATTTTGCTTGACAGGCAGCAGACACCGCGGATATTGTATCCACGTTCAAAGTAAACGTTTGCTCGATCGCGGTATTTCACCGGGGTTTCCGACCAGCTCATCAGCGCGGATTTCTTTCGCTTCGGAGGAGAGCTATGAGAATGCAACGGGCCAAGCGGGCGTTTTATTCTGCGGTTCTCTCGTCAGTCCTTCTGTTTCCATCCCTTGTCCAGGCGCAATACAGCAGCAATGTTCAGGGATTCGTCCTCGATCCCAGCGGTGCTGCCGTCGCCGACGCTTCCGTCACATTGCGCAACGTGGATACTGGTGTCGAGAGTACGACGAAGACATCCGCCTCGGGCAACTACCGCTTCAGCAGTCTTCAACCGGGAAACTACGTCGTCGCTGCCGACGCCGGTGGGTTCAAGAATACGCAAGTGAATTTCACCCTGAGCACAGGCCAGACGCAAGGGATTGATATTCACATGACTGTCGCTTCCGCGAGTACGCAACTGACGGTCACCACCGAAGCTGCTCAACTTGATGTTGACGAGAACAGAATTCAGGACACGCTTTCCTCAACCACCGTCAGAGACCTGCCGCAATTGAATCGAAATCTCTGGGACGTTCTCGCCGTCACGCCGGGTGTTGTCGGTACTGGAACCCGCGGTCCCGGTGAATCTCCCGGCGGTGGCGCTGACAATTTCGGAACTCAGACTCCACAACTCAGTGCGAACGGCCGAAGCTACACCGGCAACTTGGTGATGGTTGATGGCATGAACGTAACTAGCCCGGTTCAGAACGGCAATATTATTCTTGCGCCAATTCCTGACGCCGTGCAGGAGGCGTCGCTACAAGCGAATTCGTGGGACGCCGAAAACAATCTCGGCAGTTCAATCCTTATCCAGGTAACCACAAAATCCGGGACGAATCAGTTCCACGGCACAGGCAGCTTGTTTTTTACCAATCAAAACCTGCAAGCACGCCAGGAGTTCGTCAGCCCCAATCAAGCTTTCACGCCATTCGCGCGCAAGGATCTTGTCGGCACACTGGGCGGTCCGATCGTCAAGAACAAGACCTTCTTTTTCGCCGACGTTGAAAAATTGTGGTCGACAACTCCGACTGCGGTCGGCGCGAACGGCAGCGCGGTCTGGGAATCACCACAGTTCGCCGCTTGGGCGCAGCAGAACTTTCCTAACACGGTGGGAACGCAAGTTCTGCAGCTCTATCCGGCAACCTTCGACCGTCCCAACGGCAACATCGAAACTGCGCAGACCTACTTTGCCAACCAGGGTCTCGCTTGCGGCACGGCGGCAGCGGCGAACATTCCGTGCAACCTTCCAATGCTCGCTTTCGGAAACTTTTCCGCCAGCCCTTCCTACAATGCTCTGCAATACAACTTCCGGCTTGACCAATACTTCACGCAGAATGATCGCCTTTACCTCAGCTATTACAACGATTCATTCGATCAGGAGCAGCTTGCACCACGTGCCGGATTACAAGCAGAAGACATCATGCGCAACCGCTACGGGCAAGCCGATTTCACCCACACATTCAACTCGAACCTCTTGTGGGAATCGAGCTTCGCCTTCGCAAGTGTCGGCGGCGCTAATGGACAAGATGCCAACCTTCGCGTACCCGAAATCGCGGTTAACGACGGTAGCCAGGGATTTCACATCGGGGGCGGCTGGGGACCGGGAGAATACCGCGGCCCGATGTACAACTGGCGATCAGTCATGAGCATGATTCGCGGCGCGCACACGCTGAAATTCGGATTCGATGGCGGACACGGAATTGAGCACGGCAACTTTACTCCGGTGAATGTGCGACCAAGTTTCACATTCAACAACCTGCTCTCGTTAGTGCAGGACAACCCTGTAAGTGAATCCGTCGGGGCATACAATCCCCTAACCGGCTTAGCCGGAACCCAAATTTTTGGTGGTCAGGCAACACCGTTCGGATTTTTTGGTCAGGACGATTGGAAGGTCAAACCAAACTTTTCGCTGACGTTGTCCCTTCGCTGGGACGACTTCACCAATCACACGCCTTGGGGAAACAGCGGCTTCCAGTTCAGTAGCTTGATTCTCGGCTCAGGCAGCACGTTTGCACAGCAAGTTGCGAGCGCGGGTGTTCACCCCGTCCCCGCCGTATTTGCGCACTCCCTGACAAACCTTTGGAGTCCGCGCGTTGGTTTCGCGTGGGATCCCACGAAGACTGGGAAGTGGAGTATTCGTGGAGGAATCGGAGTGTTTCACGACTGGGTTGTGCTCGGCCAAACAGTTGATCAAACTCGCAACAATCCACCCGGCGTAATCAGCCCGACCTTCACCACGGGTGGAACTGGGCCACAGCCGATATTTGCGCTGGCTCCCTCCGGTACTTATCCCTTCGGATTTCCTCTTCCTGCCATTCCCGCCGGGCAGCTGAATGCTCAAGGAGGAATTGTAGGAATTCAGGCCGCCGTTGATTCCTTAAATCGTAATTTCAAAGCTCCGCTCGCGGCGAACTATGTGATTGGTGTTGAACACCAGCTTCCCTGGAGGTTGGTCGCAGGCGTGAACTACTCCGGTTCGCGCAGCTATAACGGCCTGACCGGAACAGACGTGAATCGCTGCACGAGATGCGCAACCCTCACGGGCAGCGGCGAAAACATTACCCGGCCGAACCCGAATTTCGGCAGCATCGACTACGTGACCAACGAGAATGCGGGAACCTACAACGCGATGATCTTCAGCTTGCGAGGAAACGCCGGAGCGCGCGGCAATTTCCAGGCGTCGTACACGCTCTCTCACGCGAAAGATTATCCGGAGGCGGGCACTCGGTTTGATCAGGACACCAGTCCTTTCGGCACGGCGTACAACATTCCAGATCCGAATGCGTATTCCAGCTACTATTCCGATGCTAACTGGGATGTACGCCGTCGCTTTTCGATGTCGGCCGCGTATAACTTGCCGGGCTTGCACAGCGGCATTGCTAAAGTACTCACTTCGGGGTGGGAAGTTACGAGCATCGCCGTGGCGCAGAGCGGGACACCGTTCTGGGTCATTAACAATCTTCCGCTCACTGCAGGCGGCGATTACAACCAGGACGGTGTCGCTTACGACGTGCCCAATGCTCCGTCGCAAAATTTCACTGGCTCACACAGTCGTCAGGCCTACGAAGCTGGACTTTTCACGTCAGCCGATTTTCCGGCACCACCCGCCGGGACCGAAGGCAATCTGAAACGTAACACTTACCGCAATCCTGGCTTGGTCCAGGTGGATGCCAGCGTGCTCAAGAACAACCATCTGCCGTGGTTAGGCGAGCAGGGAAATCTCCAATTCCGCTTCGATTTCCTCAACGCGTTTAACCACGTGAATCTTGGCAGCGTGGATAACTTTATGGGTGATGCAAATTTTGGAAGAGTAACTTCCGCTTTGAGTGCTAGGCAGCTTCAACTCGGGCTTCGGATCGCATTTTAGAATTGGAGCGAGCTCGACGTCGCGTTTCTGTTAGCCGCAAACGTCACGCAGCTCGCAACCGAGCTTCCGCTTTCGAGCCCTGCTCTGGCGCGGGCTCCATTTGCGGAATTAAGATTAGGGTAGCGCAACTGCTTTCCCCAACTAAGGAGCTACAGTGAAATTCTCCAAGGCTGTCTCGCGTCGTCAATTTCTCTCCGCAGCAGCGGGTTCAACTGCGGCATCGATCATCACGCGGCCGGCGCTGTCCTTCGCACGCGGAAATTTTATAAACGGTGCGTACTTTGACGTGAACTCAGCGGGAGCCGCGCTTCTTGCCTGGCAGGACCAGGGCGTAATTAATACCGGCAAGTCCCCTTACGCAAAATTGCACAGCGTGCCAGTTCGCGCGGTCATGATCGAAGATGGGTTCTGGTCGAAACGTCGTGTGACGAACGTCGAGCGCAGCATTCCCACCATGCACGACGAACTAGAAGAGCACGGCCGCATGGACAATTTCCGCCGCCTCGTAGGCAAGAGTTCCGAGCCACAAAAGGGCCCGTATTTCTCTGACTCCGATATCTACAAGTGGATCGACGCCGTGGGTTGGGCGTTGCAATCGGATTCTCTCCCCGAACTCCACCGGAAGACCGACTCGATGATCCGTGAAGTCGTCGCCGTGCAAGAGCCAAGCGGATATCTGAACACCTACTACCAGGGTGACCGAGTTCCTTTGCGCATGTCTCAGCACGATCAGGAGGTCGGCCACGAGATGTATTGTCTCGGCCACATGACTCAGGGCGCGATCGCCTTCTACCGGGCGACCGGCGAGACCGAACTTCTCGATGCTGCCCAGCGCATGATTGACAATTTCGTTCTCCCGAATTACGGTCCCGGTCCGAATCAGAAGCCGATCATCTCCGGCCATCCGGAAATCGAAATGGCGCTGATCGAGCTCTACCGCACGACCGGCAAGCGACAATATGTCGAACTCGCCGGATACATTCTTCATGGCGATGATCGCTGGAAGATCGAACCCCAGCGCATCGTCTACATGTTCTGCGGGATTCCATTTACCCAACGCACCAAGCTCGAAGGGCACGCGGTTCGGGCCATGTATGCATGCTGCGGCGCGACTGACTATTACATGGAAACCGGCGACCCGGCTTACTGGAAAACTCTGAATGTTCTTTGGGAAGACCTGACTCGCCGCCAGATGTACGTCACCGGCGGAGTTGGGGCGCGATCAGCCGGTGAGTCGTTCGGCGATGCTTATGAGTTGCCGAACGCGCAAGCGTATGGCGAAAGCTGCGCCGCCATCGGCAACATGATGTGGAACTGGCGCATGTTGAACGCAAGCGGGGAAGCCAAGTTTGCGGACGTGATTGAGCGCGCACTGTACAACGGAATTAACTCAGGTATGTCGCTCGATGGCACGACCTATTGTTATCGCAATCCGCTGGCGTTCGATCCTGCTGCATTTGACGGTTTCCGGGGCAGTCCCAACATTCGCAATCCGTGGTACGACGTGACCTGCTGCCCACCGAATCTCGAGCGGACGTTCTCTTCATTGCCGGGCTACTTCTACAGCACGAGCAAAGATGGTTTATATGTTCACTTGTATGACAACTCCGTTTTCGATTGGCATCTTGAAGATGGGGCCGCCATCAAGGTCCAGCAGAAAACGAGCTATCCCTGGGAAGGAACTGTAAAGCTGACGGTGAGTCCAGCAGAGCCGAAAGAGTTCACATTGTTCGCGCGAATTCCGGGCTGGGCAACAGGAGCATCAGTCGCGGTAAATGGCAGGCCTGAGGCCGGAGTTAAAGCCGGAGAATTTCTCCCGATTAAACGAAGCTGGAAACCAGGCGACGTGGTTACTCTCAATTTCCCCATGCATACCGAGATCGTGGCTTCGAATCCTCGTGTTGCTGAAGATCGTGGCAAAGTCGCTGTCCGTCGCGGACCGGTGATTTTCTGCATGGAAGAGCTGGATCAACCGACCGGTATCGAGTTGTCTGACATAGCCATAAACGTGAATGAACAGCTGGGCAAAGAATTTCAGGGAGAGTACAAGGCCGACCTGCTCGACGGAGTAGAAGTTTTGCGGCACGCCGGTCGAGCGTACGAATCGGCCTCGGCCGAACTGCCGCTTTATATGCCGACCAGCGCGCAGCCGCCGAAGACACGTTCCGCCACTCTGAGCTTTATTCCTTATTACGCGTGGGCAAACCGAAAGCCGAGCGCAATGCAGGTGTGGACGCCATACATTAGAACTTGAGGTATTAGTGCGATGCGAAAGCCCTGGCCGTTGACCAGGGCTCGCCAAACCCGCAATGTCTTACTGCCTTCGTCCATTGTGTTTGTCGCGGTAGATCGCACGTGAAGTTCGGTTCTGCTGGCGATTGACCCGTGCTCTCTCCTGCTGTGTCAGCTTGCCTCCGTTTGCCGCCCGGTCGCGAGCTATCTCGTGGTTCACCCGGGCTTCACGGCCTTCTAGGCGCGAGCTTTCGCCCGCAGTCAACTGCCCGCTCTTGACGCCTAGTGCAATCCGGTCCTGCTGGTTTTCCTGCCGCTTGCCAACTTCGCTTTTCGGGGTTGTATTCTGCACCGCGGTGTTATGTTTGTCCGTGTAGATTTGCCGCGAGAGCTGATTCTGCTGCTGATTCAGCGTGGTCCGGTCTGCGGCTGTCAAATGGCCATTGTCGAGCTTCCGCATATCGCGCTCTTCGTGATTGACGTCCGATTCTTTCTTTTCAAGATTTCTGGTTTCTCCCGCAGTCAGTTGCCCGCTTGCGTCGCCATTGGAAATCCGGTCTTGCTGGTTTTCCTTTCGGTCCTGAATGTTGTCGCCGCCTGGTGCACTCTGTGAAAATGCCGGGACAGCTAACGTTGCAGCCAGAGCCGCTGCAAAACACATCTTTTGAATTGAACGCATAGTCTTTCCTCCGTCGATTCGATGTATTGCAGCCTTTGCTGATGAGCTGCTTAGGCCTGCAAACCCGCCATGTAAAGAAATGTTTCGGCGAAAAATATCTGAGCTGGTTACCAACGGCTGAAACCCCGGAAACAATCATGTTCAAAGCCGGAATTTGACCCATGACCTTAGTTATTTGCGGTAACACAAACGCCGATTCAGAATGAAACCTCTAGACTTGGAGTGATTGATGTTGTGCGCCCCGCGAGTGCTTTTTAACCCGATAATCCGACCTGTCTTTCTATTGCTTCTGCTCGCGGCATCTCTAATTTCGTGCGGCCCCGGCAATCCTATTAACGATAACGGGGCGAGTTCTGGCTCAGGCGGTGGAGGCGGGGGTACTGGCGGAGGGGGTGGTGGCGGGGGCTCAAACGTCGCTCTCATTAGTGGCGGACAGACAGGCCCAACCCAATCGCCGACTGCCAATGCGGCTCTCTACGACTCTAGTGCAAACAATATTTCGCCAACCGGAAACATGGTCGACCCGCGCGTGTATTTCACCCTTACTCTGCTTCCGGATGGCACAGTTCTCGCTGCGGGTGGAAACACTGCTGCTGCGGCCACAACTGCGGAAATATTCGCTCCGACTACCGGGGCTTTTCAGCAAGTCAGCAACATGAGTTGTGCACACTTGTATCACACCGCCACCATGCTATCAATTGGAGCGGTGCTGGTAGCCGGCGGGTCAACCTCGGGATGCGCAGAACTCTATGATCCGAACAGCGGTTCCTGGTTTCTGGTTGGGCCCACGACTGCGCTCCGTTTCGGAGGGACCGCGACCCAACTTTCCAGCGGCCTGGTTCTGCTGACTGGCGGCAACACCTCCAGTTCCGGCGGAACGACTAACAATTCCGCTGAGCTCTTCAATCCAGCGACCGAGCTCTTTAGCGCAAATCCCGCGAACATGCAGATTCCACGCGCATTTCACACTGCCACGCAACTCTCTACGGGAAAGGTGTTGATCGCCGGTGGGGAAAACGGGACTGTGATCACGTCTACTGCCGAACTTTACGACCCATCCAGTGGGACCTTTTCTTCCACCGGAAACATGTCCACCGCTCGACAGGGGCACACCGCAACCTTACTGCAAAACGGTTCCGTGTTAATTGCTGGTGGCCAGAGCAGCACGGGTGCAACCTCCAGCGCCGAGCTTTACAACCCAAGCACTGGAACGTTCGCAACTACCGGTAGCATGGCCGTCGCTCGGGTTAGCGGAGCAGCTGTGCTGTTGCCTTCAGGCAAGGTTTTGGTTGTAGGCGGGAATACCGCCAGCACCGAAGCGGAAATCTACGACCCCATGAGTGGCCAGTTCTCAAGCGCGGGAAACTTCAGTCCTGCGGGTGTGGGCGTAGCAGCGGTGGCGCTGCAGTAAGGTTTCGTCGCGCGGCCCCACTCGCGATCCACAAAAAAAGACCGGAACATGCTGTTGGTGCTTTCCTGTCCTCCGTCCCCACTCTCTATTCTGGGTCACTTTCCTTACGAAACTTCCGCATTCCACGAACTTTCATTGTAGAATTTCTCCCCGAAATTGCTCTCTTGCGGCCACGGAGAACCATCGCTCCTGATTCCGACGCACCGGACCGGTTCTCCAATTCGCTTTGCAAAAGGAGAATCATGATGCTCGACAACGAAATCTCGCGACGCCGAATGATGCAAATGGGACTCGGGGCTGCCAGCGCTGGCCTTGCCTCCACTGCCGCTGTACCGTTAGCTCATGCATCCAATTCCAACCCCAATTCCAGCGACTCCCGTTGCGATTTGTCATCCCCAAACTTAGCGGCATCGCTCAAAAGCGCATACAGTTTTCTTAGTCAAATGATGGATGCATACGTCCAGGGTTCCACCGTGCGTTTATGCCAGAGCTACTGTGATCAGATCGCCGGCGGAACATTCTTCAGCACTGCATTCACCTACGATAATGCTCTGCTTGTGCTCGCCTACCTTGCGCGCGGGAATGCCGACGACATCCGTCGGGCCATCGTGATTGGAAATGGACTTCTTTATGCGCAGCAGACCGATCCCGTCGGCGACGGTCGTTTTCGACAGGCTTACATGGCTGGAACCGCTGACAGCCATGGCGTGTATGTAACTCCCGGCCTTTCATTTTTTCAGGGCAGTGCGGTGGGTGATGTCGCGTGGGCGGGAATCGCTCTAGCGCAACTTTACGCCCGCACCCGAATTCAAGTTTTCCTCAACGGTGCGTTGCGCGCAGCGACGTTCATCGAGACCACCACCCGCGACAACACGAATGTCCCTCCGGGCGGGTATTACTACGGAAATGGTCAAAATAATAAGTCCACCGAACACAACATCGACGTTTACGCGCTCTTCACCATGCTGGCGAAACTCTCCGGGAACAATTCCTGGCTCGACGGTGCTGCGCATGCGCGCGCATTCGTCGAAGCCATGTTCGATGCCCCATCTGGGCACTTCTGGACCGGCACATCTGATCCGACAAACATCTTCTACAACAACAGTCCTGAGGATGTGCAGACCTGGTCGTATCTGGCGTTCGAAGATCCCAATTACGCGATCTCTCTTGATTGGGTTAAAACCAACCTTGCAACCACGGATACGACCTTTGCATTCAACAACGGGTGGGGCGTAAACGGCAGCTTGAGGTTGCGAGTTTCAGGAATGACGTACGCCAGCTTGAGCAAACTGGGCACTGTCCTGGGCGATAACACGGTCGACGCTGATGCCGTTTGGCTCGAAGGCACCGGCCATTTGATTGCCGCATTGTTACAGCGTCGGCTGCCGGCGAAAGATGACATTCCGAGCTTTCATGGCGATGTAGACCTTGCCGGCTCTCTCGTTGAGAATGTTCAGGTCGCGCAAAACAGCCTCGGCGCGGGACAAACGGTGAATGGTCAGCCACTTCAGGTAGGGCAGGGAATTACCGCATCGACCAGCATTCTGAACACCGGTTTTGGATTCAATTATTTCCCCTATCTGCATATCGGAGCGACGTCGTGGTATGCAATGGGAGCGCAAGCCGCGAATCCGCTGAGAGTGATGCCCACTTTTCCGTGGTTCTTCTGAAGGGGCGGGCTGAACGGGTGTGCTGAATAAGTGGCCGGCTGACCGAGTTTGTGGGGCGACGCGTCGTCGCCGGCGGTTGCCCCACCCTTGTCCCTGCTTTTTGGAACATGGTGGGTCATTTGACTTTGCTTTTGACGTACGGAACATTCCCGGTACGACGCCTTTTCAGCGGCCAGCCGCAGCTTCAACCCAACCTTCCGCGTGTGCCCGTTCTGTCAGCCACTGGTGCAACTCTCGCTGAAATGCCGGATGGATGTCCACAAAGTTCAACCCGGCGAGTCCATCTGGCCCGGTCCACGCCAGTTTTGCTTTTGTGGTGATGGCAGATCTTACGCCTTCCAGAGTAAACGAGACCTCTAGAGTTGCGTTATGAGGCAGTTGAACTGGAGACTTCACCGCAACGCCTCCCGAACTCACGTTGACCGTTACTGCCTGGATTTCCGCACCATTATGTTTGAGCGTGATCGGCAGTTCCATGGTCACGCGGAAATAGCGCTGCTGGAACGACCCCAGCTTTCCGAGATATGGCGACTCGCTCCCGTTTGCCTGTTGTTTGTATTTGTTTAGTTTCCGCCGGAGCGTGCGGACCGAGATGCCAAGTTTCTGCGCTGCCTTGAGCTGGCTGCCTTCATTTTCGCTGGTAGCCTGCAGGATCATCTGCCTCTCAACGTCTTCCAGGTTCCCGCTTCCATTGGTTGGACTCGGCGAGGCCGAACCGTAAATAATTCCCGGCAGGTGCCAGGCACGGATTTCAGTGGCCTCGGGCTCCAATCCAACTGCGGTACGAAGTATCACGTTCTTCAACTCGCGAACATTTCCCGGCCACTGATAACTCTCCAGTGCTTCTGCGGCATCCGGCCCGAACTTCACCCCGGGGCACTGCTGCCGCAAGAAAAACTCAGCAATCGGTACGATGTCCTGCGCGCGTTCCCTTAGCGACGGAACATGCAATTCAAACTGTGCCAACCGATGATAAAGATCGCGGCGGAATTTGCCGTTTTGTACTTCGTACTTCAAATCGCGGTTGGTAGCCGCGACCACCCGCACATTCACCGAAACCTTATTACTTCCGCCGAGCCGATAATAAGGGGCGCCGTCGAGCACGCGCAGCAGCTTGGCCTGCACGCGAGCGTCGAGTTCACCGACTTCATCCAGAAATAGCGTCCCCTGGTCTGCCAGTTCAAACAATCCTGGCTTGGTCGCTTCCGCGCCGCTGAAAGCACCCTTTTCGTAACCGAACAATTCGCTTTCGACCAGGTGCTCGGGAAACGCTGCGCAGTTCACATCAATAAAAGGCTTGGCGCAACGAAGTGATTGTTCATGGATCGTCCGTCCGATCATCTCCTTGCCGGAGCCGGTCTCGCCGGCGATCAGCACAGCCGCATCGTGGTGCGCAACGCGCTCCACCATTGTGACGAGCTTCCGCATGGCCTCGCTGCGGTACACCACAGCGGTGCCGTTCACCAGACGCGTCTCTGTATCTGAGTTTGGCGACATCAGGACACACCAAATCGCAGGCGCATTCCCGCACCAGTCTCACTCGGGCGCTAGTGTTTGGCATCCAGATTTGTGCGTTGGCAGGTTACTTCCGTACCACAAAAGCCTAATGTTCGCCCGTGTGATGCCACCCCTTTTAGAGTTCGGGCCTGCGAGCCTTCTCGTGGCCAGACGTCCGCGAAACGGGGAGGCCTGAATGCCCGGACGTGTCAGTCACGAGGGTGTTACCAAAGTTTCTCTGGATTTTTGCAAATTATGGGTTTCGCGCGCGGTATCCGCAATACTAAGGATGTCCTGACTTAAGGGACGAGTGTGAGGTTCGAAAGTATGCCTTCTCCGGAAACGTGGAACGAGATGTCACTCGGCACTCGCGCCTACGTTGCATCGGTCGTCGTCGCCGGTTCCGGTGTACTCGCCTTCGGAGTTTCAAAGCCGATCACTCACGATCCTATTAAGTTCCTCTGTTACTTGGCCGTCGCTCTTCTCGCTTCACGATTAAAAGTAAATCTGCCAGGCGTGACCGGCACAATGTCGGTCAACTTCCTTTTCATTCTGCTCGGCATCATTGAATTAAGTTTTTCTCAAACTCTGGCAGTCGGCTGCTCTGCAATTTTGGTGCAATGTTTTTCTCGCAAGCGGCCGCGGCCCGTGCAGGTGGTCTTTAATCTTTGCGCTGCGGCCCTGGCAATCGGATGTGGCTATGGCTCTTACCACTGGGCTGAGCGGTATCACGCAATCAATCATCCTTCGCTGCTGCTACTTCTGGGCGCGTCGGTTTACTTTGGCGCGAACACGATACCGGTGGCGGGAATCATCTCCCTAACCGAAAACAAGCCGCTCAGGAAAGTCTGGGCAGATTGCTATTTCTGGTCATTCCCCTACTACCTCATGGGTGCCGGAATCGTCGGGTTGATGAGTTACTTGAATCGTGTGGTCGATTGGCAGACATCGATGTTGATGTTGCCGACTATCTTCCTTATCTATCGCTCTTATCGACTTTATTTGGGCAAGCTCGAGTCAGAAAAGAGTCACGTCGAGCAGATGTCGAATCTGCACCTGCGCACAATCGAAGCACTGGCCCTGGCGATTGAAGCCAAAGACCACACTACCCACGATCATCTGCAGCGTGTTCGCGTCTACGCCACTGAGGTCGGCAAGATTCTCGAACTCAGTGCCGACGATCTTCAGGCCCTTCAGGCCGCTGCCTTGCTCCACGACATTGGCAAGCTCGCCGTGCCCGAGAACATCATTTCGAAGCCTGGCAAGTTGACCCCCGAAGAATTCGACAAGATGAAAATCCACCCAATCGTCGGAGCGGAAATTCTCGAGCGCGTCCAGTTTCCTTATCCCGTGGTTCCCATCGTTCGTGCTCACCACGAAAAATGGGATGGTTCTGGCTATCCCTATGGATTGAAGGAAGAGGAAATTCCTCTTGGTGCGCGAATTCTTTCCGCAGTCGATTTTCTTGACGCCATGGCCTCTGACCGCCAATACCGTCACGCTTTGCCAATCGACACGGTGATGAATCGGTTGGAAGAAGAGTGCGGAAAAGCTTTCGATCCCGAAGTTGTCCGTGCTCTGCAGGAACATTACGTCGAAATCGAAAAGATGGTGCAGAACCACTCCGGCGACATTCCATGGACGAAGCTTTCCACTGAAGTGAAAGTTGAGCGCGGAGTCGCTCCGGCCACTGGGTTAATGGAAAGCGCCCCTTCGATCGCCGCCGGCAGCACAACGTTTCTGGCGTCGATTGCGGCGGCCCGGCAGGAAGTTCAGGCGCTCTTCGAACTCACGCAGGATTTAGGTTCTTCACTCAGTTTGGATGAGACGCTCTCAGTTTTCTCTGCGAAACTCAAACGGCTCGTGCCGTACAGCTCGATTGCGATCTACGTTCGTCATGGCGACGCACTACTGCCGGAGCATGTCACCGGCGACAATTTCCGCCTGCTCGCGGGGTTGAATATTCCCTTGGGCCAGGGCCTTTCCGGTTGGGTCGCGCAAAACAAGAAACCTGTACTGAACGGTAATCCTTCGCTCGAGCCCGGATATCCGCGTGAGCCAGGTGAATTCACTCAGCTGCGTTCCGCGCTGGCCGTTCCTCTCGAAAGCCCGGAAGCTGTAGTGGGCGTGCTCACGCTGTATCACGTAGATAGGGATGCCTTCACTGCCGATCACCTGCGTATCCTTCTCGCGATTCGTTCGCGCATTGCGCTGGCAATCGAAAATGCCTTGCGCTTCCGTCAGGCAGAGAGTTCCGCCACGACTGACTATCTCACCGGATTGCCCAATGCGCGATCTCTCTTCCTGCAGCTTGACCACGAACTCGCGCGCTGCAAACGAAACAACGCATCGTTGACGGTTATGGTCTGCGACATGGACGGCTTCAAACAGATTAACGACCGCTTCGGCCACTTGGAAGGCAATCGCGTGCTGGTCCGATTCGCCCAGATGCTGAAAAAGAGCTGCCGTGAATACGACTATGTGGCCCGCATGGGCGGAGACGAATTTGTCGTCATCGCTCCCGGACTCACTGCCGAAGCCGCTTCACAAAAAGCCGAGAATCTCCGCCACTTAGCGAAGAATGCGGGGCACGAAGTGTGTGGCGAAAATATTTTATCGCTGAGCATCGGCCAGGCGGTTTATCCCGAAACCGGTCTCGATGCCGAAGATTTGCTCGCCGAAGCAGACCGTCGCATGTACATGGAGAAACGCCGACGGCCAATTCGCAAGAACCGCCGCTTGCATCCGCGTCTTCGTTGCTTGCTCGACATCGACTTTCATCCTGAAGGTCACGAAGCGCCCACGCCGGCGAACGTCATTACCATTTCGCTTGGGGGCTGTTATGTCGAAGCCAGCCAGTTAGTCAAGTCCGGAACCGCGGTGCGTTTGGCATTCCGATTGGCGCACGAAACCTTCCACGTGAAGGGCAAAGTCGTACTGAGCGAACCCGGATTTGGATTTGCCGTGCAGTTCGACGTCGATGAACCAGGTCAACGCGATCTCGTGCAGCGCATTGTGGAGTGCGCCGAAAAGCAAGTGATCCAGGTCGAAGCGCCAAATCTGCTGAAAAGTTAGGCAAAGTGCTTCGCGCGTGCAAAGACGTTCAGCCCGATTCTATTTTATCGACGTTTATGGAGCGCCGACCTTCAGCAAATGACTAAACACGGCCGCGCAGCGGCGGAATTTGAATAGCCACGTAACTACCCGTGGGCCTCAGAACACGTTGTTCGCGTTCTGGGGCGGATAAGTGCCGGGGACAGTGACAAGCGAACCCTGAGTCCGCTTTAGTGGACGAGACTCGTTCAAAAGCTCATCAGGCATCGATACAAAGTTTCAAGAAATCGCCGTGCATCACATAGCCAAACACGTCGGCAAATTGCTCTTCACGCTTGTGCTCGGCGGATTTCTCGCTGCCACCCTCGTCCGCTTCGCCCCAGGGTTCGGCACCGACGAAGCGCAGATCGATTTCCGTCTCAATAACCAGAGCATTGACGCCTTGCGCCACACTCAAGAAAGCCTTGGCGGTTTTTATCTCCACTATTGCGAGCGCCTGTTGCACGGCGACTTCGGCATGTCTCGCACGCTACAGCGTCCAGTTGCGGAATTGATTGAAGAGCGCATGCCGGAGACGCTGAAGTCGGTTGGCTGGGGATTGCTTCTCGCATGGCTTACCGGGCTCTCGCTCGCCTGCATCGGTGTCATGTCACGTTCGGCACTGTTCGACACCGCGGCTGGAATTGTTTGCGGGGCGTTGCTCTGCCTTCCAGCGGCTGCAGTCGCGGTTTTGTTCGTTCTGGCCCGTGCGCCGGAGCGGTTGGTCTTGGGCATCGTTGTCCTGCCGCAGATCTATCGTTATGCGCGAAACCTGCTCGTCCGGAGTTTGAATCAGCCACATGTGCTCACAGCGCGAGCCAAGGGATTGGGGACCCTACGGGTGCTGCTCTGGCACGTGATCACGCCAGCCGCGCCTCAGCTTCTAGCGGTCGCGGGAGTTTCCGCAAGTCTGGCGTTCACCGCGGCAATTCCGACCGAAGCACTTTGTGATCTGCCGGGAATTGGCCAACTCGCATGGAAAGCTGCAATGGGACGCGATCTCTACCTGCTGGTCACGCTCACTGTTCTTGTGACCGCGGTCACCCTGATTGCTAATTCCACGTGCGAGCTGTTGGGAAGTATCGTGGGTGCAAGGCAAGCATGAAATGGGTACGCGCAGCCGCAATCGTTTTCTTGCTCGCAATTGCGGGAGCGAGCCTGCTGGCAAACTTTGTTGCACCTGCCTCCTACGCTCACCAGTTTCGCGAAGAACCGGATGCCGCGCCTTCTCGCCGGCATCTGCTCGGCACCGACGATCTCGGTCGTGATCGCTTCTCGCGCCTGCTCTATGGCACTCGCGTTTCCCTGTTGCTCGCGCCCGCTGCCGCTTTCTTAGCTTCCTTACTCGGAATCCTCATCGGCGGTCTCTCAGGGTTTTTCGGCGGTTGGCTCGAACGTATTGTGATGTCAGCCACCGACCTTTTTCTTTCGCTACCCTGGTTTTTTCTGTTGCTTACGGTTCGCGCAATCCTGCCACTAAACGTGTCGCCGATCATTAGCGTGACGATCACGTTCGCATTACTAGGCTGCCTCGGCTGGGCGGGTGCGGCGCGCATGATTTGCGCCGACGCCCGCAGCGTGCGCAATTCGGAATTCGTCCTGCTTGCACGCGCTTCCGGTAACAGCGGATTGCGTCTGCTATGGCGGCATGTTGTGCCGAATCTTCGGCCCATTGCCATCGCGCAATTTTGGATTGCAATTCCCGTCTTCATTATCACCGAAGCAAACTTGGGAATGTTAGGCCTCGGTATCAGCGAACCACTGCCTTCCTGGGGAAGCCTGTTGGGAGAACTCCAAAGCTATACAGCCCTTACCGGCCAACGCTCACAATTCATTCCGCTGATCTTATTTGTTGCCGTAGTCGGCTCGTTTCACCTGGTTTTGCAGAGTAAAGAGGAGTTGCGTGTATGAAGAAGTTCTTAGCAATCTCGGCGCTGCTTGCGGGAGCGTTAACGTCCGGCGCATTGGCGCAAACCGGAGGCGAACTGCGTTTCGTACTCCACTCCGAGCCGAAGACTTTCAATCCGCTGTTGATGGAAGATGACTCGTCAGAGAGCATTCGATACATGACGGGTGGTGTGCTGATTCGCGTGAACCGCCTCACGCAAGAAGCCACGCCGGAACTGGCGACCTCATGGAAAATATCCAACGGCGGTCGCACCATCAGTTTTGAATTGCGAAGCGGCCTCCGGTTTTCCGATGGCACTCCGTTTTCCGCCAACGATGTTTCCTTTACTATGAAGCAACTCATGGATCCGGCGCTGCATTCACCAACCGGCGACATGTTTCGCTCCGGCGACGGCCAGGTTCAGGTAAAAGCGGATAGCCCGACGCATGTCACCATAACCTTTTCGGCGCCGCTCGCCGACATGGTGAAATCCTTCGATCAGGTTGCCATCATGTCTGCGACATCCCCGCAGAAAGAGATGGCCGTCCTCGGCCCTTTTTTTGTTGCCGAAAATAAGGCGGGATCGTATCTGCTACTCAAGCGCAACCCCTACTACTGGAAGCACGATGCGCAGGGTCGCCAGCTGCCATATTTCGATTCCGTTCGTCTCGACATCATTCAGAATCAAGACACCGAAATTCTGAGGCTTCTACGCGGCGAGATCGACTTTATAAACACTTTAAGTCCCGACTACTACGATAAAATCGAAGAGCAGAAACCAGCCTTGGTGCACGATGCCGGCGTTTCGCTCGACTCAGAGTTCATGTGGTTCAATCAGGTGCCGAGTGCCCCGATTCCCGACTACAAAAAGACTTGGTTCCGCTCGACTAACTTTCGACGCGCCATCTCTGAAGCCATTAACAGGCAGGACATGGCCCGCATTGTTTTCAAAAACCATGCGCAACCCGCTGTGGGAGTCGTTTCTCCTGCCAATAAGTTCTGGTTCAATGCGCAACTGCACGCGCATCCTTTTGACCAAAAGTCTGCCCTGAAGCGGCTCACCCAAGATGGATTCGCCCTTCAAAACGGAACTTTGCACGACCACGAAGGGCATCCGGTTGAGTTTTCGATCGTGACCAACGCCAGCAACAAGAATCGTGAGCGCATGGCCACCCTCATTCAGCAGGATCTATTGGGAATCGGCATCAAGTTAAACGTCGTCACTCTCGATTTCCCGTCTCTGATTGATCGAATGACGAACACTTACAACTATGAGGCTTGCCTGCTAGGGTTCGTAAACGATGACCTCGATCCGAATTCGGAAATGAATGTCTGGCTGAGTTCATCTGAAAACCACCAGTGGAACCCGAAGCAAAAGACTCCAGCGACGTCCTGGGAAGCGGAGATCGATAAGCTGATGCACGAGCAAGCTTCTACGCTCGATCAGAACAAACGTAAAAAATATTACGATCAGGTCCAGCAAATCGTGTGGGAGCAAGAGCCGTTCATCTATTTGATAAACCATGACGCGCTCTCGGCCGTTTCGCCGGCGCTGCAGAATGTGCATCCGACAATTCTGCGGCCGCAAGTCTACTGGAACATCGACGAGCTGTCATTGAATCAACAAGTAGCGAGAAATCGGTAATGGATCAGCCTTCCCTACTTTCGCTCCAAGTGAACGTCAGTTACCCGCAAAAGCCTGACGTCTTGCGCGATCTGTCGCTCGAAATCCGTGAAGGGGAAATTCTTGGATTAGTCGGCCAAAGCGGTTGCGGAAAGAGCACCCTGACACTGGCGATCCTGAAGCTCTTGTATCTCAAGCGGGGCCGCGCCGAGGGTCACATAAACTTCAAAGGCCGCGATCTGATGCAGATTCCCGAGCGCGACATGCGAACGCTTCGGGGAAGGGAAATCGGCCTCGTTCTACAAAGTCCGATGTCAGCACTGAATCCCGCTTTACGAATTGGCAAGCAATTGCAGGAAGCCTGGCGTGTACATCGCGACGGAAGCAAAGATGAATGCCTGAGCTGCATTCTGCAAACTCTCGTCGAGGTGAGCCTTCCGGCGGAAAAAGAATTTCTGCGACGCTATCCTTCGCAATTAAGCGTCGGACAGGCACAACGCGTGCTGATCGCAATGGCCATTCTGCATCGGCCGGCTTTGCTCATTGCCGATGAGCCGACCAGTGCGCTCGATATCATTACGCAATCCGAAATCCTAGAATTGTTTTCCTCACTCAATCGCAAGCTCGGGATGAGCATTCTCTACATCTCGCACGAACTGCTTGCGATTTCAACCATCTGCCATCGCATCGCAGTCATGGACCAGGGACAAATTCTCGAATGTCGCAACACCGCTGAAATTTTCACGAATCCTACTCACTCCTACACTCAGGCCCTTGTGCGAGCGCTGCCGGTTGCGCCGGTGTTCGCCGCCAAATCAGCATCTGCGCAATAGCGGTAGGAAAATATCAAACACAAAAAGCGGGCGATATGAATCGCCCGCAACAGGTAAAGATTGGATGAGCTTACGCGCTCGCCGCCATCGTCTTCGGACTCTGCGACGACGCTTGCACCATCTGCCGGAAGTATGCGCTGAACGAGCGATACATGATCAACGTAGCCGGCAGCACAAACAGCGGAATCTGCCAGCCTACCGTGTGGTCCGCCAGCTTCACCAATGCCGCAAGCCCTGCAGCCACTAGGTAGTACGGGAAAGTCAGCAGGAAGATCTGCTTCCACGTCGACCATACGCTGCCTTCTTCGCTGAATGCGATGATTGCGGCCACCGGCACTGTGTTTGCGAACAGAATCATCGCTGCGCTAGCCGTGATCTGCAACGCAGTGTTGTGGTAGCTGAGCCGCGAGACCATCCACGTCAGATACGCGCTCAGCACCAGAACAGAAACGTTGAAGACCATTTGCACCGGGTTGCGCTTCTTGCTTTCCGGCCAGAAGCACTGTACGAAGGTCGAAACTGCCGCAATCGTAAGTGCTTCAACCAGGCTTAGCTCAAGCACCGCAATCAGAATGAATGGCAGGTTTACCGCCATCGAGCTCGTCATGCGTGGCAGAGATACTCGGAACCGCGCCGCGATTGAAGCCACCAGCAGGTATGCTGCAAACTGCCACCAATCGTGGACTGCGGTCCTCATCAGCACGGCCCGTAACAGCAGGACCACGCTTAGCGCCGCCACGCAATCAACGAGAACGGCTGCCTTTGTGGGAAGGGATTTCACGGTTAGTTTTCCCCGTCCTGCCCGTCGCTATAGGCCGTGGTAAAGCTGCTATTACCCCAGACCACGCTTTGTCCCCAGATCACGCTGAACCCTGAATCTGAGTTGTTTCCCCAAACCACCGAGTTTCCCCAGATCACCGAGTTTCCCCAAATGACCGAGTTGGCGGAGATCACCGAACCGCCCCATACCACCGATGTGCCCCAGATCACCGAGTTGCCCCAAATGACTGAATTAGCCATATTCGAGGAACCTGTGTTCTGGACCGAAAGCGTCCGGTTGCTGGCGTTGTAAACTACGGACGGCGATAAAGCCGCTCCATTGGCGACATCGCTGCTGCCCAGAGCCTGATCGACATCCAGATATCCGGCACCGTAGGTGAACAGGTCGTATTGGTTGTTGTATAGATTGTTGAAGATGTCCCACGAACTGCAGAACGTTCCGAAGCCTTTCCACGCCGTCTTCATTAGCCGTGCCTTCACCGTGTCCGGCGTAAGGCCTGGATTCTGCTGAAGCATCAGTGCTACGGCGCCGCTCACTACCGGCGTTGCCATGCTAGTGCCGCTCAAGCGGAAATACTGCGTCTTGCAGGTGCCAGTGCATGCATCCGGCGTTACTTCAAGTGAGTGATAACCGTTGTCCAGAGTGCTGCCGCTCGCGAGCAAGGAAATGATTCGATTGCCCGGCGCGACAACGTCCGGCTTCACGATGTGATCGAGCAGCGTTGGCCCTTTCGAGCTGTAGCTGGCAATTGCATCATCCACACGATTTCCACTGCCGAAGGTGCGAGTTGCACCCACCGTGATCACGTAAGGATCGTTGCCCGGCGCATCGACTGTAGCGAACCCAGCCGTATGCTGCGAATCGTCGCGGCCACTGTTTCCTGCCGCAACTACGACTACGATTCCCGCCTGCCATGCTTGTTCAACTGCCTGGCAAAGAGGGTCGAGCGTATAGCTCTCATATACCGGACGTCCAAGCGACAGGTTAATCACGCGAATGTTGTACTGATTCTTAAGCGCGATCGCCTGTTGAATTGCTGCGATCACTTGGCTGTCGGAGCCCACGCCGTTCTGGTCGAGAACTCGCAGGTTGATAATGTTGACATTCGGCGCCATGCCGCTGAACTGGATGGAATATCCAGAACCGGGGGCTGAGGCTGCTCCATCACCACCGAGAATTCCGGCGACATGCGTCCCGTGACCATAACCATCTGCGGTCGTCGGGTCTCCGGGGACGAAGCTTTGGCTGTACACGACGCGAGAAGCGCCGGCTGCATTGTGCAGGTCCGGATGATCGCTGACACCGCTATCGATCACCGCGATGCCGATTCCCGTGCCATCCAACGCATACTGCTGCGCGGCTGCAGTTGCCATGACGGCGGCACTATATGGCTCATATTCGGAAATCGCATGCATCTGCACGGGCCGGTCCGGCGAAACGTACAGAACGTCCGGGTCTTTTTCGAGCAGCGGAATGGCTGATGCCGGAATCCGGAACGCCGCAGCGTGAATGCCGTGCAATTTCGACTTCACGAACGCGCCACGCGACGCCATTCTCGAATAATGCGTCGCGGTCGGTGTGACGCGGTACTGCACAATCACATCGACCATTTTGTTGCCGTGTGAATAGTCGAGATCGTTTGAGAATTTAGGGTGCGCACGATTGAACCCGCGAACCGTCGCGGGCCCCGCGGCAAAAGCCGCCGGCGCAAATGCCAGGAGAAGCAGGATCGCAAACGTGCTCAATCCATTCCTGACGATAGATGTTTTCGAAGTGGCTTTCATTGTTTTCATGGCGGTGCTCAATTCCCTTAGGAACCCCACACTGCTGAAGCGATTGGCGAAACTACTTTGTTAAAGGTTGATCGATGGATCGTTTGTGTTAGGCCATATATGGCCGCGAGTAACAAGGCAACGTTCAACATGCGTCTTAAAGCCTTCTTGCTCATGAGTCCTCTCCTGGCCTAATTAAAAGCAGGAGAATGGCCAAAAGGACGATGAGCTAAGTTGTTGAAAATATGGAGCCGAATTGGATGACGGAATTTGGCAGGGGACAAGTTGTCCCCCAGAATTAGGACAACCTGGTGGAACTGTATGATTGGCAACTACTTAGTAGAAATCAGCCCCAGCGGCCAATTTGGCCCGCCGAAATATTGTTTTGCACGCTCCGGGGTCAGAACATCGCGCACATATTTAAAGAGGATGGGTTTAAAGAGGATGGGCTGCCCACCTCTGTCCCGTTCTTTGGGACAGGGTGGGGTTTTGACTTCGTCTTTTGGACAGGTGATGGAACCTACTTCGTCCGTCCACCTTCAGTCTTCAACTTATCGCTCGCAGCAGCCTGTGCCGCAGCCAGTCGTGCCGTCAACACGCGGAACGGCGAGCACGAAACATAATTCAATCCAACCTGGTAGCAGAACTCCACCGACGACGGTTCTCCACCGTGTTCGCCGCATATTCCGACTTTGAGATTAGGACGAGTCTTCCGGCCGCGCTCCGTAGCCATTCTGACGAGTTGTCCCACGCCCTCACGATCCAGCACCGCAAACGGATCCTGCTTCAGAATGCCTTCCCCAATATACGTGGGCAGTACCTTATTGATATCGTCTCGCGAGAATCCGAATGTTGTCTGCGTCAGGTCATTGGTTCCGAAAGAAAAAAACTGCGCTTCCTTCGCGATTTCATCCGCAACCAGTGCGGCACGCGGGAGTTCAATCATCGTGCCAACCATGTACTCAACCTTTTGCCCCTTCTCTTCGAATACTTCCTTCGCCACCCGGTGCACAATCGCGGCCTGGTTCGCCATTTCCTTCAGCGTCGCTGTCAACGGGATCATCACTTCCGGATAGACCTTCACGCCAGCTTTTGCGACCGCGACCGCAGCCTCGAAAATTGCGCGTGCCTGCATTTCGGTGATCTCGGGATAAGTGATTCCCAAACGGCATCCGCGATGCCCCAGCATCGGGTTGAACTCGTGCAACTCTTCCACACGTCGCAGAAGATTTCGCAGTTCCTTGAGCTTTGGAGCCTTCGGCTTCGTCGCTTCCAGTACCGCAATCTCAACCATTAGATCTTCGCGCCGGGGCAAAAATTCATGGAGTGGAGGATCAAGCGTACGGATCGTTACGGCGAATCCATCCATCGCCTTGAAAACTCCGGCAAAATCCGAACGCTGCATTGGCAAAAGCTTCTTCAGCGCGGCACGGCGGTCTTTCTCATTGTTAGCAAGAATCATCGCCCGCATATGCGGAATGCGGTCTTCAGCGAAGAACATGTGCTCGGTGCGGCACAATCCGATTCCTTCCGCCCCAAACCCTCGCGCCTGGATTGCATCGCGCGGAATGTCGGCGTTGGCGCGCACTTTCATTGTGCGGAACGGCTCCGCCCAACTCATGAATTTCAAAAGCTCCGGATCGTCTGCCTTGGGCGGGATCGCATTCAGCTTGCCCTTGATCACCCTCCCGGTCGTGCCATCAAGCGAAATCCAATCACCTTCATTGAACGTCTGACCTTTGACGTGCATTTCGCGTTTTTTTTCGTCTACGTGAATCTCACCAGCACCCGCGACGCAGCACTTGCCCATGCCGCGGGTCACAACAGCGGCGTGGCTCGTCATGCCACCGCGCGAAGTCAAAATTCCCGCAGCGACTTCCATTCCGTGAATGTCTTCCGGCGTCGTCTCCGCGCGAACAAGGATGACTGGATTCTTCTTTGCACCGTGTCCCGCCTTTTTCACTGCATCGTCGGCAGTGAAAACAATCTGTCCAACCGCCGCCCCGGGAGATGCTGGTAACCCAGTCGCCAGCACATCAATCTTCACGTTCTTCTCATCGAGGCGCGGAACCAGGAAGTCATAAAGCTGGTTCGGTTCCACACGGAAAATCGCTTCTTCCTTCGTGATCAGGCCTTCATCGACCATCTGTAGCGCAACACGCACTGCGGCAATTCCTGTGCGCTTTCCGTTACGCGTCTGCAACATGTAGAGCTTGCCATCCTGAATGGTGAACTCGAAGTCCTGCATGTCGCGGTAATGTTTTTCGAGACGAGTTGTGATTTCACGTAACTGGCGGTAAACATCCGGCATGACCTTTTCGAGCTCGGAAATATGAACAGGAGTGCGAATACCCGCGACCACGTCCTCACCTTGCGCATTCATCAGGAACTCGCCATAAAATTCTTTGGTTCCGATCGCAGGGTTGCGCGTGAATCCGACACCTGTTCCGCTCGTATCCCCTAGATTGCCGAAAACCATCGCCTGAACATTAACCGCCGTTCCAAGATCATCCGAAATGTTGTTGATTCGGCGGTAATGCTTCGCGCGCTCATTCAACCATGAACGAAACACCGCGTCGCGGGCCATCACCAGCTGTTCCTGTGGGTCCTGAGGAAAATCGCGCTTGGCATGCTTCTTCACAACCTTCTTGTATTCCGCGATTACTTCCTTCAGCGCGTTGGCATCCAGGTCGGTATCGAGCTTGGCTTTTTTCTGTTTCTTCTTTGCATCGAAAACTTCGTCAAAAGCGTGCTTCTCGATATCAAGCACGACATTGCCGAACATCTGAATAAGACGGCGATATGAGTCATATGCAAAGCGAGGATTGCTGCTTCGCCTCGCCAGCGATTCCACGCTTTCATCGTTAAGACCCAGATTGAGAATTGTGTCCATCATGCCCGGCATGGAAAACTTCGCGCCCGAACGCACACTCACCAGCAGCGGATTTTCTCCGTGCCCGAGCTTTTGTCCCTGCAAATCCTCAAGCCGCCGCAGCGCTTCTTCCATCTGCCGATCGACTTCCTCCGATACGCCGCCCTGCCTCATGTAGTCGCGACAGGCCTCCGTCTGGATCGTGAATCCCGGAGGTACAGGCAAGCCGGCATTCGTCATTTCGGCCAGGCCGGCGCCCTTTCCGCCGAGTTCGTCCTTCATTTTGCCGTTGCCATCGGCTTTGCCTCCGCCAAACGAATAAACGTATTTTGTCGCGCTCTTGGGAGCGCTCTTTCCGCCATTGCGAATCCCAGTTTCTGGAAGCGTCGTTGTAGCCATATCAGTGCATGTCCTTTTCTGTGGCTGGATTTATAGTGTCCATTAACTACTACCGACAGGTGCTGTCATTCCGAACGCCTTCAGGCGTGAGAAACCTGCTCTTTGTTTGGGTAAAGCAGATTCCTCATAGCTAAAGCTATTCGGAATGACATCATCCAAGGATTACGCTTTGCCTTCCGTCACGATTTCCGAAAAATCGGCAATCGTTGAAAATTCCCTCAGCAGCGTCTGCAGCAGCGCCAGCCGATTGGCGCGCAAACTTTCATCCTCGACCATCACCATTACTTTATCGAAAAATGCGTCTACTGCGGGGCGAATCCGCGAAATTTCCGCCAGGGCTCCTGAATAATCCTGTGCCCGCCTCAGACCATCAACCTTCTGCACGATCTCGGGAATCATGGCGCCCAGCTTCTTCTCCGGCTCCTCCTGGTAGGCAGTTTGGTCCACTGTAGATCCGATGCGCTTCCCACTTTCATTCGCCTGCCGCAGAATGTTCTTCACTCTCTTGAACGCGATCGAAATCGATTCAAAATCAGCCGAGCCACGTACTTTCGCAACCGCTTCCACTCGTGCCACGGCGTCTACTATATCGTCTGCACCGGCCGCCAGCACCGCATTCACTACGTCATACTTATTAGCAAGCTGATCGCGCAGATAGAACTCCAGCCGCTCGCGGAAAAATGCGCGAATTGATTCTTCAAAGTCTACGTTGCGAGGAAATCTCTTTTCTGCTTCGCTGCCGCGATACGTCTCTCGCGCAAGCTTAAATACTTGCCAGATTTCAATCGGCAGCTTGTGCTCAGCTATCGTCCTTACAATCCCATTTGCCTGCCGTCGCAATGCAAAGGGATCTTTCGATCCCGTTGGCTGCATACGAAGGGCAAACATTCCCGTAATCGTATCTACTTTGTCGGCGATCGAAAGTACGGCGCCTTCAAGCTTCTGTGGCACTGAATCTTCCGCTGACTCCGGTTTGTACTGGTCGTAAATTGTCTGCCCAATCGCCTGCCGAGTTTCATCCGGCATGCCGCGGTCAAGCACCTGCACTCGCGCATACAATCCGCCCACAATCCCTTGCAGCTCGGTAAACTCTTTCACCAGCTCCGTCGTTAAGTCCGTTTTCGCAAGGCAAGCGGCTTTGTGCACCACGCCCGGCCGTATTTGAAGTCCACCCTGCCGCACTGCCTCGCAAATCCAACTGCACAGCCGCTGCACCCGCATTGTCTTGTCATGGTAGCTGCCCAGGTCTTTTTGAAACGTAACGTTCTTCAACCAGGGCAGCCGCTCTCGCAGGGGATGCTTCTGGTCCGTTTCCCAGAAAAACCGCGCATCATTGAACCGCGCTCGCAAAACGCGCTCGTTACCGTGTTGGATCACCCCTCGCGGATCTGCATCTGTATTCAGCACCGCCAGAAAATTAGGAAGGAGCTTTCCTTTTGCGTCTTCAATCGCGAAGTACTTCTGATGATCGCGCATCACCGTGACCAAAACTTCTTCCGGCAGCTGAAGAAATTCGCGATCAAAACTGCCCAGGATCACCGAGGGCCACTCCGTCAGGTTCACCACCGTCTCAAGCAGTTCGCTGTCCTCACGCCACCGCGCGCTGGAGATTGTCCTGGTCGCAGCGTCCAGTGCTTTCCGAATCTGCTGCTCGCGTTCAATCCGCCCCATCACTTTCGCGCCCCGCAGCGCTTCCACGTATTCCGATCCGGCACGCGGGATATGCACGCCTCCCGGCGACAAAATCCTGTGGCCGCGTGATTCGTTTCTCGCCCGAATGCCGTCGAACTCAAGCGGAACTACTCGATCATCGATCATGGCGACAGCCCATCGCACTGGCCTCACAAATCGTTCCGTGGGCTTTCGCCAATACATGTTTTTTGGCCAGTAGATGGAAGCAAGCTCTCGCGGCAGCAACTCAGCCAGGATTTCCGCCGCGCCGCGACCTTTTTTCGTGATTTTCGCCGAGAGATATTCGCCCTTGGCGGTCGTTACCCGTTCAAGTTGCGCGACATCGAGGCCTGACTTCTTGGCAAAGGCATGCGCTGCCGGCCCTGGCTGTCCATCTTTGAACGCCACGGTTACCGCGGGACCATTAATTTGCTCCGTTAGATCCGGCTGCGCCTCTGGAATCCCCCGTGCTATTACCGATAACCGCCGAGGGGTATCCAGGCTCGCAATCTCGCCCGATGCGGAGAGCCGCTCGCGCGCCAGCAGGTCGCCGACACGTCGGCGCAATTCCTCCTGTGCGCCTGCAATCATTCGCGCCGGAATCTCTTCCGTCCCAATCTCAAGTAAGAAATCAGCCATTTGGATAATCGTCTATTCTCTCAAATCTGGCCGCTCTCCGCAGCCGCCGGTTACATTCGGATAAGCTAAGAAAAGTCGCAATGCAGCGCGTGCGCAATCAAATGCAAGATGATCCTTTCAACCTGCAACGTTTCGTTGACGCGCAGCAGCCTGTCATCGAATCGGTTTATTCAGAGCTCAAGGCTGGCCGCAAGCGCGGGCACTGGATCTGGTTCATCTTTCCTCAATTAAAAGGTTTGGGCTATAGCGCAAATTCTGCACACTTCGGAATTGCATCGCTGCCAGAAGCTACTGCTTACCTGGATCACGACCTTTTAGGCCCTTGCCTGATCGAATGCACAAGATTGGTGAATGCCGCTAAAACTACTTCAGCAGAAGATATCTTCGGCTGCATTGACGCCATGAAATTTCGCTCTTCAATGACGTTGTTCGCAAAAGCGGCTGCCGAGAATCAAGTTTTTACAGAAGCTCTTGACAAATATTTCTGTGGAGAATTCGATCCGTTGACGCTCGCGTTGCTTTAGGCCGCCGTTCAGACTCGATCCTCGCTCCTGACCGGTACTTTTAGCGGCAAGCTCAGTGTCACGATACAGCCATTCCCGTGCGGCCGATTTTCCAATTCGAGCGAACCGCCGTGTGACTCCGCAATTTGCCTCGAAAGCACGAGCCCAATGCCGCTCCCCGCGGGCTTCGTCGTATAGAAGGGCACGAAGACGTTGCTGGGATTCATCAGTCCCGGCCCGTTGTCCTCAATCGTCAGCAGCACGTCATGTTCGGCGATTTTCCAACTCAGTTGGATTGTTGGCTCGGCATGCGTCCTTGATCCATTCGAATTATCGCCACCGTCCAGGGTCTGCAGCGCAGCCTCGGCAGCATTACGCAGCAAATTGATCAGCATCTGCTCGAGTTGGTCTGGATCCGCCATCAGCATGACCTCCGGGCCGGCCACAATTGAAACCGGCACCCGAGTTTCAAGCGCCGCCACTCTTTTGACGATCGCCGATACCGAACATCTTTGCAGGGCTGGCGCTGGCATTTGCGCCAACTGACGATAGGCCTGCAGGAAACGATTGAGCGATGCCGCCCGGTTCTCGATAATGCTAAGCCCGCGCTCGAAGTCCTGCCGTTCTTCCGCGGGCAGTTCCGTGCCCGATAACCGCGCATTCAGGCTCCCCGCGATCGATTTAATCGGAGCAAGCGAATTATTGAGCTCGTGCCCCATCACGCGAATCAGCCGCTGCCACGCGCGCCGCTCTTCTTCTCGCAACGCTCGGCTCACATCCGAAAGCACCACCAGCGTATGCGGCACTCCTTGCTGGCGAAAGGCACTGCGCCGGACGAACCATCTCGCATCATTCGCAAACGGCAACTCGACCAAAGTTTCGTTGTCGCACAACAACGAATTCTCCAGGTGCAAATCCCGCGCCGTTTTTCCCAGCAATACCGTCGACGGCCGCTGCAACAATTTTTCGCCCGCAGAGTTCATGAGCCGCAGCTTATTGTCCGGGTCGAATGCAAAAATCGGGATATCTACCTCTTCCACAACCCTCTGCAAGAGCGCCGCTGCCTCAATCGCCCCCGTACGGTGTTGTGCCAACAAATCAGCGAGGGAATTCACTTCCAGTGAAAGTTCGCCGAGGGCGTCATTTGGAACCGCAAGCCGTGCCCGAAAGGAATAATCTTCGTCACGCAATGCTCCCACAACATTCGCCAGCGTCTGCAGCGGACGCACCACATGATCATGAAGCGAAGCGCCGATGATCAGGCATGCCAGCAGCTCAGCGCCAAACAAGATCGACTTTGATTCGAGCGACCAGGTTTGCTGCCAAATCAAACTGCCGCTGACAATCAGGCCGGGAATAACCAGCAGGAGTGAAAATCGCGTAATTCGACGCTCGAACGGCGCCCGGCGATATTTTCGTTTGTGCGGCGTCGAGATATTTCTGAGGCCTGGGCTAGAGCCCATACTTTTCCATCCGCCGGTACAACGCGCCGCGGCTCAGGCCAAGTGCCTCCGCCGCCTGACTCACGTTGCCCTGAAAGCGCTGCAGCGCTTTGCGAATCAGGATACTTTCAACCGCCTCCAGGCTCAATTCCTCGAGGTTTGGTGCCTGCGCCCGCTGCGTCCCCAAGCCCAGATCACCAGGCTGCAGTTGCTCGCTGCGGCACATCAGGACGGCACGTTCCATGGTATGTTCCAGTTCGCGCACATTTCCAGGCCACGAATATTGCAACAGCATCTGCAAGGCTGCGGGATCAATCCCTTTCACCTCGCGCCGATAACGCGACGCGTATTGCGAAAGGAAATGCACCGCCAGCGCGGGAATATCGTCCCGCCTCTCCCGCATCGGCGGTAAGTGCAACTCCACCGTGTTCAGTCGAAACAGAAGGTCTTCGCGAAATTGACCGGCCGCACATGCCGTTTTTAAATCAGTATTTGTCGCCGAGATCATGCGAACGTCAATGGTTTTGCTCCGCGAGGAACCCACTCGTTCCATTTCTCTCGACTCAATCACACGCAAGAGCTTGGCCTGCTGGTGCAAAGGAACGTTTCCGATCTCATCGAGAAAGATCGTTCCGCCATCGGCCAGTTCAAAGCGGCCAATGCGATCAGTCCGCGCATCGGTGAACGCGCCTTTCACATGGCCAAATAGCTCGCTCTCGAAGACTCCCTCCGCCAGACCTCCTGTGTTCACCGTAATCAGCGGCCTGCTGCTGCGCAAAGACAACGCATGAATCGTTCGCGCAACAACTTCTTTGCCAGTCCCATGTTCGCCAGTCACAAGTACATTCGCGTCCGACGGCGCAATTCGGGTGATCGTCTCAAGCAGGGCAGCCATTGCAGGCGCCGCCGCAATCAGTTCCGGTCTGCCCTGCGCATTCAGCAAACGGTTTTCAGCCGCGAGCCGTTCGGACTCCTGTAGCGCCCGATGCAGCTCTACCTGCGTTCGCAATATCGAAAGCAGCCGTTCGTTTTCCCACGGCTTCTGGATGAAGTCTCGCGCCCCGCGGCGCATTGCTTCGACCGCAAGCTCAACATTGCCCCAGGCTGTCATTACGATCACGGGCAACGTGCTATCGAGCGCGACGATTTCAGAAAGCAAATCGAGCCCCTCTTGCCCCGATGTCGTGTCCCGCGTGTAGTTCAAGTCGATCAGCACAGCATCGTACTGCACGCTGTTCAGCGCATCGTGCGCGAGTTCAGGAGATCGCACCGCATCAACTTTGTAGCCTTGCGGCTTCAGCAGAAGCTCGATAGCCTCCAATATGTGTTGTTGATCGTCGGCGGCCAGGATTCGCGGAGCATGTGCAGCCTTTGCCAGAGCTGCGGGAATATGTATTTCATGCGGCTTGGCGGTAGTCGGCATGATTTTCTCGAGTGGTTACGGAAAAGCTGTCTTTAGCTATTTATACTGTCATTCCGAGCGCAGCGGAACCTGCTTTCCGCATTTGAATTACGGCGCCGGATTACTCATTACACCACTGATCGCATTCTGAATCTGAATTCCATTATGTTCCAAAGTGGCCGCCGTCGCCCGGTCCAGCTCGACTTTGGCCTTCTCGTAGACCGTCATTGCACTGACGAGATCAAGCTCCGCCAGCGCCAGATCGCGTTGCGCGGTCATCGTCTGAAAGATTGAACCCGCGCCCAACGTCTGTTCCTTTTGTGTGATCTCGAGTGTCCTCTGCGACAGATCGCGTGCTTTCTTAGCTGCATCCACTCGCGCGGCGGTCTGTTGAAGGGCGTATTCCGCATTGCGGACTTCGATTCGAATTTGTTTGCGCAACTCCTCTCGCCGCAACTCTGCCTGCCGGTATTCAAGTTCTGACCGATATTGGTCTGCTTTCGCCACGCGATTGCGAATCGGGATATTTAGATTGAATCCGAGATAATAATCCGGTGCGGTATTGTTGAACGCATTTTGCAGTGCTCCAGAATAATCTATGGGAACATTCGAAACGTTCTGCACCCCATTAATGTGGTACGCAGGATTTAAAGGCCCCGCCAATCCCGACCCGCCATAAAAGCCGACCAACGACAGCGATGGCAGCAATGCATTCCTCGCCGCCTTGCGGCTGATCTGCCGGTTCACTAGATCAACATCTGATTCCTGCAGCTCTGGACGGTCTCGTAGTGCCTCCGTAATAAGGTCCTGGACAGACTGGTTCGCTCGTGGTTCTGCCGTCTGCGCTCGATCTGTTGGAACAACATTCACTGACTCAAGCACCGGATCGTCCAGACTTTTTGTAAGCGCATTTTTCATCAGCAGTTCCTGCAACTGCAGGCTGGTTCGCGCTACGGTCAGGTCCTGTTCGCGCTTCGAGACTTCAGCCTCAGCACGTGTCACGTCCATCGCTGGAATACTCTCGAGTTGCAATTGTTTCTTTGCGTTATCGAGCGATTGCTGCGCGAACCCAACTGATTGCTCGTTCACTCGCGCCTGTTCGAAAGCATCCACCAGGTCCCAATAAATATTCTTGACTTGGGTCACGGTAGCAATCACCTGATCTTTGAATGCGATATCAGAAATCTTCTTGTCATTCTTTGCGATCCTCAGATAACGCAGATTCGGCCCTAAGCCAAAGCCCGAAAGCAACTGCTGCGTAAATGTGAGCCGATACATCGACCCGAGCGCCGGAGACAGGTTTGAAAATATGCTGTTCGTAGTCTGACTATTGTTATTGAATTCGAAACTCAAAGTCGTGCCCGTCGCAAATGCCTGCTCAAATCCAAAGTTCGCTTGCCCAGTATTTGTTTGCAGCAACGGGACACCGTAAATCTGCAAATTTGCAAGCGGTGTCGTCTGATGTTCCGCGCCTATTGAGCCAAAAACGATCGGATCGTACGACTGCACCGCTGTACCGATACCTAACGTCGATTGCACTAAGCCTGACGCTCCCGCTCCAGCACCACCCGCGCCTGCCGTGGTCCCGCCCGCTCCTGCTCCCGGAGCGCCAGTCCCGAATCCGCCCACGCCGCCGCCCGGCGTGCCTTGCACGATTCCGGCATTGACTCCGCGAAATACGCCGCCCGCTTTCGTACGCAAAATATCTGTTTCGGCAATCGGCAGGTTGTAACGCGCGATTGCAATGTCGAGATTATTTTCAAGTGCTAAACGAATCGCATCCTTCAGCGACAGATACAATTTGCCATCGCGAATCAGTTGGGTGAGAGTCGGCGAGTTCACGAGCGAAGGTTCCGGCGCCTCGCTCGCCGCGTACGCGCTGAACGGATTCCGTGACTTGGGCAACTCAAGCGGAACAGGAGCGTTCGGCTGCGCAGACGATGTTGACGCAGACGATGTCGACGCGCCTACGTTCCTCGAGGAAGCCTGCTGTCCATAGCTCACTGGCGAAAGAGAAATGAACAACCAGAACGTGAACAGCTGAATAAAGCTGTCCCGCAGGAACAGTCGCCAAAATCCCGGTGCAGCCGCCGCACCCCGATCTGCCATACGCACGACCGATCTCGCGCTCATTGCTTCACCGCCTCATACGGCTGCAACTCCGGATTCGCCGTGTCGCCAACAACCCAGCCATCACGCAACTGAATTGTCCGTGATCCGTATCCTGCATTCACCTCCGAGTGTGTGACCTGAACAATCGTCGTCCCTTGCTGATTCAACTCGCGAAATAGTTCCATGATCTCCTTTGCCTGCGACGAATGCAGATTTCCGGTCGGCTCATCCGCCAACAGCAGCACAGGTTTGTGAATCACCGCCCGCGCGATTCCAACTAGCTGCTGCTGCCCACCCGAAAGCTGGCTGGGGAACAAATCTTTTTTCGCAACGATTTGAAACCGGTCCAGCGTGTCGGCAACCATGCCTTGCCGCTGTTTGTTTGGGATGTCTTTGTAAGAAAGCGGCAGGTCGATGTTCTCGCGCACTGTCAAATCGTCCAGCAGGTGGTAACTCTGAAACACCATGCCAATATTTTTCTTCGCAAGCTCAGCCCGCTCCTTACGCTTCATCTTATGTACCGCCTGCTCGCGAAACCAGTATTCGCCGTCCCAAGCGTCATCGAGCAGCGCCAGCACGTTTAATAACGAAGACTTACCCGCGCCCGACGGCCCCATGATGGTGATGAATTCACCCTGCTGAATCTCGAGGTTCACCCGCCGCAGCACAAAAAACTGGCCTGCCGGTGTCTTATAACTGCGTTCCAAATTTTTGAATTGAATCATATGTCTCCCGAAAGTATTTCCTTCAATTTCCCTCACTCTTCTCTCAGCGTCACCATCGGATCCACCTTCGCCGCGCGTCGCGCCGGAATGTAGGCGGCTACTGCGGCCACGCTCATCAGGGCCACTGAAACTACGGCCAGCGTGTTTGGATCTCTCGGACCGATCCAGCCAGCACATCTGTTAAACCTGGCACGATTCCGCCGAGCAACAAGGCAACGATTACACCCAGCGCAATCCCGACGAAACACACTTTCAATTCCTCTGTAACCATCAAGCTCAGGATGTTCTCCTTATTAGCACCCAGTGCCATCCGAACCCCAATTTCCTGCACTCGCTGCGTAACCGAGTAAGAAATTACTCCGGAAATTCCGACGCTCGCCAGCGCCAGTGACAAAACTGCAAGAGTGCCCAGCAGAATCATCGGAAATCGCTGTGTAGACATCGAGTCGGAAACAATTTCCTCCATCGTTCGAACCTCGTACACCGGCTCGTCGCTGCTCTGCTGCTGCACGACCGCTTTGATAGCCCGCATTACGGCCGCGACTTCAAGGGGAGTGCGGACGATCATCTTTGTATCGGGATAATTGACCGGCACCCACTTGTCAGGATCCTGATAGAGCGAGTAGTACGCTTGGCTTTCGTTCTTTGTATTCGTCTCATCGAGAGCCCAGTTCTTCACATGGCCAGCCACGCCAACAATTACGCACGGGCCAAATGACGCGAACCCGGCCGTAATTGTGTGCCCCAGAGGATCCCGGCCTGCAAAGTACTCATCTCGAAAGGCACTATCGATGACCGCCACGCATGGAGACTTCGTCGTATCCTCTTGATTAAAAACTCGGCCTTGTAGCACAGGTATCTTCAACACTCGGAGATAGTTCGTTCCCGTAATAAATGCCTGCAGCCGCGGCGCTCCCTGCAGTGACACGGGTCTTTGCGAGTCCAGCCAGAATGGCATGGTTCCAGTTTCTCCTGTGAGCGGGACAGCGTCAGTGAAGTCTGCATCCTGAACGCCGGGAACCTGCCGAATACGATTAACTAACTCTTGGTAGACTACTCGTGTGCTCGCAGCGGTTCGGGTCAGCGTGTGTGAGACCCCAACTTTAAATGTGATTACATTTGTAGGATCAAAGCCCGGGTTAGCATCCCGAAGATGAAGCATTGTACGCAAAAGCAACCCCGCGCCCGCCAGCAAAAGCAGTGTCAAACTCACCTGCAAAACAATGAAAAAGTTCTGAGCATGACGATTCGAAGCAGTGGAACCATGGCCTCCTTGTTTGAGCGTCGACTGCGGGTCTGCAGTTGAACTCTTTAGGGCGGGGGCCAGACCGAATAGAACTCCGATCGTGACCGCAATACCCAGCGTGTAAAGCAGGACTGTACCGTTCAGCGCAATGTCATCGCTTCGTGGCAGCATTCCCGGCATGGCCGCCAGGAAGAATTTCGTGCCGCAAATCGCAACTCCGACTCCGGCACAAGCTCCGGCTAAGGAAAGAAGCAGTGATTCGGTTAATAGTTGGCGCAGTACACGCGCGCGACTAGCTCCCAGCGCAGATCGAATTGCAAACTCGCGGCTTCGTACCGTTGACCGCGCCAGAAGCAGATTGCTGATGTTCGCGCATGCAATCAATAAAACTAGACCAACCGCCCCACTAATCAGTAAAAGGATTCTGCTTGCTTCCCCGACGATCATCTGCTTGAGAGGCTCCACATAAATCCCGAGGTCGCGGTTGTCGTTCGGATAAAGTCGATCCAACCGATTCTGAATTGCACTCATCTCCGCTTGTGCTTGATTAAGAGTCACACCGGGCGCCAGCCGCGCGAGGACAAAAATGCCGTCGTGACTCGCGCGATTGTTCAGAATCAACGGCTCACCTTGGCCAAGCGGAATATAGAGATCCGCAGCCCCTTCGAGATGAAACCCTGTGGGAGCAACCCCTACGACCGAGTAATCGGTTCCGTCGAGAGTCAGGACGCTTCCGACCACCTTGGAGCTACCGGCAAACCGATCCTTCCATAATTGGTTGCTGATGATGGCTACCGGTGTTCCGCCATGTTGGTCTTCGCTCTTCGAAAATTCCCGTCCCAACCTCAACTGAACCCCCAGCAGATGGAAAAAGCCAGAAGTCACTTGCGAAGCCGTAAGATGAGCCGGTGCGCCGGGCGATGTAAGATCGACCCCTTGTTGTCGGAAAGCTGCCATCTCCGCAAAAGAATGAGTGTTTCGCAGCCAATCCGCGAAATTCGGATATGACGCCCATACCCGGGGAAATCGCGGATTGCTCTCCCACACTGCAACCAGTCGTCCAGGCTCGAAATAGTGCAGCGGTGAAAGCATTACGCCTTCCACTGCACTAAAGATTGCGGTATTAGCACCAACACCAAGTGCCAGTGTGATCACCGCAACCGCGGTGAATCCCGGGCTCTTGCGCAACTGGCGTAGCGCGTATCGAACGTCTTGAATTACCTCATTCATTTCACTCTTCCCTCAGCGCCACCATCGGATCCACCTTTGCAGCCCTGCGCGCAGGCACGTAGCATCCCACCATAATCATTGCGAGGACGATCCACGGAACGATTGAGAATGTCGCCCAGTCACGTGCGCTCACCCCAAAGAGCAAACTCGCCATTAACTGCGTAAGCCCAAGCGCACCGGCAATACCCAACAGCACGCCTGCTATTGCCAGTGTCGCGCCCTGCCTTAACACCAGGCGAAGGACCGTTTGGCGTTGCGCGCCGAGTGCAATGCGAATGCCGATCTCGCGTGTGCGTTGCGAAACCGAGTACGCCATCACTCCGTAAATTCCAATCGCAGCCAGAATCAACGCCAGCCCAGCGAAGCCGCCAATCAGCCACATATCAAACCGACGAAGCGAACCGGCATCGGAAACCATCTGCTCGAGCGTCTGCACCTGGAAAAGCGGCACGGTTTTATCTACTTCGCCAACTGCCGCACGAATTGCGCTAAGCGGATCGGAAGAGCCTCTGGAGCGCACGGCAATCGCCATGTTTCCTTCCGTCAATGGCAAGAAAGACTCGGGAATTTGTGTGTACGGGTAGTAGGCCGTAGGTTCTACATCGGTCACATCAGCAGTCCAGTGGCGGACATCGGCGGCAACGCCGATTACGGTGCACCACTCTCCGCCGGGCATTTGCGGCTTGATGCGCTTGCCGAGCGCGTCTTGTCCCGGCCAGTAAAGCTTCGCCAGGCTCTTGCTCACAATCGCAACCCTCGGGGCTGCAGCCGTATCCCCATCGCCAAATTCACGGCCGCTCAGCAACGAGATCTGCATGCCGGGAAAATATTGCGGGCCCACAATACGCAGGCGCGTGACAATCGGAATTTGCGATGGCGGAGGCGGCGTTCCTTCGATTGCAATCGGCAAAGAGGGATCAGTCCCGCTCATTGGAAGATTGCGAACAAGGACTGCCGATTGAACATCCGGCAATGCTTTTATCCTCTCGATGACCTGCTGATAAAAAAGTGGAATGCGAGCGCCTGAGTATTGCGCAGGAGCCGCCACTCGGAATGTCAGAACATGCTGCGGATTGAAACCAGGATCGACGCTTTCGGTACGCCACAAACTTTTGAGTGACAATCCGGCACCGATTAACAGAATGCTGGCCAGCGCCGTCTCAACAATTACCAGCGCCGCTCGGTGTTTGCCGGAGCCGCTGCTCCCTCGCACTCCTTCTTTGAGCGCTTCGCCGTTTGCCGAATGCGAACCTTCCCAAGCGGGAGCGATTCCAAAAAGAATGCCGACTATGCCGCACAGCACAGCCGAGTAGGCAAGAACGCTTCCATTAATTCCGATGGCTTCAACCGACGGAATGCTCGAAGGGTGAATAGCTATTAATACTTCGATGGTGGCCCAAGCCAGCCCCAGGCCCAACGCGCCACCAGCCACAGAGAGCAGTACGCTTTCGGTCAAGAACTGACGAATAATGCGACCTTGTCCCGCCCCGAGTGCAGCACGAATCGAAATCTCCCGCCGCCGCACACTGCCACGCGCCAGCAGTAGGTTTGCGACATTTGAACATGCGATCAGCAGGACGAAACACACAGCCCCCATCAGCATCAGCAACACTGGTTTGATCGTTCCGTTCTGAAAGTCGCTCACCGACTGGAATGTGACCCCAAGTGCCGCTTCCCCGTTCGGATCTTGCGCCTTGAATCGTCCTGCGATTGTCGCCATTTGCGCTTCGGCCTGCTTCTGCGTCGTTCCATCGGGCAACCGAGTGAATGCGAACAGCCAGTGAATATTGCGTGCGGAAGCTTGCGCGTTCACTGATTCAAGTTTCAGAGGAATCCAAAACAGCTCCAGGTTGGAAAGAACATGGAAGCCTGCCGGCATGACGCCAATAACGGTGTACGGAGCTCCATCGAGATCGACGGATTGCCCAAGTATTGGGCGCGACTTGAAGCGGGTCGTCCATAGCGCATGGCTCAACAAGACCACCGGCGCCGCACCCGGCGTATCTTCCGCCCGGGAAAAATTGCGCCCAGTCGCCGGTTGGACTCCGAGAGTTGGCAAAAGGTCGTAATTAATCTGGCCGCCATTGATGCGCTCCGGTATGTCTTTGGAACCTAGGTTCTTCCCGATAGAAGAAAATGCACCCATGTTTCCGGTTAGCCCGCCTTGTTCTTTCCATTCCAGAAACTCGGGAGTAGAGAAGGCGTTCGGTGCACCGTTTGTCATCGTCTTCCAAACCACCATTAAGCGACTGGGATTCGCAAACGGAAGCGAGTGCAGTAGCACTGAATTAATCACGCTGAACATTCCGGTGTTCGCGCCAATTCCCAGCGCGAGCGTGATCACCGCAATTGCTGTGAATCCAGGGCTCCTGCGCATCTGTCGCAGCGTGTAACGAATGTCCTGAAAAAAGCTGTTCATATGATCCTCACTCGTACCTCAACGCCACCATCGGATCCACCTTTGCCGCCCGCCGCGCGGGGATCATCCCCGCAATAGCACCAACAACCGCCAGCAGTACCACAACGATGACCAGTGAAATCGGATCTGTCGTGTTCAATCCAAACAGCAAACTCCGTAGCGCGCGGCTGCCCGCGATTGCCAGTGGAATTCCCGCCGCCAAGCCGACCACGACGAGCAGCATGGCCTCGCGCAGGACCATCTGCATCACGTCCACACGCTGTGCTCCAAGCGCCATACGCATCCCGATTTCTCTCGTGCGGCCCGCGACCGTATACGACATCACTCCGTAAAGCCCAATGCAGGCGAGCAGCAACGCCAATCCCGCAAAAAGGGCCGAGAGCTTTGCCAGCGCGATTTCGCTTTCCGCGCTGTCATCCACCAGTCGATCAAGAGTCCTGACAAACGCGATTGGCAAATTCGGATCCACGCTCTTGATCTGACTCGTCACGTTTGCGACTGATGCCGACGGATCACCCCCAACCTGCGCTTCAATTACGATCTGGCCCGGTTCCGGCACCTGCTGAAACGCCATGTAAAATCTCGGCTTGACCGCTTCTCGCAATCCGCTGCCATGGTCTTTTGCATTCCGTGAGACGCCCACAATCGTGATCGGCTTATTCGTCCAATCCGGGTCATCGATCTTGAACTGGCGGCCGATCGGGTTCTGACCGGCAAAGAAGTACTTGACCATCGCCTGGTTCACGACCGCAACACGCGTCGATGCTTCAGTGTCCTGGGCCTCAATTCCTCTTCCCGCAAGAATTGGAATGCCGACCACTCCGAAATATTCTGGGCCGACGTAATCCTCGTTGGCTACTCGATCATCAGCGCTGCGTTCAAAGCCAGGCACGATGATCGCGTCGGCGCTCTCACTGTGGGCAAACAATCCATTATCCGAGTACGTAGCCGCGTGCACGCCTGGAGTCGCGACAATCCGCAACACCAACTGCTCTGCGAGCGGCTTCATCTTCTCGTTGCTATAGCCCGCTGCAGTCGGATCCGTTCGCGCGATCACCAGGTGCTTGCGGTTGTATCCGAAGTCTTGAGTCATCAATTTCTGCAAGCTCCGCAGCAGAAGGCCGGCAGCAAAGAGCACAAGTAGAGATAGCGCGACTTGTCCCGCGATCAGCCCCTTGCCCCATCCGAAGCGGGAACTGGAATCGGCGATTGCTCTGGACGCATCTTTCAGTGTCGGCGCAACTCGTACGCGCAGTGTTCGCAGCGCGGGAACCAGCCCAAATAGAATTCCCGTCACCATAGAAATCACAACCGTGAACGCAAGCACACGCAGGTCAGGAAACACGGCAAGAATGGCGCTCGATTCAACGATTCTTACCAGCAACCGCACGCCCCAAATTGCCAATATGGATCCTGCAACGCCGCCCAGAAATGCCAAAAGGACGCTTTCAGTTAGCAGTTGCTGTAATACACGTTTGCGGCTGGCTCCAACCGCAAGCCGCACCGCAATTTCGCGGTTGCGCACCGACGCGCGCGCAAGCAGCAGGTTTGCAACGTTCACGCATGCGATCAGCAGCACCAGCCCAACAATGCCCATGAGCAGGAGCAAAGGAGTCTGGTAGTTCCCGCGCAGGTCAGACAAACCCGTGCCGCCGGCCACGACCGGGATCCGCAGATCGCGAATACTGTTTCTGTCGTCGGCGGAAATTGAAGCTCCGTAGTCCCCCTTTTGAATTTGTTTGAAAATAAGGTTGAGGTTCGCTTTTGCCTGCTCCGCAGTCACTCCTGGCTTCAGTCGCCCAGTGAGCGACAACCACGAGTTGTTTGGCTTATTCCTCCACTGCCGCCCGCGCACGATTTCTGGCTGCATGCTGAGCGGAACATAAAGCGACATCCGCTCTCCGACTACTTCGCCGTCGAAACCCGCAGGGGCAACGCCAATGACCGTAAATGGATATCCATTCAGTCGAATCTCTTTTCCGATGATCGTTGGCGACATCGCAAATTTGCGCTGCCAATAGTCGTATCCCAGAACCACAACCGGATTCGCATCTTCGGCAGTGTCGTCCGACTCCGAAATCAAGCGCCCGGCGCTAGGTTCCAGGCCAAGCACGGTGAAGTAGTTTCCGCTCACCATGCGCCCGGTTATTTTTTCGTCGGCAGCTTCGCCCTGCCCGGTAGCGATTTGAATTCGGTGGTCAGTTGCAGCTGCGCACAATCCGGTGAATACAACGTTGCGGTCGCGCAGCTCCTTATATAAAGGATAGGAAAATACGTCCGTCCGTGGCGTCCCGTTGGAGCGCTCGTTCGGATTCGTTGGGTCGCCTACGACCACCAGCTGCTGCGGATCTTTCACCGGCAGCATCTTCAACAGCAAAGCATTCACCACGGTGAATATCGCGGTATTCGCTCCGATGCCGAGCGCGAGGGTCAAAACGGCAACCGTTGTGAATCCCGGGCTCTTGCGCAACTGCCGCATCGCGTATCGAATGTCCTGAAGCAGGTTATTCATCGAACTCCCTCATTCCTCTCGTAAAGTCTTCGCGGGATCGATTCGCGCGATTCTCAAAGCAGGAACGCTCATTGCAATGACCGACACGGCAGCGAGCAGCAACACAGCGGAAATGATCGCAGGCGCGTCATAGACGCCTACGCCGTAAAGCACGCTGCGCATTACCCGCAATACTCCTGCGCACAACGACAGCCCAATCACCAGTCCAATAGCCGACGCTCGGACTCCTGGCACTCCAACGTGAACAATGGCCTCACGAATGGTTGAACCTAATGCCATGCGAATGCCGATTTCCCTCGTCCTCTGAGTCACGATGTTTGCCACCAGCGCAAAAATTCCGACTGCGCTCAAGATCAAAGCCAGCGCTGCCATCGTGCTCAGGAGAGCCACTTCTACGCTTTGCATCACCAGTGCTTTCGCAAGCAAATCCTGCATGCGGTAAAAACCAGAGAAGGGAAGATCGGGATCAACACTCGCCAGCGCCCGCTGCATCCGCGCCGTCAAGCCTTCAATCGGTCGCGAAGTGCGAACAATCCAGCTCGGCTGGAACCACATGTGGGTCAGGGCGAGTTGCCGCGCGGGTACCTGCATTGCAGGGACATACATCGTCTGCTCCGCCGTGAGCGGTGCGATACGGTCGATACCCGGCTCCATGGCAACATCCTCCACAACTCCGACAATGACGACGTCCTTCAAGAGGTGCCGTCCAATCGGATTTCCGTCATGGAAAAACTTGCGTACAAATGTCTGGTTAATGATTGCGACATGCTGCGTATTCGGCCCATCTGACTCGGTAAAATAACGCCCTGCGGTGAGTGGAATTTGCAACGCCGAAAAATAATCAGGCGTCACGTAGACCAGTCCAGAGACGATCTGCTCGCCTTTTTCTCTGCCGTCGTCGATGGTTATTCCTCCTTCATTCACTGTGCGCTCATACGGCAGAGCCAGGCCGACTGCGGCCGTCTGCACTCCTGGAATACGTCGCATCGCTGCGGTGCTCTCATCAAGCAGATTTCGGAAAGCTGCGTCGTCGTGATAGCGGACTTCGTCGAGCGAGGCGCGCGCGGTCATCACGCCATCAGGATTGAAACCCGGCGGCAGAGTTTGCAGATGAACAAGCGTTCGCACCAGCAGGCCCGCTGCAGCCAGCAATACAACTGTGAGCGCAACTTCGGTCGCGATCAGTATTTGCCGTAAACGCAAGCGGTCGCCGCCAGATGCTTGGCGATTGCCCATTGCGGTGCGCAGGTCGAACCTTCGCGTGGTGAGTGCGGGAAGCATGCCGAAGAGCACGCTGGTGAATACCGAAATTAAAGCGGTAAACGCCAGCACACCACCATCGAGAGAAACGCCTGAGACCGGCAAAAAGTGCTCGGGAAGCAAAAGCAGCAATCCACGCAGCGCAAGAAACCCAACCACAACTCCCGCTATTCCACCCGCAAACGCGAGTACGAGGTTTTCCACCCAAAGTTGTTTTTGGATTTGCCAATGCGAAGCACCCAAAGCCACTCGTGTGGCGATTTCAGGAGTGCGCCGCAGAACACGAACGAGCGTTAGTCCCGCAAGATTAGCGCAGGCGATCAGCAGAATAAGTCCCGCCGCCAGCATCAACGTCAAAACCTGTGGACGCAGCGGGTCGGTTTCGCCTTTTTGTAATGGCACCGAATAGTAGCTGATCTGTCCGCTTGGATCATCCTGCAACTCATAGCGATCGGGACGGGAACCCCATGCCCGGTTGATTTCAGCATCGGCCTCTTGCCAGGTCGCGCCGTCCCGCAGGCGCATGATGCAGTCGAAGTTTGTTCCCGAGCCTTCACCTTGACGACTCCCCTGGATTGCCGTGTACACGTCGGCGCTCAGCGGCATCGTCACGCCTTCTGGCAGAACTCCAATAACTGTATAGGGCGCGCCCTTCAGCAAAATTGTTTGGCCCAGAATGTCACGCTTAGCCCCAAACGCGTTCCGCCACAAGTTGTAGCTCAGAATCGCAGTCTTTGCGCCTCCCGGCACGTCTTCGGTTTCTGAGAAATTTCTTCCAACGATCGGCCGAATCTCGAGTACATCAAGGTAGTGTGCGGAAATGCGTCCCCCGGTCACGTACTGCGCACGCGAACCGGCCTCAAAGTTTAGGCCGGTGCTTATGCCCGAAGGCCTGATGCTCGAAATTGCGGAAATAAGTGCCGGCACGTTATCGCGCAGCAGTTCCCATTGCTCACCATCAATGTGGTGCCGCTCGTCAGAAACGACGGTTCCCCGCATTCGCGTGTATATCGCTCCAATCCGCTCGGGATGCGAATAAGGCAGGCTCTTCAGCAACAGAGCATTCACAATTGAAAATATTGCGGTGTTGGCCCCGATCGAAAGCGCCAAAGTCACGACCACCGTGACGGTGAATCCCGGATTCCGCCGCAACTGCCGCACGCCATATTGAAGATTGTGAAGCAATGATGAGTTCATGTTTTCAGCCTCACTCGTACCTCAACGTAACCATCGGATCCACCTTCGCCGCCCGCCGCGCCGGCACAACGATTGCGCCAATGCTTGCAACCGCGACCACTCCAGCTACCAGCAGATATGACACAGGGTCATACGCCGAGACGCCATAGAGGAACGACCGAATCCAGTGGCACGCGAGCAAAGCGCCAGCAAAGCCCACAACCACACCGGCGATTACCGCTACGGAGCCGATTCGCAGAACGAAGATCATCACCTTCTGTCGCGTAGCGCCAAGCGCAAGCCGAATTCCGATTTCGCGCCTCCGCTGGCCAGTTAGGTAGGCCAAAACCCCGTAAACGCCAGCCATCGAGAGCATCAGAGCCAAACCGCCGAAAATCGAAGAAAGTTGTAGAGCCATGCGGCGCGTTCTTAGGTGACCCTCAATCGCGGCATTCATCGAGGAAACTTCATCTAGCGCGAATTCCGGGGCATCTTCTTTCACGATGCCCTGAATAACTGATGCAAGGCCGTGTTGCGAGCCTTCGGCCTGCACAGCAAAGCCGGGCGCGAGGCCGATCATCATGTGCGCAATGGGCGAGAATGGCGGCAGTTGGAGGTAAGAAATCATGATTTTGGGGTCGGCCGGCTCGCCGAGATTGTCTCCCTGTATTACGTCCCCATAAACGCCCACAATCGTGATAGGGGTGGGAAACTGCGCATACTTATCGAGCACCACCTGCTGCCCAACCGGATTCGCCTGTGGAAGATACCTGCGCGTAAAAGTGCGGTTCACAACTCCAACGAGGCTTGTTCCCGGCACGTCCCCTGCGGAGAGACTTCTGCCCTGCAGAATCGGAATACTCATCGCGCGGAAATAGTCAGGGCTGGCCACCGCCAATTGAGTCGTGTACTTCACATTCGAAGAAACGTGCCCCGGAATGCTGAATGTCCCATCTAGGCTGAAACTGAAATTCGAGAGCGGGAGCGATGTCACCATGCCCGCGGCGCGCACCCCCGCCACGTGCTCCAACCGATCCAGCACCCCCCGGAAGGTGACCTGGGCAGTAGAAATGGGAGTGTTAGGCCGTACAGGCCACAATAGAAAGGTCGTGACATCCTCTGACCGAAATCCAAGAGGAGCGTGCTCGATCGCGCTGAAAGTCGTTAGCAAAAGCGTCGCGGCAACCAGCAGCATACAGGTAAGAGAAATCTCCGCAGAAATGAGCACGACGCTGAGTCGTTGCGAACGTGTCGCGGTGGAAGTGCCGAGTGCCGTGTGGAGAAGGGATAGCTGTTTCGCTGCGGGAAGCAACCGGAAAACCGGAGCGATCGACACCACGATTCCGCACAGAATCGCCAATGCTGCGCATGCGGCAAACGTCCACGGATCTGGCCGCAGCTCATCAAAGCGCGGAAGCCATGCGAACCAGTGTCGCGCGAGCTGCAGCATCGCAGAAACCAGCAGCCAGCCTGCACCAGCGCCAGCCGCACAAAGTATCAGGCTCTCGGTCAGAATCTGTCGAATGATATGCGCGCGAGTAGCGCCCAATGCGGTGCGTGTCACGATCTCTGCTTCACGATGGGTCGCCCGGGCAATCTGCAAATTCGCGGTGTTAACCACTGCGATCAGCAAAAGCAGGAAACAGGCGCCAAGTAGAGCGAGTAATGCCGGCCTCTCCTCTTCAGTAACCGTGCGGCTATATGGATACACCCATAGGTGCTCGTTCGCTTCTTGTTTCGGCAATCGCCGAACAAAGGCCTCTCCTTCCTGCTGCGCGGCTTCCGGGCTAGTCCCTGCCTTCAATCGTCCGAGAACGCTTACTCCGTCCATTCCCTGGGTAAATGCATCTTTCGCGTCAGGATCAAGCACCGTCCAAAGGGATCCGCCATTCGGAAAGTTGAAGCCTGGACGCATAACGCCAACAACGGTGTAAAAAGCTCCGCTCACTTCGAGCGTGCTTCCAAGAACATCTTTGCGAGAATGCAGTGTGTTGCGCCAGAAATCAGCACTGACCACCGCCTCAAGGCGCTCGCCTTCATGAAAAGCTCGCCCGTTTTGAGGGGCAACCCCGAGCACATCGAAAAAGTTCGCAGTCACCTGCGGGGCAAATACCATTTTCGTGCCGTCCTGAGTCTTCACTGGAACCGGCATACTGCGATAAGCCACAAGACCAGAAAACGCGGAAAGCTCCTTCTTCATTTGGAGATACAGCGGCACATCACTCGTTAACTGGCTCGACGGGGTGTTCGATACTCCGACCAGCAGCAACTGTTCTGGGTGTGGATAATTCAGCGGACGCACCAGCACTGATTGCACGATCGCGAGCATTCCCGTTGCACTGCCAATCCCGAACGCTATTACCCCGATGGCAATCGTTGTGAACCCAGGGCTCTTCTTTAACTGCCGCAGTGCATATCGAATATCTTGAAATATTCCGTGCATCTCAGCCTTACTCGTATCTCAATGCCACCATCGGATCCACCTTCGCCGCCCTCCGTGCCGGGATGTAACACGCGAGCAGCGCAACAGCGATCAGCAACATAACGACCGCGCAAAACGTCAATGGATCGCTTGGCGTCACGCCGAAGAGCAGCGACTGTATGGTGCGGGTTAACGCGAACGAACCGGCAATTCCAATCACAATGCCGATGAGCACCGTCCGCAGCCCCTGTGCCAGAACCATTGTCAGAACATCTTGCGAGCGTGCTCCCAGCGCCACCCGTACGCCGATTTCCCGCGTGCGTCGGCTCACTGAATAAGCCATCACGCCAAACACGCCCGCGCTTGCCAGCAGCAGTGCGATGGTGGCAAAAAGTCCAACGAGCATCAGGTTGAATCGTCTTGACCCGAGCGATTCCGAGTAGACATGCGAAAAGATCCCGAACTTCGGCGGGATATCAGGATTCATGTCATGCAAAATTTCGCGGGCCGGCGGCGCAATCGTGCTCGGATCGGCGTCGCTCAGCATCGTGACGGTGACAAAGGGTAGCGGACGTTGAAGCAGGTCGCCATAAACCGTAGGGCGCGGCGGCTGATCGAGTCCGTATTCGTGAACGTCGCCAACAATGCCCACAATCGTGAGCAGCCGCAAGTCGCCATCCATGTTCCCGAACTCAATCGTGTGACCAATCGGGTCTTGTCCCGGCCAGCGTTCGCGTGCCAGTGATTCGCTGATCAGTGCCACATGCTGCCTATCCGGCGCGTCACTATCAGCGAACATGCGGCCTTTTACAAGAGGTATTCCGAGCGTCTCGAAGTATCCCTCAGTCGCGGCGCAGTAGTCTGCGGTGCCGACGCGCTGCTTGTCGCGAAATAGCGTGTCGAATAAGGGTCCAAGCTCTTCTAATTTGTCGGGAGTCTTCGGCTGTTCATCAGGCCGCATGATTTCGAACTCGCCATTAGCCAGTCCTCCCGCCATTGGCAGCCCCGTCGCTACACCCACGTTGCGCACGCCGGGAATGATCTTGAGACGGTCGACTAAGTTTCGAAAGAACAATGCCTGATTTAGCTTTCCCTTCTGGTTGTTCCACCCCAGCCACGGCAAGGAAATATTCATAGTGACAATTTTGTTGACGCGGAATCCTGGATCGACATTAAGGACCTTCATCAAGCTGCGCCCAAGCAGCCCCGCACCAATGACCAGCGCCAGTGTGATAGCAATCTGTGCGGCTGCAATCCCTCGCCCGATCCGCTGAACACTTTGCGATCCGGTTTGTCCGTGAGTTCCATTTGCTAAAGCGTCGCGCGCGTTGCCCGACGTCGCGCGCATCGCTGTGAAAATTCCAAGCCCCACGGCCACCAATGTGCACAGCAGAAATGCAAATACGAGAACTGGAATATTGATCGCAACCTCATTCAGTCGCGGCAGACTCTTCGGCGCTAGCGCCAGTAATCCGCTCACACCGAAAAAAGCTGCCAGCACCCCTAGGCCGCCGCCTATAAGCGCAAGCACGAAAGCTTCTGTAACAAATTGCCGTATCAAACGTGTTCGAGCCGCCCCTAAAGCCGTGCGAATGGCAAGTTCCCGCGCTCGTACGGAAGCTTGCGCCAGCCGCAGATTGGCCACATTCGCGCATGCCACCAGCAAAAGAAATCCGACAGCTCCAAGCAATATGAGGAGAACCGGCCGCGCCTCATGCGTCATTGAATCCCGCAGTGGAAGAACCGTCGCATCTTTCAGCAGGTATTCGCCTCGATCGCTCGAACTCTCATAAATATGCCGCGCAATGGCGCTGATCTCCGCGTTCGCCTGCCCCACTGTTATTCCATCGCGCAGGCGCCCGACTCCGTTGTAGTTATGCGATGTTCTGCTTGGATTCTCCCCTTCACGATCTGCCGCCACCCACATCGCTGCATCTTTAGGAAAATCAAAGTCCGGTGGCATCACCCCGACAATCGAATAAACAGCATTGTCGATCTTCAGATGTAACTGTGATAAGTCCGAAGAGGAGCCGAGGTACTGTTTCCAATATCCGTAACTGACGACGGCAACCGGCGTTGCTCCTTTCACATCATCGGAAGCGTTCAAGCCGCGCCCTATGATTGGCGTGGCGCGGAATACATCGAAGAAATCAGACGAAACATGGCCGATTACTGAGTTGCTCGGCTGCGAACCGCCTGAAACAGCCGCCGGCTGGGTGCCGTACTTTGCGACCGCTTCGAAACTGCGGCTCTGATCGCGAAAATCATCGAAGTTTGGGTCCGCAAGCTCGTTCCATTTGCCATTTGGCTGGACTTCGAAGACCGACATGATGCGACTCGGATCGTTGTAGGGCAGCGGCCGCAGCAGCACGCCATAAACAACGCTGAAGATTGCCGTCGTCGCGCCGATGCCGAGGGCCAGGGTCAGCACTGACGTTGCTGTTGACCCCGAATTCTTGCGCATCTGCCGCAATGCGTATCGAAGATCTTGAAGAAATACGCTCATACGTACCTCGTTAACCTTCAGAATTCCAACTCGCTATTCCGATCTCAGCGCCACCAGCGGATCAACTTCCATCGCTCGCCGTGCCGGCACATAACACGCAAGCATGGTCACGAACGCCATAATTCCCGCAACACATCCATAGGTAAGCGGATCAACCGCGCCCACGCCGTACAGCTCACTCGAAAGCCATCGTGTAACCACGAATGCACCGATCAACCCGAGCGCGATTCCGGTCATCGTAAACTTCGCACCTTCTTTCAGCACCAGCCACAGAACGTCTCTGCGCTGCGCGCCCAGCGCAATGCGAACACCGATCTCGCGCGTTCGTTTCGAAACCAGAAAAGTTAGCACGCCATAAATTCCAATCAATCCGAGCACCAGCGCAATTCCTGCAAAGGTGATGAACAGGGAGGTAGTCGAAGCCGGCGTCGACGCCGCTTCCGAGACGATCGCGTCCATCGTTCTCACTTCGCTGACCGGAACATCGTGGTTCAGGTCCGAAACAAGTCGCTGCAGCATCGCGCTCACCTGCGACTCATCGAGTGTTGTGCGAAGTGCAATCGTCATCTCGCTTGGCACGCGATGATTTTCTTGGGTTGCGTTGGGCGCGAGTGGCACGTATGCTGTGCCCTCAAAAAAGTCGGGCAGCGTCCGTTTCAGGTTGTAGGCGCGGACGTCAGAAATCACTCCGGCTACTGTGCGCCATTCCGTATCGCCCACAAAGCGAATGTGCTTGCCGATTGCGCTCTGCCCCGGCCAGTAACGACGCGCGGTCGATTCAGTTACCACCGCCAGTGCCGGATTGCCCGACTCCGCATCTTTCGGAAAGCCATTACCCGCGAGCAAGCGAATGCCCATGACGTGAAAGTAATCCGGCGTGACTACATCCAGCCAAAACAGGGGTGAAGTCTTGCCGGCCGGAATGACGTAACCTTCGACATCTAACGAACATTTCGCAACCCGGCCCCCAAGCGGCAGCGTGTTAATCAAAGCCGCGCTGTGCACTCCTGCAGTGGCTTGCGTTTGCTGAAGAAGCGTTCGATAGAACGAGAGACACCGTCCAGGGTCACTGCAGAAACTTTCATTCGGGGTAATTCGCGCGGTGATGATGCGCTCCGTCTGAAATCCCGGGTCAGTATGCGAGAGCGCCCAGAAACTCCGGATGAACAACCCAGCGGCAATGATCAGCAGAGTTGCGAATGCGACTTCCGCAATCGCTAGCGCGCTCCGCAGGCGTTGCGAAACCGAAACCGTTGCTCCGCGCTCCGTCGATTTCAGCAACTGCGTAAATCCCGAGCGCGCAGACTGAAGTGCCGGAGCGATTCCAAACAACAATCCCGTGACCACCGCGAGTCCGCCGGTAAAGAGCATCACTCGCCAGTCAATGTATGCATTCGCTAAACGCGGGGTATCAGTGGGCAATACATGCCTCAGCAAAATCAGCCCGGCCTCTGCCATGCCCAGACTCACTACTCCACCGAGTAGAGCGAGCAGCACACTTTCCGTCAGCATTTGCCTCGTAATCCGTCCTCGTTCCGCTCCCAGGGCAGTCCGAATCGCGACTTCTTTTTCGCGTGTTGCCGCCCGCGAAAGCGTCAGGTTGGCAACATTCGCGCACGCAATCAGAAGAATCAGGCCAACCGCGCCGAGCAGCATTAGCAGCCGCGCCCTCACGTCTGAAACCATGCGGTTCTGCAATGGCACGACGCTGACATCCTGATTCCAGTCGGAAGGCATATGCCATGGAAATAGTTCCCCCACATGCAACTGGAACCTGCGAATTTCATCGCGTGCCTGTGCCAGGGTCGCTCCTGGCCGCAACCTGCCGATGACCGGCATATAGTCACTCGCCCAATACGCGACCATATCTCGAGGATCGTTGTGCAGCGGCAGCCAGATCTGCGTTTTGTTCGACGGAAAATGAAAATCCGCCGGCATAACCCCGAGCACCTGCCTGCCCACGCCTTCAATCTCGATTACTCGCCCAATAATCGAAGGGTCGCTCCCAAACCTCTGCTGCCAAAGCGCGTGGCTCAAAATCACGTAATTGTCTTGTCCAGCTGCATCTTCCCCCGAATGAAAATTTCTCCCCAGCGCCGGTCGCGCTCCCAGCACAGAAAACAATTCCGCCGAAACCATCGTGCCTGTCAGCCGCACCGGCTCATCTTGTCCGGTCAAATTAAATTCGTGTCCTTCTGCATACGCAGCGACCTTCATCGAGTGGACTTGCTCCCGCATCGCCACAAAGGCTCCGCGCGGATACGTCCCCGTGACGCTCACTAATTCACCAGGCTGTGCGTACGGCAACGGAGCCAGCAGAATTCCGTTCACCAAACTAAAAATCGCCGTGTTCGCGCCAATACCCAGGGCCAGCGTCAGCACCGCGATCGTGGTAAATGCAGGCGACTTCCACAGAACTCGCAATCCATATCGGACGTCTTGTAGCAGGGTCTCCATAATCCCCCTTTGCCTTCACTCGTACCTCAACGCCACCATCGGGTCCACCTTCGCCGCGCGGCGCGCAGGGATGTAGCAAGCTACCAGCGCAACGATCACCAGGATCGCGGATACAGCTAAAAACGTCAGCGGATCGGCGCTGGAAACCATGAACAACTGGCTCGCCATCACTCTGGTTAAAATCAGAGCACCGCCGACTCCGGCCGCGATTCCAATCAACACCAGGCGTGCGCCTTCGCCAAGAATGAGCTGCAGCACGTCGAGCTTTTGTGCACCCAGCGCCATGCGCAGTCCTATTTCGTGCGTGCGCTGCCCGACGACGTAGGAAATTACTCCGTAAATTCCCACACTAGCCAAGATCATCGCCAACCCCGCAAACGCGCCAAGCAGGCTCATTGAGAAGCGCTGAGTCGCAAGTGAACGAGCAACAACCTGCTCCATGGTTTCTTCGCCATAGATCACCTGCTCATGGTTGATTTCTCTGTTTACACGGCGAATGTCAGCGAACAGCGCCGACGGATTGCTTCTCGAGCGGACCACGAACGCCGTAGAGATAGTGCTCTTGATGTAGTCGTCAGGCATTTGCAGCTGAGGAATGTAGAGCTGCGCTCGCAACGATTGTGTGTCATCGCTAGCCAAACCCCACTGCTTTACGTGTTCGACTTCGCCCACAATTTCTGCCAGTCGGTCCGTCCCTTTTAAATGGATCCACTTCCCGATCACACTTTGTCCGGGAAAGAACTTGTGTGCGAAAACCGTATCAACTGCGACCACGAGCGGCGAGTGTTCGTCATCCTGCGAGGTGAAGAACCGTCCAACTCGTAATGGCGTTCCCATCACTTTTAAATAGTCAGGATCAACGATGTAGTCGATTGCCCAATCCATCTCGTTGTCGTTCGTGGGTTTAGGTTGTCCTGCGAGCCAGAACAAGCGTTCATCGTCGTAGTCCAGAGGCGCAGCGCCTGAGGTTTGTGCGACAGCCTGTACTCCGGGTATGGCTGCCAGCCGCCGATTAAAGTCGCGAAAGTAGGCACGAATGCTGTCCGCGCTGCCATTCAGAACCGAAGGTGCGGGAGTAAGACCAAAGGAGACGACATGATGTGGATTGAATCCGGGATCAACTTGCCACAGTCGCACCAGACTACGGACCATGAGACCTGCGCCGATCAACAACACCAGGGCCATCGCCATTTCCATTACGACAAAAACACCTTGTGCGCGGTGACGCATTCCGCCAGCACCGCTGCGGCCACCTTCATTGAGAGTTTGGTTCGTCACCCCGCGTGACATCTTCAACGCAGGCGTCAAGCCGAACAAAATGCCTGAAACCAGCGCGGCAGCGCCCGTGAAAATCAGGACGTGTAGATCGACGCCAATTTGTTCCATCCGAGGCAAGGTGCTTGGCAACTTCGCAAGTGCAGCGTGAGTTCCCCATAAGGCCAGGAGCAACCCGATTGCTCCGCTCATCGCCGCGAGCAAAATGCTTTCTGCCAAAAGCTGGCGAACTACGCGCCCTTGTGTGGCTCCCAACGCGGAGCGAATGGCAAATTCGCGCGCGCGGAGATTGGAACGTGCCAGCATCAGGTTCGCCACATTCACACACGCGATCAGCAACACAAAGCCCACCGCTGCCAACAGCACGAGCAACACTGGCCGTACATTGCCCACCATTCTTCGCTTCAGAGGAGAAAGATTTGCGCTGATGCCATTGTCTGTATCGGGATAGGCAGCAGCCAAATTCCGAGATACCCGCTCCATGTCGGCTCGCGCTTGCTCAAGACTTACCCCAGGCTTCAAACGTGCGATGCCATGGAAACCCAGGCCCGCCCCGCGATTCATCAGCAGTGGATTGTCCCATTGCCCCGCGGGCACGAATATCTCGGCATCGCGGAAACTGGGCAAAGTTAAGTGGAAACTCGCAGGAATGATTCCAACAACCGTGTAGCTCCTTGGGCCGAGCCGGATGTTCTTACCTAAAATGTTCCTAGCCGAACTAAATTTCTGGCGCCAGAGATCCTCGCCAATAAGCGCAACCGGCGCAGCGCCAACCTCGTCCTCTCCTTTCGCAAGCAATCTGCCCGCCAATGGTTTCACCCCGAGAGTTGAGAAAAAATCCGATGAGATTAATTCGCCGTTGACCTGTTCGGCGTCACCCGCGCCCAGCAGGTTGAAGGAAAAAATACGCGACACCGCCACTGACGAGAAGGAACGGTTCTCCTTCTGCCAATCACGGAAATTCGGATAAGAGATGGATCCGTTTTCAAAATTTGCCTTGTTCTCTCCCAACGCGATCAGCTGATCGGCATGCGGAAACGGCAATGGATTCAGCAGCACACCATTCACAATGGAAAAAATCGCAGTGTTCGCGCCAATACCCAGGGCCAGCGTGAGAATTGCCACGGCAGTGAATCCCGGATTCTTCCGCAACTGCCGCAGCGCATAACGCAAATCTTGTAGTAATCCGTTCATAATTACTCACTCGTATCTCAGCGCCACCATCGGATCGAGTCGTGTTGCCCGAAGTGCCGGAATGTAGCTCGCGAGCAATGCGACAATTCCCAACACCACGCACACGCCCACGTACGTCATCGGATCCCGTGGAGGTATTTCGTAAAGCAGAGATTCGCGGCCCAGGTCAAGCGCCAGGTAGTCATTCATCGTTTTGACGTTGTACAGTGGCGCGTCCGCATCCATTTCGCGCAACGTTTTGCCGACTGCAGTTGTGAGCGTCATCGGCTCACCCTGCGTCCGCAAGACCAAGGTCGGCGTTCCGAACATCAGTTGGGACAACGGAATGTAATAAGCGGCTGGCGGATCTCTTTCTAACTCATTTATGCGCAAGTCGCCGACTATGCCCACAACTTCACGTATTTTGTATTTAGCGCGTGCGGCGCCTTCGTCCGCGCCGATCTCGATCTTTCTTCCAATCGGGTCCTCATGCGGAAAATACTGCTTGGCGAAAGACCCACTGATCACCATCACCGGCGCTGAATTCCGCTGGTCACGTTCATCGAAAAAGCGGCCTCGCACCAGCGGCATTTTCATGGTTTCGAAAAAGCCCGGAGTAACCAGATAAAAAGCGGCGCTCGGCTGGTTCGCTTCCGGCACTGGGTGATCCATCAAATTAAACGAAACACCCCAGTTGTCGTTACTTAAAGGAAGCGGTAAGGCGCCAGCTGCGCCCACAACTCCGGGCAGCGAATTCAGACGAGCCAATAAGTCATGCACAAAACGATCTTGCTGGTCGGGTTTGTAGCGCGTCTCCGAAAGGTCGAAGCTTGCAGTCAGCAGGTGATTGGGGTCCAATCCTAGGTCCACATGAGCAAGACGGTGCAAGCTTCGCAGCAGCAGTCCCGCTCCGATTAAAAGCATCACGCCAACAGCCGTTTCGGCAATGACAAGTCCCGATCTCAGGCGATTGTGCCCGCGGCTCGAAGTTGATGTTCGGTCTCCGGCGCGTATATTAGCCACCAACGATATGGGTGCGATTTGAAATGAGGGCACAAGCCCGAAGAGAATTCCGGTCACGATCGCCAGTGCAGTGCTGAACAGGAGCACGCGGAGATCGATCCCGACCTGATCTGCCCGAGGAAGATTTTCCGGATAGAGTCGCAGGACGCCGGAAATCATGCAAGACGCCAAGAAGATTCCAAGCGCGGCCCCTGCTATCGACAACAGAATCGATTCCATCATCAGCTGCCGCATGAGCCGCAGACGCGAAGCTCCCAGCGCAGCGCGAATCCCGATTTCGCGGAGACGATCGCTGCCACGCACTAACAACAGGTTGGCAACGTTGACGCACGCGATCAACAAGACCAGTCCCACCGCGACCAGAAGAATCAGCAGTGGTGTCCGAACATCGCCCACAAGGAACTGCAACTCCGAGACAGCCAATATCCCGCTGTGCGAATTCGAGTTCGGGTATTCCCGCGTTAGGGCCTGAGCAATGGAACTGATGTCGGCGTTCGCCTGTTGAATCGTGACACCATCCCGTAGACGAGCAATGGCGTTAAACATGTGAGCGCCACGTTGCGCTGTTACAGGCGTGTCTCCGGGCGAGTCGCTCTCGGCGTCTCTTGAAACCGTGATCCACAGATCGCGCGTATCAGAGGTGATCGGAAACTGGAATCCGGCTGGCATTACGCCAACTACGTGATAGGGTCGGCCGTTCAGGTTGATGTTCCGCCCGATTACGTCTTTGTTCCCGCTGAAATATGTGCGCCAAAATTGATAGCTCAAGACCACGGGATAATGCCCCGGCTGGTCTTCATCGGCGGTGAAGGTACGTCCTAAATAAGGTTGGGCGTCAAGAATCTTGAATAGTGACGCGTTCACCCTGGAAAGACCCACATGTCGGGGTTCGCCCCGCCCGGTAATGGTTTCCTCACTCCAGCCATATACCGCCACGTCAGTCAGCGACCGGTTCCGAGTGCGCAAGTCGACCATATTGGGATATGACACACTTCCGGTCGCGTTCTTGGGAACTCCATGTCGCGTGTCGTACTCGGCAATTGCAACCAGCCGATCGGCATGACGGAAAGGTAATGGCCGCAGCAAAACCGCATTCACCACGCTGAACATTGCAGTTGCACTCCCGATGCCCAATGCAATCGTCAGTATTGCAATCGTCGTGAATCCCAGGCTCCGGCGAAGTTGCCGAACACCGTAGCGAAAATCCTGCATCAGGGAATTCATGCCCGCACCGTCCTCACTCGTACCTCAACGCCACCATCGGATCCAGCTTTGCCGCCCGCAGGGCGGGAAGGAATGCCGCAGCTACTACAACCAAGGCGACGCAGACCGTCGCCAGAGTGAAACTCAAGGCATCAAAAGGTGAAAGCTCATACAGCATCGAGCCCATAAGCCTCACTGCCACCAACGCGAGCGGGAGCCCGATGGCTACACCGATTCCGCCAATCAGTAAACTTTCACGCACTACCATCCACAGAACTTGCTCCCGCCGTGCCCCTAGCGCCATGCGTACTCCGATTTCGCTTTTGCGCCGATTCGTGCGATATGAAAGCGTTCCGTAAAGTCCAGTCGCCACCAGCAGTGCCGCCAAAGCACCGAAGAAGCCGCCGAGCCGCGCGAACATGGTCGTTTCTGAAAACGACTCATCGAATTGCGCCCGCTGCGTTGTCGGCCTTTCCAGTGGAATGTCTGGATCGATTTCATGCACAGCTTTCGCGATCGTTCGCAATAGGCTCAACGGGTCTCCTGCGGACCTCACCTCAACCTGCAAAGTCTGTCCCGATCGGACTGCCTGAAATGCCGAGTAATAGGCCATCGGCATCGGCGACTCGCCAACGCCCGTGTACTTGCTGTCGCGTACCACGCCAACGATGGTTCGTTCCTTTCCGCCTCCGGCATAGAGTTTGTGTCCTAAGGGGTTGGTCTTCGTCAGGAAAAGCTTCGCGAAGGTTTCATTCACGACGGCCACTGGCGGAGATGCTCCGGTATCCGCATCCGAAATATCCCGCCCTTGAACAATGCCGACCCCGAGCACATGAAAGAAATTCGGGCCGACATTGTTACTGCGAATGATCCCGAGAGCGCCGTACTTGTCAGTGAGATGGACACCGTCGAGCCCGATATCGTTGTTGTCACTCCAGCCCGAACCCGGCCGACTCTCAACCAGCGTTGCCCCTTTCACTCCAGGGAGTGCGCGCAGGCGATCAAGTAACTCGAGATAGAACCCCCTCGTCTCTGCCGCTGTATGCGCGCTCTGCGGTGTAACCCCGAACACCAACAGCCCGTCGGTGTTCATGCCCAGGTCCTCTGTCTGATACTTCCGAAGTGTCCGCAGCAAAAGACCTGCAGCCACTAACAACAGAAGACAAATCGCCAGCTGCGACGACATGAGCACGCGCCCGCCAATCGCCCGCTGCCGGCTCGCCGTCACTGCGGAACTCGTGGCTCTCAACACACCGGAAACCGGCGAGCGTAGCGCCATCCACAAAGGCGCAAGCCCAAATGCAAACGCCACAACGATAGAAGTTGCCAGCGTGAATACCAGAACATTGCGATCAGGATTGAGCCCGCTCTCGATCCCCGACCAGTTCGCTAGTGCTCGCGTAGCAAAGACCGCAAAAATCCATCCCAGCACCGCGCCGCCAGTCACCAGCAACGAGCTTTCAACAACCAGCTGCCGAAACAGATCGGTTTTTGCCGCTCCAATTGCCAGCTTCAGGCTGAACTCGCGCTGCCGTGCTTCATTTCGCGCTATTAACAGAAGCGCGACATTCGTACACGCAATCAGCAAGACCAGCAGCACCAGTCCCATCAGCACCTGCACTTGTTCGCGGTACTGCTGGTTGTAGCCTTGTATTCCTTTCGCCGGATCGAAATCTAACAGCGGCTTCCACTGCTTCGGATCGATGTTGCCGACGCCGATCTTCGCCGCTTCTCCGAAGGTTGATTCGAGCGCAGCCTGCGCCTGCTGCAGAGTGACGCCTTCACGCAGCCGCGCCATCATACGCAGGCACCACCATCTGGGTGTTCCGTAAAGACTATTGATGTCGGCCGGAACTCCCCACGCATTCAGCTCAGCCCGAGTTTGCAGGGGCATCCAGAAGTCAGTCGAGGTTGCCGGTTCCACTCCATGAAATCCCTGTGCCGCAATGCCGATAATCGCCGCCGGAACATTCTTGACGAAAAGTGTTTTACCCAGGACGAACGGATCCCTGGCGAACCGCCTCGTCCAGTAGTCGTAACTGATCACCGCAACCGGCGCATGATTCTTCTCATCATCGAGCGTGAATCCACGGCCACGAATAATTCCCGCCGTCAAGCCGAAGAAGAAATTTCCGCTGACCTCTTCACCTTCCGCTTCTTCAGGGGTGCTGCCGAATCGCACCGCAGTTTTAGGGAGCCCAAGGGGAGCGTAGGCAATCAAATCCGAGAAAACATCGTGCCGCTCTCTGAGCGCCTCAAACACCGGTTCGGAGAATGAAGTGTTGGCATTGCCGGTATTCCCAGCACTCGGTGGCTGATTGCCGCTCGCGATCTCCACGTAGTAAAGCCGCCCTGGATCGCGCACGGGCAGCGCCCGCAGCAATACTGCATTCATCACGCTGAACACCGCTGTGTTCGCCCCGATGCCGAGCGCCAGCGTGATCACCGCTACGGCAGTGAATCCCGAACTCTTCCGCAATTGCCTCACCGCGTATCGCAAATTCTGTATCAGTCCGTTCATACGAACCTCACTCGTATCTCAGCGCCACCATGGGATCCACCTTTGCCGCCCGCCGCGCGGGAATGTAACTGGCCAACAGCGCTAACATCGCCAACAGAGCCGCTGCAGACACAAACGTCGCCGGATCGTACGCCTTCAGCCCGAACAGCAACGCTTGCGCCGCTGTTGCCGCCGCCAGCGAAAGCACGAAGCCCACGAAGCACCCGGCGATCAGCAGCATCGACGTCTCGCCCAGGAACATCTTCAAAATTGTTCCGCGATTCGCGCCCAACGCCATTCGGATACCCACCTCATTCGTCCGTTGCGCCACCACGTATGCAACTACGCCGTACAACCCGATTGCCGCGAGCAAAATCGCCAGCAGTCCGAAAAAGCTGGAGAGCCACGCCATCAGGCGCTCTTTCATCAGCGAATCTGTAAGCATCGTGTCAAACACCTCGAATGTCGCCACAATGTTCGGACTTACTTCCGTCACGGTGCTCCTCAGCGCCGGTAGTAGTGCCTGCGCCGGCAGATTGGAACGGATCAGGATTTGCGTGAATGCATTCGGTCGTGGGTCCTGCGCTATGGGCAAATAAATCGTCGGTTTCGGATCCTCGCGAAGTTGACTGTAACGTGAGTCCTTCACCATACCCACGATTTCGAATTGCATCTCTGGAATGTGCGGTGTTGCCTCTCTCGTAAAATACTTCCCCACAGGATTCGCGCCCTTCAGCACCACCCTCGCGAAGGATTCGTTCACAATCGCGACGTTCGGCGCCCCTGCTATGTCGCCGGCCGAAAAGTTGCGCCCGGCTAGCAAACGAATCTTCAGGGTTTGAAAGAATTCTGGTCCTACCATGCTGAAATAATCCTCGGTACCGTGGCCCCGGTCCGATCCTTCCATCCAAATGGTGTTCGACCATCCACTGCCGCTGAGCGGAACGATGTTGGTTTGTGCCGCCGACTCCACTCCCGGAACCTGTTCAAGCCTTTGCACCAGCTCGCGCTTGAAGTCTGTCCGCCGCTCAGCCGGTAAATTCAAGCGCGATAAATCCAGATACGAAATCAACACACCCTGTGTGTTGATTCCGGTGTTGGCCGTGCTCAAGTTCACAAAGCTGTGTGTGAACAGCAGCGCTTGAATCAGCAGGGTGAGCGAAAATGCGATTTCTGTGACTACCAGCAAGCGCCGCAGCGTGAATCGGCCACGGCCCGAAGTCGCCGTGTGGCCGGATGCCTTCAATGCCGCACCAGGCGCAACTGCGAGTCCGCGCAAAGCCGGAGCCGCACTGAAAAGGATGCAGGTCGCCATGGCGATTCCCGCGGTGAAAAATAATGTCCGCCAGTCCATGTGCAGGGGCAGAAAAATTGGATTGCCCTTCGTCCCCAAAAATCCCAGCATTGTTCGGTCCAATAACTTCGCCAGAAATACTCCAAATAGCGCGCCCACCCCTGCCAACAACAGGCTCTCGGCGAGCATCTGGCTCAGCAATCGCGTGCGCGAGGCGCCAAGCGCGGCCCGCACCATCTGCTCGCGCTCCCGCGCGCTTGCCCGTGCCAACATCAGATTGGCCAGATTCGCGCACGCTATCAGCAGCACTAAGCCCGTAATCGCCAGCAGCATCCATAGTGAATTCGAATAGCTTTCTCGCAGGAAGGAAATTCCGCCGCTCGCGGGCCGGGCCAGCAGTTTGAACTTCAAATACTTTGCAATGCTTTCTTTCGGATAATCCGGCCGCAGCGAGGCCTCGAAAATTCCCGGCGAAATGGCTGTCAACTCCGCAGTTGCCTTCTCGACCGTCCATCCCGGTTTCAGGCGGCCCATCACGATGAGCCACCAGTCCACACCTGAGTTCAAGCGGGAGTTTTCCCGGCCGCTAATCGCATCCTCCGAGCAGATCGGCACTGCCACATCAAAAGTCCTGCCAACTTCCAATCCCGTAAAATTCGCCGCAGTTACCCCGAGAATTTCGTACCGCTGGTGTTCCAGTGTGATCAGCTTGCCGATTGCTCCCGGATCACCGCCGTATTCGCTCTGCCAAAACGCATAGCTCAGCACTACCGCCGGTTTGCACCCGCGCTGGTCGTCTGCGTCGGTAAAAAGCCTTCCCGCCGCCGGCAGGATTCCCAGCCCATTGAAAAAATTCCCACTGAGCTCCAGTCCCGGCGCGAATCTTGCTTCACTTCCGTCGCTGAGATTGAACGCACCCCCACTCCACGCGAACACACTCGAAAACGCTTGCTGCCTGCGCCGAAGCTCTTCCCAGATCGGGGTAGTAAGTACCGGGTGCCACGACTCCCTGCTCCCTCGCGCGTCTTCCATGCTTGCCGGGTCAATTTCCACGATTTCGCCCGGATTGCGCACCGGCAGCGACCGCATCGTCACGGCATCGAGCATCTGAAAGATCGCCGTATTCGCGCCAATCCCAAGCCCTAACGTGGTTACTGCCACAATCGTGAACGCAACGTTCTTCCGTAACTGCCGCACCGCATATCGCAAATCTTGTAGTAATCCGTTCATAATTAC
>Ga0070741_10000756_pt1 | contig 109195 bp, 98 predicted proteins | sample Coa_R1_4_FD_66440 | JGI IMG/M metagenome (GOLD analysis project Ga0070741, IMG submission 66440) | Surface soil microbial communities from Centralia Pennsylvania, which are recovering from an underground coalmine fire - Coalmine... | ecosystem: Environmental > Terrestrial > Soil > Unclassified...
GCGGAACTGGCTGGAGGCGCTCTCGCCGCGCGAATTGGCGTTCACCGAGACCATATAGTCGCCGGCCAGCGATTTATCCGACGGCGTCACCAGCGCCTGCACCTCGGTATCCTTGCCGGGCACCAGGCGATCGATGCTCTCCGGGTTGAACGTCACCTTCCAGCCGCTCGGCGAGCTTGCCGACAGCTTCACATTCTCGGCCGGCGCGCTGCCGGTGTTGGTGACAACGACGGGAATCGAGGTCTGCTTGGCGGCAACCGCGCGCGCGCTCAACAGACCGTCGCGTCCGGCGACCTGCAGCCGCGGCTGGCCCACCACGTCAAGCGCAAGCTCCGTCTTGGCGGTGGCATCCTCCGCCTTCACGGTCACGCTGACCGGGAAATGGCCCGCATCGATCGTGCTCGGCGGCCGCACCTTCAGCTTGATGTCCTTCGACTGCCCGGCGGGGATCGGAATCGAGGACAGCTCCTGCGTACCGTAAGCTTCCGTGAACGACGTCTCGAAATTCTCCGGCGCCTGCGCCTCGAAGCTCGCGGTGACGTCGCGGCCGGAATCGTTCTTGATGGAGAGCGTGTATTCGAAATTCGACTTCGGGCTGCCGCGCAGCGACGGCAATTGCGCTTTCACCGACAGCTTGGCCGGCAGCTCCTTGGCGAGCGCCACCTGGATCGGCAGGCTCGCCTGGTTGCCCTGCCCCTCCGCCTTCACCGTCAGCGTCTGGCCATCGAGCTTGCTGTTGGCGGGCACGTCCAGCCGCAGCTGCAGCGAGACATCCTTGTCCGGCGCAGGCATGGCGGCTGCGACCGGCTGGCCGCCGCCGAGAATGGTCGCGGTCCAGCCGCTCGGCACGCCCGTGACCGAGAGCTGATAGCGGTCCGGCGCGAGGCCGTAGTTCTGCAGGCGAAGCGGAATGTTCGACGTCGTCCCCGGCCTGATCGTGACCGCGGGATAATCGGTCATCAGATAAAGGCCCTTGATGTTGGGCTCGTGTTCGTCAGCCGCTTGCGCGACGGGCGCGATCAACAAAGTGGAAATGACGAGAGCAAGGGGGGCGAGAGTTGACGCTCGCATGACAACACTCCTGCAATTGAGCAAGTCGAAAGGTGTGTGCCGCGCCGCCACCGCCGTGGCAGCAAGCGCGAGGGAGGCCGCGACACTCCTGCCAGAGTTGTGAAAAATTTTGGCGAGGCCAATTACAAGTCAGTAATGTCGGGCATTTTGCGCTCAGACTTTGGTTTTTGGACTTTAGTTTTTAGACTTTAGTCGGCGCGTTTTTGCGCCCGCCGACGCGCTCGAGGGCTAACTCGACTTGGTATCGAGGCGCGGCTCACGACCTGCTGTTCCGCGAACGTCAATACGGAAGCAGACGCGCTTGGGATCGGGCATGGCACGGAGGCGGTATGCCACTGTCGCCGCCCCTACCCGATCGCCTTCCGCATCACAGTCTCGACATAGGCTGATTTGGCCTCGGTATAGGCCTCCCGATCCGTCCGATATTCAATGGCAAGCCGTCGCTTGAGCCCTGCGTACACTGCAGCCTCTTCCGGATGAGCACGCAGATAGTCCCTGAAGGCCAACCGCTGCCACATCTCTCCTTGCTGCTCCGTGACATGCACGTGGTGGGAACGCCGTGATCCAAGGGGCGGCATGCCCTTGACGAAGAACATGCGGTCCTTCTTCGGATTGTCGGCCCAATAGACATAGTCGAGAGTTTCAAGAGCTGCGACAAAGGTCGCCTGCGCCTCCACCAATGATCGAACGGCAATCAGAATATCGATGATGGGCTTGGCCGACAGACCCGGAATACTCGTGCTTCCGAAATGCTCGAGCCCGATTATCAGGTGAGGATCGAGCGCCGAGCGCAACCGCCTGGCCTCCTGGTCGAACAAGGAAGGCCAGCGCGGATCATAATCGACGAGCTCGATCTCATCCATGTCCCTCTCCTTGATCAAGCGCCCAGTGATTTCCGGGCAAATCGCCCAGCGATCTCCGGGAGAAATGCCGTTGACGCTTCCTTGCAGGTTGCAGAGACTGGCGAAGCTTCTTCGACCGTGCAATCGACCGATTGCTCTCTTGCGAAAACTCGCTCCAGCCGCGCTAGCCCTATCGCAACACGGAGGGTGTTATGACGCAATGGACGCTCACCGGCACGTATTTCGAGACGTGCAATTGCGACGCCGCCTGTCCATGTGCGTTTGGCAGCGCGCCGAGCGAAGGCTTCTGCAACGCGATCGTGGCATGGCATATCAATCACGGCGGGTTTGGTGGTCTTGCGCTCGATGGGTTGAATGTCGTCCTCCTGGTGGATGCGACCGGTAACATGGCCGAGGGCAAATGGAGGGTGGCGGCCTATATCGACCAGAAGGCGAGCGAGGCACAAAAGAGTGCGTTGCTGACGATCTTTTCCGGCCAAGCCGGAGGTCATCCGGCCGTGCTGGCGTCCTTTGTCGGCGAGTTCCTGGGCACGAAGACAGTACCGATGCAGTATGAAGGCAGCGGCAGGACTAGAACGCTGAAGATTCCGGGCATCGTCGACGCCGAGCTCGAGGCGCTGGAAGGCCAGGACGGCAAACCCATCACGATTGAAAATCATCCGCTTTGCGTGGCCCCCGGCGAGCCCGCGACAGTCGCGCGCTCCACGCATTTCCGATTGTCGGACTACGGATACGACTGGAAGCTTTCCGGCCGGAACGGATACCTGTCCAACTTTACCTACACTAGCGCCTGAACATGGCGTGGAGCCGTGATCGCATCCTCGCAATGGGCAGTCTCATTGCGGTGACGGCGCTGTGTTGGCTTTATCTCGCACGCATGACCATGTCGCGCGATGAGGGCGGCGTGATTTGCACGGCAACGCCGGGAATGGCGGGCACGCCGTTCGAGCAGTTTGCGACCGCATTCCTGATATGGACCGTCATGATGGTGGCGATGATGCTACCCACAGCGGTGCGGTCGGTCGACGTCTTTGGCAGCTTTGCGCGCAAGCGCATGGCCGCGATTGGTTCAGCATCGGCGACGTCTTGGTTCATGTTGGGCTATGTCGCGGTTTGGACAGCCTATTCCGTCTTTGCGGCAGCGGGCCAGGTGGCGCTGTCACGCGCGTCGCTGCTCGCGCCGCCGCTGCAAAGCGCCGGTCTCCTGCTCAGCACAGCGCTGCTGCTGTTGGCCGGCACGTTCCAGTTCACGCCCTTCAAGGATGCGTGCCTGACGCAATGTCGCTCCCCCTTCCCGTTCTTTCTTGCCAACTGGCGCGACGGCGACTTGGCCGCCTTCGTGCTCGGAGTGAAGCATGGCGGCTATTGTGTCGGCTGCTGCTGGGCCTTGATGGGGCTGATGTTCGTCTTCGGCGCCATGAACCTGCTGTGGATGGGAGCGCTTTCGTTGTTCATGCTTGGCGAGAAAATCGCGCCGGCGCGCTGGCACCTCAATCGCGGCGCCGGAGTTGTGCTCATCCTGTGGGGCATCCTGCTTGCAGCGTGGTTTTTTCGTTGAGTTCGGAACGGGAGCCCCTTGTCAATTCGGACCGCAGCTCGAACCGGAACAATTGCGTCGCGGCGCCCATAGCTCGCCCGCCGGGGCTGCTGTAGAAAGAGTATTGCCGTCACCCCCGATCCGAGGAGCGAGATGAACCGACGCGGATTTATTCTGGGTCTTGGCACCAGCGCGGCCCTTGGCGCCCTCGCCGCCGCACCGGCCCGCGCTGGCAGCAAGCGCGTGGCGCTGGTGATCGGCAACGGCGCCTACAGGAATGTGCCGGCGCTGCCCAATCCTGCCAACGACGCCGGCGACGTCGCTGTGGCCCTCAAGCGGCTCGGCTTTACGGTGAGCCTGATCATCAATGCCACGTTCGACGATATGCGGCGCGCGCTGATCGCGCTCGGGCGCGATGCGGCGGATGCCGACATGGCCGCGGTGTTCTTTGCCGGGCACGGCATGGAGATCAATGGCGAGAACTGGCTGATCCCCATCGATGCGGAACTGCAGAAGGACACGGATGCCGCGAACGAGGCCGTCAGCCTCGGCAGCGTCATGCTGCAGGTGTCGAACACCAGGAGCCTCGGCCTCGTCATCCTGGACGCCTGCCGCAACAATCCGTTTGCCGCAAAGATGCGGCGCTCACTGGCGGTGCGCGCCGCGGATCGCGGCGGCCTCGGCCGGATCGAGCCGGTCGGCAATGTGCTGGTCGCCTATGCCGCGCGCGACGGCACCACGGCGCTCGACGGCGACGGGCGCAACAGCCCGTTCACCAGGGCGCTGCTGCACAATATCGAGACGCCGGGGCTCGAGGTCACCTTCATGTTCCGCAACGTCCGCGACGACGTCATGGAGGCGACGGCAAACGAGCAGCAGCCCTTCGTCTACGGCTCGCTATCGCGCAAGGCCATCTATCTCGCGGGCGAACCGCAGCAGGCGGACCAGACCGGGCAGCAGCAGGCCAATGCGGCGCCGGCGGCCGCAGCTGCGCCATCGGCATCCCCGCCCGCGCCGCCTACGCCGGCCATCGATCCCAGCCTGGTCGGCACCTGGGAGATCCTGGTGCCGAGCGATCGCGGACAGTCACGCTGGGTCTGGAACATCATGGGCGACGGCACCTACAACTTCCGCGCCGAAGGGGGACGCGCAGTGCGGCCGCATGAGGGGACGATGACCGCGACGAACGGTCACTGGACACTGCACGCGACGAGGGGCGTTGCGGGCTGGGCCGACGGCGGCTCGTATGAAGTGCGCGATGCCACGGCCGTGATCACAGGCAAGCTCGGCACCGGATACTGGAAGCGGAGCCTGCAGTGATGGTTGCGGGCAACGGCCGCGCGCGAGCCCTCACGCCTTCTCCACCGGGCCGCCGGCATCGACCCAATCCTTGAAGCCGCCGGCGTTGTAGACTTTCTCGTAGCCCATGTCCTTGAGCAGCTTGCCGGCGAGCGCGGCGCGGCCGCCGGAGCCGCAATAGAGCACGATGGACTTATCCTTCGCAAAATTCTTGTCATGCGTCGGCACGTCCGGATCGGCGCGAAACTCCAGCATGCCGCGCGAGACGTGCACGGCGCCCTTGACCTTGCCGCTTTGTGCAACCTCGGTCCCGTCGCGCACGTCGACGACGAGCGTGTTGCCCTTGGCCATTAGCTCCTGCGCCTGTTGCGGGGTGATCTTCGGCACCACGGCATTGGCTGCTTCCATCATCTGCTTGACACTCGACGCCATCGGACAACTCCTCGTCATGCGGAACCCGCTCGCCGAGACCGCGGCGGGACTTGTTGCGACAGATAGCAATGAGGGCGGCGCCATGCAAAGGCCGAGGCGAGGAAGCGCCTATGCCCTGATGAGACCGCCGACGAACAGATCCAAGACCGCTTCCGCGGTACGCTCGATCTCTGCCTCGGCAACGCCCCAGCGCGGGAAGTGGCCGTCGATGTGCATCCGCGCAAAACCGTAGACCAGGGCGCGGCCGGCGATCCTGGCGGTCGCAAGATCAAGCGGACGCAGCTGGCCCCTGGCAGCGGCCTCGGCGAGCAGATCCCCGGTCAACGCAATCAGCTCAGCATTGTCGCGCGAAACGCTGGCCGAGCCGTCATGGTCGAAATGGGCGCGGGTCGAGATGATGGTGAAATGGGCAGGGTTGCGCATCGCCCAGCGCAGATAGGCAAGGCCAAGCTGGCGAAACCGCGCAAGCGGATCGTCGGCCAGCGCGTCGGCCATGGCGCGGGCGATCTCGGTGCGGAAACGCCGCTGCGCCTCTTCGGCCACCGCCGACATCAATGCCTCGCGGCTGGCGAAATGCCGGAACGGCGCCGCGGGCGAGACACCGGCGCGGCGCGCAGCCTCGCGGACGCTGACCTGCTCCGGGCCGCCCTCTGCGGCAAGCTCAAGCGCAGCATCGACCAGCACGCGTTTGAGGTCGCCGTGATGATACCGCCTCGGCGGAGGCGACGGGCGGCCTGCTGAACGTTTCGGACGGGGGAATCGCGGCATGGGTGCGACCCTATCATCAAGCGAACGTGAATGTAAGCGTCGATTACATTATTGACCTGGACACACCGCCCGAATGTAACTGGTGATTACATTCACCGCCGGAGGAATCCCATGACGTCAGCGCAACGCCCAACCTGGTTCGAAGGTTTTCGCCTGCTTGCCCTGCTCACAATCGTGCTTGCAGGCTTGTGCATCTGGATTGCCGGGATGCGGCAGTTCGAGGTCGAGGGCGTGCGGATGGTAATCCGCTTCACCGCGCGCACCTCGCTGCTGTTCTTCTGCCTCGCATTCTCGGCCGCGGCACTGGCGCGGCTTGCCCCCAATGCCTTCACGCGCTGGCAGCTGCGCAACCGCCGCTATCTGGGGCTGGCGTTCGCGGCCTCCCATGCGCTGCATGCGGCGGCAATCTTCGCCTTTGCCAAAATGGATCCGGCCGGCTTTGCCATGGCGACCAACCTGGCCTCCTATGTCTTCGGTGGTATCGGCTATGCCATCATCATTGCGATGGCTGCGACCTCGTTCGACCGCACGGCGGCGGCGATCGGCCCGCGCGCCTGGCAGCTGCTGCATCTCGTCGGTGGCTACTACCTGCTGCTGCAGTTCACGATCTCGTTCGGCAAGCGGATTCCGGCCATGCCGCTCTACGGCCTGTTCCTGATCCCGCTGTTTGCGGTGCTGGCGCTGCGGCTGATTGCGATGACGGGTGCGAAGAACCGGCAGACGGTCAACGCGGGCTGACCGTCGCTCCAAGGCTCACCCCTGCGGCATCAGCCCCAGCCGCTTGGCGATGATCTTGTCGACCATGCGCTTGGGCAGATACGTAGTCACGATATGGCGCATCGGGTCCGGGGTGATCTGGTAGCGCACCTTGGGATGGGTCGTCGTCAGCGCCTCATGGACGGTCTCGGCGATTTTTTCCGCCGGCAGGCCGATCTCGCCGAGCTTCAGCATGAAGGCGCGCACCTTCTGCAGCGCCGGAAAATAGGGCGAGTTCTGGTAGGCGGAGATGTCGACCTCCTCGGCCTTGCTCCAGATCGGCGTCTTGACCGGGCCCGGCGCCACGATGACGACGTCGATGCCAAACAGCATCAATTCGCGGCGCAGGCTTTCCGACAGGCCCTCGAGCGCGTGTTTTGATGCCGAATAGGCCGAGGTCAGCGGGTTGCCGTTCTTGCCGGCCACCGACGAGATCATCACAATCCGCCCCTTCGGCCCGTTCAGGGAGGGATCGGAGCCGAGCAGCGGGCCGAAGGCCTGGGTGGCAATGATCGGCCCGATCACGTTGACGTCCATCTGGCGGCGGAACTCGTCGGCCGAAAGCCCGAGCACGGGGCCGGCCACCGCGATCCCCGCATTGTTGACGAGGCCGGCGAGCGTCTCGCCATTAAGCGCGGCCCGCACCTCGCGCGCGCCCGCCAGCACCGCGGACTCGTCGGTGATGTCGAACATCAAGGGGGTGAAGTTCTTCCCGAACTCGCCCTTGAGCCGCTCCGCATCGGCCTGTTTGCGGACGCTGCCGAACACGCGAAAGCCCTTGTCGAGCAAAAGCTTGGCGCTGGCCCATCCGATTCCCGTTGACGCGCCGGTGACGACGACTGAACGCATGTCTTGCTTCCCCTTCATGCTGTGCGAAGTTGATGTAGTACCGCAAGAGGCCGGCGCAATGTATGAGCTCGGCCCGGGAAGGCGAGATGCGGCAAGCGACGACCTCCACCATCGTTCTCATCGTGACAGGCTTTCTCATCGGAAGCGCCTATCGCGCCGTTTTCGACACGGGCGATGTGCAGAGCGTTGCCATGTTTGTCCGCAGCGGTGTTCATGGCGCGGGCCTCACCCTCACCATCTGGGCCGCACATCTCTATTTCACCTCCCGCTCCAGCGTCTGGCTGACCCGCTGGCCACTGGCGCTCGAGCTTGCCTTCCGGTCGGTCGTCATGGCCGTGCTTGTGGCGAGTGTCGCCTCCTTCCTGCAGCTCGTGCTCTACGACGAGCGCTTCCCGCGCGACTGGTTCAGGGACGACCTTCCCAGAATCATGGCCGTCTCCTTCGTCATGTCCCTCGTGATTGTCGGCGCCTACGAGCTGACCCGGCTGATCGGCGGCAAAGTGCTGTTCAATTTCCTGATCGGCCGCTACCGGCGGCCGGTCCGGGAGGAACGTGTGCTGCTGTTCCTGGATCTTGCCGGCTCGACCACGCTTGCGGAACAGATGGGCGAAGTGCGGCTACAGGATCTGCTCACCCGTTTCTTCTATGACATCGACGCGGCCATCACAGACCACGGCGGCGAGGTGCACGCCTATGTCGGGGACGAGGTCATCGTGACGTGGCGGGTCAAGGGGAACAAGCCGCAGAGCCGCTATCTGGCCTGCTTCTTTGCCATCCAGGACCGGATCGCAGCTCGCGCCGAGCAGTACCGGAACGAGTTCGGCCTGGTCCCGGACTTCCGCGCCGGCATGCATGCGGGTCCCGTGGTGGTCAGCGAATGCGGCAATTCCCATCGCCAGGTCGCCTATCTCGGCGACACCATGAATGTCGCCGCGCGCCTGCAGGGGCTTTGCAAGGACGGGGATCGCGACTTGCTGGTCTCGGGCGAGGTGTTGCGCCTGTCAGATCCGGCGCCCGATCTCATCATCGAAGCGCTGGGCCCGACCCAGCTGCGCGGCCGCACGGCGCCGGTCGAGGTATTCGCAGTCGAGCGGCCGCCGGCCGAGACGGCGCATAAGCTCGCTTCGCGTGGTGGTGCACGCACTTCAGGCAAGAGAGGCGAGGCATGCGAGGGAGGATGAAAAGCCGAGTCTTTGCACTTGATATGAAAAGAGTTTCGATGCGCGCCACGCGCACGTCGTTCCGGGATGCGCCGAAGGCGCAGACCCGGAATCTGGAGGTTGTGGCGTGAGATTCCGGGTTCGCGCTTACGCGCGCCCCGGAATGACGAGCAAATTGTGTCAGTTCTTGCTCTTGTCCACCAGCGCACCCTTCTTGATCATCGAGATCGCCCTCGGGCGATCTCGCAAACAAGAGCGTGGATCAAGCCCTAGTTCTTCGACTTATCGACCAGCGCACCCTTCTTGATCCACGGCATCATGTCGCGGAGCTTGGCGCCGACTTCCTCGATCGGGTGGGCGGCGAGCTTGGCGCGGGTGGCCTTGAACGAGGTCTGGTTGACCTTGTTCTCCAGCATCCAGTCGCGGGCGAACTTGCCGCCCTGGATGTCGGCCAGCACCTTCTTCATCTCCTTCTTGGTCTCCTCGGTGATGATGCGCGGGCCGGTGACGTATTCGCCATATTCGGCGGTGTTGGAGATCGAGTAGTTCATGTTGGCGATGCCGCCTTCATAGATCAGGTCGACGATCAGCTTCACCTCGTGCAGGCACTCGAAATAGGCCATCTCGGGCGCGTAGCCGGCTTCGACCAGGGTCTCGTAGCCGCCCTTGATCAGTTCGACCAGGCCGCCGCAGAGCACCACCTGCTCGCCGAACAGGTCGGTCTCGCACTCCTCCTTGAACGTGGTCTCGATGATGCCGGCGCGGCCGCCGCCGATCGCCGAGGCATAGGAGAGACCGAGGTCATGGGCGTTGCCGGAGACATCCTTGGCGATCGCGATCAGGCAGGGCACGCCGCCACCGCGCTGATACTCCGAGCGCACGGTGTGGCCGGGGCCCTTGGGCGCGATCATCAAGACGTCGAGATCGGCGCGCGGCTCGAGAAGGTTGAAGTGGACGTTGAGGCCGTGGGCGAACACCAGGGCCGCGCCCTTCTTCATGTTGTCGTGCAGGTGCTCGCGGTAGATGTCGCCCTGCAGCTCGTCAGGGGTGAGCATCATCACGAGGTCGGCCCATTTGGCGCCCTCGGCGACCTCGAACACCTTGAAGCCGGCCGTTTCCGCCTTCTTGGCCGAGGCGGAGCCTTTGCGGAGCGCAATGGCGACGTCCTTGACGCCGGAATCCTTCAGGTTCAGCGCATGGGCGTGGCCCTGGCTGCCGTAGCCGACGATGAGGACCTTCTTGCCCTTGATCAGGTTCAGGTCGGCATCGCGATCGTAATAAACACGCATGGGTCGTTCCTCTTCGAGTGGCCGCTATGGGCCGGTAAAATCAGAGATTTTGGGGATGGGATGCGATTTCGGGGCGTTGTCTAGAGCATTTTGGCGGTCCTTGGAAACCCGTTTCTGCATGGCGCACGGCCGCCTTATGCGTCCATGAAGACGGGATAGAGGGAAGCGAGCAGCAGCAGCGCCATCAGCACGTTGAAGGCGCGGACCGCCCGCTCGGATTTCAGCACCGGCCGCAGCGCGCTGCCGAACAGGGTCCAGGTCGCCGTCGAGAGCACGCCGATCGGCAGGCACAGCCCGCTCTGGATCGCGACATTGAGGGGAAAGCGGGCAATCGCGGCATAGGCGGTGATGGTGCCGATCACGATCACCCAGCCCTTGGCGTTGACCCATTGAAACACCGCCGCGCCCCAGAACGTCATCGGGCCGCGGCTCGCTCCGTCCGGCGTCGGCGGGCCGGAGAAGGCGATGGCGATCGCGAGATAGATCAGGTAGGCGGCGCCGGCATATTTGAGGATGGTCTGCAGGATCGGATAGGCGATGAAGATGGTGCCGAGCCCCAGTCCCACCGCCGCGACCATGAAGGCGAACCCGATGGTGATGCCGGCCATGTGCGGCAGCGTGCGGCGAAAACCGTAGGTGAGCCCGGACGACAGCACCATGATATTGTTCGGCCCCGGCGTGAAGAACATCACGACCGCGAACACGATGAAGGCAAGCAGGAGCGATTGCGACATGGCTTTTCTCTGCTTCACTCAGGCGAGCTTGGGGACCGGACGCGGCCGCTTCGACAACAACATCACGGCAATGCCGCCGACCACGGTCAGCATCCCCGCGAGCCGCAGCGGCCCGAATCTTTCCGCGAACACGATGCTGGACGCAGCCGAGCCCACGAACGGCACCAAGAGCGCAAACGGCACCACCTGGGCGGCCGGATGGTCGCGCAGCAGCCGGCCCCACAGCCAATAGGCGATCGAGGTCGAGATGGCGCCGAGCGCCAGCATGCAGAGCAGCGTCGCTAGCGACATATGGATCAGCGCATCGACGGTCGGCGCCACGCCGTCGCCGACAAGCGCCAGCGCGAACAGCGGCACCGCCGAGGTGAGGCACAGCCACGCGAACAGGTCGAACATCGGCACGCCTCGCGCCCGCCGCAGCAGCAGGTTGCCGATGGCAAAACTGATCGGCGAGATCATCAGCACCGCAAAGGCGCTGACGCTGAAATCATAGCCGACGGTGCCGCAGATCATCAGAAGCCCGATGCTGGCAATGGCGATGCCGGCTGTCTGCATCGGGCTAGGCCGCTCGCGGAAGGCGATCACGGCAAAGCCGATGGTGAACAGCGCCTGGCTCTGCACGATCACCGAGGACAATCCGACCGGCACGCCATGCGCAATGCCATAGGCCTGCGACAGGAACTGGCCGAGGAACAGCGTGAAGCTGATGGCCGCGAGCAACGGCCACGATACGTCGGGCTTGCGCACGAACAGGCACGGCACGGCGGCGATCGCAAAACGCAGCGCGGTCATCAGCGCCGGCGACAATTCGTCGAGCGCAATCCGGCTTGCGACGAAGGCAAGACCCCAGATGACCGCCACCAGGACGGCGATGCAGACATCGGCCGGCTTCATTGTTTGTTCTTTTGGTTGCTTGTTCTTGTTTAGCCCTGCTCGCCTGGCCTCGGTTTCCTCAGCAGATACGTGCCGTGCAGCGGCGCGTGATAATCGGCCGAGACCAGCGTGAAGCCGACCTCCGTCAGCATCCGCTCCATCACCCAGCCGAAGGTGGAATATTCGTCGCGCATATGGGTGATGACGCTGTCGCGCTCGAAATCGTGGTTCTTGATGTTGTAGTCCGCCCAGCCGATGACGTCGCGGTCGGTGCCGTCGGGCATGCTGACAAAGACGATGTCGCGCAAATAGAAGTTCGCGCCGGGCTTGAGCGCGGCGAAGATGCGCGCCATCGCCACCGCCTTCCAGAAATCCGGCAGATGATGCAGCGTGAACTCGCTCACGACGAGATCATAGGAATTGGGCTGGTAGGCGAAGCTCAAGAGCCCGGCAGGCTGGGTGCGGATCCGCGCCTTGCGATCGCTCGCATAGACTTTGGCGAGCGCCAGCATGGCGCGCGAGATGTCGATGGCATCGACCTCGGCGCCCATCAGCGCAGCTTCCGTCGCCATCACGCCGTTGCCGCAGCCGATATCGGCGACCCGCCAGCCCGGCTTGACGCCAAGCATCGTAAGCGCCCCGCGCGCGCGCAGGTCGCTGTCGTCCTTCTGGTCATAGATCGAGGCGACCGCGGTCTCGAGCCCGATCCTGCTCCGTTGACTGTAAAACCAGTCGCGCGCCAGCATAGGTCACATCCCTTCTGGCCCACGGCCGATCGCGGCCACGCCGGTGCGGGACACCTCGACCAGGCCAAGCGGGCGCATCAGGTCGATAAACTGGTTGATCTTTGACGTGTTGCCTGTGATCTCGAACACAAAACTCTCGGTGGTGGCGTCGATCACGCGGGCGCGGAAGGCGTCCGCCAGCCGCAGCGCCTCGACCCGGTGCTCGCCGCTCCCCCGCACCTTGACCATGGCAAGTTCGCGCTCGATGGCGCGGCCGGATAACAGCGTCATGTCGACCACGCGATAGACCGGCACCATGCGGTCGAGCTGGTGCTTGATCTGCTCGATCACCATCGGGGTGCCCGTGGTGACGATGGTGATGCGGGAGAGATGCTTCTGGCTCTCCGTCTCGGAGACGGTGAGGCTTTCGATGTTGTAGCCGCGCCCGGAGAACAGCCCGATCACCCGCGCGAGCACGCCCGGCTCGTTCTGCACGAGCACCGCCAGCGTGTGCGTCTCGGTCGGATCATGGCGTTCTTCGATGAAATAGGCCGATGCGGGCTGGTTCATGTGTATCCCCTCAGTATCTCTCTCCGTCATGGCCGGGCTCGGCCCGGCCATCCACGTCTTGCTTAGCGCGGAACGACGTGGATGCCCGGGACAAGCCCGGGCATGACGGCTGAATGTGTGGTGCGATGCGTGCCCTCATGACACCATTGCCCTGTCGGTGACGGCGTCATCCGCCATCACCCATGTTCGGAACAGATCGAAATCGATATTGCCGCCGCTCAGGATGAGGCCGACGCGCTTGCCCTTCAGCCGGTCCTTTTCCTGCAAAGCCGCGGCAAGCGACGCCGCGCCGGCACCTTCAGCGAGGTTATGCGTGTCGGTCCAGAGCGCGCGTATCGCGTGCGCGATCTCGGCATCGGTGACCTGGACGATGCGCGAGGCACCTTTGAGAATGATCGCCAGCGCATCCGGGTCCGGACTGCGGGTCGCCATGCCGTCGGCGAGCGTGTTGGAGCTGTTGGTGTTAACCACGGTGCGCACAGCAAACGACAGCGCATAAGACGGCGCGAGCGTCGACTGCACGCCAACGATCTCGGTGTTCAGCCCCAGCAAATCGCGCACACGGATGCAGCCGCAGATGCCGGAGCCCTGTCCGATCGGCACATAGAGAAGGTCGAGGCCGGCTGCCGCACGGAACAGCTCCAGCGCGTAGGTGGCGACACCAAGCGCGAGGTCGCGATGGAAGGCCGGCACGATGTGCAGGCCTTCGCGCTCGGCGTGACGATACGCCTCTTCCCGCGCCTCCTGGAAATCGTCGCCATGCTCGACAAGCCTGGCGCCGAATGCAGCCATCGCGCGGTTCTTCTCTACGGAATTGCCGCGCGGCACATAGATCGTCACCGGCAGGCCGTGACGGCGGCCGGCGAAGGCAAGGCTCTGGCCATGATTGCCGCGCGTTGCCGAGATCAGGCCGGCGACGTGGGGCTCGTCGCGCTTGAGACGATCGACATAGGTCAGCCCGCCGCGCACCTTGAACGCGCCGGTCGGGGTGTGGTTCTCATGCTTGACCACGACGGACGCACCAAGCCGTTCGGCAAGCAGCGGCCAGGCATAAGCGGGCGTCGGGGCCACCGCCTGCCGGACCACCTCATGCGCACGCTCGAGCTCTGCGAGGTCAAACATGGTTGTGCCTTGCTGCGCTGCTCTGCTCACACCAATGCTTTGCCGCCGACAAATGCCGCAGCCGTAGCTTCATCGGTCGCCTGCTCCGGCAGCAACATCTCGTTATGCGCCTTGCCGGACGGAATCATCGGGAAGCAGTTTTCCAGCGCCGCGACACGGCAGTCGAACAGCACCGGGCGCTTCACCGAGATCATCTCCTTGATGGCGCCGTCGAGATCGGAAGGCTTGATCGCCTGCAGACCGACGCAGCCATAGGCCTCCGCGAGCTTGACGAAATCCGGCAGCGCCTCGGTGTAGGAATGCGACAGGCGGTTGCCGTGCAGCAGCTGCTGCCACTGCCGCACCATGCCCATGTACTGGTTGTTGAGGATGAAGATCTTGATCGGCAACTCGTGTTGCACGGCGGTCGACATTTCCTGGATCGTCATCTGCACCGAGGCGTCGCCCGCGATGTCGATGACGAGGCTGTCCCGGTGCGCGACCTGCACCCCGACCGCACAGGGCAGCCCGTAGCCCATGGTGCCGAGCCCGCCCGACGTCATCCAGCGGTTCGGCTCCTCGAAGCCGAAGAACTGCGCTGCCCACATCTGGTGCTGCCCGACCTCGGTCGTGATGTAGGTGTCCTTGCCGCGCGTGAGCTCGAACAGCCGCTGGATCGCATATTGCGGCATGATGATGTCGTTGCTCTTCCTGTAATAGAGCGAGTTGCGCGCGCGCCATTTGGCGATCTGCTGCCACCAATCCCTGATGTCCGGCTTCTTCGCCTCCGCCTTGAACACCTGCAGGATGTCGCCGAGGATGTTGCCGCAATCCCCGATGATCGGCACATCGACGCGGATGTTCTTGTTGATCGAGGAAGGATCGATGTCGATGTGGATCTTCTTCGAGTTCGGCGAGAACGCATCCGTCCGCCCGGTGATGCGGTCGTCGAAGCGCGCGCCGACGCATAGCATGACGTCGCAATCATGCATGGTCATGTTGGCTTCGTAGGTGCCGTGCATGCCGAGCATGCCGAGCCAGTTCTTGCCCGTGGCCGGATATGCGCCCAGCCCCATCAGGGTCGAGGTGATCGGGAAACCCGTGACCTCGACCAGCTCGCGCAGCAGCTTCGACGCTTCGGGGCCGGAGTTGATGACGCCGCCGCCCGAATAGATCACCGGGCGTTTTGCCGAGGCCAGCAGCGCCACCGCCTTGCGGATCTGGTTGGCGTCGCCCTTCACCCGCGGTGCGTAGGAGATGTGCACGTCGGATTTGCGCGGCGGGTGATAGGTGCCGACGGCAAACTGCACGTCCTTCGGGACATCCACCACGACCGGCCCGGGGCGGCCGGTGGTCGCGACATAGAAGGCCTCGTGCAGCACCTTGGCGAGGTCGTTGACGTCGCGGACCAGCCAGTTGTGCTTCGTGCAGGGCCGCGTGATACCGACGGTGTCGCATTCCTGGAAGGCGTCATTGCCGATCAGGTGCGTCGGCACCTGACCGGTGATGCAGACCAGGGGTATCGAATCCATCAGCGCGTCCGTCAGCGGCGTCACCATGTTGGTGGCGCCGGGGCCGGAAGTCACCAGCGCAACGCCCGGTCTGCCGGTCGAGCGGGCATAGCCTTCCGCGGCGTGACCGGCGCCCTGCTCGTGGCGGACCAGGATGTGCTCGACCTCGTCCTGCTGGAAAATCTCGTCATAGATCGGAAGCACCGCGCCGCCGGGATAGCCGAAAATGTGCTTCACCCCATGATCGACCAGCGCGCGCACGATCATCGCGGCGCCGGTCATCTGGTTGGGCTTGTGGCTTGTCTCGCTCATGGCTTGCTCCGTCTCACCGCTCGCGCAGCGCCTTTTCGTTGTGTCTGTTCGTCGTGTTTGGTCCGGGAAATAAAAAAGGGCCCAAGAGGCCCCATGCACACCGCCTGAATTTGGATGGACGTCAGCCATCCCCGGCGGTGCGCCTGGGTACGACCACGATAATAAGGAGTTTTGAAATATTATTGCGCATGACCGGCGGCTGACTTCTCAAACGTTGCGCGCAACATACCGATGAGAGGCCCGATGTCAAGCCGTGACCAGCGGTATTGCGTATTTTGGGAGAATAGCGATGTTCCGGCCGTTCCGCGAGGGCGAATTTGCGGCAGCTGCGCTGAAAGCGGCGAATGGCGCGCCGCCCTATGCTCCGTCATTCCGGGGCGGTGCAACGCACCGAACCCGGAATCTCGAGATTCTCAAGTGCGCAATTGCGCACCATAGTTCGGCCCTATCGGACCGCCCTGGAATGACGACGAAGCTAAGAGCGCAGCTTAACCTCCAACCACCCCCGCGCCTCCTCCGGCTTCACCCATTCAAACTCCGGCAGCTGATGCCGGAACCAGGTGAACTGCCGTTTCGCGTAATGCCTCGTATCCGCGCGGCCGATCTCGGCTGCCTCCGCCAGCGAGATCTCGCCTTTCAGATATTTCATCAGCGGCGGCACACCATGGGCCTTCATCGCGGGAAGCAGCGGATCAAGCCGTCGCGCGGCGAGTCTCTCGACCTCGTCCAGCGCGCCGGCTTGCAGCATCGCCCCAAAACGCGCATCAATCCGGGCATAAAGCGCCTCGCGCTCGGGCGCGAGAAACAGCGCGCGAAATTCCCCCGGCGCAAGCAGCGGCGGCTGGCCTTCGCTGTGCCAGTCGGTGAGCGCGCGGCCCGTTGCAACAACGACTTCGAGCGCGCGCGCGATGCGGGTGCGGTCGCGCGGCTTGAGCCGTGCGGCGGTGACAGGATCGCGCCGCACAAGCTCCGCATGCAGGGCTTCCACCCCGTCACGCTCCAGCCGCGCGCGCACATTCTCACGCACCTCGGCAGGGATCGGCGGCACGGCCGACAGGCCGCGCGTGAGCGCCTTGAAATAAAGCCCGGTACCTCCGATGAAGATCGGCAGCCGACCTAGCGCGCGGGCCTCGGCAAGGGCAGCCGCGGCATCGCTGACAAAGCTTCCGGCGGAATAGTTCACGGCTGCATCGACATGGCCGTAGAGCCGATGCGGCACGCGCGCTTCCTCGTCAAACGTGGGCCGCGCCGTCAGCACTTGCAGGTCGGCATAGACCTGCATGGAATCGGTGTTGATCACGATGCCGCCGAGCTGTTCCGCAAGGCCCAGCGCCAGCGCCGACTTGCCGCTGGCGGTCGGCCCTGCGATAAGCACGGGCTTGTCGTCCTCTAACGAAGTCACCCGATGTCTCTCGTCGCTACCCTGATCTGCAACCCGAACAATCCTGCGCTCGATTCCACCGTGGTCGACGGCGCGCTTGCCGTGCTGCCGTCACCGGGCAAGCCGCAATGGCTGTTCGACGAGGTCGCGATCGATATTCCGTTCGAACAGCCGCTCGCAAACCACGACCAGGTCCACGTCATCGAGGCACGGCTGCGCGAGATGCGCGCCGGCCTTCCCATCGACATTGTCGTGCAGCCTATCATCGCCCGGCGCAAGAGGCTTTTCCTCGCCGACATGGATTCCACCATGATCGGGCAGGAATGCATCGACGAACTCGCCGATTTTGCCGGCCTGAAGGCGCATGTTGCCGCCATTACCGAGCGCGCCATGCGCGGCGAGATCGAGTTCGCACCGGCGCTGCGCGAGCGCGTCGCGCTGCTCAAGGGATTGCCGGTGAGCGTGGTCGACGAGGTGCTGACCAAGCGCATCACCGTGACCCCGGGCGGGCGCGAGCTCGTCATGACCATGCGCGCGCATGGCGCCTATACTTGCCTGATCTCCGGCGGCTTCACCCTCTTCACCAATGCGGTGGCGGCCAAGATCGGCTTCCAGGAGAACCGCGCCAACGAGCTCGTGGTGCATGACGGCAAGTTCACCGGCGAGGTGAGGGAGCCGATCCTCGGCCGCGAGACCAAGCTTGCGACGCTGGTCGAGCTGCGCGAGGCCTTCGAGCTCGACGAGATCGACACCCTCGTGGTCGGCGACGGCGCCAACGATCTCGGCATGATTCAAGCGGCAGGGTTAGGGGTCGCCTATCACGCCAAGCCAGCAGTGTCGGCAGCGGCAGCCGCGCGCATTGATCACGGCGACCTTACCGCCCTGCTCTATGCGCAGGGGTTCAGGCGTGAGGAGTTTGTTTCTTGATTTTCAAGTCGCGAAGACTTCAGGAAACGACTTGACCGCACGCTTCGCAGCAAGATCGTTCCGGTATTGACCGAGAAACGAAATATTCTGCATCTTGTTTAGAGATACCGATCGCGCCATTTGATTGACTGCAATGACTCATCAAACGGTCATGGTATAGGTCTAAACCGAATCTGGAGAGGGAGAGTCCAAGGAGCCGACGCGATCGCGGAAACCGCGCTTCGCAACATCGCCATCCAAAGGATCTCTCTTATGCAACGCCCCTTCGTTAACCATCTGCTCGCGACCGCCATTCTGTCCCTCGCCATTGGCGGCGCTGCCACGGCCGCAGAGCTTCCCACCTTCGAGGTTTCGTCCTTCCCGGCAACGCCGGTGCAGGTTGCGGTGACCGGAGCGGCAGGCGTCCAGGAGCAGGCCGCGACGCCCTCGCTCATGCGCGACGGCATGCCCGCTTCGCCGGCTCAGATTGCCGTGCTGACGCCCCGCCACGATCATCTCAGGGCAGAGAACGAGAGCACGATCGGCGCGGCGCGGAATTGACGGCGCGAACCATTCACGGAAGCCGCATGCTCAACTGTCATCACCCGCGAAAGCGGGGGATCCAGTATTCCAGAGACATGCGTGATTAACTGAGACGCTGCGGCGCAAGTGAGAAGCCGCGGCTTGCTGGATCCCCCGCTTTCGCGGGGGATGACCACCGAGTTGGTTCGGGCTTGGTCGCCTACTGCACGCTCAGTGCAACAAAGCGCAGCTCGCCATCGCCATTCGAGACGAGCAGCAGCACACTCTTCTTGCCGTCCTTCTTCAATTGATCGACGCGCTTCTTGATGTCGGCGGCGCTCGAGACCGCCTCCTGCGCCACCTCGACGATGACATCTCCGGCGGAAAGTCGCTTGTCCGCGGCATCGGAGGCGCCATCGACGCCCGTGATCAGCACACCCTTGACGCTGTCCTTGATCTTGTACTTGCCGCGCAGGTCCTTCGACAGCGTGGCGAGATCGAGGCCGAGCGCCTTCTGCGTCACCGGCTTGTCAGGGGTGGAATCATCCTTGGGCTTGAGCGCCGCCTGCACCTTGTCGGTGTCCTCGAGCTTGCCGAGCGTGACTTTGTGGGTCTCCTCCTGGCCCTTGCGGATGATGACGACGTCGACCTCCTTGCCGACCGCGGTATCCGCCACCACGCGCGACAGGTCCTTCGGCTCCTTGATGTCGTGGCCGTCGAACTTGACGACCACGTCGCCGGGCTCGATGCCGGCCGGCTTGGCCGGGCCCTTGTCGTCGACGCCGGCAACCAGCGCACCGCGCGCCGGCTTGATGTTGAGGCTTTCGGCAATCTCGTCGGTGACGCTCTGGATGCGCACGCCAAGCCAGCCGCGGCGCAATTCGCCGAACTGGCGCAACTGATCGACCACGCCCGCAACGGTCTTGGACGGCACGGCAAAGCCGATGCCGATCGAGCCGCCGGAGGGTGAGATGATCAGCGTGTTGACGCCGATCACCTCGCCATCGAGGTTGAACAGCGGACCGCCGGAATTGCCGCGGTTGATGGCGGCATCGGTCTGGATGTAGCTGTCATAGGGACCGGACGAGATGTCGCGGTTCTTGGCCGAGACGATGCCTGCGGTCACCGTGCCGCCCAGGCTGAACGGATTGCCGATCGCGACCACCCAGTCGCCCAGGCGCAGCTTGTCCGAATCACCGAACTTCACCGTGGTGAGCGGATGCGGCGGCTTGAACTTCAGCACCGCAAGGTCGGTCTTCTTGTCGATGCCGACAATGTCCGCCTTGATCTTGGTGCCGTCATTGAGGATCACGTTGATCTCGTCGGCATCGGCAATGACATGGTTGTTGGTGACGACGATGCCCGACGCGTCGATGATGAAGCCGGAGCCCAGCGAATTGGTCTTGTGCGGCATCAGGTCGCCGCCGCCCTTGCCGCCCTTCCGGTTCTTGAAGAAGTCGTCGAAGAACTCCTCGAACGGCGAGCCCGGCGGCAGCTGCGGGATGGCACCATGGCCGTCGCCCTTGGCTTCGATGGTCTGCGAGGTCGAGATGTTCACCACCGCATCGATCACCTTCTCGGCGACGTCGGCGATACCCTCGGGTCCCCGCGCGAAGGCCGGCTGTGATGTCAGCACGGCCGCAGCGCCCAGGCAGACTGCAGCCACGAGCGGGCGCAGGCGATGACGGAGGGCGGATGGCGCAGCGATCATATAGATTTTCTCCAGGATCAAATCGGACCAATCTAATTTCGGTCCACACTGCGCCCGAACCGGGTCGCCGTGCAAGCCATTCAGTGGTTTGCGGATTTCGCCGCTGATTAGGTGCAACTAATACGGCAAAATGCCGACTTCAGCCGCTCACGATCACGTTGTTTTTGTCACCGTCATTCCGGGGCAGCGCGAAGCACCGAACTCTGGTGTGCCCTTGCACACCTGAGAATCTCGAGATTCCGGGTCTGGTGCTGACGCACCATCCCGGAATGACGCCACCACCAAACTAGATCGGCCGCCGGACCGCCCAGATCACGATCAGGCCGATCACCGCCGATCCGATGCCGACCGCGCGCAGCAGGTTGTCGGGGGTTGCGATGGCGCTTTTCATGGCCTTGCGCATCCAGCTTGGGCTGGCCGCGAACATCAAGCCTTCGATCACGAACAGGACGCCCACACCGATGAGGAAGTCGGCGAACGCAATGGACCTCATCGGACAGGAACCTCCCGTTTCATCTTGCTTTTCTTAAAAACAACGGCGGCCAAGCAAAGGCTTTGCGCCGCCGCTGTCAACACCTGGTCGCTACTGCCTAGGGCTTCTGCGCCGCCGGAGCCGGGGCAGCCGGCTGGGCAGCTGCCGCCGCGCCGGTGGTACCCGGCGGCGTCGCCGCTTCGGACTTGCCCGAGGCGCTGCCGAAGAAACGGAAGAAGTCGGAATCCGGCGTCAGCAGGAAGCGCGTGTCGGTGCCCTTGAGCCCGTTTTCATAGGCCGTCATGGAGCGGTAGAAGGCAAAGAAGTCAGGATCCTTGCCATAGGCTTCGGCAAACAGGCGGTTGCGCTCGGCATCGCCCTCGCCGCGGATCTGTTCGGCCTTGGAACGCGCCTCGGCGCGGATCACCTGGGCCTCGCGGTCGGCATTGGCCCGGATCTCCTGCGCCTTCTGGGCGCCCTGTGCGCGGAACTCGGCCGCCTCGCGCTGCCGCTCGGTCTGCATGCGCTGATAGACCGCCTGGCTGTTCTGCTCCGGCAAATCGGCGCGGCGGATGCGCACGTCGACCACCTGGATGCCATAGCCGTCGGCCTCGTGATCGAGCTGGTCGCGGATCCGCCCCATCAGCGCTTCGCGCTCGTCGCGCACCACCTGAATGAAGGTGACCTCGCCGAGCACGCGCCGCAGCGACGCGTTCAGAAGCGTGGTGAGCTGGATGTTGGCGGCCTGGATCGTCCCGACGCTCTGATAGAACTTCAGCGCATCCTTGATGCGGTAGCGGGCGAACGCATCGACCACCAGCCGCTTCTGGTCGGAGGCGATGACCTCCTGCGACGGGTTTTCAAGATCGAGGATGCGCTTGTCGACCGGGATCACGGTGTCGGTGAACGGCACCTTGAAATGCAGGCCCGGCTCGGTAGCGATATCGACCGGACGGCCGAACCGCACCACCAGCGCCTGCTCGGTCTGCTGCACCGTGAAGAGCGAGGAGTAGCCGACGAGGGCGGCGATCAGAACCAGCAGCAGCACGACGATGCCTGTAACGGGGGACCTCATCGGGTTGCTCCAGTCTGCTGCGGCACCGAACCGGTGGTCGCCGGCTGCGGCGGCCGGCGCGGCGCGAAATCGCCGAGCGGCAGATAGGGCACGACGCCCTGCTTGCCCGTGGCATTGCCGTCAAACACCAGCTTCTCCGACCCGCCGAGAATGTGTTCCATGGTTTCCAGATAGATGCGTTCCCGCGTCACCTGCTTGGCCTTGGAATATTCGTTATAGACCTTGAGGAAGCGCGAGCTCTGGCCCGTGGCCTCGGCGATCGCCTGCTGCTTGTCGCCTTCGGCGGCCTGGGTAATCTGCACGGCGCTGCCCTTGGCGTCGGGGACGACGCGGTTGGCATAGGTCTGCGCCTCGTTCTGCAGCCGCTCGAGATCGGAGCGCGCGGCCTGCACGTCGCGGAAGGAGTCGATCACCTGCGCGGGCGGATCGACCTTCTGCATCTGCACCTGGGTGATCTGGATGCCCGAGCCGTAATTGTCGAGCGTCCGCTGCATCAATTGCTGCACCGTCTGCTCGATCGAGGTGCGCGCGCCGGTCAGGATCGGCTGGATGTTGGAGCGGCCGATCATCTCGCGCATCGCGCTTTCGGCGACCGCCTTCACAGTGCCTTCGGGATTCTGGATGTTGAAGAGATAATCCGCCGCGCCCTTCGGCTTGATGCGCCAGAGCACGGTGAAATCGACGTCGACGATGTTCTCGTCGCCGGTCAGCATCAGGCTCTCCTCGGGCACGTCGCGGATGGCGCGGCCACGCCGCGACGGATCGTCGATCAGCGTCATGCCGATGGAGGTGGTGTTGACGCGCAGCGCCTTGGGCAGCAGCACTGTCTCGATCGGATAGGGCAGATGGTAGTTCAGGCCCGGCTGCGCATCGCGGACATATTTGCCGAAGCGCAGCACAATGCCGAGTTCCTCGGACTGCACGCGGAAGACGCCGGAGAGCAGCCATACCGCGATAATGACGAGGATGATCAGTCCGATGCCGATACCGGAGAAAAACCCGCCCGGCAGCAGCTGCTGCAGCCGGTCCTGGCCGCGGCGCAGAAGGTCTTCCAGATCGGGTGGGCGGGGTCCGACCGGTTGCGGGCCCGAGCCCCACGGTCCCTTGGGACCCGAGCCCCAGGGGCCACCGCTCTGATTCTTCCACGGCATTCGTTACTCTCCTCCGCGGGACCGGACAGTGATGTCCCGGTCGCGCCATACCGGGAGGCCTTATAAGGGACGCCCCCCGCCCTTACAACGCAAGGCCTCGTTTGGCCCCCGCTTGGCCACTTGCGGCAAGCAGCTATGCTTAAGGGCCTGTTTGTCAATGGTAACATTGGCTATTGCGGTTAACTCTCCCGCCTGCGCCGATAGGTCACATAGGAGAATTCGGCGCTGTCGTCGGGCCCCGCCGGATGGCGCACGCGGGCAATCTCCTGCCACAAATCCGGATCGATCGGGGGAAAGTACGTGTCGCCTTCGGGGCGGATGTGGACCTCGGTGATCTCAAGCCGATCGGCGCCAGCCATGAACGCTGCATAGATCTCGGCGCCGCCGATGATCGCGATCTCCTGCACGTTGCGCCGCAACGCATCGCCGCGGGCGATCGCGCGCGCGTTGTCGAACGAGGTCGTGACCACCGCACCGCCGGCGCGATAGGCCGCATCGCGCGTGATCACGATGTTGGTGCGCCTTGGCAGCGGCCGGCGTGGAAGGGACTCGTAGGTTTTGCGACCCATCACGATCGGCCGGCCGATGGTCAAGGCCTTCAGGCGCTGCATGTCACTTTTCAGCCGCCACGGAATGGAATTGCCGGCACCGATCACGCCATTCTCGGCAACGGCTGCGATGAGCACGATCTCCATCACGGCCCCTCTCCGGCCAGCGCATCCAGCGCAGGCCCGGAGACGCGACACAGCCTCCATTCGTCCATCATCACAGCGCCGAGCGACTTGTAGAACGCAATCGACGGCTCATTCCAGTCGAGCACGGTCCATTGCAGCCGCGCCCAGCCCTTGTCCACGCATGTTCTTGCAAGATGCGCAAGCAGCGCCTTGCCGATGCCGTGACCGCGAAACGCCGGACGCACGAACAGGTCCTCCAGATAGATGCCGAAGCGCCCGGCGAAGGTGGAGCAATTGAGAAACCACACCGCAAACCCCGCCACCTCGCCATTCCATTCCGCGATCTCGCAGTAGAGCCGTGGATGATCCGAGAACAGCGCGTCCGAGATCATCGCCTCGGTCGCCTCGACCTCATGCGAGAGCCTTTCGTACTCGGCGAGCTCGCAGATCAGGGCGAATATCTCGGCGCTGTCTTCGGGTCGTGCGCGACGGATGGTCAGCGACATCCGCGCACTCACACCGCAACTTCAGCCTTGATGTGCGGATGCGGGTCGTAGCCTTCGAGCTTAAAATCCTCGTAAGCGAAGCCGAAGATGTCCTTCACATCGGGATTGATGGTCATGGTCGGCAGCGGCCGCGTCGGCCGCGTCAATTGCAGCCGCGCCTGGTCCAGATGATTGGAATAGAGATGCGCGTCACCCAGCGAATGCACGAAGTCGCCGGGCTTTAGCCCCGTGACCTGGGCGACCATCATGGTGAGCAGCGCGTAGGAGGCGATGTTGAACGGGACGCCCAGGAACACGTCGCCGGAGCGCTGATAGAGCTGGCACGACAATTTGCCGCCCGCGACATAGAACTGGAACAGGCAATGGCACGGCGGCAGCGCCATCTTGTCGACCTCGGCCGGATTCCAAGCCGAGACGATCAGCCGCCGCGAATCCGGATTCGTTTTGATCATCTCGACCACATTGGCGATCTGGTCGATCTGGCGGCCGTCGGCGGCCGGCCATGAGCGCCATTGCGAGCCGTAGACGGGGCCGAGATCGCCGTTCTCGTCGGCCCATTCGTCCCAGATGGTGACGCCGTGGTCCTGCAGATATTTGACGTTGGTGTCGCCTTTGAGGAACCACAAGAGCTCATGCACGATCGCCTTCAGCGGCAAGCGCTTGGTGGTCAGCATCGGAAAGCCGGCCGCGAGATTGAAGCGCATCTGGTGGCCGAAGATCGACAGCGTGCCGGTCCCGGTGCGGTCATGCTTCTCCACGCCGTCGGACAGGATGCGTTCGAGCAGGTCGTGATACTGGTTCATCTCAGGTTTCTTGGGCTCTCTGGGTGCCTCGAAAGAGGGCGAAATCTATCTGCCGTCAGCGGCCCCCGCGAGCGCCGATTCGGTCGATTCTGCCGATTATACCCGGAAAAATGATGTTCCGGCTGGATAAGGGCAAGGGCCGGGAACCGCGGCCTCTTCTCCTTCTCCCCGTCCTTCACGGGGAGACGGTCGGGATGAGGGGCTCTGTCCGCGAATACAGATGGCGACGGCGTGCGCGGAGGCTCCCCCTCACCCGGATTGCATCTGGCGATGCAATCCGGCCTCTCCCCGCGTGCGGGGCGAGGCAAGAGGAGAGACGGCCCTCTCCCGACAAACACATCATCTTCTCGCGGCGCGTTTCGCGTCCGAGCTTTGCATGGATCATGTCCGCCCTCCGCAAAGAGGGCGCGGGGAAGGCCGGGTGGCCGCATGCACCCGGGGCTCCCGCGCACCACAATTGCGCAAAGAGCGCGAAAACCTCAGGGTACAGGCGGTGACAACCGGCCTTCCCCGCGCGATGGTTTACGGCTTATAGCGCGCTCTCCTCGGTGAACCTTGTCGTTTGCCACCGTTATCGCCGCGATGCGCTTACGCATCGTCGGCAACTTGGCGCCAGACCTTTGGGGCGCCAGGACCACACGCCTTTGCCGTCCGCCTCCGTGCCGCTCGTCAACAGGCACATCCGCGTTCACCGCATTCCGCACCACGTTCGTGACGATCGCGACGCGCCCCTCTCCATCGGCACGGAACGGCAGGATTGAAGCACGATTTCCGAAAATAAGAAAGACAAATATTTTTGCGCGCGGGACTTGAACGCCCGATCAGGTTGAAGCGGCTCGCAGAATTGGATTTTATGCGCAGGCGCTATTGGCGGTTGCATAGAGCCCTCGCCATCGAGGAGGACGAAGCCGATTCGTCCGACAGGCTGGCACCCGCAGGGCGTGTCCCAAGCGGCGGACTCGGCATGTCCGCCAAATCTCTGCTGTTTGCGGGTGAAGCGGACTCGGTTTGCTCAAATTGAGTTCTTCCGGGCATCGCCTTCAGCGGACGCCTGGGTGAATTTGATGATAGGGTGTGTGCGGCTCGGGATAGGGGCACCTAACGAGAAAGGGTCTCCGCGATGTCTAACGATCAGGGACAGGACAGCCTCAATCGCCGCCACTTCATGGTCAGCGCAATCGGTGCCTCAGCTGCGCTCGCGGCCAGCTCTGCGCCCACGAATACGCGGGCAGCGACTGCATCACAAGGAACCGTTTTTACCGGAGACACGATCGACGGAAAGAAGATCGTCAGCGCACTTGATATCAACGATCTAGAGCCCGGCAAGAAGCACCTTCTGTATTTTCAGGGCGTCGAGATGCCAACCGGACAGCACTGGTATGTGTCCGTGACGGTCGCCAGGGGAGCAAAGCCGGGCAAGCGAGGCGTCCTGACCAGTGGCGTGCATGGCGACGAGGTGAGTTCTGTGCATGCGGTCCAGACGGTGATGAGCCAACTCGATCCGGCGCAGATGTCGGGCACGGTGATGGCCGTCACGGACGTGTCCCGCCCGGCCCTGGAAAGCATCCAGCGCAGATGGCCCAACCAGGGCAGAGGCAGCGATCTGATCGACATGAATCGGGAGTGGCCCGGGAACGAGAACGGCGCCACCGCACCCAGCCGACACGCCGGGCTTCTATTCAACCGGCTGCTGCGGCCAAATGCCGACTTCGCGATCGACTTCCACACCGGGACAACCGGATTCGAAGTCACCGCATTCAATATTGGCGGTCTGGATGTGCCAGCGGTCAAGGCGATGGTCGAGCTCTATCCCGTCGGCCAGATCTTCGACAATCACGTCTATCCCGGGGTCCTGCACAACGCGTTTATGGACGTGGGCATCCCGTCCTTCACGCCGGAAATCGGCGCTGGTCGCGTCCTGGACCCCGAGATGATCTCGCTCTTCGTGGAAGGCACAATGAACGTCCTCAAGCATCACGGCATCGTTGCCGGGCCGATGGGACGGACAGGCAAGGACGTGACTGTCTTTGTCGGCAACAGCGCGTACCCGATCCTGGCCACCGCGGGCGGTCTCGTTGAGCATCTGGTCAAACTCAACGACAAAGTTAAAGCCGGACAGAAAGTCGCCATCCAGCGCAACAGCTTCGGTGAGGTGGTTGCGGAGTATACAAGCGGCGTGGCCGGAGAGATAACGGGCCAGCGCAGCGATGCAATGTCGGAGCCGGGCAATCCCTTGGTGTTCATCCTTTTCAACAAGCCAGGACCGGAGGATGCTCCGGTCTATCCCGAGTAGCTGCCACATCGACCTCGCCGCCGATGACGCGATTTTCATTGTGGCCGTTCGCGGGGCTGACCAAGCGCTCGCGGACACGGTGCAGGGCTTGCAGGTCGAGCTGGTCGGCGGTCGGATACCGCCCCTCATGATGATGGGAGGACCCGTGGGCTGATGCAACGCCGCCATTCTCGCGCCAGTCGACTTCAAATTTGAACCACAGCCATGCGGCAATCGACATACACAACGCGGAGAAAACGGGGCCCCACGTCGTGGAATCGGTGTCCACCATTCACTGGCTGATTTTTGCGTTCGTCGCGCTGGTGCTGTTCGTCAAATCCATCATCTTCTGGTCAGCCTTGGCGCTCGCCTTGCTGCTGCTGATTGTCAGCCCTGTGCTCGGCGTCGTTCGCAGCACAAAGAGATCGTCGATAGCAAATTGTATCGCTTCGCTGCTTATTCCATTTTATGGGCTGGTCTATTTTTTTGTCAGAAACTAAATAACCGCTGGCAACTCGGACGCTTCCAACCTGGTTTTTGTACGCTGCATGACTTCGAGTCTGTGCCAAAGCAGTGGTCCTGTAATCATTGCTCACGCGCCGCTGTCGGGAGCCAAGCGGACATCGGCCGCGCCCTGATTTATGCGGATACGCCCTGGTCCCTACCCCTCCACGAACACCTCGTCGCGCTTCTTGCGCAGCGTTGGCAGTACCGCGAGGACCAGCAGTGCGGCGGCGGCGGCCATCAGGGCTGCTGACAACGGGCGCGTCAGGAACACGGTCCAGTCGCCGCGGGAGATCAGCATGGCGCGGCGCAGATTCTCCTCCATCAGGCGGCCCAGCACCATGCCGAGCAGCAGAGGGGCCGGTTCGAACTCGTGTTTCACCAGCCAGTAGCCGACCAGGCCGAACGAGCCGGCAAGGATGACGTCAACAGGTGAATTGTTGATGGAGTAGATGCCGATGGCGCAGAACACCACGATCGAGGGGAACATCAGCCGGTACGGCACGCGCAACAGCCGCACCCAGATCCCGACCAGCGGCAGGTTGATGATGATCAGCATCAGATTGCCGATCCACATCGATGCGATCATGCCCCAGACGAGATCAGGCTGCTTCTGCATCACCTGCGGCCCCGGCACGATGCCGTGAATGGTCATGGCGCCGACCATCAGCGCCATCACCGCATTCGGCGGGATGCCGAGCGTGAGCAGCGGAATGAAGGAGGTCTGCGCCGCCGCGTTGTTGGCGCTCTCAGGAGCTGCGACGCCTTCGATGGCGCCGCGGCCGAACTTTTCCGGATGGCGCGAAATCCGCTTCTCGAACGTGTAGGCCGCAAAGGAGGCGATCACTGCGCCGCCGCCCGGCAGGATGCCGAGGATCGAGCCCAGCACCGTGCCGCGGAAGATCGCGGGCAGCGAGTCCAGCATGTCCTTCTTGGTCGGCATCAGCCCGGTGATCTTCTGCTGCACCAGGTTGCGGTCCATCTCGGCGCCGGTGTCGAGATTGCGGATGATCTCGGCAAAGCCGAACACGCCCATCGCGACGGTGGCGAATTCCAGCCCGTCGGCGAGCTCGGGGATGTTGAAGGACATGCGCGAGGCGCCGGTCTCGATGTCGGCGCCGACCATCGAGAGCAGGATGCCGAACACGATCATCGCGATCGCCTTCAGCACGCTGCCCTTGGCCAGCACCACGGCGAAGATCAGGCCCAAGACCATCAGCGAGAAATATTCGGCCGGGCCGAACGACAGTGCGATCTTGGTCATGGGCGCGCCGAGCACGGCGATCAGCACGGTCGCGGCACAGCCGGCGATGAAGGAACCGATTGCGGCGATCGCGAGCGCCGGACCCGCACGGCCTTGTTTGGCCATCTGAAAGCCGTCGAGCGTGGTGACGACAGAGGTCGCCTCGCCCGGGATGTTGACCAGAATCGAGGTGGTCGAGCCGCCATACTGGGCGCCGTAATAGATGCCGGCGAGCATGATCAGCGCGCCGACCGGCGGCAGGCCAAACGTGATCGGCAGCAGCATGGCCACCGTTGCGATGGTGCCGATGCCCGGCAGCACGCCGACCAGCGTGCCGACCAGCGCGCCGACCAGGCACAGCATCAGATTGGTCGGGCTGACGGCGACGCCGAAGCCGAGGATGAGGTTGTGAAACAGATCAGCCATCGTCCCCTCACTGCACGATGAAGCGCGGGAACAGCGGCATCGGCAGTCCCAGCACGTAAGGAAACAGCAGCGCGCAGCCGATGGTGAGACAAAGGCCGACGATGATGGTCTCGACCCAGCGCGTCTCGGGCGTGCCGAGCGCGGAGATCAGAAAGCTCGCCAGACCCGACACCACGAGCCCCAGCGGGCGGATGGCAAGCGCAAAGAACACGATGGCGAGCATCACGAACAGCGGGCCACGCCAGGAATAATGTGCAAGCGGCGCGCCCTCGCTGACGATGCCGGTGATGGTGATCGCAGCACCAAGGCCAAGCAGCAGCACGGCGAACATCCGCGGCGCGGTGCCGGGACCGAATGTAAAGCCGTGCATGCCCTGCAGATCGCTGGAGGCCCACAGCGCAAACAGCGCAATCGCGACCAGCACGATGCCGCCGATGAAATCCTGCGGGCCGCGCACCCATGTCGGCAGGATGGATGGCCGCGGCGGCTCGCCCGGCGTATCACTCATCGATTTCTCCCCCCGAATTCAGGCTTCTTGCCCGTTCTGTTTCGGATGTGGTTTGGTTCTTGATTGGGCATGATCCGTCGGCAAGCCGCTCGGCGCAGCCGTCCTACTCCGATCATGCTTTAGCGGCTTTCGTCAGACGACGCCAACTAAACCCAAACAGCCTCCCGCAAGCAATATCCACAGCGGGTTGACTTTGGTGGCAAACGCAAGCGCGGCTGCAGCGAGCGTCAGCACCACCGCAGGCCAGGTGCTGTCGGCAGCCTGGCCGACCACAAGCGCACTGGCACCCATCAGGCCGATCGAGAGCGGCACCAGCGCGGTGCGGACCAGCGACGGCCAGCGCGCACCCTTGGAGCCCTTCAAGAAGTGACTCACGACATAGGCCAGCACGGCTGTCGGCAGGCACATCGCGATGGTCGCGGCAAAGGCGCCGGCAAATCCCGCAACCGCGTAGCCGATCAGGGTCACGATCAGCACGTTCGGCCCCGGCGAGAGCTGCGAGATCGCAAACACGTCGGCAAACTGCTTGTCGGTCAGCCAGTGATGCACATCGACGGCGATGCGATGCATCTCGGGGATCGCGGCATTGGCGCCGCCGACCGCAAACAGCGACATCAGCCCGAAGGTTGCGACCAGGCCGAAAATCGGATTGCCATCGCTGTTCACGACGAGGCCCGCCTTTGCATGAGGAAGGTCACGGCGAGGCTGATCGGGATCGCGACCAGCAGCACGATCTGCAGCGGCCAGCGCGCAAGGCCGATGCCGGCGAAAACCGCAACCATCAGCACCAGCGGCGGCACTTCACGCCTTTTGAGCAGCGGCATCATCATGCGGAAGACGGTGGCGACCAAAAGCCCGACCGCGGCGCAGGAGATGCCGGCGAGAATCCGGCGCAGCACCGGAATATCGCCGAAATGGGCGTAGAGCACGGCAAGCCCCATCACCAGCACCATCGGCGGGCCGACCAGCCCCAGAAAGGCCGCAAGGCCGCCCTTGATCCCGCGAAAGCGCGAGCCGAACACGAACGAGAGGTTCACGATGTTGGGGCCGGGCAGGAAATGGCAGAGCGCAAAGGTCTCGTTGAACTCGTCGGCGCTCATCCAGCGGTGCTGCTCGACAATGGCGCGGCGGGCAAAGGGCAGCACCCCGCCAAACCCCGCCAGCGACATCTTCGCGAATGCGAAGAACAGCGCAATCAGACCGGGCGGCGGGGCTTGGACCGCAACCTCAGACATATAGGAGCCGGAAGAGGCGGCCGACGGCGAATCCAGGGACATGGCAGGAAAACTAGACGGCACCCCTGCTGGCGCCAAGGCAGTTTTCCTGAGGCCAAAGCAAGTTTTCCTGAGGCTGCATCGAATTCTGCCCTGCCCCGGCGGCCTGCTCGTTCCGCGGGCGGATCCACGCCGAAGCGTGGCCATTAAGCCACTGTTTTTCGCTGGCGTAGCGCTTATATTGGGGGTGCCGGTTCGCCGGCTATGGAAATAAACGGTCGTCGCAATAAACCTATCGGACCCGGGGGCAGTACCCGGCGCCTCCACCCAAGCCCACCCCGCGAAAAGCCTCATTCTTAGGCAGGCGGGTTTCGGCGGGGGCGAAATAGGATCGACGAGGGCGTAAAGGGCGTGCTTTTTCCCGGTATTGTTCCGCCGTTATCGGGCTATTGCAATAGTTGCCAACGACAACTTTGCTCCGGTTGCTCAGGCTGCGTAACGCAGTTTGAAAGACCACTCTAAAGTCCTAGTGGGTTAAGCTCCGCTAGGCGGGGTTCGGAGGCACCTGGCAACAGAAGCCTCCACTTCTCTCTCCTTGAAGGCGTCGACGGTCTGGCATTTTCAGTCGGGAACGCCTGCTGACCTCGGGCCGCCTCCGGGGTACGATGCCAAGGAATGAGGCGAGTCGTTGTTTGCGGCGAACCGGATTTGCCGGCCCGTGACAAACCGACAGGGACCGATATACCAGGAAGCGATAATGGCGACGGATCATATTAGATACGATGTGCTGGCGCGCGACGCGCTCCGCGGCGTGTTGCGGAAGGTGCTGAGCGACGCTGCCGCGCATGGATTGCCCGGAGAGCATCACTTCTTCATCACCTTCATCTCCACGGCCGAGGGCGTGAAGCTCTCGCCGCGGCTCTTGGCGCAGTACCCGGACGAGATGACCATCATCCTGCAGCACCAGTTCTGGGACCTCGTGGTCCATGAGGATCGCTTCGAGGTGGGGCTGTCGTTCGGCGGCATTCCGGAGCGCCTTGTGGTGCCCTTCAGCGCGATCAAGAGCTTCTTCGACCCGTCCGTGCAGTTCGGCCTGCAATTCGAGCCGTCGGACAGTGCCGAGCCGCCGGCGGCGAAGAACCTGCCCGCGGCCGCGCCAGCCAGTCATCCCCTCGCGCCACCGCCAGCCCCGGAGGAACAACCGGCCGAGGGCGAAGAGCCGGCCAAGCCGAGCGAAGGCGCCGAAGTCGTGCGGCTGGACCGCTTCCGCAAGAAATAGCGCGCGCAAGCGCGAGATGCTGTAGGCTGCCAGAGCGCGACCGGGGGCAAGTTCACGCAACGAATAGGCATGCCCGATGGACCAGTCGACGAGATCAGGCCAAGGATCAAGGCAAGGATCAAGGCAAGGATCAAGCGGAGGCGGCGTCACCCGGGTCGAGACCGACAGCTTCGGTGAGATCGAGGTCCCCGCCGACCGCTATTGGGGCGCCCAGACCGAACGGTCCCGGCAAAACTTCCGCATCGGCAAGGACCGCATGCCGATCGAGATCGTGCATGCGCTCGGCCTCGTCAAGCTCGCAGCAGCCGAGACCAACCGAGAGCTCGGCCTGATCGACCAGAAGCGCGCGCGTGCGATCGTCCGCGCCGCACGCGAAGTGATCGAAGGCAAGCTCGACGATCACTTCCCGCTCGTCGTGTGGCAGACCGGCAGCGGCACGCAGAGCAACATGAACCTCAACGAGGTGATCGCCAACCGCGCCAATGAGCTGCTTGGCGGCGAGCTCGGCGCCAAGAAACCGGTGCATCCGAACGATCACGTCAACATGAGCCAGTCGTCCAACGACTCGTTTCCGACCGCGATGCACATCGCGGCCGCAAGGGGCATTGTCGACCATTTGCTGCCGGCGCTTGAAGAGCTGCTCGCCGCGCTGCGCGCCAAGGAGAAGGCCTTCGCCGACATCGTCAAGATCGGCCGCACCCACACCCAGGATGCGACGCCGCTCACCCTGGGCCAGGAGTTCTCAGGCTACGCGGCGCAGGTCGAGAGCGGCATCGCGCGCATGCACCTTGCGTTGAAAGAACTTTATCCACTCGCGCAGGGTGGCACCGCGGTCGGCACCGGACTGAATTCGAAGCCGCGTTTCGCAAAACTGTTCGCAAAGCAGGTTGCACAAATCACAAAGCTGCCGTTTACTAGTGCCGCGAACAAGTTCGAGGCGCTGGCCTCCAACGACGCTTATGTCTTCGTGCATGGCGCGATTAACTCCGTGGCGACCGGGCTTTTCAAGATCGCCAACGACATCCGCCTGCTCGGGTCCGGGCCGCGATCCGGCCTGGGCGAGTTGATTCTGCCCGAGAACGAGCCCGGCTCCTCGATCATGCCGGGCAAAGTCAATCCGACGCAGTGCGAGGCCATGACCATGGTGTGCTGCCAGGTATTCGGAAATCACACGGCCATCACGGTCGCCGGCAGCCAGGGCCATTTCGAGCTCAATGTCTACAAGCCGGTCATGGCCCATTGCATGATGAGCTCCATCCAATTGCTTGCGGATGCCGCGCGCTCCTTCACCGAACATTGCGTGGCGGGAATCCGTGCCGACGAGAAGCGCATTCACGAGCTGATGGAGCGTTCGCTGATGCTGGTAACCGCGCTGGCGCCAAAGATCGGTTACGACAATGCGGCAAAGGTCGCCAAGACGGCGCATGCGCGCGGCACTACGCTCAAGGAGGAAGCGCTGCGACTGGGCCTGGTTTCGGAGGCCGAATTCGATCGCCTGGTCCAGCCAGACAAAATGACCCATCCCGGCTGACGATTAAGAATGATTGCAGTCCCCCGGGAAACTACGGAGACCGTTTCGATTTACCGCTGGCCGATATGATTATAGACCATAACAGCGGATGCGGAACCGGATCGAGAGATAACGGGTTTCGTTTTTGGCTCGGCCGCGCTGGAGGCCACGAAACTGTTTGCAGCGCGAGGCCTATTTTTTGTTGGTGCTGGGTTGCGATTTACGGGACGATTTAAAAATGAACGAGTTGACCAATGCCGTTTCACCGTTGAGGACATCGGCCTTGCTTACAACTCGCACTCCCGGAATTGTCGCCTCTCTCCGATTTTTCTTCTGACGGGGAAAGCGAGCATGGGGGAAATAGTCAATCTCAAGCGGTTCAGGAAGCGCATGGAGCGCGACGAGGCCGGCCGCCAGGCCGAGACCAATCGCGCGCGGTTCGGCCGCACCAGGTCCGAGCGCGAGCTCGACAAGAAGCGCGGCGCCCGCGCCGCAGAGATACTGGATCAACATCGGCTTGATGAGGGAGACGCATCATGAAGTCACCCGTCGTCAAACGTTCGATCGTGGTCGCAGGCCACAAGACCAGCGTCAGCCTCGAAGAGGCGTTCTGGAACGGCATGAAGGAGATCTCGAGCGAGCGCAGCATGACGCTCTCCGAGCTCGTCGGCGAGATCGACAGCAAGCGCCAGCAGGGCAACCTGTCCTCGGCGATCCGGCTGTTCGTGCTCGACCACTTCAAGAGCCGCGCCACCGGCACATCTGGCAACGGCGACGGCAAGTCGCACGTGGCGATCTCGGTCTCGCCGAGCTCGTGAAAGCGATGCGATAGGCGAACGCCTATCGTCACGATGCTCGCGCCAGAGCGCGGCGTTGCCGCAAACTCCATCCTCCCCTGGAGGGGGAGGATGGCTCGCGATTGAGCGAAGCGAAATGCGAGCGAGGTGGGGTGAAGCCGCAAAGACGGTCTCGCCGAGAACCCCAGGATGCACCTGACCGCCAATCAAGCACCGACGTTGCGGATAGACCGTCACCCCACCCCGATTGCGCATGCAATGCGCAATCGACCCGCTCCCTTCCAGGGGCGGGTGACAACCCACGCTTGACGGCCGACGCTAAGCCGAACTCGTCCGCGCTAATACACCAACGCCGTTCCGGGCGGCTGCTCGAGCGCGGCTTCGAGCGAGCGATATTCGGCGCAGTCGGTGCCGCAGATCGCGGCGATGCGGCTCAAATGATATTCCGCCTGGTCGCGGTTGCCCTGCTCGATCTGCCAGAAGCCGTAATAATTCCAGGTCAGAACGTGATTCGGATCGGACTTCAGCGCGCGCTCATACCAGACCTGGGACAGCTTGTAGTCGCCGAGCTTGCGATAGGAGTAGCCGATCAGATTGGCGATGTTGGCGTAGTCGTCCTGGCCAAGCGCGTGGAGCTGATCGATTGCCGCGGCATAGTCGTGCCGCTCATAGATCGTATCGTAGGCGGCGCGGTAGCCCTGCCTGAACGCGGGATCATCGAGGAAGGAATGCTTCTCACCCTTCTTGGTCCGATGGCTCGATCTCGGCGCCGGCGCTTGCTGCTCGGGCTTTCCGCTCTGCGCCGCGCGCGAGCCCGGATGCATGGTGTCCTCATCCGCAGGACCGCCACCGCCGCCGCCCCCGGCGGCAAGGACCGGCAGCACCGGCGCGGTCGCGGCCAGCGACAGGCCGAATGCCGTCAGCGTCAAAACTTTGACACTCAGTTTCGCCATCCATCCCTCCTCGTCAAAAGGCCGCCAGCCGGAGAAGTTAACCCCGGCCTTGCCAGGCCATTCCATCCGAAAAGTGGTCAAGCCGGGCGATCACGAGATCGCGATGCAGGCTGAAATGGGGCAACGAAGGGGATCACGCGATGCCAGCGGAATTGACGGTATTTGACCCTGCGCAAAGCCAGGTTCTTTAAAATCGCTCTAATGATGCGAAGCATTCGCATGCTTCTCCTTGACCTTCCCGCCGCCGGTTGAAAATACAGCTCATGACTGAACTCCTTGACATCGCCCCGCAACTGCCAACGGAGGCGCGCTCGGAATCGTCCTCCGATTTCCCCTCGGGACGCCCGGCCGAGTTTCCGCTGGGCCTGGCGCAGCGCGGCTATGTCGGCAGGATCCATCGCCTCGCGGCGAGCGAGGCTGCCTCGGCGCTCTCTCATGACGAGCTGGAGAGCCGGCTGATCGAGCTCGGCTTTGTCGAGGGCGCGCGGGTCGAAATCCTGCATGAGGGAATCCTCGGCCGCGACCCCATCGCCGTGCGGGTCGACAATGTGACCATCGCGATCCGCCGCCGCGAAGCGATGGCCATCATCGTCGCCTGAGGCGATTAGGATCAGAACAGGCATGGAAGCACCGCTGATGCATATGGCCCTGGTGGGCACGCCGAACAGCGGCAAGACCTCGCTGTTCAATGCGCTCACCGGCAGCCGGCAGAAGGTCGCGAACTATCCCGGCGTCACGGTCGAGCGCAAGGAAGGCTTCTTCGTCACGCCGAACGGCCGGCAGGTCTCGGTGGTCGACCTGCCCGGGACCTATTCGCTGCGCGGCCGCAGCCCGGACGAGGAGATCACCCGCGACTTCGTGCTGGGCCGCGCCAAGGGCGAGGTCGCGCCCGACTTCGTGCTGTGCGTTGCCGATTCCACCAATCTGCGGCTCACCATCCGCCTGTTGATCGAGCTGAAGGCGACCGGGCGTCCGCTGGCGCTGGTGCTCAACATGTTCGACATCGCCAAGCGGCGCGGCGTGACCGTGGACGTTGCGAAACTGTCCGCCTCGCTTGGCGTGCCGGTCGTCACGTCGATTGCCGTGCGCAAGGGCGGCACCGCGGATCTTCTCGGCCTGACCGACGAGATCGCGGCGCAAGCGCAGCCGCAGGTGACAGAAAATCTGTGGCGACCGCTGTCGGCTTCCGAGCTGCGCGCGACCCAGCGCGAGGCCGATCGCATCATTGCAGCCTGCGTCAGCCTCCCCGCCCGGCCGGACACCTGGACCGCAAAGATCGACGCGGTGGTGCTGCACCCCGTGGCCGGCCTCCTGGTGCTGCTCGCCATCCTGTTTGTGATGTTCCAGGCGGTGTTCGCGTGGGCGCAGCCGTTGATGGAAACCTTGTCCGCGGCGTTCGACGCGCTCGGCCAGCTCGTTCACGACACCCTGCCCGCCGGACTGTTGCAGAGCTTCCTGCAGAACGGCGTGATCTCGGGCGTCGGCAGCGTCATCGTGTTCCTGCCGCAGATCATCATCATCTTCCTGTTCATCCTGCTCCTGGAAGATTTCGGCTACATGGCGCGCGCGGCCTTCCTGATGGACCGCATCATGGGCGGCGCCGGCCTGCACGGCCGCGCCTTCATCCCGCTATTGTCGAGCTTTGCCTGCGCCATCCCCGGCATCATGGCCACGCGCGTGATCGACAACCGCCGCGACCGCCTGACCACCATCCTGATCGCGCCCTTGATGACCTGCTCGGCGCGGATTCCCGTGTACACGCTGATCATCTCGGCCTTCATACCGGAAACGCAGATTTGGGGCCTGTTCAACCTGCGCGGGCTCGTGATGTTCGGCCTTTATGCGGCCGGCATTCTCAGCGCGCTTGGCGTGTCCTTCGTCATCAAGTTCTTCATGCTGCGCGACTACCAGCCGGCGCCGTTCATGCTGGAATTGCCCGACTACAAGCTGCCGCGGCTGAAGAGCATCGCGATCGGCGTCTACACGCGGGCCAAAATGTTCCTGCAGCGCGCCGGCACCACGATCTTTTCCATGATGGTGCTGATCTGGTTCCTGGCTTCCTTCCCGCAGCCGCCCGCCGGCGCCGCAGACCCCGCGATCAACTACAGTCTCGCCGCGCTGATCGGCAAGGCGGTGGCGCCCCTGCTCGCGCCGGTCGGCTTCAACTGGCAGATCGCGGTGGCGCTGATCCCGGGCATGGCGGCGCGCGAAGTTGCTGTCGCCGCGCTTGGCACGGTCTATGCGATCGAAGGCGGCAAGGAGGCTGCCGAGCAGATCGGCCAGGTGCTCGCGAGCAAATGGAGCCTTGCGACGGCGCTGTCGCTGCTGGTCTGGTACATCTTCGCGCCGCAATGCGCCTCGACCCTTGCCGTGATCAAGCGCGAGACCGGTAGTTGGAAATGGATGGCGCTGACCTTCGCCTACATGCTGACGCTGGCCTATGCCGCGAGCTTTGCGACCTACAATGTCGCCGTAGCGTTAGGCGCGGGCTAACCGCGTTCAGCGGAAATAATTCTGCACCAGATGCAGATCCGCCGGATCGGCGGCGCGCCCATTGAGGCTCGCGTCGATCACGCGGCGGCAGGCCGCAACGGCGAGTTCGTCGCCGAGATCGCTCGCCGCCTCCAGCACGAGCCAGGCCGCATCGGCTGAGGCCGGCTCGGGCCGTCCACCATCGCGCTCGATGAGACGGCTACGCAGGTCGCTCATGTCCATGGCCGGCTCCTCATCGCGAGATAGCTCATGCCGAGATCGGCAGGCCAGAGACGCGCGACTCGTAGAACTTGAGGATGCTGCGCGATGTCTCGGGGTTGAGGCCCTCGTACTCCTCCTTGAGGTCGGCGAGGTCGCGCGCGGAGATGCGATGGTCCTTGGCGCCCAGGAACAACAGCGACATGGTGGTATCCCAGCTGAAGTTCAGCGCCTTGGCCAGCACCAGCAGCATCTCGCGATTGCGGTCCATCAGCACGCGCTCGATGATGTCGCCCGGCACGGAGCTCAATAGCGACAGCCCGATGGTGACTTCGTCGAAGCGGTGGGCGCGGGCATAACCGGCGATCGAATCCTCGTTCAGATTGCCGAGGCGATGCTGGGTCGCAACCACGCGCTTGGCGACGTAGTGGCTGCGCGAAGCCGGCCCCAGTTTCGATTGCAGGACGCCGGCGAGCTCGCTGACCGAACTCTGGATTTGCGCGATGAGTTCAGGATGCTCGCGGCCGAGCCGCTTCTTCACGTCGTCCGAGGCCTTGGCGATCAGCTGCTGGAACAGGTGCCTCGGAATGTCGCTGCGCACGCCGAGCTGCTCGGCGAGGATGGAATCCCCTTCGGCCCGCTTGATCATGTGCAGGAAGCCGAAGCCCGACAAGCGTGCACCCTGGTTGCTGGCGACGGATTTGACGACCTCCTGATTGCCGCGCACCACCAGGACGTCGGTGACGACGGCATCAAGCGACTTGCGCTTGGAGATCGCGAGCAGATGCTGCTGTCCCTTGGTCTCGGCATTGGCGACCAGAATGTCGGTGTCGAGCCGATCGGAATGCGTCAGCACGGGGCCGGCGACCTCGATCGCATCGTCGAAGGCGAGCTTGTGGATGACATTGGTCGGCGCGTGATCGCAATGGGCCATCCGCTCGGCAAGCTTGGAGCGCGCGGCGATCTCGATCTCCTCCGAGAGGCGGCCGATCACCTCGCCGAACGTGCGGGTCTCGTCCTCGCTATAGCCGCCGGTGATCAGAAGATTGGTCGCATACCACAGCGCCCGCTCCCGGCTCTCAGCCGTTCCCCGCGAGATCGCGTGATCCAGATCGCGTAGAAACGATTTCGCCTCACTCATTGTCTCAAAAACCTTAAAATCGAAAACGAGGCCGCATGGATTGACTGGCCGACCTTACACGGCAAACCCAAGCATTCGGTAAAATGAACACCGCAGGATTGTTGCTAAAGATTCGCGAAATTGCGCGGCCGCGCGTTAACGAAGCGGAAACCATAAGACGTTTGCGCTTGTGCTCCCGTCATCCCGAGGTGCCGTAGCGGAGCGGCGGCCTCGATCAGTCGAATGCAGAACCGTCATCCTGAGGCGCGAGCGCAGCGAGCCTCGAAGGATGAATCGGCCCCCGCTGCGGCCGTCCGGGGCCGTTGCCCTTCGACGCCGCCGCTTCGCGACGGCACCTCAGGGGCGACGGGGATAGATGGGGACCCGTTTCGGGAAGATCCCTTTACTGATTGGTCGTCACCGGCGGGGTCAGCACCAGGGGCGGGCGCGGCTTCGGTCTGGCCGGCGGCGGGCCGGGCGCGGGGCGGACATCGATCGGGGGCGGCAGCGGCGCCAGCTGCTGGCTCACGGTCGCCGGCGGATTGGCCGCTGACGGGCCGGGCGATGTGGCCGGCGGCGCAGCCTGCGCTGGCGGCGGGGCGGGCGGCCGCGGCGCGATGATCGGCGGTTTTGGCGGCGTTGCCGGCAATGGCAGCGCGGCCGTCGATGGCGGAACGGCGCCCTCCCCTTGAATCGGCTGCCCGCGCTCGATGGCGTCCAACCTGCGCGTCTCGCGATCGATGACGCGCACCGCAAGCCAGGAAGACAGGCTCGTGACATCGAGGTTGCGGGTCAATGCGCCCGGCGGCCCGGCGAGAAACAGCTGGATTTCCGGTTGGCTCGAACCCGAGCCGATGGTTGTCGAGCTCAGCGTCGCCCGCACATCGGCCTGGTCGGCGGGAATATCATAGCCGCCGGAAACGATGGCACGGGCACCGTCGCTGTCGAGCGTCGTCGCCCCGACCCGTAGCCGTCCGTCGTGGATGGTGAAGGGGATCTGCGCCGTGGGCACCAGCAAGGCGCCGGAGGCGAGCGCCGGCTCGACCATCCGCTTGAGCTTCGCTTCATCGGTCGGCTGTCCGGCATCGCTGGCGCGGATCGCGACCTCGAAGGCGCGCGGATCAAGTCCCATGATGCTCGCCTCCTGCAGTGTCACCGTGCCGTTGCCTGTCAGCGCCCCGGTCAATGCGACGACGCTGCGGCCCTGACTTTGCAGGCTCATCTGCAGCGACACGCGGCTCGAAGGCATTTTCCGGTTACGATAGTGCAACGCGGCGCCATCGACATTCTTCAGCTCGACGCTGGCATTCACGGCAAGACCGGTGGCCCCCTCGCGCGCGTCTATGGTGGCAGCGGCGTCGCCGCCGCCGATCTTGCCCTTGAGCGCGTCGAAGGTGATGGATTGGCCGTCGCTACGGATCACGCCGCTGACCGGGCGCAGCTCGAGACCATCAGGAAGGGCGCCGCGGAGCGCCTGGAAGGCGACGTGGCCGCGCCAGCCCCTCGACAAGCCCGCCGCCAGCGGCTCGGTCCCATCACGGCCGGTCGCACCGATCGCGAGCGCCAAGGCGGACGCCAGATCGAGCGTATCGAGGCCGACCTCGCCCTCCACCTCCCTTTGGTCGCCAAGCGCCAGCGTCAGATGGCCGCGCAGCCGTGAGCCGGGATTGGCGCTGTCGAGATCGTCGAAGGTGAGCCTGTTGCCGCCAAGCGCGACATGCGAGGACAGGCTGATATTCTGCGCAAGGCTGTCCGAAGGCTTGAGGCCGAACAGCGGCGCGAGATTGACCTTGCGGACGCGCAGGCTGCCACTGCCCTTGGCCTGCTGCAGCCCGTCCCACGGCTCGACCGTGCCTTGTGCGTCGGCATCGATGCCGCCGCCTGATATCCTCGCACTGACCTGCAGGGGCGCCCGCCATCTGCCGCTCACCGATCCCTCGAACTGCGCCGGCCCGTCATTTGCCGCAACAGCCTTGTCGAGTCCCAGCAAGCCAAGCAAGGCGTCGCCGCGTCCGGCCGCGAGCTTGGCCGTGACGTTGATGTCGCTGGTGCGCAGGCGATCGAGATCGAGGGCCTGCAGCGCCGCGAGCTGCGGCTTGGACGTGAGCGTCGCGCTGCCCTGAAGCTGCGGCGCGGAGAGATCGACGATGGCGCGCGCAGCCGCACGATCGCCGGCGTCCGGATCTTTGCCCAGATTAAGCGCAAGCTTGACGCGGGCGGGCCCCGCCGGCGAACCGGCCGCATTGAGGCGCTCCGCAACAGAGGGCGCGAACGGCGCAACCAGCGCGGTCACCTGCGACAGCGACGGCGCGCCCGCGCGCAGGGTGAGGATGCCGGTGGCATCGCTGCGGTCGAAGCTGCCTGATCCCTCGATATTGACGCCGTTGCTCTGGCCGACATTGAGCTGCTCCAGCGCGATGATCTTCGGGCTGTAGCTGAACTTGACGGCAAATGGACGCAGCTCCTGGCCGGATGATCTTGCGCGGGCGACATTGAGCGAGAGCGCGGCCTGCGCCGGCCAGTCGGCACTCGGCCCCGCCACCGCGCGCACAAAGCCGGCGGCGGCGTCGAGATCGAGCTGATCGGCCTGCAGCGCCGCATCGAGATGCACGCCGCTGTTGGGCGAGGCGACTCCCACCGCGATTCTGCCGGCGACCGTGCCGCCCTCGATCTCCGCCTTCAATCCGTCGACGGAGACGCCGTCGGGCTTGACCGCAACATTGCCGTGCAGTCGGAGCGGCTTCTGGCTCCGATAGGCGACATCGCTGCGGCCGCGCAGCCAGACCATCAGCGCATCCGGGTCAGCGGAATCGACGTCGAGCACACCGGAGAAATTGGTCCCAGCCGGCGGGACGCTGAAAGAGATCATGGTCGAGCCCGGCGCGCGAACATCGAGCCGGTCGATCGCCCAGGCGTTGCGGTCGCCGTGAAATTCGGCGGAGAGATTTTGCAGCGGACGGCCGCCCAGCATGATCTGGTCAGAGCTCGCCTCGATGCGCATGGGGAGCGGCGGGTGCGGCATGTCCGTCATCAGCGCGCGCAGCGTGGGCCACAGCCCCACCGGCTCGACGCTGTTGCCTGCGGCGGTATCGCCGGTGATCAGGCGGTCGGCGTCGAACTGGCGCGCCGACAGCACGGCGTGCAGCAAGGGCGCGGCGCCGAAGCGCACATCGCCGCTGCCGGCAAATTTCAGCGCGCGCTCCTCGCTGCCATAGCTGCCCTCGATCTGGTCGAGCTGGGCTTTGGCATGGTCGGCCTTGAGCTTGGCCGTGACCTTCCAGGGTGTCCGGTCGGCCGGCTGTCCTTTCGGCGGCGGCGGAAGGGCGAGCGTCAACGTTCCCTCGAAACGGGGCGCGCGCGCCTCGACGCTGAGAAGACCGTCGAGCTCGGCCGTGACCGGCCGCTGACCGGGATCGATGTTGAGATGGAGCCGGGTGCCGCTGCCGTCATTGGTCTGGCCGGAGGAGACGCGAAACGGATAGCGTATGCCGTCGACACTGACATTGCCGTCGCCGCGCACTGCGCCCGCCGCCGAGCGGACATCGCCGGAGAAGGCGATATCGCTCAATTCCAGCGTGGAGCGGCTCGCCGCATCATGGAGCGCAACGCGCCCGGTCAGGTTCAGGCGGTCGATCGACAGCGAGGCCCAGTTGAACTTGCCGGTCGTCGCCGGCCAGTCGATCCGGCCATCGCGATCGAGCCCGAGATCGAGCGACAGGCCGCTGATGGTGAGCTCATTGGCGCGCCATTGCCCGCGCATCAATTCGCCCAGGCTGAACTCGACCTCGAGCCTGTTGGCGCGCACCTTGTCGAGATCGTTGCGACCGCCGACCGTGACCGAGCCAAGCTTCAGCGTCGGCGTCGGCAACAGCCGCGCCTGCAACTCGCCCGAAACCCTGACCGGCGCGCCGATGATCTGGGTCGCTTCCGCCTCGAATTGCGGCCGGAACTGGTTCCAGTCGATAAAATATGGCCCGATCAGTGCGGCGATCAGCGCAAGGATCAAGGCGATCGCCAGTCCGAGCAGTGTCGTCTGCACGGGGTCTCCTTATTTGGCATAGCTCGGGCGATGCGCGCGGGGCACCGGCAGCCCGCCGCGCTGGCGCCGGAACGATACCCTATATAGGGACAAGTGTGGCGATGTCACAGCCGCTAAGCGTCCGCCATCCCCCTGTCATCCCCCGCGAAAGCGGGCGATCCAGTATTCCAGAGATCTTAGTCGTAGGACAGAGAGGCCTCGGCGTACTGGATACTCCGCTTTCGCGGGGTATGACCACCGTGGAAGCCGTGACCATCCGGGCTCCAAACCTCTACCAGCTCGCCGGCAGCGCCTTCAGCCCGCGCAGCACGAAGGTCGGCCGCCACTGCGGGTTGTCCGCGTCATCCAGCCGCAGGTCGGGAATCCGGCGCAGCAAGGTTGCGATGGCGATTTCCGCCTCGATCCGCGCAAGCTGGGCGCCGAGGCAATGATGGATGCCGCCGCCGAACGACAGCGGCCGCACATTGGGCCGGCGGACGTCGAGGCGCTCGGGGTTGTCGGGATAGACGGCCGGATCGCGGTTGGCCGAGCCCAACAGGCAGAGCACGCTCTCGCCTTTCGGGATCTTCTTGCCGCCGAGATCCTCGATATCCTCCAGCGCCACGCGCCCGGTGAGCTGCACCGAGGAGTCGTAGCGCAGGAATTCCTCAATCGCGTTCGGCATCAGCGACGGATCGGCCTTGAGCAGCGCGAGCTGCTCGGGATTGCGATGCAGTGCCAAGAGACCATTGCCGATCAGGTTGACCGTGGTCTCGTGACCGGCGCCGAACAACAGGATGATGTTGGCGGAGAGTTCCTCGTTCGACAGCTTGCTGCCGTCCTCCTCCGCCTGCACCAGCTGCGTGGTGAGATCGTCGCCCGGGTTCTTGCGGCGGAGCTCGAACAGCTGCTCGAAATACATCTTGGCCATGGTATTGCCCATATTGGCCTGGGCGATCTCCTCCTTGGTCAGCGGCACCGGATCGAGGATGCGGCCACCATCGCGCGAGCCCTTGTAGAACATCTCGCGATGCTCCTCGGGGATGCCGAGCATGTCGCAGATGATGGTCACCGGCAGGCGGAAGGCAAAATCCTCGATCAGGTCCATGTGACCGCGCCCGATGACGGCATCGATGGTCTGGTCGACCACTTGCTGGATGCGCGGCCGCATGTCCTCGACCCGGCGCGCGGTGAAGGCCTTCACCACCAGGCCGCGCAGGCGCGTGTGATCCGGTGGATCCTGCTGCAGCATCCAGTGGCTCATGGCGCTGAAGATCGGCTCGGACATGATGTCGGGGCCGTAACGGCGCTTGCTGCGCTCGACAAAATCCTTGCCGAAGCGCTTGTCGCGCAGCACGAGGCTCGCCTCCGCATGGCGGCTTGCCAGGAACGCACCGAACGGGGTGACGTGCATGGGATCGGTCAAGCGCAGCCGCTCATAGGCGGGATAGGGATTCCTGATGAAATCCGGCGACAGCGGATTGAACAGCGGCTCGGTCGTCGCGGTCTGCACATGTTCGTTCATGGTGACCTCAAAACCTGGTTTGCCGCGCCGAACGCAATGGTTCGGATCGCCGCGCGTTTCCCGAAACTTCCATCGCTTGCAACCGATACCCGGCCCAACTGGCCCTCCGGGCAAATCTGCAACTCGATACATCATTGTATTGAGTTGCATTCTCAACTAAAATCAAAAAATGTCAAGAGTTCGCACCAGGCCGACCCGGGACGACACCTGCGAGAAGCTGTTCGAGGCCGCCGCGCGCGTCTTCGAGGACCAGGGCATTGGCGGAGCCTCGATCGAGGCCATCGCGGCCGCGGCGGGTTTCACCCGCGGCGCCTTCTATTCGAATTTCAAGAGCAAGGACGAACTGATCATCGCCATGCTCGAGGAGCATGTCGAGCAATCGATCCGACGCTGTCTCGAGCTCCTGGACAGGCACAAGGATCCCGCCGACTTCATCGAGGCACTCAAGAGCATGGATCGCGCGCGTCATGATCCGCTCGGCCGCGCGCCGCTGTTACACATGGAAATGATCCTCTATGTCGCGCGCGCCGAACAGCGCCGGCCTGAACTGGCAAAACGGCTGCGCGCCCGGCGCAAGCTCATTGCCGAGATCGTGGAGACCACGATGAAGAACAGCGGCCGGCAGGCGCCGAACGCGGCCTGGACCGGCGCCATCCTGCTCGCGATGGAGGACGGCTTCCGCCTGCACCGGCTGATCGATCCCGAGACCACGCCGGCCGACAGCTTCCTGCGCGCGATCACCGATCTGCAGCGCGCGATCGGCAACGCGGCGGGCAGCTAACTTGTGGCCTGCGCCTTGTGCAGCCGTCCGGCGACGGCGCGCACCTTGCCCGGCGAGGCCTGCCAGATCGCAACGGCCGACAGCAGGCTGACGCCGATCGCGATTGCAAACGCGATGGTGTAGTCGCCGGTGAGATCATAGAGCGTGCCTGTCACCCACGGTCCCGCGGCGCCGCCCGCGAGCGCGACCAGCATGACGCAGCCGAAGATGCTGCCGTAATGCGGCCCCTGGAAAATCTCCAGCACCACAGCGCCCATGATCGAGGTCAAGCCATAACCGAGCGCGCCCTGCGCGAACACCATGAGATAGACCAGCGCAAGGCTCGGCTGATATTTGAGCGCAATCAGCGCGGCGAAGCAGATCGCAAAGCCGGCCGAGCTGATCGCCCAGATCGCCTCGCGGCCGATGCGGTCGGAGAGATGTCCAAGCGCGATCTGGCCGGGAATGCCGAGCAGGCTGACGACGCCAAGGGCCCAGACGCCGACATTCGGGCTGAAGCCGATGTCGAGCAGGTATTTGGTCTGGTGCACCTGCACCGCATACCAGATGTAAAGCCCGCAGAAATAGCCGAGCGCGATCCACCAGAATCGCGAGGTCGCGAGCGCGCGCGGCAGCGTCCAGTCGGTGGCGGCCCAAACGGGATCGACGATGTTCGAGACCGGTTTGACCGACGTGGCGGAACGCGCGGCCTCGCCATCCGGCAACAAGCCGAGATCCTCCGGGCGTTTGCGCAGCAGGAGATTGATCGGCGCGAGCACGATCAGGACCATCAGCCCCATCGCCGTGCAGGCCGTGCGCCAGCCGGTCGCTTCGATCAGATGCTGCACCCACGGCAGCAGCGTCACCGAGCCGATGCCGACGCCGGCAAAGGCAATGCCCATCGCAAGCCCGCGGCGCTGAATGAACCAGTTCGGCAGGAACAAGGATTGCCCGGAATAGCCGAGGCAGACGCTCCCCGCCCCCACCATCACGCCGATGGTGATGTAGAGATGCCAGGGCTGCGTCGTCAGCGGCGCCAGCAACAGGCCGCCGCCCATCAGCGCGACGCCGAGCTCCATCACCGCGCGCGGGCCGGAGCGATCCATCAGCCGGCCGATCAGCGGGCTGACCGCGCCCGACACCACAAAGCCGAACGAGAAGGCGCCCGCGGTGACGCCGCGCTCCCAGTGGAATTCGGACAGGATCGGCGGGAAGAACAGCGAGAACGCGGTGCGCGCGTTCACGCCGATCGCCATGGTGATGAACGTCACGGCGACGACGACCCAGCCGTAGAAGAACGGAAGCCGCTTCACGGCGTAGCCTTTGCCGGGCGGCGCGTCCAATGCCCGGCATTGACGGCGCCGAAGGGAATCTCGCCCTTGATGATGGCTTCGACCTGTTTGACGGTCTCGAGCGCCTGATGCTCGATCGCCTGCGGCGTCAGCCCGCCGATATGGGGCGTGGCGATGACATTGGGCAGCTTAGCAAGCTCCGGCACCGGCATCTGGTCACGCGCGCGGCCGACATCCATCGCGGCGCCGGCAATGCGTTTGTCGCGCAGGCTCGCGGCAAGCGCCGCCTCGTCGACGAGATTGCCGCGCGACAGATTGATGAAGAAGGCATGCCGCTGCATCCGCGCAAAGGCCGCCTGCCCCATCAGGTTCTCGGTCTCTTCATTGGCGACCGCAAGGCACACGACATAGTCGGATTGCGCGAGCAGATCCTCGAGCGCGACATGTTTGACGCCGGCCTCGGACACCGCGGCATAGGGATCGGCGACCAGCACCTCCATATCAAGCACTTTCGCAAGCTGCGCCAGATGACGGCCGATCGAGCCATAGCCGATGATGCCGATGCGACTGCCGGCGAGCTGACGGCCCGTTCTCACCTCGGGCTGACGGCCGGCATGATAATCCGCTGTCGCCCGCGAAATGCCGCGCGACAGATCGACCATGAAGCCCAGCGCAAGCTCGGCCACCGCCTGGACGAAGCCCGGCCCCGCACGCGTCACCAGCACGCCGGCCTGGGAGGCAGCTTCGACATTGATGTTGCGGATGTCGACGGCGCAACGGACGAAGGCGCGCAGCTTCGGCAATCTCGGAAAGATCTCGCCGCGGCCCTCGGTGAGCCGGTCGGCGACGATGATGTCAACATCGCGCGCGGCCGCGACGATTCCATCGGCGTCGAGCGCGTCATCGGCATCGTTCAGCTTGACGTCGGCGAGCGCCTGCAGGCCCTGCAGCGCGCGCTCGCCGTAATATTGGCGGCGGAAGTCGGGAGTGTGAGTGAGCAGGACTTTCAATGGTCTCTCCCACTAATAGCCTAGCGCATGCGGCAGGGCGGTCGAAATCGAGGGCACCAGCGCAATCACCACAAGGCAGGCGAACAGCAATCCGAGATAGCCGAGGATCGGCCTGACCGTCTGTTCGATCGGCACCTTGCCGATCAGGCAGGCGCCGTAAAGGCCAAGCCCGAGCGGCGGCGCGAACAGGCCAATGCCCATGGCAATGACCAGCACGACGCCGAAGTGCAGTGGATTGACGCCGAGCTTGACCGCGACCGGCAACAGCAGCGGGCCGAAGATGATCAGCGCCGCCGCGCCTTCCAGCACCGAGCCCATCACTATCAGCACCGCGATCGAGAGCAGCATGAACAGCCACACGCCGTGCGCGCCCGACACCGACAACATCATCTCCCCGATCATGTGGGGCACCTGCTGCAGCGTCAGGATGAAGGCGAGCGATTGCGCGGCGGCGACGATGAAGAGCACAAGTCCGGACCGCGTCGCGGCGTGAACGAAGGTTGCCGCCATCGTCTTGAAGCTGAGCTCCCGAAACAACACACTGCCCACGATCAGCGCATAGAGCGCGGCGAAGGCGGAAATTTCGGTCGCTGTCGCAAAGCCGCTCTTGAAGCCGGCGAAGATCATGAAGATCAAGCCGAATGAGGCGATCGCGCCGCTCCACAGGCCGGAGACATCTTTGCGCGGCTGAACGGCTTCGGCCGCTTCCGCCGGCCGCTTGCCGAAAATGATCGAGACCACAATCAGCGCCGCCGCCATCAGTCCTGCCGGCAACAGGCCCGCCATGAACAATCCGCCGATCGAGAGATTGGCGACGAAGCCGAGAATGATGAGGTTGATGCAGGGCGGAATGGTCTCCGCCATCACGGCGGATGCCGCGAGCAAGGCCACCGCGCTCCCCGGATTCTGCCGCGACGCGCGCGCCGCCGGGATCAGCACCGAACCGACGGCGGCGACATCGGCCATCTTGGAGCCGGAGATGCCGGAGAACAGCACCATCGAGGTGACCATCACGACATTCAGCCCGCCGCGCATGTGGCCGACCGCGCGCTGCAACAGCTCGATCAGCCGCACCGACATGCCGTTGGCTTCCATGAGATAGCCGACCAGGATGAAGAAGGGGATCGCGAGCAGAACGAAATTGTCGATGCCGCGCGCCATCTGCTGGGCGAAGATCACGCCGGGTAGCGTGCCCTCGACCCAGATGAAGATCAGCGCCGCCAGCGCCAGCGCGTATCCGATCGGCAAGCCGCCGAACAGCGTGATGAAGAAGCCGAGCAGCATCAACGTGCCCGACGATGGCAGCGTATCCGGGCTCGCAAAAGTCCAGGCTAGATAAAGGCCCGCGATTGCGCCGACCACGCCAACGCCTGCCACGATCTCGCGCCACGGACGCGCGCAGACGAGGTCGAATGCGAACACCGTCATGAAGACTGCGCCGATGCCCATGGGATAGAAGGTCAATTCCAGCGGCAGGCCGGACCCGGTGGTCTGTCCCGAGGTCAAGCCGCCGAGCTTGACGGCATTGAAGGCGACAGTGGCCGAGACGATGGCGACCAGCAGCGCGCTGACGGCATCGACGACTGGACGCAGCCGCGCCGGCAACAGCGAAACGAAGAACGCAACGCCAAGGTTTTCGCTTCGTGCCAGCGCGCTCGCCGCGCCAAAGAAGCTCGAGCCCACCATCAGCCCGCGCGCGACGTCGTCGGACCATTCGACCGGCGCGTTGAAGAGATAGCGCGCCAGCACCGAGAAGCAGACCACGAGCAGGTCGGCCGCCAGCATCAGCGCGGCGATGGTATCACTCACGACCAGCAGCGCCGGCGTGAGCCAGATGCGCCGCAGGGCAATCGTCGCGGCGGCTTCCATTTGCGCCACCGTCAGGCTTGGGTGGCGCGGATCATGTCCACGACCGGCTTGGCGTCGGCATGGGCCTTGATGAACGCATCCGTCTGCGGCAGCACGCGCTTGCGAAACGCCTCCTTGTCGCATTCGGCAACCGTGACGCCCTTGTCCTTGAGGCTCGCGAGCGCCTCCTTCTCCACCGCAAGCCCGTGCGCGCGGGTGTCAGCCGCCGCCTTCTTCGCCGCATCGAGAAAGCCGTCGCGCAGCTTGGGATCCATGCGGGCATAGGTCGCGTCGCTGAAATAGATCGCGAGCGGCGAGAAGATGTGCTGGGTCAGGGAGTAGTTCTTCGCGGTCTCATAGAATTTGCTGGCCAGGATGGTCGGCGGATCATGCTCGAGCCCGTCGAGCACACCGGCCTGCAGCGCGGTGTAGATCTCGCCGAACGCCAAAGGCGTAGCCGCCGCGCCCATCAGGCGCAGGCACTCGGTGATCACGGGATTGGGCAGTGTCCTGATCTTGAGGCCGGCGAGATCCTCCGGCGTCTGCACCGGCTTCCTCGCGAGCACGCTGCGTGCGCCGAAATTATAGGCCCACGCAATGATGCGGATGTTGCCGCCCTTGAGCAGCGCATCCTCGATCGGCTTCGCCGCGCCATTGTCGAAGGCCTTGGTCTGCTGCTCGAAACTCGTGAAGAGATAACCGAGGTCGAAGGTGCCGACCAATGGCACCAGATTGGCCGAGATCGATGAACCCGACACCATCAGGTCGATGACGCCGAGCTTGACCGAATTGATGACGTCGATCTCCTGCCCAAGCTGGTTGTCGGGAAAGAAGGTGACGTCAATCTGCTCGCCGAGGCCGTTGGCCTTCAGGCTCTTCACCAGGTTGTCGTAATAGACCCGGCCGTTGGCATATTTCGGATCGTTCGGCAGCGAGGACGAGCATTTCAGCTTGAGCGTCGCGGCTTCGGCACGGCCGATCAAGCCAGGCGCGAACACGAGCCCGGTGGCGGCCGCCTGCGATGCCCTCAGGAACCCGCGACGGCTTAGAGGCATGGCGACCATGCTGCTTCCTCCCTGGCTTTTTCTTGTGCGCGCGATTGGTCATCGCGGCACGTTATGTCCGGGACTCTAGGGCCAATGAACAACGCAGGCAAGTTAGGCGGTGGATCACGCCAGTCTGCGATCGATCCACTTCAGGTATCGATCGATGCCATCTTCACATCAGTTGCGTGGTCGCGCAGTCACGCAAAGCTGGAGAAGCGGTCGAGCCGGAACGGCGTCAGCGCCTGCAGGCTCGGGTCGAGCGCCATGTCCGCGAGCATCGCGCCAATTGCCGTTGCGAATTTGGCGCCGTGGCCGGAACAGGGCGACGCCACGATGATGCGAGGGTCCTGCGGCAGCCGGTCGATGATGAACTCGTTGCCGTGGTCGATGACGACATCGGCCTTCGCCGTATTGGTGTAAAGACAGATGTCGCGCTCGACGATCGGGCCGGCGGCGCCCGGGATCAGCTCGGCAAGCGTGGCCGCGACCGGCGCAAGCTCGGCATCATCAGCTGGCGGATCCCAATCATCGGCGCCGACGATGCTGCCGTGGTCGTGCTGCGCGGCCTTCACACCGCGCCCTTCGAAATCGGGAAAGCCGTAGAACATGCCGCGCGCGGCCTCGAGGATGAAGATCGGAAATGCGCCGTCACGCACCGCCTCCGGCCGCGCGGGCTTGAACCAGCCGACCGCCTGCCGCGTGATCGTCACATGAGGCTTGAGGCCTGGCACGATGTCCGCAATCCAGGGACCTGCCGCGACGATCACCTGGCGCGCCATCACCTCTTCGTCCGCGGTGACGATGCGGATACCCGCCGGCTCGGGACGCAGCTGCGCCGCAGCTCGGACGATATTGCCTTCCGCGCCTTGCCGAAATGCCCGCATCGCCTGTTCGGCCATCAGGATGCCGCCGCTCTCCTGCACGACGACATCCCAGTTGCCGGGCAGACCGAATGCAGGGAAAGCCGCGTTCGCCTCACGGCCGTTGCGCGGACCCGTCACGGCGTTGTTCGCCGCCCGCGCGGCCGCAAGCGACCTTGCGACGAGCTCGGAACCCGGTGGGCCCGCTTCCAGCACCGGACAAGGTTTCAAGATGCTGCGTCCGCTCTCGGCCTCGAGTTCAAGCCACGCAGCATAGGCGCGGTCGCTGAGCGCGGTATAGGCCTCGCTTTCGAAATTGAAGCGCCGGAAGATTCGACACGAACCATGCGACGAACCGCGCGCGTCGCCGACCTGCAGCGGATCGAACCCCAGTACGTCGCAGCCGCGGCGCTTGAGCGCATGCAGCGCGGCGCTGCCCATCAGGCCGAGGCCGATGATGCCGACGTCACAGCTTCGCATAGGGAGCTCCACGAGCAAGACGCATGGCTCACGCCACCTCCGTCTCTTTCATCTGGGCAGCGGCTGCCTGCACGATGATCCTGCCGAGCTCGGCATAATGCCGCTTGCGCGGCGAAGACTTGCGCCAGGCAAGCCCGATCACCCGGCGCGGCTCGGGATCGGCAAAGCGCATCAGCTTGATGTCGCCGCGCCGTCCCTCGAGATCGACGGCCAGCTGCGGCAGCAGCGTGAAGCCGAGCCCGTTCGCAACCATCTGCACCAGGGTCGAGAGGTTCGATGCCCCGAAGGTGTCGATGTTGTCGACGCGGCGCAGGCTGCAGAACGCCAGCGCCTGGTCGCGCAGGCAGTGGCCTTCCTCGAGCAGCAGCAGCCGATCCTGTTTCAACAGATCGGGCGTGGCGCGGATGCGGCTGGCGATCCGCCGCGATTTCGGCATCGCCAGCAGGAAACGGTCGGTGAACAGTTTCATGGTCTCGACATCGGCATGCTCGACCGGCAGCGCGAGCAGCAGCAGGTCGAGGCCACCCTCGAGCAGTTCGTCGAGCAGATGCTGGGTCTGGGTTTCCCGGAGCGACAGATCGAGGTCGGGAAACTTGCTGCGGATCAGCGGCAGCAGCGCTGGCAGCAGATAGGGCGCGACGGAAGGGATCACGCCGAAATGCAGCGGCCCCGCCAGCGTCTCGCCTTGCCGCCGCGCAAAGTCGACGATGTCGCGCACCTCGCCCAGGATGCGCCCGGCCCGCCTCGCGATCTCGCGCCCCGCCTCGGTCGGAATCACACCATTGCGCCCGCGTTCGAGCAGCGCGAGCCCGAGATCCTTCTCCATCTCCTGGATCTGCATCGACAGCGCCGGCTGGGTGACCGCGCATTGCTCGGCCGCCTTGCCGAAATGGCCGGTGCGGACCACGGCATCGAAATAGCGCAGTTGCCTGAGCGAGACCATGGATCAGAATTTCTTATTCCCGTTTGCTTTTAGCACCATCCAATCTGATGGACAATCGGGTCGTCACACGATCTGCCGCTGCGCAGCCGGTGTCTTCAGGCCGGCCGCCAGCACCCGCAGCCCTTCGGCAAGCTCGGCGCGATTGTGCGCCGCGCCGAGCGAGATGCGCACCGCGCGCGGCGCGCCCGCGCCGACCGCAAATGCATCGCTGCCGACCACGGCAAGTCCCGAGCGCAGCAGATAGGCGACAAAATCCTCCCGCCGCCATTCTGATGGCAAGCTGAGCCAGAGATGATGGCCGGTCCGGCCGGCGGCGAAGCAAACACCTTTCAGCGCGCGCGCGGCGAGCTGCTGGCGGCCGGCGGCCTCATTGCGAATGGCGCCGATGATGCGCTCCGCAATGCCGCTCTCGATCCAATGCGTCGCCAGCGCGACCATCAAGGGCGGCGGCATCTGCGCCGATGCCTGCAGTCGTGCGCGCATCTCCTCCTGCGCGGCAATATCGGGCGTCAGAAGATAGGAGACGCGCAGCGCCGGCGCGATGCATTTTGACAGCGTCGTCGCCAGATAAGTCCGTTCCGGGATCAGATTTGCGATCGGCAAGACCGACGGATCGAGCAGGCCGTAGGCGTCGTCCTCGATCAGGATGCTGTTGGAAGCGCGAATGATGGACGCGATCGCGGCGCGCCGCTCGGACGAGAGCGTCGCTGTCGCCGGATTATGTAGCGTCGGGATCAGATAGACCGCCTTCGGCCGGTGCGCGCGGCAGGCTTTTGCCAGCGCCTCGGGGATCACGCCGCCTTCGTCCATGGCAACGCCGACCAGCTTGATACCGAGCCGCTCCGCGGCGGCCTTCATGCCGGGAAAGGTCAGTGCTTCCGTCAGCACGACGTCGCCGGGGCGCGCCAGCTGCATCAGGAGATTGAAGATGATGGCCTGCGTGCCTGGATAGATCACCATGCGCTCCGCCGCCGCGTGCGCCACGCGCGTCCGCAGCCAGCGCGCGGCGATGCTGCGCTCGCGCTCACTGCCGCCGGGCTCGAGATAATTGAGGAAAGCGGTCAGCCCGGCTTTTTGCCTGATGGCCTCGAGCCCCTGCAGGATGCGTTCGTCGAGCTGGGCCTCCAGCGGATGCGGCGGCACGTTCATGGAGAGATCGATCCTGACCTCCGGTGCACCCTCCGTCGCTGGCCGCACGCTGGTCTCGGAGACGAACGAGCCGCGCCCGACCTGCGCATCGATCAGGCCGCGCCGCCGCGCCTCGCTGTAGGCGCGGGTGACGGTGGTGAGGTCGACGCCGAGCGCTTTGGCAAGCGCGCGATGGGTCGGCAGCTGCTGGCCGCGCAGCAGGCGGCCGCCCGCGATGTCGCTCTCCAGCGCGCCGACGATGCGCTGGTACAAGGGGCCGTCCCGTTCCGAGATTGTAGGGACCCACTCCATGCAATTACGACCATTTTCTTTGATTGTATGCCTGCACGAACCATATTGTATGGAACCGGACAAGGAAAGGGTTTTGCCGTGACAAACCAGGCACCGATCTCGCTGGCGCGAGCCATGTGGCGCGGCTTTCGCGGCCGCTGCCCGCATTGCGGCGAGGGCCGCCTGTTCCCGCGCTTCCTGAAGGTCGCTGATCACTGCGAGGTGTGCGGTGAGGAGCTGTTTCACCAGCGCGCCGACGACTTTCCGGCCTATCTCGTGATCGTCGTGGTCGGCCATGCCGTGGTGCCTGCCATTCTCGCCCTCGAGATGGCCTATGCGCCGCCGGTCGCGCTGCAGCTCGCAGTATGGCTCCCGGTCACGCTGTTCGCCTCGCTCGCGCTGCTGCAGCCGACCAAGGGCGCGATCGTCGGCCTGCAATGGCAGAGCGGCATGCACGGCTTTGCGGAGGCGAAAGCGCTGCGTGAGGCAGGTGGCCCGACGGAGGCAGTCCCTGCCGTCGTGCTGGCGACCGGGAGGACAGCACGGTGAGGTCCGCGCCAGATGATCATCGCGATGGCTTCTTCAGGTGCAGATAGCCGGCGTTGAAATCGCCGAGCCGTGACAACTCCCGCCATTGCATCACGATCAGCTCGCCGTCGCGAAAATCCATGGTGGCGGAGGCGCGCAACTGCTGCATGGTGCGGTTGACGGTCGCGATCGACATGCCGAGCGTCTCGCCGAGCTGCACCAGGCTGATCGGAAAATGCCAGCGGTTGCCGCGTGTCAGGCCGGCCATGCGCGCGCGATAAAACAGCTCGCAGAACAGGTGCGCCATCCGCGTCCGCATCGGCCTGGCACTGTTGTTGGTGATGGCTTCGCGGAAGATGGCGGCATCCAGCAGCGTTTCGCGCCAGATCGCAAGGCCGAGGGCCGGCCGCCGCCTGAAGGCCGCCAGCAGTTCATGATGAGGAATGAAGGCGACGCGGGCATTGCCGATCGCGCACACCGCATGATCCATGGTCTGGATGAACAGTGACTGCGCATCCGGAAGCTCGCCGGCGAGGTGGAAGGAGAGATATTGGCGGCCGCCGGTTCTCAGGAGATGGTAGCGCGAGACCATGCCCGAAACCACGAGCGCTGAAACTTCGGGCACGTCGCCCTGGCGAATGAAATCCTGCTCCGGCTCAAGATCTCTCGTCGTGAAGCCAAACGCATTGATCTGGGCGATATCCTCGTCGGCCAACTCCGAATGCTCTCGCAAATTCCTGATCAGGACGTCGTGTGCAGCCGCCATCGGGCGTTCCAAGCAAGCCCCTATCAATTGATACGTCGGCGCCGAGATCCCGAGCTTAAACTCCCCCTGAAGTTACAGGTTTCAATGAGGCGCCAAGATACGGCCACCCTGGACAGGGCCCCCGCGTCGCCCGCCTTTGCGAGGTCCGTCATGTCATACCGGGAATTTCTCGGCCGCATCTGCCAGCTGTTCAAAGCGGCCTGCGATGCGCAGCTCGACGATATCAAGCGCCGGTTGCGAAGCGCCAGGCACAACGCGCCTGCACAACCGATGTCCGACCAGGAATTGGGGCGTGCCATCAAGGAATTTCAGAAAGCCGAGATGTCGGATTGGACGCGGCAAGATCCGGCGAAACGCCTGGCTGACGCTTCCGGGTCAACTGCGCGGCGGCCGACACGATGAGGCGGCCAGGCTCGCTGACGCAGCGCGCAATAGCTTGGGACAGCCGGAACGAGTGTTCACTTTGATACCGTCGCCACCGCAGGACGGCCCATATGGTGCCGGCGTTGCCCGACCGGTACGCCCGGTCGCATTGAGGTTGGAGGTATTCACACGGCATGAATTGGGAGGGAGCTTCGGCCGGGCCGGCCAACGATCTTTTGCGGCACCTTAGCGAACACGATTTTGCGCTGCTCGGGCCGCACCTCGAATATGTCGAGCTGCCGTCGAACCAGGTCTTGTACAATCCCGGGGACGATGTCGACGTCGCCTATTTTCCCTGCGGACCGAGCCTCGCCTCGCATATCGTGTCGATCGAGGATGGCCGCGAGGTCGAGGCCATCCTGATCGGCCGCGAAGGCGCGGTCGGCGCCCTTGTCTGCCGCGGCTACCTGCCCGCCTATTCGCGCGCTGTCGTCAAGTTCGGAGGTCCTTTCGTCCGGGTGTCGGTCGAGAAACTCGAAGCCGCCAAGCTGCGCTCGCCCAGCCTGCGGGATGCCTTCACGCGCTACGCCACCTGCCTGGTGGCGCAGCTGCTGCAATCGACGGCCTGCAATGCCGTGCATTCGATCGAGCAGCGTGCGGCCAAATGGATCAGTTCGACCATGGAGCGCATTGGGGGCAATCTCGTCCCACTCACGCACGAACAGCTTGCGACCATGCTTGGGGTCGGCCGCAGCTACGCCAGCCGCGTCATCCTGGCCTTGAAGGAGGAAGGCATTGTCGAGACCAGGCGAGGCGCCATTCTGGTCCGCGACCGCGCTGCCCTCATTCGTCGATCATGCCGCTGCGATGCATCGGTCGTTGCCCATTTCCACGATGTGCTCAACAACATCTATGTGAAATAGGCCGGCGCTCTGCCGCACCGCGCCATCAGCCGCCGGATTTTTCGCCTGACCTCTGCTGCAGATGAACCAGCGCCCGCCGGCCCATATAGGTCAGTTCGCCCAGCGTCGTCTTGCCGGCGCGCGCGGCCTGGATCAGCTGCTCGGCGATGTACTTGCGGCTGGCGTGATCGCCGCCGTTCGGCAACACCGCGCAAACCTCGTCAAGCACGACATCCATATTCGCCTGGGTCCGTTCGTCGAAGTCGCTCATGGCCTGTCCTCGAAGGACATAGCCTATGCCGAAGGGCGCGATGCGTACAGGGCCGACGCAGCCTTGAAGCAGGCCCTGGAACCCGCGGACGAAATGCTGCACAGCCCGCAAAGCTACGGGCCCACGTAAACGTTGGTATAGGTCCCGCATACCTTTCCATATCGGTCGCTTACCTCGGTATCAGTTGAGGCGTTAACCTTCTGCGCCTAGGGTTTGCCCAATTGAGCAAAGCTGATTGCAGGTAACGGACGCGCGCGCTCGAAACGAGCGCGATGAGATTTTGAAAGCGTCTGCCCCTGTCCTGATACCCAGCCCGCGAGGTGATTGCCTCAATGACGGTTTCCCCGACCATCGCGCTGTTCATCGACGGCGCAAATCTCTATGCGACCACCAAGACGCTTGGCTTCGATGTCGACTACAAGCGCCTGCTGAAGGAATTCCAGGGACGCGGCAACCTGTTGCGCGCGTTCTATTACACGGCGATCATCGAGGATCAGGAATATTCCTCGATCCGTCCGCTGGTCGACTGGCTCGACTACAATGGCTACACCGTGGTCACCAAGGCGACCAAGGAGTTCGTCGACGCCAACGGCCGCCGCAAGGTAAAAGGCTCGATGGATGTCGAGCTCGCGGTCGACGCCATGGAGCTTGCCGAGCACATCGACCAGATGGTGCTGCTCTCCGGTGACGGCGACTTTCGTCCGCTGGTGGAGGCCGTGCAGCGCCGCGGCGTGCGCGTCACGGTGATCTCGACCATCTCGAGCCAGCCGCCGATGGTTGCCGACGAGCTGCGACGCCAGGCGGATGTCTTCATCGATCTGGTGGAGTTGCGGTCCAAGGTCGCCCGCGAGCTGCCCGAACGGCTCGCCCCGCGCGAGGCGCGGACGCAGGCGCCGCTGTAACGAGGGCTCGCGGCTTGTTTACCTCTCCCCAGCAGCGGGGAGAGGTCGATTTGCTCCCGGCGATGCGAAGCATCGTCCCGCGCAAATCGGGTGAGGGACCGCAGCTCTGACGAGGGACCGTAACCCCTCACCCGGATCACATCTTCCGATGCGATCCGACCTCTCCCTTCGGGAGAGGTGAAGAAAGCGGCGGTATCGACGTCTACCCCCGGCCGCAAGCGCAGCCATTGCCGCGCAGCGCAGCGTCCAGGCAGTCGATCAGGCTGGGCGCGGCGAACGGCTTGGCCAGAAAGCCGACGGCGCCGGCCTTCATGGCGCGGGCGCGAATACCGTCATCCGGAAAAGCCGTGATGAAAATGAAGGGCGCGTCATGGCCGCGCGCGCGCAGGCTTGCGAGCAGGTCGAGACCACTCATCGCCGCCATCTGCACGTCGGCGATGACGCAACACGTCTCCTCGATACGGCCTGAGCCCAGAAACTCCTCGGCCGAGGCAAAGGTATGGACGACATAGCCGCGCGACATCAAAAGATTATTGGTCGCAATGCGGACGGAGGCGTCGTCGTCGATGACCGAGATAACCGAAGGCGCAGACAAGACGACCCTCCTTGGCGGCAGGGAAACTGGCACAGGCCTGCCGCCCAAATGGAACTTGGGCTTGCGCGCCGAGATTGTAAAATCATACTTAGGTTTGTACGCCGGACGGCTTTTCCGGCCGAATGCCGAGCGCCTCGGTCATCCTGATCAGCTCGGCGAGCGACTTCGCGTGCATCTTCCTCATGATATGCCCGCGGTAGATTTTCACCGTGATCTCTGCGAGGCCAAGCTCGGCCGCGATCTGCTTGTTCATCAGTCCGGAGGCCACGAAGGCCAGCACCTCGCGCTCGCGCGGGCTCAAGGTCTCGAACAGCGCCTGCAGGGTCGAGACCGTCTTCTCGACCTCGCGCCGCTTGCGGTCGCGCTCGATCGCGGTCCGCACCGCGTCGAGCAGGTCCTGGTCGCGGAACGGCTTGGTCAGAAAATCGACCGCCCCGCCCTTCATCGCCCGCACCGTCATCGGAATGTCGCCGTGGCCGGTGATGAAAATGATGGGGATGTTGACGTTCGCCTTTGCCAGCTCGGTCTGCAGGTCGAGCCCGCTCAATCCGGGCAGGCGGATGTCGAGCACCAGACAGCTTGCGACCTCCGGAAGCCTGGTCTTCATCAGCTCCGGCGCGGAGCCGAACGCCTCGACATTGAGGCCGACCGACTCAAACAGGTTGGTGAGCGCGCGGCGCATGGACATATCGTCGTCGATGACGAAAACGATCGGCTCGCCCGAGGGCTGCTCCCCCAGCGGCTTGACCGCCTCCTTGCCCGCCGGCGCATCGCCGCTTGATTTGGGCCGCTCGTTCACGCGGCCTCCTCTTGGAGCTGCGGCAGCACGAATTGAAACGTCGCGCCGTCCTCCTCATTGCGGAAAACCGACAGGCGGCCCTCATGCGCCTCCACGATGGAGCGGCAGATCGCAAGCCCCATGCCCATGCCGCCGGCCTTTGTGGTGAAGAACGGCGTGAAGATGCGCTCGACATCGGCCTCGGAAATCCCCGCGCCGGTATCGGCTACCGTGAGGCACACCCGGCCCACATCATCCTTGCCGGTGCGGATCGTGAGTCGGCGCGGCCGGTCGCCAACAGATTGCATGGCTTCGATCCCGTTCATGACGAGGTTGATGACGACCTGCTGCAACTGCACCCGGTCACCGTAAATGCTGGGCAGCCGAGGCGAAAGCTCCATCCGCAACGAAACATCGTTTTTTGACAGCTCACGTTGCACCAATGCCATGGCTTCCCGCACGAGTGCATTGACATCGAGCAAAGCCTTTTCGGTATCGGTCTTTTTCGCCAGCGCCCGGACCCGCCGAATCACCTCGCCGGCGCGATGGGCATCATCGACCATCCATTCCACGGAGCGGCGCGCGGCCGCGAGATTCGGCGGGCTGCGACCGAGCCAGGACAGGCACGCCTCGGCATTGGCGATCAGCGCCGCCAGCGGCTGGTTGATCTCGTGGGCGATGGAGGCGGCCAATTCGCCCAGCGTCGTGACCCGCGTCACATGCGCAAGCTCGGCCTGCGCCTTGCGCAGCGCCTGCTCGGCCTCCTCCGCCCGGATCACGGGGGTAATGTCGGTGGAGACGCCGCGATAGCCGAGAAACTTGCCGCTCGCATCGAAGAACGGCTTGCCGCTGGTGCGCACATAGATCGGCGCGCCCGCGCTGTTCTCGGTTCGGTACACCAGATCGCGGAACGGAAGATGGGCATCGAGCGTCGCGCGGTGTTCGCGCCATTTCTCGGCTTCCTTATCGGGATTGGATGCGATCTGCCAGCGCTGCAGGCCGATCACACCGCTCGCCAGAATGCCTGAGGTCCTGGTATGCTCCGACAGCTCGGTGACCCGATGGTCGGGGCCGGTTTCCCACAGCCAGTCGGACGCGGTCTCGGCATAGTCGCGGAAGCGCTGTTCGCTCTCGCGCAGCGCGACAAGTGCCTGCTCGAGCTTCTCCCGGGCGACCGACTGCTCGGTGACGTCCATATGCGTGCCAATGAGCTCGCAGACCTCGCCATCGGCATCGAGCACGGGATGGGTCAGCGAATGCACGCGCCTGACCGAGCCATCCGGCAGGATCACCCGAAAATCGAACTCGATCTCGCCTTCCTTCTGCTTCATCGCACGGCGGATCACCTCGGTCTGCAGCTGAAGATCCTCGGGCGGAATGCGCGCCTGGATCGCCTGCGCCGAGACGGTCTCATCCGGATCGAAGCCGAACAGACGGAAGAACTCGGCCGAGCGGTAGATGAAATCGCGGCGACGCACGTCCCAGGCCCAGCTGGAGGTGTGGCTGAGGCGCTGGGCTTCGGCGAGATAGGCTTCGCTGCGGCGCAGCTTCTGCTCGGCCTCCTTCGCCACCGTGATGTCGGTGACGGCCCCGACGAATTCGAGATCGCCTGATGCATTGATGGTGGCGCGCGCGAGCGCATGGACATGTTTCACCGTGCCGTCCGGTAGCTGGAGGCGGTACTCGTGGTCGAAATCGGTCTGATCGCGCGCGGCCCGATCGATCACGCCTTGCACGTCGGGGCGGTCCTCGGGGTGGGTACGTTCGACGACAAGCTGCGGGCTCGGCTGGATCGCCGGATCGCAGGCGAAAATCCGGTAGGTTTCCGTCGACCAGAAGATTTCGTTGGTGGCAACGTTCCACCCGAAGCTGCCGGTCCGGCTCAATTCCTGCGCCTGGGCGAGATAGGCCTGGCTGCGCTGCAGGGCATTCTCCGTCTGCTTGCGCTCGGTGATGTCCTCGCAGGCGATCAGCACGACCAGCCGGCCGTCGGAGCGCCGCATCACCTTGGCGTTCTCCCGCACCCACAACAGCGAGCGGTCGCGCCGGATCTTCTGGATTTCCCACGTATGGGACTCGCCGACCGTCTCCAGGCAGACCGCAAGACACTTGCGGACGAGTTCGTGATCTTCGGGCAGAAACACCTTGAGCACGCTGTGGCCGACGAGATCCCTGACCGCATAGCCGAGCTGGGTGGCGCCGAACGTGTTGACGTTGATCACCACACCGTCGGCGTCGAGCATGAAATACATCACCGGGTTGTGCTCGAAGACCTCCCGCCATTGCAGTTCGCTCTCCTGCAGCTCGGCCTGGCTGCGCCGGAGCATGGCTTCGGCCGCGAGCGCCGCCTCCTTTTCCCCTTGGGCCCGTCCGATCAGGCGCGCCACGACCAGCCCGGTCAGGAGGAACGCGGCGACCAGGACGACATGGCGCGGATCCTCGATCGTCAGCTGGAACACCGGTGGCGCAAAGAAATAGTCGAGGGCCGCTACCGCCAGCACGGACAGCAGCACCGAGGCGACGAAGCTGCCCATCAGCGAAAACAGCAGGATCACGATCAGGCAGGCAAACGCGGTGGTGGCAAGATCGGCGTGAAGGCGGAAGAATGCGGCGATCACCAGGGCCAGCACGACGCTGCCGAGGACAAGCTGCGCGGCCACCCCCCTGACGTTCATGGTCTGGTTTTGCTGCATCCTCAGACCGTTCGGGCTCACTGGATTGGGATTAGAGCACTTGGGCAGAAAATCGGCAATTCGATCCAAAGCGGTTCGATTCGCGCCGGCGCCACCGACGAGTCGGCCGTTCCATCACCTTGCGTAGGCGCTTACCGCCGGCGCCGAAACGAAGCGTCGCGATACAAACTTTCGTATAGGTCTGCCAACCCTTTCGATATCGCCCGCTTACCTCCGTACAATTGAGCGAGCCGGCCCCTTCGCTCTAGGCTGCTGTTCGATCGGAGCAGGTGTTTGCAGGGGCGGATTCCCCCTCCCTGCAGCAGCGCCCGGGATGAAAGGTCCGCCAGCCCATTAGGCCGGGCGACCTTGGGAGGCGGCCCATGCGAGTGAAGCTCTGCGCCAGGTGCCCGTACACGCCGCGTGACCTGGCGCATCACTATGATCCGGAAGCCGCGCTCTACGCATGCTTGAAGTGCGACCACGAACAAGATCTTTGCGAGATCAGGTGGAGACGGACATGTTCAACAGAGATCGAGACCTCCAGCGCAGCCGAATCAAGCGTTGCGCCATTTGCGAGGGAAAGTTTGGACTCATTCGCTATTACTGCGCACGAGCCCCGCTGTGCTCCAAAAAATGCGTCGACCACTTCAAGGCCCGACGGGATGCCGACACAAGATGGCTGTGGCGCGCTCGCGCGGCCTGAGGGAACCGGCGCGGGAAACGCCGCCTGGCTCTCCCTGGCGCGGGCCTTCATCGATCAGGAGGCGGCGTATTGAGCGACCGGCGTAAGCATCTGCTCCAGGATTGCCTCCTGGTGCTGATCGTGCTCCTGATCGGCCTTGTCTGCATGCTCGCCATTCCGGCACCGGCACAGGAAGCGTTCCTTCCCGACGCCCAGCAAGGCCACGTTGAGCGCCATCACCCGCCGCAGGACGAGGCGCTCCACGAAAAATTCTATTCGACCTGGCACATGCCGGACAATCCGGCCGTGAGCTGCTGCAACAATTCGGATTGCTACCCGACCGATATCAAATATATCGAGGGCCGGCTGTACGCGAAGCGCCGCGAGGACGGCAAGTTCATCTACGTGCCGCCGCAGAAGGTGGAGCATAACCGCGACAATCCCGACGGCAGAAACCATCTCTGTGCGCCGCCGCCCAGCCCCTACTCGCCATCCGACACGGTCTATTGTTTCGCCCTGGGAGGCGCGACATGAACTTCGTGCTGGTCAACGGCAGGACGCCCCATGGCGAAAGTTTCTGTGGGCTTTGCTGCCAGCGAATAGGCCATGACGGCTATGTGCGGGACATTCGCACCCGGCTCTGCTACTGCAGAGTGACGTGCTATGCCGTCCACAGCGGCGGCACGATGATGCTGCTCGAAGAACGCGCCAAGGCGTCGCGGCCGGCTTCGCGCACATTGCGAGCTACGAGCGTTCACAACTGAGCATCCGGATGAAGTTCATTCTCGTCAACCACAGGGCCCCGCTCAGTACCGTGACCTGCACCGAATGCGCCCGGCCCCTCGGCACGGGTTATCTGCGGGAAGTGTCGTCGCAGCGGCAATATTGCGACCACGACTGCTATCTGCACTACCAGGCGAAAAGCCTGTTCATGCCCTGGCTCGTCGCCGAACGCGACGACGGGCGGCCGGCCGCCTGGCGTCCGACAGCCTGGAGCGCGACGCCTTACGTCGCCTACTACGAGTTGCTTGCCTCGTTCGCCGCCGCCACCTGCTGGTATTCGATCTCGCTCGCCAAGGCCGCGCTGCGCGTCAGCGAATTGATGGCAACCGAAAGCTTCGGGCCGTTCTCAGGCGGCAGCTGATCCGCGCGCCGCGTCGGAATCGAACGCGTAGACATCCATGCGGATAATGCCGTAGGTCGCGCTCGCATGCAGCCGTTCCGCGCGCCATGAGCCGCCCGCGGCGCCGAGCGCCGCATAGAGCGGCAGGAGATGCTCGTCGCTTGGATGGTTCTTGGCCGCAAACGGCGCCAGGGCGCGATAGTCGATGAGCTCGTCGGTTTGCCGCGCATCCAGCTTCTCGCCGAACCAGTCGGCAAAGCGGCTGACCCAGTCGGGCACCAGTGCATCGAGCGCCTGTCCGCGAAATTCCGAGAGATCATGGGTCATGCTGCCGCTGCCGACGACCAGGACGCCCTCGCCGCGCAGCCGCTCCAGCGCGCGCCCCAGCCGCAGATGATGCGCAGGCCCCAGATGCGGCTGGACCGAGAGCTGCAGCACCGGGATGTCAGCTTGCGGATACATCAAGAGCAACGGCACCCAGGCGCCGTGATCGAGCCCGCGCACCTTGTCGATGCCGCAGCTGAGGCCCGATGCGCGCAGCAATCCCGCGATCTCGGACGCAAGCGGCGGCGCGCCCGGCGCGGGATAGGTGATCTCGTAAAGCGGACGCGGGAAGCCATAGAAATCGTGGATGGTGTCGTTGCGGGCGACGGCGCTCACCATCGGGCTCTCGGTCTCCCAATGCGCCGAGATCACCAGGATGGCCTTCGGTCGCGGCAGCCGCCCGCCAAGCCCGCTCAGGAACGTGCGGGCCGGCGTATCGGTCAAAGGCAAGGTCGGCGCGCCATGCGACAGGAACAGGCTTGGCAACATCATCGCGCTTCTCCTGTCGCTTGCGGCCGAGTGGTTAGTCAGTGCGAATGTGCACTGGAGAGCTTCGGCCCGCCAAACACGGCGAAGGGCGAGCCCAGCGCATAGGCGCCATCGCCGAGCAGGGCCTGGACCACCAGCGCGACGGTCCAGAATGCCGGAAATTCCCAGCCGCCATGCGGGTTGGTGAAGAAGAAGCCGGCCGGGCCGTGCACCGTGACAATGGCGCCGAGCAAGATCGGGGTCGCGAGCAGCGCGACCACGCGCGTCCAGACGCCGAGCAGCAGCGCGACCGCCGCCAGCACCTCGGCAGTCATGATGACATAAGCGAGCTCCGGCGGCATGCCGAGGCTGCCGAAGAACTTGGCCGTGCCGGCCGGCGTGAACACGAAGAACTTCAGCCCGACATGGGCGAAGAACAGCACCGCAAGGCTCACGCGCAGCAACAGCGCCGCATAGGGAGCCGTCCGAGAATCGATCATGGGAATCTCCTGTTGCATTGCGAGACATATGATCCATTCCCCATCGAGAGATAATCTGATATTCGGGAAATATACTTCACACCACTAGAGTGAGATAAGCATGGCGGACCGGCTGACCGGACTGGAGGTGTTCGCCAAGGTCGCTGCCGCTGGCTCGTTGTCCGCCGCGGGGCGGGCCATGGGACTGTCGCAGAGCATGGTCACAAAGCACCTCGCGGCACTTGAGGCGCGGCTCGGCGCAAAGCTGCTTCACCGCACCACAAGGCGGCTTTCACTGACCGATGCCGGACGCAGCTATCTGGAATCCTGCGAGCGGATCCTTGCCGATATCGAAGCCGCTGAAGCGGCCATCGCCGCCGACCGCCTCGAGCCGCGCGGTCTCCTGCGCCTCAACGTGCCGCTGGTGTTCGGGGTCCGCCAGATCGCGCCGCGGCTTGCCGAATTTGCCCGCCTCCATCCCCACATCACGGTCGATCTCGGGCTGAACGACCGCCAGGTCGATCTCGCCGAGGAAGGCTGGGACCTCGCCATCCGCATCGGCAATTTGCGTGATTCGAGCCTTGTGGCACGGCGGCTCGCGCCCTGCCGCATGGCCGTGTGCGCTTCGCCCGCTTATCTCAAAGCTCACGGCACGCCGCGCAGTGTCGCCGATCTCAAAGAGCACAATTGCCTCGGCTACACCTTGGCCCAGGCCGGCAGCGATCGCTGGCTGATGGGCCGCCGCTCGGATATCAGCGTGCCGATCTCCGGCAACCTGCGCGCCAACAATGGCGACGCGCTGCTGGCGGCTGCGATTTCAGGCCAGGGCATCATCCAGCAGCCGACCTTCATCGTCGCCGATGCCTTGCGATCAGGCGAACTGGTGCGCATCGCTCTCGATCATCCGCCGACCGAGCAGCTTGCCGTGCATGCGGTCTATCTGCCCGACCGCCATCCGCCGGCAAAAGTGCGCGCCTTCATCGATTTTCTCGCCGAACAATTCGCGCCCGAGCCGCCATGGGATCGGGGGCTGGTTTAGAGCAGGCGCTGTTAAGCTGCCCAACAGACCGACTAGGCCTGCTCAGCTTCTCCCTGGGGCGGCGGCGCTTCAGGCGCTGGCTCTCGTCCGAGGAAATAGCTCTGTAGCGCCGGCACGACCACGAGGAGCATCAGCGGCCCGATCAGCATTCCGCCGACGATCACGGTCGCAAGCGGTCGCTGCACCTGGCTGCCGATACCGGTGGACAGCGCGGCCGGCAGCAGGCCGATGCAGGCCGACAAGGTCATCATCAGGATCGGCCGCATCTGCTGGTCGACGGCCATGAACATCGCATCGGCCGGCGTCACGTTCCTGGCGGCGACCCGATAGTAGCCGTGAATGATGAGGATGCCGCTCATCACGGACACGCCAAACAGCGAGATGAAGCCGATCGCGGCCGATATGCTGAAATTCAGTCCGAAGGCGTACAACCCAAGAATCCCGCCTCCGATCGCGAACGGAAGACCAAGCAGCGCCAGGAAGCTGTTGCGGAACGAATTGAACAGGCCATAGAGCAGCACCATGATGAAGGCGAAAGTGATCGGGAGGATGATGGCAAGCCGCTTCTTGGCTTGCTGCAGCCATTCGAACTCGCCGGCCCAGTCGATGCGATAGCCGGTCGGCAGCTTCACATTCTGGGCGATGCGCTGTTGCGCTTCCTCCACGGCGCCCGCAAGGTCGCGGCCGCGCACGCTGAATTTGATTGGCACAAAACGCTGGTTACGCTCGCGGAAAATATAGGATGCGCCGGTATCGAGCGTGATCGAGGCGAATTCGCTGAAGGGAATGTAGGCGTTGCCGGTCGGCGTCTGAACGCCGACCTTGATGTTGCGCACATTATCGATATTGGTGCGATATTTGGGGTCCAGTCGCACCACGACACCGAATTGGCGATCCGCCTCGAGCAGCGTGGTCGCGGTCGTTCCGCCCAACGCCGCCTGGACGACCGCATTGACGTCGCCGACGTTCAGGCCGTAGCGCGCGGCCTTCTCGCGGTCCGGCTTGATGTTGAGATTGGGCTGCCCGAGCACCCAGAACGCGCCAAGATCGGTAATCCCGGGCACCTGGGCCATCTGCTCCATTGCCTCCCTGGCGATCTTCTCGAGCGTCGCCAGATCAGGCCCGACGATCTTGATGGAATTGGCGCCTTTGACCCCGGACAGCCCTTCCTCGACATTGTCCTGGATGTACTGCGAGAAATTGAAGTTGATGCCGACGAATTTCTCCGCAAATTCGTGCTGCAGCTCCTCGACCAGCTTCTCCTTGGTCAATCCGGCCGGCCATTCCTCGAACGGTTTCAGCGGCACGAAAAACTCCGCATTGAAGAACCCGGCGGCATCGCTGCCATTGTCCGGACGGCCATGTTGCGAGACCACCGTGATGACCTCGGGATGGCGCAGCAGGATCTCCCTGATCTGGCTCACGATCGGCATTCCCGCCTCGAGCGACAGCGTTGGCGGCATCGTCGCGCGAATCCACAGATTGCCCTCTTCGAGCGTCGGCAGGAACTCGCTGCCGAGGCGCGAGCCGAGAAAGCCGCTGATGCCGAGGAAAATCAGACCGGCCACAATGGTGATTGGCCTGTGGTTCAGCGACCAGCGCAGCACCGGCGTATAGATCCGCCGCACGCCGCGCACGAGAAGCGTCTCGACTTCGCTGACATGCTCGGGCAGCAGGAACGAAGCAAGACACGGCGTCACGGTGAATGTCGCCACCAGCGCTCCCACCAGGGCATAGGCATAGGTGCGCGCCATCGGACCAAAGATCTGCCCCTCGACCCCCTGCATGGTGAACAGCGGAATGAACGCCGCGACAATGATGGCGGTGGAAAACAGCACCGCCCGGTCGACCTGCAAGCCGCTGATCAGGATCAACCGCAGCCGATCCGTCCATGTTGGGTCGGCTGACGCAGATCCGGCGCCGGTCGGATCATCGCCCCAGCGTTTCTCGGCGAGTTCGACCAGCAACAGCTCTTTTTCCTCAGGACCGGCCTGGAGATTGCGGTAGATGTTCTCGACCAGAATGACCGCGGAATCGACGATGATGCCGAAGTCGACGGCACCGACCGACAGCAGGTTGGCGTCCTCGCCGCGGATCACCAGGATGATGATGCTGAAAAACAATGCGAACGGAATATTGGCGCCCACGATGATGGCGCTGCGCAGGTCGCCGAGAAACAGCCACTGGATGATGAAGATCAGGAGGCAGCCGAAGATCAGGTTGTGCAGCACCGTATTCGTGGTGACGGCCACCAGCGTAGAGCGGTCATAGAACGGCACCAACTTCAGGCCCGGGGGGAGACTGCCGTCGGTGTTGATCTTCTCGATCTCGCTGCGGACGCGCTGGATGACGTCATTGGTGTGCAGCGTGCGATTCATGATGACGATTGCCGCGACCACGTCGTCATCATGGTCGCGGCCGGCCTTGCCGAGCCGCGGTACGTAGCCCACCGACACCTTGGCAATGTCTTTGACAAAAATCGGCAAGCCGCTGGTCGAGGACAGCATGACGTTCTCGATGTCCCGGACCTTGTAGCCCTGGGTCAAATCCGTCTCGCCGCCGCTGTCCATGAGGCCGACGCCGCGCACGTTCACGGACTGCTGCCCCACATTGATGGTGCGGCCGCCGACATTGATGTTGGCATTGCCGAGTGCGCTGATCACCTGTGGCAGCGTCACGCCATAGGCTTCCATCTTCTGCAGGTCGACATCGACGTCGTATTCCTTGGTCGTGCCGCCCCAGGTATTGACCTGCACGACGCCGGGAACGGACAGCAGCCGCCGCTGCAGGATCCAGTCCTGGACCGTGCGCAGATTGCTCAAGCCGAAATGCGGCGGTCCGACCAGCTCATAGCGGTAGATCTCGCCAACCAGGCTGGTGGCCTGGATCTGCGCGGTCACGCCGCCGGGCAGGCTGACGTTCTGCTGCAGGTTGATGGCGGTCTGGGTCAGCGCGAAATAATAGTCGACGCCGTATTGGAACACGACGCGGACGAAGGACAGGCTGTAGAACGACGTCGAGCGGATGACATCGACGCCAGGCGTCGCGGCAAGGCCGACCTCGATCGGGATCGTGTAGTAGCGCTCCATCTCCTCCGCGGACAGGCCGGGAGACTGCGCCGTGATTTCCAGGATCACCGGCGCGGGGTTGGGGTAGGCTTCGATGTTGAGCTTCAAAAACGCGAACGAGCCGGCGCAAATGAATGCAAGCAGGCCCAACAGAACCAGCGGTCGCCGGGTCAGGCCGAATGTAAGCAGCCCCTTGAGCAGAATTGCCTCCCAAACCGAGCTTGTGCCGCCCGTTCAATGAAAAAAGCCCGACCGAATCTTACGGCCGCTCGCACCTTAGCGAAATGGTAGACGCTTTCTGAACTGGCCAAAAGTGGCATCGGCGCGAGCAGCGGCGGTTCACGCACAAATGCCGCCGGCATCTGACCAAAAGCTATTCAAAAGCTATTTGGATGAGCTGGCCCATCGCCTGTGGGAGGCATTCGCTGCTGCCCCGGGCAAGGCGATGGCTGCGGCCGGCTGCGCGGCTGCCTTATTTCGTTCATCCCCCGCCTTTGGTGAGCCAGCTCACAGACGGTCGCATGGCGGCCGACGCAAAATGCTGGCATCATTGGACCCGTCATTGCCATGGAGGTGACGTCATGCGCCGTCCAGCCTTTTGCAATTTATTGCTGCTTGCCGTGCTTTTTCTCTTCGCGCTCCCGTTCACGCAAGCCTTCGCCGGAGAAAGCCGCGTGGCGCTGGTGATCGGGCAATCGGCCTATCGCGCCGTGCCGCCGCTCCCCAATGCCGCCAATGACGCCAAGCACATGGCGGAGCTGTTGATTTCGGCGGGCTTTGCGGTGACATCGGCAGGCGACCTGTCGCAGAACGACATGCGGCAGGCGATCTCCGACTTTGCCGCCAAGGTCTCTGCCGCCGGCCCCGACACCGTGGCGCTGGTGTTCTATGCCGGCCACGGCCTGCAGATCGACGGCGAGAACTTTCTCATTCCCGTCGATCTCGATCCCAAGCGCGAGGCTGACGTGCCGCTGCAGGCGGTGCGGCTCAACGACCTCCTGAACACGCTCGGCGCGCTCCACACCAGGATGCGCATCCTGATGCTGGATGCCTGCCGCGACAATCCCTTCCCGGCGCTGAACGGATCCACTGGCCATGGGCTTGCGATGGTCGACACCAAGGCCGGCGCGCCCGGCTCGTTCATCTCCTACTCGACCTCGCCGGGATCCGAGGCCGAGGACGGCAATGGCGAAGACAGCCCCTACACCACGGCGGTGCTGTCGATCGCCAAGCAGCCGAACCTGCCGATCGAGCAGGCCTTCAAGCAGATCCGCGTCGCCGTGAACCAGGCGACCGACGGCCGGCAGATCCCCTGGGAAAGTTCGTCGCTGACCACCGACTTCAAGTTCTTCTCCACCGACAATGGACAGCAGCCGGCCACCGACGCGCTGGCCGCGCTGGCGCCGTCAAAGGCGACGGATGCGGGCCAGACCGAAGCCCAGCGCATCCAGGTCTGGCGCACCATCCTGCAAGGCAAGGAGCCCAAGGTCGCCTATGATCTCGTCGTGTCCGAGGACTCCGTCGAGGCCTATGCGGCTTTTGTCGAGATGTTCCAGGCTGCGCCCTATGGACCGCGGATCAGGCTGTTGCTCGAGCGGCGGCGGCAGATGGTCGCCTGGGCGAATGCGGTCGCGGTCAACACCGGGCCGTCCTACCAGACCTTCCTTGCGAGCTACCCGAACAGCGACCTTGCTGCGACCGCCCGCAAGCTCGAGCAGCGCGTGCAGAATCGCACGATCGCAGCGCCTGCGCCGCTTGCCACCACGGTTGCGCTCGGGCCGACCTGCCCCTGCTCGACGCCAAGCCTGCCGGCCACGCCGACCCTGCTGCCGGCCAAAAAGCATGTCGAGGAAGAACCCTCGCCGCCGGTGAAGAAGAGGGTCGAGAAATCCACGCCCAAGCACAAGCAGCCGCCTGAGGAAGTCGTTGTGCAGCGCAGGCCGGCCCCGGAACAGGGCCCGCCGCCCGGCGCCGTCTTGGAAGGCATCGGCATCGGGGTGGGCATCGGCATGGGCATGGGTGGCGGCATGGGCGGACGCGGTGGCGGCATGGAAGGCGGCGGCTATCGCCGCTAGCCGCTCGGTCAATGACCTCAAGTGTGTCACGCAGCCTTCAGTGTCGAACCGTCACCCTGAGGTGCTCGCGGCAGCGAGCCTCGAAGGGCGACGGCCCGGCTGATAGCTGCGGGGCCGTTCATCCTTCGAGGCCTCCGCTGGCGCTCCGGCGCCTCAGGATGATGGTTTGAAAGGCTTGCGCGCCGCAGCGACATGCGCAGCGCGCATGCTCTTGCCGTGAACGCGCTGATCGGTTTTGTTCGCTCGATGACGATAGGGAATCGAGACGTGACAGATCCGAACGGCGCAGACGCATCCGAAACATCCTGGCCGGTGTTCAGCTCCCTGCGTGGCTATCACTTGAACCATCTGCCGGGTGATTTGGTCGCGGGCCTCACGCTCGCGGCGATCGCGATCCCCGAGCAGATGGCAACCGCCCGGCTCGGCGGCTTTCCGCCGCAGCTCGGCTTCCTCGCCTTCGTCGCGGGCTCGCTCGGCTTCGCGCTGCTCGGCGGCAATCGTTTTCTGTCCTGCGGCGCTGATTCGACCATCACGCCGATCTTCGCCGGCGGACTTGCGCTGCTCGCAGCCAGCGGTTCACCCGAATATCAGCCGCTGGCGATCGCGCTTGCGCTCCTGGTCGGGCTGTTCCTGATCCTGAGTGGCGTCTTCCGCCTCGGCGGCATCGCCAACCTGCTGTCGACGCCGGTGATGGTCGGCTTTCTCGCCGGTATCGCCGTGCACATCCTGGTCTCGCAAATGCCCGTGGTGCTCGGCGTGCCTGCGCCGGAGGGACCGATGCTGCAGAAAATCTGGGTGCTGGCGCGACATGTCGGCGCGGCCAACCCCTACACGATCGCGATCGGGCTCGGCGTGTTGGCATCGGTCGCGGCATCTGAAGAGATCAGCGCCAAGCTTCCGGGCGCGCTGATCGGATTGATCGGGGCGACGGTTGCAGTGATCGCGGCAGGCCTCGAGAGCAAGGGCGTCGGCGTCGTCGGCAGCGTGCCGGCGACACTGCCGGCACCGCAGCTTCCGAACATCGGCGCCGAGCAATGGGCTAAGCTCGTTCCCATCAGCCTTTTGATCGCCATCGTGGTGATGGTGCAGACCGCCGCCGTCACCCGCTCCTTCCCGTCCGAGCCGGGCAAGCCGGCCGATGTCGACCGCGACTTTCTCGGCGTCGGCGCCGGCAGCCTGGTTGCCAGCCTGTTCGGCGCCTTTCCTGTCAATGCCAGCCCGCCGCGCACCGGGATCGTGGTGGAGACCGGCGGCAAGACGCAGATCTCGGGGCTTGCCGCAGCAAGCCTCGTGATGGCGCTGTCGGCGTTCGGCGGGACGCTGCTCAAGCATGTGCCGGACGCGGCGCTTGGCGGCGTGCTGCTGTTCGTGGCCTTGCGCATCATCCGCTTCCGCCAGATCGGCCTGGTGTTCCGGCAGTCGCTGGCGGAGTTCTCGCTGATCCTCGCCACCGCTGCCGCCATCATCGTGCTGCCGATCGAGGAAGGCGTCGCGATTGGGATCGTGCTGTCGCTTCTGCACGGCATCTGGAGCACGACCCGTGCGCGCCTTGTGGTGTTCGAGCGGGTGCCGGGGACCACGATCTGGTGGCCGGCCCATCCGCACATCACGGGCGAAAAGGATCCCGGCGTGTTGGTGGTCGGCCTGCAGGCGCCGTTATCCTTTCTCAATGCCTCCACCTTCCGCGCCGATCTGCTCCAGGTGCTGCAGAAGGCGAGGCCGCAGCTGTTGGTGCTCGAAGCAGCCTCCACCCCCGAAATCGACTTCACCGCCGCGCAGTTACTGCTCGAGCTGTTCACGCAATGCCGCGACCAGGGCATCACCGTCGCGGTGGCTCGGTTGGAATCGCTGCGCGCGCAGGACGCCTTCGAGCGCTTCGGGCTCTATGGCGCCCTGCCCCGGGATCATATCTTCCACAGCGTCGATGAAGCCGTGCGCGCGCTGTCGAGCGCGGCGTCACGGTTCTCGTGACGCGGCGCGCGCGGGCGCTGCATCGCCCGTTGCGCGCGCATGCGCCTCATATTGCTTCTTCACATCATTCCACGACGCGATTGTTTCCGGCAATCGCAGCGCCTCACTCATCCGCATGGCGCTTTCATAGCCCAGCAGGCGGTATGCATCGAACTGCTCTGGATAGAAGAACTGATCGGCCGTCGTCTGATGTGGAAACGCCGGATTGTTGGCGAGATAGCCGGCCGTCGTGAAATCGATCTCGCGAAAGACCGTCGCCTTCACATAGATCATCGCGGCATGGCTGCCGTCGTTGTACGTGATGGTGCCGACCAGGAAGGGAGCCTTGGCATATTTGACGCCGGCAGGATATCCGCCCTCGCTGGGGTACATCACCAGCCGTTCCGGACCGCCGTCGCCGAGCGGAAGATCGAGACGGGCACCAAAATCCTGCTCAATCCGGCGCGATGCCGAAACCAGTGACGACAGGTTGATCGACGGGTCCTCCTCGCCATCGATGATCAGGATGATCTGAAGCTTGCGGCGAACGAGTTCGTACAGGCCAAGATTTTCGAAGTGACCGCCATCGGTCAATTCCAGGAACTTGCTGTCGCGTTTGTGCCGCGAGAAGCCGGTGTAGAGCCCCATCATCAGGAAGGTCGGGATCGAGCGAATGCGGCGCGCGGATTTCATGCCGGGATTGCCGACCCAGAGGCCGAGCCGGATGTTCAGCAGCGACATCACGGCGGAGACCAGCGGATTCATGGTGATGCCGGTTCCGATATAGCCGGCGCTCGCATTCGCTGCAGCGCCCGAGGCGGCCATCGCCGAGGCAAGCGTGAACGGACCGTTGAGCTTGATGTAATCGGTCGTATCCACCCAGTCGGTCGCGGCGCTGCCCATGAAGAAGGGCGAGATCAGGAAGTTGTCACCGCCTCGCGAGGCCACCTTCTGATCGTCGTCGTTGACCAGAATGACGTTGGTGTTGATCAGCGGATAGGGCCGCGCACGCCAGGTTTCGCCGGCTGGCCGGGGCGCAAAGTAGCGCTGCAGATCGGCCAAGGAAAGCACATCGGCAACGGGCGAGAAATCCGACCTCATCGCACTCACCGTGCCGTCATTCGGCATGAATGCTTCCATCAGCCGGTCGCGGTAGAACCGGTGAAAGCCGACATAGTTGACGTTCGCAACCATGGCGATGGAAAACGCCAGCAGCATCGCGCCTGCGATGCCGATCAGGATGGTGAGCCGAAACTCGGCGAGATGGATCGCAGCCAGATCGTCAGAATGCAAAAACAGAGTCGCAATAACGTAGGCGACGACGACGGTCATATAGAGCGCAATCAGCGCGGCGATGGTCGCCGCGACCTGGCCGATGAGGCCGGGAACGATGTTGCGGAGGAATGTATAGTAGCCGTAGAGCGCAGAGCCCACCCCGCTGACGAGGCCGAACAGGCCGACGAGCGAAGCCCTGACGCCGTGCGCGCCGATGTAATCAACGCCAAAAAAAGGAATGATCGGAATCGTCGAGCAGACAAGGACCGCCAGCGATGGAATGAAGGCGATCCCCATGGCACGCTCGGTCGTGCGGCGCAGCCAATAGCTTGCGTTGAGGGATCTCGGCGTCAGCACTTCCGATGCGACGATCACCATGCAAACGGCAAGCGTGACCGCAAGCGCAATGGCGACCAGGGTCACCGTCATGTCGGGCACGCCTTGGTAGGTCAACGCGATCGCAGCCAGCCCAGCCGCGCATCCAAGGCCCAGCAGGGCGCAGCCGGCGATCGTCCTTGCCTGGTTGTGGCTGTCCTGCGGCGCCCGGCTGACCAGCGCAAACAACACCGCCGCAACGACGAAAAGGCCGGTGACGATGTAGAAGGCCCACAGACCGAGCGCATAAACGGCCGAATAACTGAGGTCGCACGACAGATCATGCTGGCATGTTTGTGTCCAGCGCGAGGGGACGGCATCCAGGAGCGGCGACGCGACGTGCAGCGCGCGGAACAGCAAATCGAGGAAATAGGCCAGCACCGACACGATCACAAAGCCGAAGGCCAGGATCGGAAGCCAGGTCAGCGAGCTGATCACGATCGTACGCAGGAGCACGCCAAGGATCGAAGCGAGGCCAAGGCCGCGCCCGGGCGTCAGATACGAGCTGTGCGCGCGAAGGAAAGCGAGGTTCTTCTCGGCGCACTGCTGGGTGAGCGGGATGGGCCCCACGAAGTCGGGATCGGGCCTCGCGGCGCCATAGGGAAAATCTGATGGCGCAAGGCCGAATTCCGGTTCGACGTCTTTGACATCGTCGCAACGCGGCGTGCTCCACCACCATTGCAGGGAGGTCGCGATATATCCACCGCCCGAGACGCTCGAAATATAGTCGAAGCGCCGCAACAGGTCCTTTTCGGCCAGCGCCTGCAGCACGCCCAGGCAGAAGGTGGCCGACCTGATGCCCCCCCCCGGACAGGCCAATGCCGGCCCAAGGCGCGTCACTCGTGTCGCCAAGCCGCTCGCGCCTGTGCTGGCTGATGGCATCGATTTCCTTGTCGATGACCTTCTTCTGCCTCTCGGCAAGCTCTCGCTCCCGCCGTGCCTCGTCGCCACTCAAACCCGTCATGTCTTGTGGCCTTTCCGCGACGCCCGAAAGCTCAGGGAGACAATCGCCACTCGCTTTCGCTCGCACGCGTATAGTTCAGACCGCTGGCAACCAGGCCCTCAAGATCATTGATCCTCAGGAAACTGCCGCGCCCCAGTGATGACAGGTGAAAGCGGACGCAGGTCGGCAAAGCGGCATCGACGCGATACTGCTTCAACTCCACGCGCTGATCGGCGAGGTTCTCGGAGCCCGCGTAGCTCGTGCCGACGCCGATCCAGGCCAGCGCCTGGCTGTACGTTCCGCCGGAGACCACGGCCGGGTCGAATGAGAACTGCGAGCGGTTGCTGCGGGGATCCCATGGCACGATGGAGTCCTGCGTGCCGTCATCGGTGGACCGGCAGGCAGCCTTTCGCGCCACATAGCGGAAATGGAACGCGCGCAGCACGCCGCTCTCGGCGACCCTGCGGCCTTGGTCATGATAGCGATCATAGGACTCTGCCGAAACGTCCCTTTCTCCAAAATCGGCGACCATGCCGCAGCTCCCATTATCGAAGGGCTCGGCCCGGCGAACCAGGTGAACATGTCGCCGCGCGCGCTCGATCACCGGCTCGTCGAGCTGATGCGCACGCGCCGATTTCAGAATGACGACGCCCGATCGCGCCGGATCAAGGCTTTCGCGAATGACGTAGGCAAATTCGACGCTCTGGTTGGCGAGATTCGGCTGGGTCCCGTCCAACGGCATCCAGGGATCTGCGAGCTTGGCTCGGAAGAACACCTGCCGATCTCTCAGCTCCAGGGGATCGCGCTTGAGAAAACGGCAATCGTCCGCCAGACACGCTCCCGCCGCGAAAACAATCGCCGCCGTCCCCAGTCCTCCGCCAAGCCATCCTGTCATGCCCGGCATCGCCACCTCCGGAAGGCCATCACAATCAGAAGTAGACAACCTATCCGCGACATTTCGCGACGGCAAGACTTACATGCCGGGAAGCCTGCGCTGATCGTCACCGCAGTGTCCTGCTACCGGCGTCGCCAGCGCGTTCTGCGCGGTTTTCACCGCGCAGGCAATGAGCGTCGGAGATTCGTCGTTGTCTTGGCTAGGAGGATCGCTTAGGCCCGATCGCCTCGAGTTGCGCCTTCTGCCCATCGCTCAAGATCGCAAGACAATCCTCGAGCGCGGCCTTCACCTGCCTGACCGCCTGCAGCATCGCGATCAGCCGGCGGTCGGCGGCGGAGAACCTTGCCGATGGCGTGAGTGCCTCGGCCTGCGGGCAGGCCCTGTTGAGCATGTCCACCGCTCGCGCGGTGGTGCTCTGCAGCGTCTCGAGGGCGACCTGCTGGCGATGGTCCGGATGGAGGCCGGCTTCGATGTCGTCGGCCGGCCATTGCAAGCCGCCGGGCGGCTCGGTTTCGCAAGCCACGCCGCCCGCGCCGGCTGTCTTGCGCGAAGCAACGCGTTCGTTCAGCCGCGCCTTCTGCTCATCATTGAGGAGATCATAGAGATTGGCGAACGGCGCGCGCAGCAGCGACATCGCCGTGATCATCGCCTCGATCCGATCCTGCATGGCGGTCAGGCGATCCGGCGCCGTCACCGGCGCCTGTGCCGGGCAGGACGAGCGGATGATATAGGCCGCCTGGCTGGATGCTTTGGCGAAGTCGGCGAGCGCAGCGCGCTGGGCGTCGTTCGGCTGAATCGTCTGCGCAATCTGCTCGACCGTGCGGCCGGCAATCTCGTTCACGGCCTCACCGCATAGTTCCTGCAGCGACACGTTCTTGCGCTGCTTGCCGCCGGACGCGTCATCCAGCCTGTAGCTTGCAAGATCCTGCCGCCCGTAAGGCACGAAGATTGCCGCATAGATATCCCTGTAGCCGTAGCCCAAGAAGCTGGCGCGATCATCGAACACCGCATAGTCGTAGATGTCGTCGAAAGCGAACGGCCAGAACAGCGGCCCGACCCAGCCATAGCCGCCATCATTGTGCCGCCACCAACCGCTCGAGGCGCGGCCGTCATGCCAGCCCGCGAGCGCAGCAGTCGCCACGATCTGGCCGCGCGCAACCGGACTGCCAAGCCGATCGTCGGGCATGGCTTGCGGCTCCAGCGCCGCAGTCTGCAGCCGGCCCTCCTGGGAATGACTCTCACGCGCCAGATGGTGACCGCGATGGCCGCCATGCGGCAGCACGCGGCCCAGCACCGCCCGCATGCCACCGATCACAGTGCCAAGGCCGAATCCCCTTGCGAGCGCAGGGCTTGCCGACAGGCTCGCCAGCACGGCAATAGTCATTGCGATGCGGAATCTCGACATGGCACCCTCCCGCGCCAGGCCTTATCGCGTCGGATAGATGACTCGCGAGGGAACCTAAAGTTCCCACGCGTGCCGGCTGTGGGCAAGAAGAATGCCTCGTTCTCGCAAGACATGAGAGGCCCGGGGCTCGCGCCTCTCATGCCGCGGGGACGATCTTCCCCGGATTGAAGATGTTCTGCGGATCGAGCGCCCGCTTCAGCGCGCGCATCGCCTCCAGCGCTTCGGGTCCCAGCTCGGCCTTGAGATATTTCTGTTTGCCCTGGCCGATGCCGTGCTCGCCGGTGCAGGTGCCGTCCATCGACTGCGCCCGCTCCACCAGCCGATGCATGAACTCCTCGCCGCGCGCCATCTCGTCGGGGTCGTCTACGTCGCAGAGCAGCGAGCAGTGGAAATTGCCGTCGCCGACATGGCCCACGATCGGCGACAGCAGATTGAGACGCTTGAGATCATCCTCGGTCTCGCCGACACAATCGGCGAGCCGCGAGATCGGCACGCACACGTCGGTCGCGACCACACCCGCGCCCGGCCGCAGCGCCTTCACCGACCAATAGGCGTCGTGTCGCGCCTGCCAGAGTTTTGTCCGGTCCTCGGGCTTGGTGGTCCAGGTGAAATCACCGCCGCCGCATTCTTTGGCGATCTCGCCGAAATTCCTGGACTGCTCGGCGACGTCGGCCGCGGTGCCGTGGAATTCCAGGAGCAGCAGCGGCGTCTCCGGCAGGGTCAGCTTGGAATAGGCATTGCAGCATTTGACCTGCGCGGTGTTGAGCAGCTCGATGCGCGCCACCGGGATACCGGTCTGGATGGCGAGGATCACCGCCTGGCAGGCGCCGCGGACGGTCTCGAACGAACAGGCCGCAGCTGCAATCGTCTCGGGGATGCCGCGCAGCTTGAGCGTCAGCTCGGTGATGATGCCGAGCGTGCCTTCGGCGCCGACGAAGAGATGGGTGAGATCGTAGCCGGCGGAGGATTTTTTCGCCCGCGTGCCCGTCGTGATGATCTCGCCGTCGCCGCGCACGACCTTCAGCGCCAGCACATTGTCGCGCATGGTGCCGTAGCGCACCGCATTGGTGCCGGAGGCGCGCGTCGAGGCCATGCCGCCGAGCGAAGCATCGGCGCCGGGATCGATCGGGAAGAACAGGCCCTGGTCTCGCAGATGCTCGTTCAGCGCCTTGCGGGTGACGCCGGGCTGGATCACGCAGTCGAGATCCTCCGAGTGCACCGCGAGCACCTTGTTCATGTCGCGCAGATCGATGCAGACGCCGCCGGCCGGCGCGTTGACCTGGCCCTCCAGCGAGGTGCCGGTGCCGAAGGCGATCACCGGGACGCCGTTTTTCGCGCAGATGCGCACCACGTCCTGGACGTCGGCCGTCTCCTGCGCCATCACCACCGCATCCGGCGGCTGGTTCTTAAGCCAGGTTGTGGTGTGCCCATGCTGCTCCCGGACCGCCTGCGAGGTGACCAGGCGGTTGCCGAAGCGGGCTGCGAGCGCCTCCAGAGTGCTCTTGAGCGCCTGCGGCTCCGGCCGCTTCAAATTCTCGGTGATGGTGATATTCAACTTATCCTCCCGACGGGACGACCGTGGCAAAGGATAAAAACGGGGTCAAGAGCACCATGACAGGTACAACCATCGCGGACGACCCGCTGCTCCGCCCCGTCCCGTTTCTGTCCTCGATCATGCAGGTCGAGCCGCAATGGATCGACTACAACGGCCATCTCAACATGGCCTATTACAACGTGATGTTCGATCGCGCCATCGACGAGCTATGGCTTCAGCTCGGGATCGGACCGGCCTATATGCGCGAGCGTCATGGCTCGACCTTCACCGCCGAATGCCATGTCCGCTATTTGCGCGAAATCCACCAGGGCGATCCGGTGCAGATTGCGATCATCCTGGTCGCCGCGGACGAGAAGCGGCTGCACACCTTCGAGGAAATGCGCCATGCGAGCGAAGGCTGGCTCTCGGCGACCTCCGAGAACATGACGATGCATATCGACATGGCCGCACGAAAAGTCGCGCCCTTCCCGCCCGATATAGGTGACCGCATCAGGGCTGTGGCGGATGCCCATTCTGCGATCCCGCGGCCCGATGGGATCGGCCGCAGGATCGGGATGCCGACGCGGGCCGGCTAAAGAACCCTTCTGCCACGCGAGACATGAACCACAGCCGAGACCAGGAACAGCACCAGCGCGATGAAGAAGATGATCTTGGCGATTTCGATCGACGCACCGGCAATACCGCCGAAGCCGAGCAGGCCGGCGATCAGCGCGATGACGAGAAACGTGATAACCCAACCTAGCATGATCAGGACCTCCGAAACTGGTTAAGCGGACGTGCCGCGATGACTGGGAGACCAATCCGTTTTCGGAACTCTGGTTCCGGGGCCTCAGGCTTGGAAATTTCCAGAACGGCAGGAACAAATCGGCCTCTCGGCGAGCCGCTGCACGAAACCACTGTAAAACCGTGCCACCCGCCCCTATATCGGCCACATTCCTGCTAAGAAGGCTCAACTTTACCGCTCTGCGGTGCCAACGTGGGCGGTTTTCTGATTCCGCATGATCTTTTCGGAAAACCGGCCTCCACTTTTCCGGATCATGCTCTAATAGCGATTCGCATGACCGAGCCGAGCAAGCTGAACTATTCCCCCGCTCCCGACCACACGCCTGCGGCCGGCGGCATTGCCGCACGCGCGCGTGCGTCAGCCACCCCGCGTTATCTCGATGGCCTCAATCCCGAGCAGCGCGAGGCGGTGGAGACGCTGGACGGGCCGGTGCTGGTGCTGGCCGGCGCAGGCACCGGCAAGACACGGGTGCTGACCACGCGCATCGCCCATATCCTGAGCCAGGGCCGGGCCCGTCCGGGCGAAATCCTCTCGGTCACCTTCACCAACAAGGCCGCGCGCGAGATGAAACTGCGGCTTGGCCACATGCTGGGCCAGGCGGTCGAAGGCATGCCGTGGCTCGGCACCTTCCACTCCATCGGCGGGCGCATCCTGCGCAGCCATGCCGAGATGGCGCAGCTGAAATCCAACTTCACCGTGCTCGATGTCGACGACCAGATAAGGCTGTTGAAGCAGCTGCTGCAGGCCGAGCACATCGACGACAAGCGCTGGCCGGCGCGCATGCTCGCAGGGCTCATCGACGGCTGGAAGAACCGCGGCCTGATGCCGGGCCAGGTGCCCTCGGGCGAAGCCGCTGTCTTCGCCAACGGCAAAGGCGGCAAGCTCTATGCGACCTACCAGGAACGGCTGAAGATCCTCAACGCGGCCGATTTCGGCGACCTGCTGCTGGAGAACATCCGCATCTTCCGCGAGCACCCCGACGTGCTCCGGCAGTATCAGGGCCGCTTCAAGTTCATCCTGGTCGACGAATATCAGGACACCAACGTCGCGCAATATCTCTGGCTGCGCCTGCTGTCGCAGGCGCCTTCTCCTTCAAAAGCCGTTGCCACACCTGCCGACATTTCGGGGCGGTCCGAAGGACCGAACCCGGAATCTCGAGATTCCGGGTCTGCGCTTTCAGCGCATCCCGGAATGACGGAGTCGATGTCGGCCAGCGCCCCGCCCAAAAACATCTGCTGCGTCGGCGACGACGACCAGTCGATCTACGGCTGGCGCGGTGCCGAGGTCGACAACATCCTGCGCTTCGAGCACGATTTTCCCGGCGCGAAGGTGATCCGGCTCGAGCGCAATTACCGCTCCACGGGCCACATCCTCGCCGCCGCCTCGCATCTGATCGCGCACAATGAAGGCCGGCTCGGCAAGACGCTGCGCACCGAGGACGACGATGGCGAGAAGGTCACCGTCACCGGCGCCTGGGACTCGGAAGAGGAAGCGCGTGCCATCGGCGAGGAGATCGAGGACATCCAGCGCAAGGGCGACAAGCTCAACGAGGTCGCGATCCTGGTGCGCGCCTCCTACCAGATGCGCGAGTTCGAGGACCGCTTTGTCACGCTCGGCCTGCCCTATCGCGTGATCGGCGGCCCGCGCTTCTATGAGCGCGCCGAAATCCGCGACGCGCTGGCCTATTTGCGCGTGGTCAACTCGCCGGCCGACGATCTCGCCTTCGAGCGCATCGTCAACGTGCCCAAGCGCGGGCTCGGCGATGCCACTGTGCAGCTGTTGCACGACCACGCGCGCAAGCGCCGCATTCCACTGTTCGAGGCGGCCCGCGCCGTGGTCGAGACCGATGAGTTGAAGCCGAAGGCGCGCGGCTCGCTGCGCGACCTGGTGCAGCAATTCGACCGCTGGCGCCGGCAAAGCGAGGTCGCCCGCCACACCGAGCTTGCCGAAGTCGTGCTGGATGAGAGCGGCTACACCGACATGTGGCAGAAGGACCGCTCGGCGGATGCCGCCGGCCGGCTGGAAAACCTGAAAGAACTGGTGCGCTCCATGGAGGAGTTCGAGAACCTGCAAGGCTTTCTCGAGCACATCGCGCTGGTGATGGACCGCGAGGACGGCGCCGAGGAGGACGCGGTGTCGCTGATGACGCTGCATTCTGCCAAGGGCCTCGAATTCGACAACGTGTTCCTGCCCGGCTGGGAGGAAGGGCTGTTTCCGAGCCAGCGCACCCTCGATGAGCAGGGCCGCGCCGGCCTCGAGGAGGAGCGCCGGCTCGCCCACGTCGGCCTGACCCGGGCGCGGCGGCGCGCCAAGCTCTATTTCGCCACCAACCGCCGCATTCACGGCACCTGGACCACCACGATTCCCTCGCGCTTCCTGGACGAGTTGCCGGCGGCCAATGTCGAGATCACGGAATCCAAGGGCGGCTCGGGCTGGGGCGGCGCCGGCGGCTACGGCCCCTCGCGCTTCGACAATGTCGAGTCCTTTGGTTCGAGCTATTCGACGCCGGGCTGGCAGCGCGCCCAGCAGCGGCGCGGCGGACAGGGCGGCCAAGGTGGCCGCGGCGGCTTCGACGAGGAGCAGTCGCCCTTCTCCTCCCGAGGCAGCTTCGGCGGCGGCTTTTCCCGCAACCGGCGCGGCCCCCTCACCATCGAGGGCGAGTTGGTGGCAAAGTCCACCGGCGCCGTCTCGGAATTCGCGCTCGACGACCGCGTCTTCCACCAGAAATTCGGCTATGGCCATGTGGTGAAGGTCGACGGCAACAAGCTCACCATCGCCTTTGACAAGGCCGGCGAGAAGAAGGTGGTCGACAGTTTTGTGGAGCGGGCGTGAGGGCGCGTCCGCCCGCGGCACGGCTACCGCGACATCAGCACCCACAATTCTCACCTTGGTAGCTCTTGACCACTGCAACCGGCATCGTATGAGATGGCCGCATGGTCAGGGGAGGCATGGTCTTAGCTGCATTGCTTGCGACAGCGCAGATGGCGTCGGCGCAGACCGCGCGCATCGGTTCCGCGGAGAAGATGACCTTCGGCGACGCGGCGGGCCTGGTTGCGCAAAGCTGCGGCACCGACATCGAGGCCAACTGCCGCGGCGTCAATTTCGACGCCAATCGCCTGCGGGAATGCCTGTCGCGCAACACCGACGTGATCTCGCAGGCCTGCAGGACCGATTATCTGCGCGCCTTCGATGCCATCCAGAAGCGGATCGGCGCGCGCGTCAGCGTCGCCAATGCCTGCGCCCGCGAGATCGTCAAGCTGTGCAACGGCTCGACCAAGGAAACCTCGAAATCCATCACCTGCCTGACCACGGCCAAGGGCGTCAGCCGCAACTGCATCCAGGCGATGGATGATGCGGGGTATCGATGATGCGCGCCGTGACCACAGCCCGGCTCGGCCCGCTGCTTGCCGTCCTGATCGCCGTCGCCGGCTCCACGGCTCCGGCCCGCAGCCAGACCGCGCCGCAACGGGACGCGATCATTACCCAGCTCAGCCAGTTCGACACCGCGCCCGAGCTCGACATTGCCGCCTTGAAGCAGCGCGTGCTCGACAAATCGCGCTCGCGCGCGCGCAACGAGCCGGAGCCGGCCAAGCGTCCCGTGCTCGTGCCTGAAATCCTCAACCTGCCGACCTTCACTGTCGAGATTCATTTCGACACCGACACGCCGGTGGTGCAGCCCGATTCGTATCAGGCGGTCGGCCGCATCGCCGACGCGCTGGTCAATGCGCAGCTCTTGCCCTACACGTTCCTGATTGTCGGCCACAGCGACGCCACCGGCAAGCGCGAGGCCAATGCGATCCTGAGCCAGCGCCGGGCCGATTCCATCCGCGACATCCTGGTCAACACCTTCAAGATCTCCTCCAAGCGCCTGCAGTCGCTCGGCGTCGGCGAGGAGCAGTTTATCGATCAGGCCCATCCAACCTCGCCGGTCAATCTGCAGATCCAGATCATGACGATCGGCAAGGTTGCGGAGACCGAGCCCAGTACGCCGGCAACACCCGCGCCAGCTCCCGCCAAAAAGGGTGGGAAGAAGAAGTAACGATCGGCGAGAGGCGCTTCAGGCGTGACGTTTGGCTCATGTTGACCAACAGCCGAGACATCATCCGTCGCCTCGAGCGGGAGGGGTGGACCCTTGTTCGGGTGACCGGCTCACATCACGTCTTCAAGAACCCAGTCTCGGGGGAAACATTGGTTGTTCCCCACCCGAAGAAGGACTTGGGAAAAGGCCTCGTCCGTGCAATTTATAAGGGCGCTGGTTGGAAGCCCGACTGAGAAACCTATGGCCCACTACATTGCCATCATCGAGGATGCCGGACCGGACCACGCCGTTGGGGTCTGGTTTCCGGACCTTCCCGGCTGCACCTCCGCAGGCGATGACGTCGACGAGGCCTTGCGCAATGCGCCGGAGGCACTGGAGCTCTACGCCAAATCGCTTCAGGAGGGCGGCCGCGCGCTGCCCCGCGCCCGCACCCTGACCGAGTTGAAAGCCGATCCGGGAATTGCCCAGGAAATCCGGGACAATATGGTCGCGTTGGTGGAATTGCATGCTCCGGCCCACGCGGCCGAATAAATTTCCTGGTTCCTGTCGGATTGCAGAACACCAGTAACGTTCTTATCTCACCAGCCCTGCCCTTTTTCTCAGCTCGCAAAGCGGGCGGATGCAACGCGTCCCCGCTTTCCGGCCCAACCTTCATCCCCATGTCGCCGATCATCTCCGTCACCAACCTGTCCAAGACCTATGCGTCCGGCTTCACGGCGCTCAAGAACATCAATCTCGAGATCAGCCGCGGCGAGATCTTCGCGCTGCTGGGACCGAACGGCGCCGGCAAGACCACGCTGATCAGCATCATCTGCGGCATCGCCAATCCTTCCGAGGGCCGCGTCCTGGTCGGCGGCCGCGACATCAATTCCGACTACCGCACCGCGCGCTCCCTGATCGGGCTCGTGCCGCAGGAGCTGCACACCGACGCTTTCGAGACGGTGTGGGCGACCACGAGCTTCTCCCGCGGCCTGTTCGGCAAGCCGAAGAACCCGGCGCTGATCGAGAAAATCCTGAAAGATCTCTCGCTGTGGGACAAGAAGGACTCCCAGATCCGCACGCTGTCCGGCGGCATGAAGCGGCGCGTGATGATCGCGAAAGCCCTGTCGCACGAGCCGCAGGTGCTGTTCCTGGACGAGCCGACCGCGGGCGTCGATGTCGAACTGCGCAAGGGCATGTGGGACGTGGTGCGCGAATTGCGCGCCGCCGGCGTCACCATCATCCTCACCACGCACTATATCGAGGAAGCTGAGGAGATGGCCGACCGCGTCGGCGTCATCAACAAGGGCGAGATCATCCTGGTCGAGGACAAGGCGACCTTGATGCAGAAGCTCGGCAGGAAGCGCCTGACGGTGTATCTGCAGAACCAGATCGACACCATCCCGGACGCGCTCGCGCCCTACCATCTCGTGCTTTGCGAGGGCGGCCAGGCGCTGATCTACGACTACGACACCAAGAGCGAGCGCACCGGCATCACGAGCCTGCTCAGCGACCTGCGCAGCGCCGGCATCCGCTTCTTCGACCTCGATACCACCCAGTCTTCGCTGGAAGACATTTTCGTCAGCCTGGTGCACGCGCCATGAATCAACACGTCATGAATGAACGCGGCATGGGCGAGCCCGCCATGAGCCGATGGACGATCAACCACCGCGCCGTCCGCGCGATCTATCTGTTCGAGATGGCGCGCACCTGGCGCACGCTGTTGCAGAGCATCGTCTCGCCCGTGGTCTCCACCTCGCTCTATTTCGTGGTGTTTGGCGCGGCGATCGGCTCGCGCATCAGCCAGGTCGAGGGCGTCAGCTACGGCACCTTCATCGTGCCGGGACTGGTCATGCTGTCCGTGCTGACGCAAAGCATCGCCAACGCCTCCTTCGGCATCTACTTCCCGAAATTCGTCGGCACGATCTACGAAATCCTCTCCGCGCCGATCTCCTATGTCGAGATCGTGCTCGGCTATGTCGGCGCGGCCGCCACCAAGTCGATCATCCTTGGGCTGATCATCCTCGCCACCGCCGGGCTGTTCGTGCCGCTCAAGATCCATCATCCGGTGTGGATGCTGACTTTCCTGGTGCTCACCGCGCTGACCTTCAGCCTGTTCGGCTTCGTCATCGGCATCTGGGCCGACGGCTTTGAGAAGCTGCAGATGATCCCGATGCTGGTGGTGACGCCGCTCACTTTCCTCGGCGGCAGCTTCTATTCAGTGAACATGCTGCCGCCGACCTGGCGCTCGATCGCGCTGCTCAATCCGGTGGTGTATCTGATCTCGGGCTTCCGCTGGAGCTTTTACGAGATATCCGATGTCAGCGTCGGCCTGAGCCTCGGCATGACCGTCACATTCCTGGTGATCTGCATCGTCCTGGTGTGGTGGATCTTCAAGACGGGCTATCGCCTGCGGAATTGATTGATGCCGTCATTCCGGGGCGTGCGGAGCACGAACCCGGAATCTCGCGCCATAACCTCTGGATTCTCAGATGTGCAAGCGCACATCAGAGTTCGCCTCTTCGAGGCGCCCCGGAATGACGGTGAGAAAGACTCACCGATAGCAGTGATAATAGCCGCCGCGATCGTAGAAGCCGTGGCAGTGGTGATGGTGCCAATAGTGATGCGGCACGCCGAACACGCCCTCGACCGCGCCTACGGCGCCGCCGACACCGGCGCCAACTGCGCCTCCGACAACTCCGCCCACGGGACCGGCGACCCTGTTGCCTTCGTAGGCGCCCTCCTGAGCGCCGCGCACGATGCCCTGGCCGTGGCCCGGCTGCGGTCCTGAGAGCAGCGCCAGCGCTAGCAAAGCGCTTGCCAACATGAACGGCCGCGAAGCCCGCGGCGAAGCCGCGTTCGTAGTCTGGGTCTTGTTCATCTTCAGTCCTTGAAAAGCGGCAGCGAACCGTGCCGGCAGGTGAGCTATCTGAAACGCCCATGCGGCCAAATGGTTGCGCGGCCGTGGCAAAGAGATGGTGATGGGATGGCGACCGCACCGGCGCCTTGCTCGCTCGCGAAAATGTCAGCGCCGCCGATGCAATGACCGCCTTGCTTAAGTCTCGCTATCCATTAACGATTGCCGCCGCGGTGGCTGGAACAAAGGGCGCAATCCGGGCATATTGCAGGCGGGGGACGGAGAGCCGTGGCGGCACGCAATGAGGCCAGCACGCCAGAGCTAGAGGCCAGAAGTGCCAGAGGTAAAGATGCGTAGTTTCTTCGCTGCTATCGCCGGATTGACCCTGTTGACCTGCACAGCCGCGCAGGCCCATGTCGACATCACCGTCGACAAGGACAACCAGATGATGACCGTGGCCGTCGACGGCGTCGCCAGATATCACTGGCCGGTCTCCACCGGCATCCCCTCGCGTGAAACGCCAAACGGCACCTTCCGCGCCTTCCGCATGGAGGAGGATCACTTCTCCAAGGAATTCGACGACGCACCGATGCCGCACTCGATCTTCTTCACCAAGATCGGGCACGCCATCCACGGCACCGATTCCGAAAGCCGGCTCGGCACGCCGGCCTCCCATGGCTGCGTGCGCCTGTCGAAGGCGAATGCTGCAACGCTTTACGCACTGGTGCAGGAACAGGGCGTGCTCAACACCACGGTGACGCTGACCGGTTCGGCCCAGGTCGCGCTGATGCGCCACCCGCGTCGCGACACGGCCGTCGCCCGCGCCGAGCCCGCACCCGACCAGCAGTACCAGCCGGAGTATCAGCAATATTCCAATTCCGGCGCGCCGGTCGTGCTGACGCCGCAGCCGCAATATTTCCCGGGCCGCCGCCCCGTGCAGCGGGCCGATGACGGTTACATCTATCCGGCCGACGGCTCTTCGGATGCCCAGATCTATCCGGCGCCCCGCGATAGCCGCCGCGTCTACGACAATGCGCAGGCCTATCGGCAGCAGCAGCAGCAGTATTACAACAACCAGGGCTACCCGCCGCCGCAGGGCTATTACTACCAGCAGCGGCAATACTATCAGCCGCGCGGTTACGTCCCGGACTGAATGCCGGACTGACGCTTTCAGGATACAAACGGCCGCTGTTCACAAACAGCGGCCGTTTGGCTTGCCGCCTCCAGGCGTAGCAACGGTCATCCGATTGTAAAAACCCCCGCCTAATGTGCTGCGGCACCGGCCGCCGGGCATTCCGGCCAATGCCGGACTCTGCCCGCGCACAACCGGCAAGCGAACAAGAAGAGTTGATCGAACGTCATGCGAGCCGCGGTACATCGTGTGCCGACCAATTTCTGTGGCGCCGTGCGATACGGTCCAGACGGGCCCAAGGGCAAACGCCAAGGGAAGCGTCAAGGCAAACGTCACGGGAAATGCGAGGCGAAGAGGCAAAGGGGGACATAGCTATGAAACGGGGCTTCATCGTTCTGTTCTCGCTCGCCGCCATCATGACGCTTGCCTATCTCACGGCGAGCAAATGGGCGATCCATCACAAGACCCTCACCTTCGACGATCCCTTGCGCAGCGACCGCAACGTCACGGTCGAGCTCGCCGTACGTCGCGACCGCGAGATGGAGTCGGTCACCGAGATGATCGATTTGCCGGTCGCGATCCTGAGCCACGGCAACACGGTGAAGGCTACCGAATATTCCTTCCTCGCCAACGCATTTGCCGCGCGGGGCTACATGGTCCTCAGCATCCAGCACGATCTTGCGACCGACGATCCCATGGTGACCAAGGTCGGCGAGGAATATGTCGGCCGGCGGCCGCAGTACAACCGCGGCATCGCCAATATCCTGTTCGCCATTGAGGAGATGAAGAAGCTCTATCCCAACGCCGACTATCACCACCTGACCTTGATCGGGCATTCCAATGGCGGCGACATCTCGATGTATTTCGCCAAGCTGCATCCGGACATGGTGAAAAAGGTGGTGACGCTCGACAATCTGCGCGTGCCCTTCATCACCGACGGCACGATCAGGATCCTGTCGTTCCGCTCCAGGGATCCGGTGTTCAAGGCCGACCCCGGCGTCGTGCCCAGCGACGAGATATGCGCCAAGGCGGGAATCCAGGTGGTGCGCACACCATTCCAGCACAACGATCTGAGTGATCGTGGCCCCGATCAGGTCAAGGCCCTGATCGAGGCCAGGCTGCATCAGTTCCTGGACGAGGTCGACCAGGACGACGACAACCCGTTCAAGCTCTTGCCGACGACGAGTGCGGATGCGGGTGCAGTCACGAAGCCGGCCCCGGCGACGGCCGCTCCGGTCGCTGCAGCGGCGCCGCTCGCGGCGGCGAAGAATTAGCGCGCTCTTGGAGCAAGCGAGCCCTCACTCTCACCGTCACCTTGAGGAGCCGTCGCCAACGGGTCCGCGCGAACGCGCGGCCCGATGACAGGCTCCGCGACGGCCTCGAACGGCGCCGGCCCGCCTGCAGCCGCGGGCCGCCATCCTTCGAGGCTCGCGTTCCGCTCGCGCCTCAGGATGACGGTTGAGATTGGTGCTTGCCGTAAGCCGTGCCTACTCCCCGTCCCTCAACCTTCGATACACCGCGCGCAGGATATTCGAATAATCATCCGTCCAGACGCGCTGGCCTTCGGTCGGCTCGGTCTCGGTCCATTTCTCCGACGAGGCGAGGCTGCCGACATCGGCTTCGTCGCGGGCCGACACCACGACGTCGGTCGAGAAGATGTATTCGTCGTCGCGGCCGGAGTCCTCGTTGTAGACCCAGCTCTTCAGCTCATTGGCCTCGGCAATGCCGACGACCACGCTCTCGAGCTCGAGATGCCGGTTGGAGACGTGCATCACGACAGCGCCCTGCGGCGCGAGCTTGTCCTTGTAGATTTTCATCGCCTGCTCGGTCGCCAGATGAATCGGAATCGCATCCGACGAATAGGCATCGACGATGATGAGGTCGTAGATGCCGTCCGCCTCCCTCGCAAAGGTCAGCCGCGCGTCGCCGATCACCGGCTTTAAATCCGGCTGGCAGCTGTTGATGTAGTTGAAATAGCGCGGATCGCGCGCGGCATCGACCATGGTCTGGTCGATCTCGAAAAATTTCCAGCTCTCGCCCGACTCCGCGGCACAGGCGAGCGTGCCGGAGCCGACGCCGATCACGGCCACCCGCAGGGCTCCGCCTTTGCGCTCGCGGACCGCGGTGATGGCCTGACCGATGCCGCCGTCCTTGTGATAATAGCTGATCGGCTCGGGCCGGCCGGTGACCGGCGAGCCATCATCGTTGAAGAATTTCTCCGCACCGTGAATCGTCGTGCCATGCATCAGCACATGGTACCGCCCATTCGGCGTCACCACGATCTTGTGCACGCCGAAGAAGCTGCGCACGGTCTCGACGCGGCCGTCATCGGAGGGATAGGCGCGGATCAGAACCAGCGCGACCACGACGGTCGCAAAGATCTTCCAGCGGTTGGCATTGAGCACGAGCGCAAGCAGGGCCGCGAGCGCGCCTATGCTAGCTGCGACCCAGACGCGATGATCCTCGAACCAGACCCAGAGCTTGCCGCTGGCGTGGAATGCCGGCGCGATCAGCACGACCGCGAGCACGGCGAGAAACGGCCAGTACCAGCGGCTCCAGCGCGGCAGCCGCTCGTTGCTCGCGGGACGGCACAGCGCGGCGAGTGCGAGCAGGATCGGATATTCGGCGATCCAGGAGAAGGTGAACGGCGCGATCAGGCCTGCGAACAGGCCGCCGAGCATGCCGCCGAAGGACAGCGCGACATAGAAGCCGGTGAGATATTTGGCCGCCGGCCGCGTGCGCGCGAGCTCGCCATGGCAGGCCATCGCGATCAGGAAAAAGCAAAGCTGATGTCCGCCCAGCGTCAGCAACAGATTCTGCTCGCCGCCGACTGCAAGCAGGATCACCACGCCCGCGATCGCCAGCGGCTGGATCATCAGCATCCATTTGTGCGGCAACAGCGGGCGTGACTGGAACACCAGCACCCAGGTCAAGAGGTACAGCGACAGCGGCAGAACCCAGAGCAGCGGCGCGGCCGCGACATCGGTCGAGATATGCGCGGTGACCGCGATCAGGAGACCCGAGGGCACCGCGGCGAGAAAAATCCAGCGGGCGCGCAAAGCCCACGCGGGCGGCGGCTCGGTGGTCTCCTCGGTCTGCATGTCAGCCTCCGCCAAAGCCGGCGAGCGCAACAGCAGCACGCCGCAGGCCGCGATCAGCACGATCAACAGGCCATAGCCCCACGTCCACATCACGTCCTGGGTGTGCAGCGTGAACATCGGCTCGAGCAGCACCGGATAGGACAACAGCGCGAGAAAGCTGCCGATATTGGAGGAGGCGTAGAGGAAATAGGGATCGGGACCGGCGGGATGGCCAGTGCGGACGAACCAGGCCTGCAGCAGCGGATTGTTGGCGGCCAGCGCAAAGAACGGCAGCCCGATCGAGACCGCGAACAGGCCGAGCAGCCAGACTGCATAGCCCGAGGTCGGCGGATCGCCCCAGCCGCTCGCAATCGACAGCGGCAGGCCCGCCATGGCCACGAGCAGCAGCAGGATGTGGATCGCAACCGGAATGACGCGGTTTCTGATTTGCATCAGGAGATGGGCATAGGCATAGCCGGCCAGCAGCAGCGCCTGGAAAAACACCATCGCCACCGACCACACCGCCGGCGAGCCGCCGAGCCGCGGCAGCACCATCTTGGTGAACAAGGGCTGCACCGAGAACAAAAGCAGCGCGCTTAAGAAAATCGCCGATGTATAGACCGACAGCACCAGCTGGTTGCGCGACGTGGAGGGCTGATCTTTCAGCAATTCGGCAGCGAACATGAAGACTCCGGCAGCAGCCCGGCAGGCAGGGAAGCGCACAAGGACGGCGCAATGGAGCACAGGGCGGGAAGGCGAGCAATCGGGAGCCGATCAAACCGTTGTGCTGCGTCGATCGAGTTCGCTATGTAATGCCCCCGGTCATTCCGGGGCTCGCGAAGCGAGAACCCGGAATCTCGAGATTCCGGGCTCGGTCCTGACGGACCGCACCGGAATGACGGCGCAAGAAACAGGCATATCCTGAAGCATGAACGAAACCGACGTCGTCATTATCGGTGCGGGGCATAACGGCCTCACTTGCGCGGCCTATCTGGCCGCGGCTGGCTTGCGCGTGACGGTCGTGGAGCGGCGCAAGGTGGTGGGCGGCGCCGCGGTGACGGAGGAATTTCATCCCGGCTTCCGCAACTCGGTCGCGGCCTACACCGTGAGCCTGCTCAACCCGAAAGTGATCGCGGATCTCAGGCTCGCCGAGCACGGGCTCAAGATTGTCGAGCGCCGCGCGCAGAATTTCCTGCCCGCGCCCGATGGCAGCTATCTGCTCACCGGCGAGGACCGCACCCTGCCCTCGGTCGCAAAACTCAGCGCGCATGATGCCGACGAGATCACCGGCTTCTCGCAACAATTGGAAGCGATCGCCGACGTGCTGCGGCAGCTCGTGCTGCGCGCGCCGCCGAACCTGGTCGAGGGCTTTGGCCTCAACGCGATCAGCGAATCCCTCAACGCACTTGGCACCGCGGGCGTGCTGCAAAAGCTGTCACTGGCTGGCAAGCGCGACCTGCTCGACCTCTTCACGCGCTCGGCCGGCGAGATGCTCGACGACCATTTCGAGCACGACCTGGTCAAGGCGCTGTTCGGCTTCGACGCCATTGTCGGCAACTACGCTAGCCCCTATGCCGCGGGCTCGGCGTATGTGATGCTGCATCACGCCTTTGGCGAGGTGAACGGCAAGAAGGGCGTCTGGGGGCATGCCATCGGCGGCATGGGGGCGATCACCCAGGCGCTGGCCAGCGTGGCCCGCGCGCGCGGCGTCGAGATCGAGGTCAACGCCGGCGTGCGCGAGATCATTGTCGAGCGGGGCGGCGCGGGCGGTGTGATCCTTGAGAACGGCGAAACCATTCGCGCCAAATATGTCGCCGCAAACGTCAATCCAAAGCTGCTCTATACCCGCCTGATCGCGGCCGACGCGCTGCCCTCGGATTTTCTTGCGCGCATGCGACGCTGGCGCTGTGGCTCCGGCACCTTCCGCATGAATGTGGCGCTCTCCCGGCTGCCGTCATTCACCGCGCTGCCGCGCGAAGGCGATCACCTCACGGCCGGCATCATCATCGCACCGAGCCTCGCCTATATGGACCGCGCCTATCTGGATGCGCGCGAGCAGGGCTGGAGCCGCGCGCCTGTGGTGGAGATGCTGATCCCCTCCACGCTGGATTCCACGCTAGCGCCCGAGGGCCAGCACGTCGCAAGCCTGTTCTGCCAGCATGTCGCCCCGGAGCTGCCGGACGGCAAAAGCTGGGACGATCATCGGAGCGAGGTCGCCGACCTCATGATCGCAACCGTCGACAGCTATGCGCCCGGTTTTGCGCAAAGCGTGCTCGGCCGGCAGGTCCTGTCGCCGCTGGATCTCGAGCGCGAATTCGGCCTGCTCGGCGGGGACATCTTCCATGGCGCGCTGAGCCTGAACCAGTTGTTCTCGGCGCGCCCGATGCTGGGCCATGCCGACTATCGCGGACCGCTGAAGGGCCTCTATCACTGCGGCTCCGGCGCCCATCCCGGCGGCGGCGTCACCGGCGCCCCCGGCCACAACGCCGCGCAGGTGATCTTGAGGGATCACCGGGCACTGTTTGGAAGCCGTTGACAAGGCTGTGGATGATTTGTGGAGAAGCTGTGCATGCGAAAGCTCATACTGCTCGTCTTAACCAGTGCGATGCTTCTCGGGGGCCTGTCCTTGCTTCTGGATGAGCTTCTGTTTGCGAGCATCATCTATTTTCGATTCGTTGCTGCCGGCGGCGTTTTGGCATTCGCCGGTGGCTATCTTCTGTGGAGCGATTTTGTTGCACCGCGCTTAGGTATCAAAACCTGGGAAGCCTAGTTGCAAGACCGAGCAAAAACCTGTGCACATCTGCCTTGATAGGCTGTGCGGCAGGGACCCGAACTCCAGTGGGAAACAGCTGAATAACGCCTGACTACCCGGTGGAAGAAAGAAAGGGCGGCTTGTGGAAAATCCCTTGATAAGGTGTTGATCGCGCGCCTCACACCGTCAGCCTCAGGTAAATTGTCGACAATGACCTTAAGCCCCACTCCCGCCACCCACCGCGTCAGCTTCGCGATCTCCGACGAGCAGGCGGCACGCCGCGTCGTCGATGTCCTCACCGAAGTGTTCTTCGAGGGGGAAGCGGCGGTGGCGGCGTTCGAGCGGCCGGACGGCCGTTGGGACGTCACCGTGCATTTTGCCGATCCGCCGGACCAGGACCTGATGCGCGAGCTGGTAACCAATGCCGCTGGCGAAGAGATCGCCCGCGGCATCGTTTTCGACGTGATCGAGGCCAAGGACTGGGTGAAGGCGAGCCTCGATGACCTGGTGCCGGTGCCGGCCGGGCGGTTTGTGGTGCATGGCCAGCACGACCGCGCCCGCATCCCGCCCAACAAGCTTGGGATCGAGATCGAGGCGGCGCTCGCTTTCGGCACCGGCCATCACGGCACCACCCGCGGCTGCCTGTTGCTGCTCGACCATGTCCTGAAAGCGCAGGCGGTGAGGCGGGTGCTCGACCTCGGCACCGGCACCGGAGTGCTGGCGATTGCCGCGGCCAAAGCCCGGCGGCAACGGGTGCTGGCCAGCGATATCGATGCCCCCTCGGTGAAGGTTGCGCAGGAGAATGCGCATCTGAACGGCACAGGTCCCCTGGTCCAGGTCATCCGCGCCACCGGCTTTGCGGCGCCGGAATTTGCCCAAAACGGTCCGTTCGACCTGGTGCTGGCCAATATCCTGGCCAATCCGCTGAAGCAGCTGGCCGGGCCGATGACGCGCCATCTCGCGCCTGGCGCGCTGGTGATCCTCTCCGGACTGCTGACGCCGCAGGCAACCGGCGTCATCGCCGCCTACCGGGCCCGCGGGCTGGTCCCGCTGCGGCACATCAGGATCGAGGGATGGAGCAGTCTGTTGCTCCGCTCGCTCAAATGACCGCGAGGCGCTGCGGCGACTGCACCCTCTGCTGCAAGGTCATGGCGGTCGAGGCACTCGGCAAGACCGGCGGCACCTGGTGCACCCACTGCAAGCCCGGGCGCGGCTGCCTCATCTATGACACGCGCCCGGATGAATGCCGGGACTATAGCTGCCTCTGGCTCACCGATCCCTGGTTTGGCGAGCATTGGAGGCCCAGCCGGTCGAAGCTGGTCCTGACGTTATCCGAAGACGGCATCGAAATCCGCTGCGACCCCGGCTTTCCAGACGCCTGGCGCAAGGAGCCGTTTCACGGCGACATCGCCCGGCTGGCACAGGCCGGCGAAGCCGAGGACCTCACGGTGCTGGTCATCGTGGGGCAGCGGATGACCCTCGTCACGGCAACCAGCGAGTTCGATCTCGGCGTCGTCGGACCAGGGGAGCGGATTGTGCGCCAGTTGGAGGGCTCGCGCGTGGTCGGCGCGACCATCGTCAAGGCATCGATTGCCAAAGGTGCCAGCTGAGGGGCCGACGAAGGATCTGGTGGGGTTGAAAAGCCTATTCCGAGGGCTTCTGCGGGTCTGCGACCTCGGGACTGTCCTTGCTCAGAGCGCGCCGGGTGCGCGTCTCCGTGAAACGGTCCAGAAACTGGACGATGCGGCTGCGCTGCTTCGGTTCGGCTGCGGCAACCGGGCTCCGCCGGGACGGCGAAAGCTTCTCAAACGTAAAGGCCGGCATTGTGTTTCCCCTCGTCATTGAGTTGAGACACCCTGACGTTTCCCCGTATTGGCTCGTTATCTCTTTGACCGCACTGTGACAGAAAACATTCGGCCGCGTCAACGCGCCTTCCGCACATCCGGTCATAAGTTGTGCCAAATTGCACCTGAGGACGCCGTCCCAGAATTCCAGAGGTCCCCGGATCATGTTCGAAGCCCACTTCCAGACGTTTGACGAGCCGGAAACCGGCGTTGCGCTGTCCGCGCGGCTGTCCGCCTTTCGCGAGGAGCTGAAGCGGCGCCGCCTGACCGGCTTCGTGGTTCCCCGGGCCGACCAGCAGCAGAACGAATATGTCCCGCCTTCGGACGAGCGGCTGGCCTGGCTGACCGGCTTTACGGGCTCGGCGGGGCTGGCGGTGGTGCTTTCGAGCGAGGCCGCGCTGTTCGTCGACGGCCGCTATACGCTCCAAGCGGCCAAGCAGGTCGACGCCAAGGCCTGGACGGTCGAATCGCTGGTCGACCCGCCGCCGGAAAGCTGGCTGTCGGCGCACCTGAAATCCGGCGACCGGCTCGGCTACGATCCGTGGCTGCAGACCACCGCCGCGGCCGAGCGGCTCGGCGCCGCCTGCGCCAAGGCCGGCGCGGAGCTGGTCCCGGTCGACACCAATCCGGTGGATGCGATCTGGACCGAGCGCCCCGCCCCGCCGCTCGCGCAAGTCTCCGTGCATGCCTTGCGCCTCGCGGGCGAAGCCGAAGCCGATAAGCTCGGGCGCATCCAGGGCGAGATCGACAAGCTGGGCACCGACGCGCTGGTGCTGTCGGATTCGCATGCGGTGGCCTGGACGTTCAACATCCGCGGTGCCGACGTCGCGCATACGCCGCTGCCGCTGTCCTACGCGCTGGTGCCGAAAGAGGGACGGCCGATCATCTTCATCGATCATCGCAAGCTCTCCAACGCCTCGCGCGACCATCTCGAGCAATCCGCCGATGTGCGGGAGCCGGATGCGCTGACAAGCGAGCTCACCGCGCTTGCCAGGCGTGGCGCCAGGATCTCGCTCGACTCCGCGACCGCCGCCGACGCGCTGAGCCGGCTGGTCACCGATGCCGGCGGCAAGGTCGTGCGCGGCGCCGATCCGGTCAGCCTGTTGAAAGCGGTGAAGAACGGAACCGAGATCGCGGGCACGCGTGCTGCGCATCGGCGCGACGCGGTCGCACTGGTACGCTTCCTTGCCTTCATCGATCGCGAGGCGCCCAAGGGCAAGCTGACCGAGATCGATGCCGTGGAAGCCCTGGAGACGTTCCGCCGCGACACCGGGGCACTGAAGGACGTGTCGTTCCCGACCATTTCAGGCACGGGGCCAAACGGCGCCATCGTGCATTACCGCGTCACCCGCAAGAGCAACCGGCGCATCCAGCTGGGTGATCTCCTGCTGATCGATTCCGGCGCGCAATATGAGGACGGCACCACCGACGTCACGCGCACCATGGCGATCGGCGAGCCGACGGGCGAGATGCGCGACCGCTTCACCCGCGTGCTGCGCGGACACATTGCGATCGCGCGCGCGGTGTTTCCCGACGGCACCACCGGGGCGCAGCTCGACAGCTTTGCGCGGCAATTCCTCTGGCAGGCGGGGCTCGATTTCGAGCATGGCACCGGGCACGGCGTCGGCAGCTATCTCTCGGTGCACGAAGGACCCGCGCGCATCTCCAAGCTCGGCGCAACGCCGCTCAAGCGCGGCATGATCCTGTCCAACGAGCCCGGTTACTACAAGACCGACGGCTATGGCATCCGGATCGAAAATCTCGAGCTCGTGGTCGAGGCCAGCATCGACGGCGCCGAGAAGCCGATGAACGGATTCGAGACCCTGACGCTGGCACCGATCGACCGCCGCCTGATCGACGTCAGCCTGCTGAGCCCTGCGGAAATCGACTGGCTGAATGCGTATCATGCAAGGGTGGCGCGCGAGCTGCGCGGCCAGCTCGATGATGCGACCAAGGCCTGGCTGGATCAGGCGACGGCGCCACTGGGTGCCAAATAAGCCGGCAAGCAAACTCGCCAGGCACTCCGTCATTCCGGGGCGCGCGCAGCGCGAACCCGGAATCTCGAGATTGTGGTGCGAGATCTTCCCCTTGCTGCTCGAGATTCCGGGTTCGATGCTTCGCATCGCCCCGGAATGACGGGTGAAATAACTTCGGTCTCTGGAATACTGGATCACCCGCTTTCGCGGGTGATGACGAGTGTGCGCACGGCATAGCCGTATGCTGAAACATCCGTATCCGCCTCGCAGTGGGACGTTACAGTCGGCTGCATGGATCGAAGCGGATTTATTGCAGCATGCATGGCGTGATGGGCAAACCGCCGGGGCCGGCGCCCGACAAGCGGCTGGCGGGTCCGCGCGTCATGCTGATGCTGCTCGTCGTCATGACGGGCGTGGCGCCGATCTCGCTGTATCTTCTGGTGCCGGCGCTGCCGCTGCTCGCCACCACCTTCGGCCGCGATATCTCGATCGCGCAGATGACGGTGTCGCTCTACATGGTCGGCATCGCCTGCTCGCAGCTTGTCATGGGCCCGCTGTCGGACCGCTTTGGCAGGCGGCCGGTATTGCTCGCGGGTCTCGGCCTGATGGTCGTGGCTTCGATTGGCGGCGTGTTCGCGCAGTCGCTGCCGCAGCTGATCGCGGCGCGCTTCCTGCAGGCGCTCGGCGGGGCAAGCGGCATGGTGATCAGCCGGGCCATCATTCGCGACCTTTACCCGCGCGAGCGCATCGGCGCCATGATCTCGCTTGTCATCGCGGTGATGATGATCGCGCAGATGCTGAGCCCCCTGACCGGCGGCCTGATCGAGACCGCGTTCGGCTGGCGCGCCATCCTTTATCTGATCACGGCTCTGGCGCTGTCGACGACGATTGCGATCGCGCTGGCGCTGCCGGAGACGCGGCGCGAGGGCTCAGGCGAGCGCGGCTTTCGCGGAGATGTCGGCAAGCTGTTTTCAAGCCGCGCGTTTATCGGCTACATGCTGTGCCAGGTGCTGGCCTCCCAGATCATCTTCGCCTTTGCCGGCGGCGGGCCCTATATCGTGGTGACGCAGATGGGCCGTTCCAGCGCCGAATATGGCGCGTGGTTTGCGACCACCGCCTTTGCCTACCTGATCGGCAATGTGTTCTGCGTCCGCCTTGGCCCACGGCACGCGCTCGAGAGGCTGATCTGGTTCGGGCTTGCGCTGCAGGTTGCCGGCAGCGCGCTGAACTTCGCGCTCAGCCTTGGCGGGATCAACGACGTGCCATCATGGCTGTTCGGCACCCAGATGATCGTGATGTTCGCCAATGCCTTCGTGATGTCGAACTCCGCCGCCGGCGCTATCAGCGTCCGCCCCGAAGCCGCCGGCACCGCCTCGGGCGCGATGGGCTTCTTGCAGATGGGCCTGGGCGCGCTGGTCTCGCAGCTAGGGGCGTTCCTGGGCGGTCATTTTGCATCGACGCTGCCGCTGACGGCAGCAATCCTGGCGCTGTCGGCCGCGTGCGCGTCGACGATGATTTTTGTCGTGCCGAGGAGGAAGATGGAGGTTTGAGGAAAAGCTTTCTCCCCTCGTCATTGCGAGCGAAGCGCGGCAATCCAGGGCCATGCCCACCACTCTGGATTGCTTCCACCTACGCGCAAGCGCGCTTCGGCGGACGCGGTCGTCGCTACGCTCCTCGCAATGACGGAGCAAGCCTTCACTCCCCCACGAGCCTCAGCCACTCGTCTTCCGTCAGCACCGTCACGCCGTGCTTCTGCGCCTCCGCGAGCTTCGACCCTGCGCCCGGGCCGGCCACGACATAATCCGTCTTCTTCGACACTGAGCCGGCAGCCTTCGCTCCGAGGCGCTCGGCCATCGCCTTGGCTTCGTCGCGGGTCATCTTTTCCAGCGAGCCCGTGAACACCACGGTCTTGCCGGCGACGGCCGAGTTGCTCTTCGGCTTCTCGGCATCGACAACCTCGACCTCCTTCTTCAGCCGCTCGACAATGCCGCGGTTGTGGCTTTCGGCGAAATAGGCCGCAATGCTCTGGATCACCGTGTCGCCGATCTGGTCCAGCGCATCCATCTCCGCAATCGCCTCCTCGTCGCCCTTGGCGACCTTGAGGCAGGCGTCTTGGAAGGCCTCCCACGAACCATAGCCGCGCGCGAGCGCCAGCGCCGTGGTCTCGCCGACATGGCGCATGCCGAGCGCATAGATGAAGCGCTCCAGCGCAATCTTTCGCCGCGCCTCGATCGCATTGAAGAGATTGCGCACCGAGGTCTCGCCATAGCCCTCGATCTCCTCCAGTTTCAGCTTGTTGTTGCGCTTCTGCAGCGTGAAGATGTCAGCGGGCTCCTTCACCCAACCCTCATCAAAGAAATATTGCAGCTGCTTCTCGCCGAGACCATCGATGTCGAAGGCGCGCCGCGACACGAACAGCAGGAGATGCTGGATCTTCTGGTAGGGACAGGCAAACTCGCCGGTGCAGCGGGCGCGCGAGCCCTCCTCGCCGGTTGCCGTCTCCTCCCGCACCACGTCGGTGTGCAGCGGGCACGGGCACTTCTTGGGAAAGTGAAATTCCCTGGCGCCCTTCGGCCGCTTGTCGATGACGACATCGACCACTTGCGGGATCACGTCGCCGGCGCGCTGGATCACCACGGTGTCGCCGATCCTGATGTCGCGCCCCTCGCGCAACACCTCGCCCTTGTTGCCGACGCCCTTGATGTAATCCTCATTGTGCAAGGTCACGTTCTGCACGATGACGCCGCCGACCCCGACCGGCTCGAGCTTGCCGACCGGGGTGAACGAGCCGGTGCGGCCGACCTGGATCTCGATATCACGCAGCACGGTCATGGCGCGCTCAGCGGGGAATTTGTGCGCAATCCCCCAGCGCGGCGTGCGCGAGACGAAGCCGAGGCGCTCCTGCCAGTCGATGCGGTCGACCTTGTAGACCACGCCGTCGATGTCGTAGTCGAGCTCGGCGCGCCGCTCCTCGATTCTGTGATGGAAGGCGAGCAGCTCATCGGCCGAATGGCAGAGCTTTGTCAGCGGATTGGTCTTGAAGCCGCACCGCTCGAACCAGTGGATCATGCCGGTCTGCGTCGCCTCCGGCATGGCGCTCATCTCGCCCCACGCATAGGCGAAGAAGCCTAGCGGGCGCGAGGCGGTGATCGAGGGGTCCTTCTGCCGCAGCGAGCCCGCCGCCGAATTGCGCGGATTGGCGAACGGCGTCTCGCCGGCCTCGACTTGCTTCTTATTCAATGCAAGAAACGCCTTCTTGGTCATGTACACCTCGCCGCGCACCTCGCAGATATCAGGTACGTTGCGTCCCTTCAGCTTCTGCGGCACGTCCTCCAGCGTGCGGATGTTGGCGGTGACGTCCTCACCCTCTGCGCCGTCGCCGCGTGTTGCGGCCGTGACCAGCTCGCCGCCCTCATAGCGCAGCGACATCGAGAGGCCGTCGATCTTGGGCTCGGCGGAGAAATCGATCCGGTCATCGGCAAGCTTCAGGAAGCGCGCGATGCGGGCGACGAAATCGCGCACATCCTCTTCCGCAAAGGCGTTGTCCAGCGAGAGCATCGGCACCGCATGGCGCACTTTCCTGAAGCGTCCGGACGGCGCGGCGCCGACCTTCTGCGACGGCGATTCGGCGGTGACGAATTCCGGAAACCGCTTCTCGATCGCATTGAAGCGCTGGCGCAGCGCGTCGTATTCCGCATCCGAAAGCTTCGGCGCGTCTTCCTGGTAGTAGAGCCGATCGTTCTCCTCGAGCTCCAGCGCCAGCCGTCTCCATTCGGTCCGCGCTTGCGCCTTGCTGAGATCGGCGACGTCGGGAAGGGTCTTTGCTTTTGCTGCTCGGGCCATCATGATGGAGGTACTTAAGCCGTCGCCGCCCTTAGCAGCCTCTCCGCCGCCGCACGCGCCTCGGCGGTGATCTCGGCGCCGGCGAGCATGCGGGCGATTTCCTCGCGGCGGTGGTCGGCGGCCAGCGCGTTGACGCGGGTGGCGACGCGCTTGCCCTTGTCGAGCGCGTCCTTGGAAATGAGGAAATGCTGATCGGCGCGGGCGGCGACCTGGGGTGCGTGCGTCACCGCCATCACCTGCACCTGGCTCGCCAGGCGCGCGAGCCGCGCGCCGATGGCGTCCGCAACCGCGCCGCCGACGCCGGTATCGATCTCGTCGAACACCAGCGTCGGCGCCGAGCCGCGATCAGACAGCACGACCTTCAGCGCCAGCAGGAATCGCGACAGCTCGCCACCGGAGGCGACCTTCATCAAGGGGCCTGGCTTGGTGCCGGGGTTGGTCTGCACCCAGAACTCGACGCGATCAAAACCTTGCGGACCGGGCGAAGCCTCATCGCTTTCGACCTGGGTCATGAACTTTGCGCGCTCGAGCTTGAGCGGCGCGAGCTCCGCATTGACCGCCTTGTTGAGCTTGTCGGCCGATTTCGCACGCGCCGCCGACAGCTTGGCGGCCGCGGCGCGGAACTGCCGGTCGGCCTCCTCGGCGGCGGCTTCCAGCTTCTTCAACCGCTCCGCGCCGGCATCGATCAGCGCGACATCGGAGGCATATTTGGCCGCGAGGGCCGCGAGATGATCGACCGGGGTCGAATATTTGCGCGAGGCGGCGCGCAAGCTGAACAGCCGCTCCTCGATGCGCTCCAGTTCCAGCGGATCAAAATCGGCCGCGGCCAGCGCCGCGGAGAGATGCTGGTCGGCCTCCTCCAGCGCATTGATCGCGGTGTCGATCGCCCTCACCGCCGGCTCGACCAGCGCCGGCGAGCTGGCGGCACGACGCTCGAGCCGCCGCACCGCGGCCGACAGCGCCGCGATCGGCGAATGATCGCCGCTGACCGCATCCTGCGCCTCGCGCAAATCGGCTGCGATCTTCTCGCCCTGCATCATCACGGTGCGCCGCTCCGCGAGCTCTGTCTCCTCGCCATCCTTCGGCGCCAGCGCCTTCAACTCGTCGGAGGCATGGCGCAGATAATCCGCCTCGCGCGCGGCGCGCTCCATCGAGGCGCGGTGCTCGTCGAGCGCGTTATTGGCGGTGCGGCGCGTCTCCCAGAGCCGCTCCAGTGCGGCGACGTCCTTCTCCAGTCCCGCAAAGGCATCGAGCAGCCGGCGATGGGTTGCGGCATCGACCAGCGCGCGCTCGTCATGCTGGCCGTGGATTTCAACCAGCGCGGCGCCGACCGCCTTCAGGGTCTGCACGCTGATGGCCTGGTCGTTGATGAAGGCGCGGGTGCGGCCGTCAGCTAACTGCACGCGCCTCAGGATCATCTCGCCGGTGTCCTCTAGCCCGTTGGCCGTGAGGATAGCCATTGCCGGATGCCCCTTCGGCACGTCGAAGGTGGCCGTCACCTGGCCCTGCTCCGCACCGTGGCGGACGAGGCTGGCATCGCCGCGACCGCCAAGCGCCAGCGCGAACGCATCGAGCAGGATGGATTTGCCCGCACCGGTTTCACCGGTCAGGACCGCGAGGCCTTTGGAAAATTCGATATCGAGCCGCTCGATCAGGACGATGTCGCGGATCGACAGACGCGCCAGCATGGAGTGGGGATTCCCTGGAAGATTCGAACCTGTCGCCTAGTGTAGCGACATCAGACGAAGCTCGCATCCGGAACCTTTGAGCGTGATCCAGAGCTGAACGGCCGCGCCAGCGCGAAATGTGCAGCGGCCCTTCCGAAAAGCATGCCCTCGGGCGCGACCCCGGGGGATCAGGCTCAACCGCGCGCCAAGCCCACTTGCTTGAAGGCCCGGCTGATCCAGGATCCCTTGTTCTCGGTCGGCTCCGCATCGCCGGTTTTTACAAGATTATATGCGTCCTGGTACCAGCGGCTGTCGGGAAAATTGTGCCCGAGCACGGCCGCCGCGGTCTGCGCCTCGCCGACGATGCCGATGGCCGTATACGCTTCGGTGAGACGGAACAGCGCCTCCTCGACCTCGCGCGTGGTCTGATACTGGGTAACCACGGTCTTGAAGCGGTTGATGGCGGCCGTGTAGTCGCGCTTGGACATGTAGTAGCGGCCGACGTCCATTTCCTTGCCGGCAAGCTGGTCGCGCGCGGCCTGCAGCTTGGCCTTGGCGCTGACCGAGTATTCCGAGGTCGGATATTTGCGAATGACCTCTTCCAGCGCTGCCATGGCCTTTTCCGTCCGGCCCTGGTCACGCGAAATGTCCGGAATCTGGTCGTAGTGCGAGGCCGCGATCAGGTACTGCGCATAGGCCGCGTCGGGGCTGCCGGGATGCAGCGTCACATAGCGTGTCGCCGAGCCGATGCAGTTGTCGTAGTCGCCGGCCTGGTAATAGGCATAGGCCGACATCAGCAGCGATTTGCGGGCCCACTCGGAATAAGGATGCTCGCGGTCGACCTCCTCGAACTTCTTCGAGGCCGCCTTCGAATCCTTTTTCTCGTTCATCAGGTACAAGCCCTCATTGTAGAGCTTGTCCGCGGGCTCATCGACGAAGGTGTCGTCCTTGGCCATGAACTTGTCCCAGAGCGCGCCGGTGCCGCAGCCGCTCAAGGTGGTCGCAAGCAGGATCAGCGCGCCGGCCAGGCGGAGCTGGCGGGCCGCAGCGAAAAGCTTGCTGTGTTCACGCATTAGACGGTGTGCCGACATTGACCTCTAAACCTGACGCCTTTGGAGCCTGTAAGCCGTGGAGCCTGAAGCTTGTGATGCGCTGCCCGCCGCCTTTATCTGCGGTCACGTCAACGAGGGCCTGTGTAGCCAAAAAAGTTCCGGTAACCAACCGCATAGGGAGGCATTTCGCCCGGATTAAGGCGGCGGCTAAACCGCGCACTGCATCATGATTCCTAAGCCGAAAACGGAAACAATGCGGTAACGGGCGGAAGAACGGCTTTGAGAACGAGTTTCAGGAGACGTTCGGGCCATAGGCCGGGGCAACCAGGCCGCCGACCATGCCACGGCCCGCTTCTGTCATCGTGCGGGTGCGGCGGGCGGTTTCGCCCTCGACCAGCCGCCAGGCGGTCCGGTCCGCAAGGAGCGCGGTCAGGACGGCGTGGTTGAGCTTGTGGCCGCCGCGGAACGAGCGGTAGGCGCCGAGCAGCGGCCTGCCGGCCAGAGCGAGGTCACCGATGGCGTCGAGGGTCTTGTGGCGGACGCACTCGTCGGCGTAGCGCAGCCCTTCGGGATTGAGCAGACGCTCGTCGTCGAACACCATCGAATTCTCGAAGGAGGCGCCGAGTGAGAAGCCCTGGCTCCACAGCCGCGCGACGTCATTCATGAAGCCGAAGGTGCGGGCGCGGGAAATCTCGCGACGAAAGCCTTCCGGGCTGAGGTCAAGACCGTAGCTCTGGCGCCCGATCACGGGGTTGGCGAAATCGATTTCGATCTCGGCGCGGAACCCCGACGCATAGGGCCGCAGCTCGCCAAAGCACTGGCCCATCGTGACCTTCACGGTCTTCAGGACCTGAATAAAGCGGCGCGGCGCCGATTGTGCGACAATGCCGGCCTGATCAATGGCGGCGACGAACGCCGCCGCGCTGCCATCCATGATCGGAACTTCGGGACCGTCGATCTCGATGGTGGCGTTGTCGACGCCCATGCCGCGGAGCGCTGCGAGCACATGCTCGGCGGTCGAAACCAGGGGCAGCTCGCGGTCGCCGAGGACTGTTGCGAATTCGGTGGCAACAACGGAGTCGGCGGTGGCGCGGATCTCGCGATCGCGGCCATCAAGTCCGGTGCGGACAAAAACAAAACCCGCATCGATCGATGCAGGTCCGATGGTGAGGCTGACGGGAGAACCCGAATGTACACCGACGCCAGTTACAGTGGCTTGCGCACGAAGCGTTGTCTGCCGGCCAAACTTCATTGGAAACCCGCCCACCACGACTAACCTTAGAGCCCAATCCCCACGGCGTTGCGGCCGCTTCGAACCCTAGGCATCCCCAAATCACGTGCAGACGATAATCGCAGCCCCAAACAGCGCCAACTCACGGTTCTTTACCGATTGTTACCCCATCTCTGCCGCATTCGCGCCAAAGCTTAAGCCAATTGCCAAAGCCTTGGACACCCTTTCGGCGCCGCCATTGAAACAGGCAAAGGATAATTAATCATTTAAAATCAGTTGCTTGGAAGCCGATTCGGATCCGGCTCCGGATCAACAGAAAAGGTCCCGGTAGCTGCCCACCGGGACCTTATCCACACGTTCCGTTGTAACAATTGTCAGGTTGCCTGCCGGCGGAGGAAGGCCGGGATATCAAGATGGTCGTCTCCCTGTGGCGGCCCGGCAACAGGTGCGGAGCGGCCATGGGTGTCCAAACCTTGTGGCGCGGGCCGGCGCGCATACTCCGATACGGGCTGCTCGCTGGCCGCGATCTGCTGCTGCACGCTGCGTTGCGGCCTGCGGTCCGGCAGCGGCGGCATAGCCGGGCCGGCGGTACGGGCGGCGATCGGCGGCTCGCTCTCTTCGTCACGGCGACCGAGCCCGACATTGGCCAGGCGCTGCAACAGCGACAGCTTGCTCTTCTGCGGATGGTCGTCCTCGACCTCGCCCCGGGCCTGGCGAATCTCGGCCTGGGCCGGCATCGGCAGTTCCTCGAACTTGGGCATCCGCGGCGCGCGGAGAGGCGCCTTCTCCGCAGCCTGCGGAATGAAGGTTTCCGGCGCGATCGGCTCGTGGACCTCGGTCCGCACCGCCTCAGGCTCCGGGAACAGCGACGGCTTCTGCGGAATCGCGCGCACCATCACGTCGCCATAGGCGGCGGACTGGGCTGGCGCGGCAGGGGCGTGGGCGACCGGTGGTTCCGGCGCGACGGCCGCGGCAATCGCCGCGAGCGCAGCGCGCTCGACATTGGCCGGACGGGTCGGGGCGGCAACCGGGGCGGCCGGCATCGCGGCCGGGGGCTGTGATTCCAGCTTGGCGGCCCGCTCGGCCAGGCGCTGATTGTCGGCGCGCAGCCGCGCCGTCAGATCGGCAAGGCGATTCTCTGCCGTGCCGCCGGTGGCGGCCGGAGCCTGCTGCTGCACCTGGGGCGGCGCGATCCGGCTTGCGATCTGCGACTGCTCGATACCGGTCGCCACGACGGAGACGCGGATGACGCCGTCGAGCGCCTCGTCGAAGGTCGCGCCGACGATGATGTTGGCGTCCTGGTCGACCTCCTCGCGAATCCGGGTCGCGGCCTCGTCGACCTCGAACAGGGTCAGGTCCTTGCCGCCGGTGATCGAGATCAAGAGGCCCTTGGCGCCCTTCATCGAGGAATCATCGATCAGCGGGTTGGCGATCGCGGCTTCCGCGGCGGTGAGCGCACGCTTCTCGCCGGAAGCCTCGCCCGTTCCCATCATCGCCTTGCCCATCTCGCGCATCACAGCGCGAACGTCGGCGAAATCGAGGTTGATCAGGCCTTCCTTGACCATCAGGTCGGTGATGCAGGCGACGCCCGAGTAGAGCACCTGGTCCGCCATGGCAAAGGCGTCGGCAAAGGTGGTCTTCTCGTTGGCGACCCGGAACAGGTTCTGATTCGGGATGATCAAGAGCGTATCCACGACCTTGTGCAGCTCGGAGATGCCGGCTTCGGCGGTGCGCATGCGGCGCGCGCCCTCGAAGTGGAAAGGCTTGGTCACCACGCCCACCGTGAGGATGCCCATTTCGCGCGCGGTCTTGGCAATCACGGGAGCTGCGCCAGTGCCGGTACCGCCGCCCATTCCGGCAGTAACGAACGCCATGTTGGCGCCGGAGAGATGATCGCGGATCTCGTCGATCACCTCCTGCGCTGCGGCTGCACCGACGTCCGGCTGCGAGCCGGCACCCAGGCCCTGCGTCACCTGCGTGCCCATCTGGATGACGCGTTGCGCCTTCGACATCGTCAGCGCCTGCGCGTCGGTGTTGGCGACGACGAAGTCGACGCCCTGGAGGCCCGCGGTGATCATGTTGTTGACGGCATTGCCGCCCGCACCACCGACGCCGAACACGGTGATCCGCGGCTTCAGCTCGTGGATGTCGGGGGGAGTAATATTGAGTGCCATGGTTGCCTCTCGATCACGCGCGCGTGGGTTCGCCCCGGCCACCGGCCGCGGGTGTTGGTTGAATGGGAAGGTGCCGGAACAAAGCCATCAGAAGCCCTCGCGAAGCCATCGTCCGACCTTTCCGAAATAGCCGTCAGTCCCTGTCCTGAGCTGCCGCGTATGCCGCGGTTCGACATGTTCAAGATGAGCGTATTGCGGGTAGACCAGGAGTCCGGCGGGAACCGCAAAGGACGCGGTCTTGGCCTCGCTCGGCAGGCGGCCGAAACCAAGCGGGCGGCCAAGCCGCACCGGGCGATTGAGGATTCGCGTGGCCAGCTCGATCAGCCCGGTGAGCTGCGCGGCCCCGCCGCTCAACACGACGCGCGCCTTCGGCTCCGCTGCAAAGGGCGAATCCGCGAGGCGGTCACGGACCATCTCAAAAATCTCCTCGGCGCGATGCCGGACGATATTCCCGATCGTCGCGCGGGACACGATCTGCGGAACATCTGGCTCGTTGTCCCCGGCCGTCGGCACGGACATCAACTCACGCGCGTCGGACCCACCGGTCAGCACGGTGCCATATAACGTCTTGATTCGCTCG